>Ga0190313_1000463_pt1 | contig 24427 bp, 17 predicted proteins | sample 4870071011_MG_FD_169989 | JGI IMG/M metagenome (GOLD analysis project Ga0190313, IMG submission 169989) | Hydrothermal vent sediment bacterial communities from Southern Trench, Guaymas Basin, Mexico - 4870-07-10-11_MG | ecosystem: Environmental > Aquatic > Marine > Hydrothermal vents > Sediment ... | reverse complement strand
AAGCCATGCGCTCATGGAAGCGACTCCTCCCCCTGAAAGAATTGTCTTATAATCTTTTTTTAAAACCCTTTCAAGAATTTTTCTCGATGCCATTACCACCATTTTTTCCCGGGGAGTATACTTTTTGGAAGAAGATATATTTTTTCCTTTTTCATAGGCATTTATTTTCCAGTACTCCGGGTGGGCTCGGCCCCTTAGGGAAGATATACGTTCTGAACCGAGCTTGTCCAAATACTCCCTGGTATCTGAGCAGTCAAATACCCATTCTTTTATCCACTGGTCAAGACGGTCTTTATCAAGGGCTTTTTGGCGGTCATTGATAAAGTCCCAGTCATATTCATAGGCATCAAAATCGGTAAAACCCCAATTCATTATCCCTTCGGGATGGGAGCCAAGGGGCGCAAGGGAGACAGATTTTACCATGTACTGGGGAATATTTACCAGAGTATTATATTTGCGTATAAAATCTGTGGAGACAATTTTTTCCGTGGTAATTATTACTCCCCCACGGCTCGCCCATGCGCCCCATGTCTCCTCTGCTGTAAAGTGATGGGGCAAAACTATGGCATTTCCACTTTGATCTGCTGCCCAGGCATGAACAATTGATATATCGGGGTTGAGCCCCTTTATGACCCCGGCTTTTTTGCCAGGCTCAAAGGGGTGGTCAATGGTTTTAAAGGCATGGGTATGCAGTTTGGCCATGGTGCTTCCCATGAGGGATACGGTCGGCATAAAACCTGCCATTGCTCCAGCCATGAGCCTTTGAATGAATGAAGCAAGGGAATAGGATTCAAGCTCCAGTGTTCCATTTTTTATGGCTCTGTTTAAAGTTTTGCTGGGGCTAAGTTTACGGGTTTCACCAACACCGGCTGTAATAAGCTTTTTAACAAGATTGCAGTGAATAAGATCCAGGTGACTGAAAAACATAAATTCTGTTATCAGATCAAACTTTAATCCTGTACCATGAAATGTCCTGATTATCTCCCTTACAGCAGCATTTGCCCCCATGCCCATGTGTACCTTCTGGCCGGAGGTTATATGCGCCTTTATCGATTTTGATAAAGGTATTACCTTGTCAGGCCCATTATTATCCAGGATAAAATCTGTTTCCAGTATCTTTTTTACTTTTTCATCCATATATCAGTAATGTCCGGTTAGAATTTTGCGTAAGGGGAGTTTAAAGTAAGAGAAAAATAGAGCAAATCAATCAACAACAAACCAGACAGAGCTTGCCACGGAGCATAATTTCCCTTTTTTCGAAAAAACGGCTGATCCTGCAAAATATTTTTTCCCCTGGTTTCCAATTTTCCAGCCTGTAACGATATATTCCTCTTCAGATTTTAAAGTTTCCCTTACATCGGCGGTGAGTTGTCCCAGGAGTATAGTCCCTTTTATGTTTTCGTCAAAAACAGCATATGCCCCGGGGCAATCAAGGGCGGCCCAAACAAATTCAGGTTTAATAAATCCTGATTCATCTGCAAGAGAATTATGGGGAATCCAGGGGGCTGCGACAGATTCATTCTTTAACAGATGACCCGGAAATAACCTGTATCCTTCCCCTTTTAACCTGTTGCTGCCACATACAAAACAGTCCGGGCTCAAACTTCCCTTTGCTGCAATAGATTTTTGGGAAGCTTCCACGGCCTCTTTAAAAGTGGGAGGGGCGGGGATATCATCAATTTTCAGAGAAAATGGCTCTCCTTTGGCTACTATGACATCACCGTTTTTTAAAAGAACCTTTTTGCCGGTCTGTTCAAGAACCATTGGGTGATCCACAGGGGGTGATGTTACAAGGGTAATTTTTGCTGCACCATCAATGTGATTGGCAACTACTCCGCAAACATATCCGCCGTTACCGATATGTTTATATCCGCAGTATTTATGATCGATAATAATTCTTTTATTCATATTTTTTATCAGAAAGGTATTTGTTTTTACGCAACTTCGTTTTTGGCAGGGGATGGCGAGTTTTATACTCGATATCTGCGGTGGGTTGATGCAGCCCAAGGTCCAAGGTTATATAAAGTTACATTTTAGGTTAATAAATTTTAAAAATATCGTAATTATTTAAGTGACATGCAATCAGTACAGCTAAATAGTTACGAACCGTTTATAATATTATTCTGCTCTTAAATACCACGGTAAATTTAGTGCTGCAATAAAAACGTAATATTATAAAGTTGCAATTTATAGGTGTAAGCGATCAGGAAAGAGAACGAAATAACTTCCCCAAGGCAGGGGGATGCCCTGGGAGTATCAATTTTTTTCTATGCTTCCTTATTAAAAACCCACTTTTCAATAACCGCAAAGACTGTTTCCCGTTTTATCGGTTTTGAAACATAGTCATTCATACCTGCTGCAAGACATTTTTCTTTATCCCCTTTCATGGCATCGGCGGTCATGGCAATAATGGGAATAGATTCAAACCCATGGCTTCTGATCATTTGTGTTGCTTTTAGCCCATCCATCTCAGGCATCTGTATATCCATAAATATCAGATCAAAAACATCTGGTGACGCTGTAAATTTATCGACTCCCTCCTGACCATTATCAGCCACTTCCACCGTATAACCAGCCTTGGTCAGCATCAGCTTTGCCAGTTTCTGGTTGACCGGGTTATCTTCAACCAAAAGTATATTTACAGAATGCTTCATATTTTCGCGGATTGAATGCTGGGTTATGATCCTCTGCTTTTCTATTTTTTCCTTTTTGATTATATCTTTTTTTTCACCCAAAATTTTTTCCAGCATCTGATATATTTTTCCTCTTTTTGCCGGTTTGTTCAAAAATCCATTAAATCCTGCTTCTTCACAGCGTCTTGCATCGCGCTTAGATAAAGAAGAGAGCGCCAGCAGAGGAAGATGCTGAAACCCGGAGTCTGATTTGCGAATCTGTTTTGCCACCTCATATCCGCTTATCTTCGGCATCTGAATATCACAGACAGAAAAATCAAATGGTTTTTTGCTATCCATGGCACTTTGCAGTGTTGCCAGGACATCTTTTCCGCTTGAGAGAGAGACTACCCTTATACCTGCAGACTCCAGAATATGGGTTAATATCGTCAGATTGGTCTGATTGTCATCTATAATAAGAGCCTTTTTTCCAGGAAGAGAGACCGCAGGGATTTTTTCTATTTTTTTCTCCCTGGCTTTTTCAACCCATGATGTAAAATGAAAGATACTACCATTTTTCCCTTCACTTTCTGCCCAGACATCTCCACCCATAAGATTTGCTATTCTTTTGCATATGGAAAGTCCCAGGCCTGTGCCTCCGTAATTTCTTGTGGTGGAGCCATCTGCCTGTTTAAAGGGGTCAAAAATGGCAGATAATTTATTTGCAGGGATGCCGATGCCGGTATCTCTGATTGTTGCATGGAGTTTTATCCTGTCACCCTCTTTTTTTTCAACATCAATGGAGAGTTCAATCTCACCGGATTCGGTGAACTTTGAGGCATTTCCCATGAGGTTTATAAGGACTTGCCTGAACCGTGTGGGATCTCCATTTACGCAGGAAGGAAGAGTTTCCCCAATATGGCACAGAAGCTCAATCGGTTTTAATTCAACCTTGGGTCGAATCAGGTCATAAATATCATAGGCCGAGAGCTCTGGATCAAAGTCAATTTTTTCAAAATCCAACTCTCCCGCCTCGATTTTTGAAAAATCAAGGATATCATTTATCAACGCAAGAAGGCTTTCCCCGCTTCTTTTGATGGTACCGGTATAATCGAGCTGTGTTTCATCAAGATCAGTATCGAGCAGCATATCGGCAAACCCCAGGACACCATTCATGGGGGTACGGATCTCGTGGCTCATGTTGGCTAAAAATTCGCTCTTTGCCTGGTTGGCCACATTGGCTTCCACTGCCATCAGGTTGGCCTGGCCTATGGCTTTTTCAAGCTGCTCATTTAAATCTTCCAGATCTTCCTGATATGTTTTGAGCCTGTTTTCATTCTGCTTTCTTTCTGTAATTTCATATGAAAAGGAGACTAATCGTGTAATCATACTATTTGCAGCAAAAACAGGATAAATTGTGTTATTGAACCATATATCTTTCCAGTGACCTTCGAAGGTGACTGGTTTGCCTGAATTAATAACTTCATTGGTTCTTTTTTTCATTTGTGGTACCAGCTCAGCGGGTAATAACTTAAAAATATTAGTCCCTATGATTTCATGGGGCTCTTTTTTATACTTTTTGGCCCCTGGCTTATTAATGTTAATTACAATACCATCTGGTTCCATGAGCAAAAAAGATCCGGCAGGAGCATCAATAATAATTTCAAATTCCTGCTGAAGGTCCTCCAGCTTTTGATTTTTTTGCTCCAGGGCGGATGCTGCCGCAAAAAAATTATCAGACATTTTGTTAAAGGCTGCTGCGAGTTTGCCTAATTCGTCTTTGGAATTTATGGAAATTTTGGTACTGTAATCACCTTTTTCAACTCTTTTCACCCCTTGTCTCATCAATAATATTTTACGCCTTACATCATTTGCCACCAGGAACATGATAGAAGCACCAAGGAGCAGGACAATTAATGATGTTATCAGCATGAAATAGAATAAAATTATTTTTGTTAATCGTGCAATTTTGCTTATGGTCTCCGAAAAAGCATTTTCTGAATATATCAAAGCTTCGTTGGTTTGATTGATTTCATTAATAATAGGGGTAAGTTTTTCTTTGCGGTGCTCTCCACTGGAAATAAGTTTATGTAGTTTATCTCCAAGCCGCATTAATTCAGTATTGAGTTTGTCAGAGGCAGCCCATTGGTTTATTGTTTCGTCCATATAGCTCAGATGCCGTAATGTTTTAAATAAACGGGTCATGTTTTTTACATCATCAGGGTGAAGCCGAGCTGTAATAAACGCTTCGCAGGCAGCATTTATGTTTGCATCGGGTTTTTCCAGTTCTACCCTGGCCCTTTGGCCGGCCAATGGAATTTTCATATTTTTTAAAAAATGCTTGTAATCAGGCTCCTTAAAGGATCTTGAATATTTAAATAAGTAATAAACAGCATCCTTCTGGGCTTTGGAATAGCTGCCTTCTCCGCCGATATAAGCCCTGATAGTGGATATGGTATCCACCGTAAAAAAGCATACTGTTATTGTTATAATCAAAACCAGGGTAAACAAAAAAAGAGTTGCAGCCATTTTTTTGGTTATTGTAAGGTTTGTAATCAATCTGAAAATGAAGCCCTTTTCATGCTTAGGACTTTGCTGGGTCATTTTTAAATTTCCTTTTCTTTTTTGAAAAAAGATTAGAAACGAGAAACGTCTGGTACAGTATAGAAAGTTGCGAATTAGGTTATTTAATTTTTTAAATGATTAATCTATATTCATTTTTATATTCACTGTGCAAGCATTTTATATAATTTTGGAGGTCGGATCTGGGTCCATTGTTAAAATTAGGCCTAAACTCGTAATTTCATATTTTTTGAATTACTCGACTTTTTAAGGAGTGAAGTCATCTTTATTCCCCCTTCAATAGGGGCGTTTGATTGTTATTCAGGCCGAAATATACAATTGTTTCTCCCATTATCAGATCGAGAATGCAGCTTATAATTCTTTCAGACAAATTGTGAACTTTGTGTGGTATGCTTGTAGCCAGTTGCATTATTTTTTTCAGGCATCAATAAAAGTTATGTCGGCTAATTCTTCATCAGTTTTGGATTTGTTGTTTCAAAGTGAACTTCCAAATTTTGTCAATTAAATTTGGTGGGTTAAAAAATTACGCTGAATAGTTATTTTTTTAGTCGGTTTAATCCTCTTTCCTGTTGTAAATATTTTACATGTATTTTATACTTCAAAGTTGATCTTCCCGCAAGGAAACAGTTACCCAAAATGTGCGTTAATATCTATATGTCAGAGCAAAATCGCCGGTCAACACCGCATTGTGCGGTGAGATTTAACCCAGGATCGCTGAAAAGAATCTTGTTGAGTAAATGATTATTCACCGTACATATTAGTACCTTACGCCTGAACTTCTGTCATAAAAACAAGAAAATTATAATGAAAATTTAGCTGCAAATTTTGTAGATGATCAACTTGATATCTGTAAATACAATGAGTTGGCTGGGGTAGGGGCAGAATCCATTTCTGCCCCCTGTATCTTTGGCGGATATGGAATCCGTTCCTACGGACAGGGCGGATATGGAATCCGCCCCTACGGTGGTGATTTCAATGATTCCGTGAATATGGTTTGGCATGATGACAAATTCATGCAATTGAATATTGCGGAAATCATTCGGTATTCCGTTCCAAATCCGATGGACCATTACTCCCGCATCATTCAATATCAGGATGGGGCGGATATGGAATCCGTTCTCACGGACAGGGCGGATATGGAATCCGCCCCTACTGTTTTCAATATCACCTAATAATTTTGATCGGTTTTGGGTGCAAATGGTGATAAAATACAATCCCGGTTGGGAATAATCATATCTTTTCAACCAAATGGATCGGCGGTGGTGGATGTCCGAAAGGTGAACTTCCAGATTTTGTCAATTAAATTTGGTGGTTTAAAAAATTACTCTGAATAGTCTTCTGATTTTAAGGAATAAAACGTGAGCATAAAGCAAAACCAGTGTTATACAACAAAAGAAATAGATCAATGTATAAATATACTTACTCATCTGGTGAATAGTTGTGAAGATTTTGCAGCAGTTCCAAAAGAGCAGCAAATAGAACTAATGAAAGTTGCAGGGCAATTATCCAGACCCCATCGCCGTCAGCTAAAACAGCGCAATAAAGCCCTTCGTAAAATAAATAGGCAGCAGGTTGTTACTTTAGAACGAAAGGCAAGAGCTGCAACCGGAATCCGTTTAGCCAGGAAATCTGCAGTATTTACGCCTCCTTTACAACTTTCGGATAAAACCGAACCGGCAAAGGAGCATTTGATATTACACTCACCTCGAAATTGCTATATTTGTAAAGCTGAGTTTACCCGGCTGCATTTTTTTTATGACTCCATCTGCTCCAGTTGCGCAGAATTAAACTATCAAAAACGTTTTCAGACTGCAAATTTAAAAGGACAGGTTGCCCTGATAACCGGGTCACGTTTAAAAATTGGTTATCAAGCAACACTAATGATGTTAAGAGCCGGTGCCACAGTTATTGCAACCACCCGTTTCCCCATGGATTCGGCATTAAGGTATTCTCGGGAAAATGATTTTATCAAATGGGGGGACCGATTACACATTTATGGACTGGATTTAAGGCATACACCCAGTGTGGAGATTTTTTGCAGCCATATTGAACAAACTTTTGATCGGTTAGACATTTTAATCAATAATGCTGCCCAAACAGTACGCCGTCCTCCAGAATTTTATGCCCATTTGATGCACAATGAGGCTAAAACCATGGATGAGCTTCCTGCAAACGTTAAAAAACTGATGATGAACTATCAAATATGTACTGATAAATTAAACTCTTTTGTCCATCTTGATCGGGAATCAGAAGCTGCTCTACCGGCTGCATGGCATGGAAAACTGCCGGGGATAGGATTAAGAGAATCTGCACAATTATCTCAAATACCCTATACGTATGATAATACGTTATCTGCAGATATTCTTTTTCCCAGGGGAGAAATGGACGTTGATCTGCAGCAGGTTGATTTAAGGACAAGCAACAGCTGGCGTCTTAAACTGGGTGAAATTCAGACTGCAGAAATGTTTGAAATACAACTTGTTAACGCAATCGCACCCTTTGTGTTATGTAATAAACTGGCGCCTTTAATGAAAAAAGATAATACTGGTCAAAAGCATATTGTTAATGTCTCTGCCATGGAAGGCAAGTTTATGCGTTTTAAAAAGGGGGAGCGTCATCCCCATACCAATATGGCAAAAGCAGCGCTTAATATGTTAACCCATACCTCGGCCAGCGGGTTTGCAAATTATGGTATTTTCATGAATGCAGTGGATACCGGCTGGGTAACCGATGAAGACCCTGTACAATTATCTAAACGCAAAGAGGATCTCCATGATTTTCAGCCTCCTTTAGATATTGTTGATGGTGCAGCACGAGTATGTGATCCCTTTTTTAATGGTATTAATACGGGTAAACACTGGTGTGGTAAGTTTTTAAAAGATTATTTTCCCATTGACTGGTAATATTTTTGTAGCTATTCATCTGATATGTGGCGTTTTTTTCCCTTGCACGATTTCAATTTCATCCAAATGCGCAAAACATCATCTTTTGTTAAAATCAAAATTTATGAAACAAACATCGACCTTTTTGAATGACATAAAAGTCAATATAATAGTAGTATGGCGCCTCAACACTTAAAATTGCGAACTTATTTCGTCCCCGTTCCTAAGCCCTTCACTCGCCTGAATTCACGTTTATTATGGGTGACTAAAGTCAGATTATTTAAGGCTGCGTTGTGATCAACGACAATTATTATTTCCGCCAGAACTCCGGCACCAGAAGAATTATTACTGTAAATATTTCCAGCCGTCCCAGCAGCATGCACCATATGAGCAGCCATTTTCCGAGAACCGGAATGTGAGCGTAATTATCCATGGGACCGACTGATCCAAGGCCAGGGCCGATATTGCCGATGGCTGATGCAACAGCGGAGAGTGATGTGATCAAATCAATCCCCATGCTTGTCAAAAGAACAGAGCATATTACAAAGAGTATAATGTATAAAGCAAGGAATCCAAGGACACTTTTTATTACATCCTCTGAAACCGGTTTTCCTCCCAGCTTAATATGGATTATGGAACGGGGGTGTATAAGGAGAAACAATTCTTTGTAGCAGTATTTAATGCAAAGCATAATACGCAGGCATTTCATTCCCCCTCCTGTTGATCCGGCAGAGGCACCAATGAACATGCATACCATCAATATAAGCTGGGACATGGCAGGCCATTTTTCATAATCCCCTGTGGCGTATCCTGTGGTTGTAACGATGGAGACAACCTGAAAAGCACCAAATCTAACGGCTTCCCCCATCTGTGTGTATACTGTTTTGTAAACATTAAAGCTGATTATAAGAATCAGGAAAAAAACAAGACCAAGAAAAAAGCGGCATTCCGGATCCCTCCAGAACATCAGGGGTTTTCCCCTTAACATTTGATAATGAAGGGAGAAATTGATCCCTGCAATCAGCATAAAGAATATAATAACAGAGTCAATATAAATGCTGTTAAAATAAGCCATGGAACTGTTTTTTGTTGAAAATCCCCCTGTGGGCATGGTTGTGAATGTGTGGCACAGGGCATCAAAAAAAGTCATCCCTCCCACGTATAATAAAAAACATTCAACAAGAGAAATCAGGAGATAGACCTTCCATAAAAGAATTGCTGTTTCCCTGATTCGAGGCTTTAGTTTGTCAGGAACCGGGGTGGGCACTTCAGCCTTGTAAAGCTGCATTCCTCCCACCCCTAAAAAGGGAAGGATTGCAACAGATAACAGGATAATGCCCATTCCCCCGAGCCATTGAATAAAACTTCGCCAGAACAAAAGTCCCCGGGGTAATCCTTCAATGTTACTTAAAATTGATGATCCTGTTGTTGTAAATCCCGAAACTGATTCAAAAAGTGCATCAGTTAAAGATTTAAAATGGTGATCAAAATAAAAGGGGAGCGCCCCCAGGATACATATGGCTATCCATCCAAAAGCGACTATGGCTATCCCTTCGCGCTGGGTTATAATTTCTGCCTGTTCATTTCTAAAGAAAATGTAGATCAGAGAACCGGCACAAAGGGTTATGGCAAGAGCTTTTGAAATCGGGGCAATGCTTGAGTCCCGGCAAATAAGAGCGCAGGTAAGAGGAATTATCATTGCCGCCCCTAAAACGAGAATTAGCAATCCTGTTATATTTGCTACAAATTTCCAGCGCATTTAAAAAAACTCGAGTTTTACGGCCAGGATTTTTTCAATACTGGGAATAGATTTTCTCCTGGTAAATATTATTATTTTATCTCCAGGGGCGATTATACTCTCTCCTGAAGGTATGATAACCGTGTCATTACGTATGATACTTATGACAAGGGCTCCCTTTGGGAAAGAAATATTTTTTAATGGCGGCCCCACAATACTTGAAGTCTCCATGGCCAGAGCTTCCATAACCTCGGCCTCCTCCCCTTTTATCGATATGGAAGAAAGGACTTTTCCCTTTCGAACGTGCTGCAAAATAGTATTTACTGCAGAAAGTCTGGGGCTTACAACCTGCTCAATTCCTATTGTTGACATCAGGGGAAAATAACTGAATCTGTCGACCTTTGTAATGGTTTTTCGTGCTCCCATCTGTTTTACAAGGAGGGATGTTAATATATTTGTCTGTTCATCATCAGTCAGGGTGATGGCAATATCCATATCCTTGATATTTTCTTCCATTAACAGCTCTTTGTTCGATCCATCCCCATGGAGAACTAAAGTTTTGTTTAGTTTGGCGGCAAGTTCCATGCATCTGGTTTTATCTTTTTCGATTAATTTAACATTAACATCTTTTTCTTCAAGAAGAGAGGCTAATCTAAATCCTATGGCTCCACCCCCGATAATCATGGCCCTGGTAACAGGTTCAGCATATTTTCCAAAAAACGCCAAAGTTTCCAAAACCTTATTCTCTTCACTAATAAAATATACAAGATCACCATGGTGAAGCCGGTCAGTTCCTCTGGGTATTATTATTTTTTCATTTCGAACTATGGATGCAATAATAAAGGCTTTACCGGATGCGGCTATGGGAAAATCCAAAAGACGTTTTCCCACCAGATCCGATTCCCTGTTTATTCGTATTCCTATAAGTTTTGCAAGCCCCCCTGCAAATTCTGCCACATCCACGGCACCGGGAACCCACATGAGCCTTTCAATGGTTTTTACAACTTCAATTTCAGGATTTATTGATGTGTCGATATAGGGTGCAGTCTTTCGAAAGGTATCGTGAAAATTGTCGAAATCGGCATTTCTAAGCCGCACCAGCTTTTTTGTTCCATGGGATATTGCATTTGCAACAAGACAGGCCACCAGGTTGGTTTCGTCACTATTTGTAACCGCCAGAAGAATTTCAGCCTCTTTAATACCTGCTTCATTTAAAACAACAGGGCTGCTTCCAGAGCCGGTAATGGTCTGCACATCAATATTATCAGAAATACGGCGTATGGCTTCCGGATTTGTATCGATTACAACTACATCTTTATTTTCAGTGGCAAGATGCTTTGCAATATGAAACCCGACTTCTCCGGCACCGATAATAATAATTTTCAAGTATTAATGCTCCTGTTAGATTTCATTTTTCAATTTACAAAAAATGTAATTCCAATTAAAATACAGAAAATAATAATTATCAGCAACCCTGGTATTGTTTTCCAGGCTTGCATCATTGATCCACCCCTGACGAGTATTCTAGTCCGTTCGGCATCAAACCAGCGTCCCAATAATAATGAAGCTATAAAAACAGCACAACATTTAAGAATAAATATTACCAAAAGCCCTCCATTTTTTACTTACCTTGAACAGTTACGTATTTTTCAGACTTATAAAAATATTGCATGAATAGATGGGGGTGTCCATTTATTTTTTCTTCAAGTTCCGTGATACTTTCGCCCAGGTGTCCCGCAATGTCACGGTTCGGTTAAAAACAAGCCTGTCCTTGGATGAATCTTTGGAATCAACACAAAAATAACCGATTCGTTCAAACTGATATTTTTTTTCCGGTGGCGCATCTGCAAGACTCGGCTCCAGAATGGAGTCTTTAAGAATTTCCATGGAATCCGGATTTAAAGATTCCATAAAGTCTTTACCATCTTTTTCGTTTCCAGGATTTTCCCTGGTGAAAAGCCGGTCGTAGAGGCGTACCTCAGCATTTACCCCATGGGCTGCGGAGACCCAGTGCAATGTCCCTTTTACCTTGCGTCCGTCCGGGGAGGAACCCCCTTTGGTTTCTGGATCATAGGTGCAGCGTACTTCAATAATTTCTCCTGTTTTGCTGTCTTTTACAAAATCAACACATTTAATATAATAAGCATATCTGAGCCGCACTTCACGGCCAGGGCCTAATCTGAAAAACTTTTTTGGAGGTTCTTCAAGGAAATCATCCTGTTCTATGTAAATCACCCTGGAAAAAGGGAGCTTTCTGGAGCCCATTGCTGTATCCTCAGGGTGGTAGGGACCATCAAGATATTCAACCCTGTCTTCGGGATAATTTTCTATAACAACCCGCAATGGACGCAGCACTCCCATAACCCTGGGGGATGTACGGTTAAGATTTTCCCGCACACAAAATTCCAGAAGCGCGACATCGACTGTACTCTCTTTTTTCCCAACACCGATCCGTTCGCAAAAATTTCTTATGGCCTCTGGTGTATATCCGCGTCTTTTCATACCGGCGATGGTGGGCATCCTGGGATCATCCCATCCTGTGACAGCCTTTGATTCGACAAGCTTTAAAAGCTTTCGTTTACTCATAATGGTAAAGCTGAGGTTAAGCCGTGCAAACTCTATCTGCCGGGGATGAGATTGCTGTTCAAGATTATCAAGGAACCAGTCATACAAAGGTCTGTGATCTTCGTATTCCAGGGTGCAGATGGAGTGTGTGACCCCTTCAATGGAATCTGAAAGGCAATGGGCAAAATCGTACATGGGATATATGTGCCATTCATCCTTTGTTCTGTGATGGTGAGCATGTTTTATTCGATACATAACAGGGTCGCGCATGTTTAAATTGGGAGAAGACATATCTATTTTTGCCCTGAGAACATGGGCTCCGTCCTGGAATTTCCCCGATCTCATACCTTCAAATAGATTCAAATTTTCCTCCATGGACCGGTTTCTGAAAGGGCTGTCAATGCCTGGTTTCTGGAGTGTTCCTCGCATCGATTTTGTCTGTTCGGCATCAAGGCTGCAGACATATGCTTTTCCGGTTTTGATTAATTGCAGGGCAAACCCATACAACTGTTCAAAATAATCAGATGCATACATTAAGCGATCCCCCCAGTTAAAACCGAGCCATTTTACATCCGATATTATGGATTTAGTATATTCGATATCCTCTTTAACGGGGTTGGTATCGTCAAACCGAAAGTTGCAGATGCCGCCATGATTTTCGTCGGCTATGCCAAAATTTAAACAGATGGATTTGGCATGTCCTATATGGAGGTATCCATTGGGTTCCGGTGGAAATCTTGTTACAATGCGGCCGTTATTTTTCCCGGCTTTTAAGTCTTCGGCTATAATGTGCCGGATAAAATTCAGTGGTGAAGGGGCTGGATCGGCTTTAGGCATTTTGTTACTATCCTCTCTTTTTGTGCGTAATTATGAAAATATTATGGGGCTTGATTGTAAAGGGTGCAATATGAAAAAGCTATTCAATTGTCAGCTCTTTCAGGGCATACTGAAAAAGGCTATCCATATTAATTTGTGTAACTTTTTTGTGTTGCACCTTATTTTAGCTCAGGCCGAAGGATGAATATATACATCCATTTGGGGAAATGGGATTATTATTTTGTTTTTATTAAATTCCTTGTACACTTTTTTATTTAGCTCATGGGTGATTCTTCCCCTGTCTGCGGGATTTTTTGCCCAGCAGAGAAGCTCAAAATCAAGGGAAGAATCACCAAAAGCCCGAAACCGTACCCGTGGTTCAGGAAAAGAGGTTATCTCTTCATTGGAATCGGCTATGCCAATGAGAACATCTTCAACATGATCAATATCTGATCCGTAAGCTACCCCAATCTTTATACGTATCCTGAATCGTGGTTCAGGGGCACTTTCGTTAATAATTTTACTGTTTGCTATAACTGCATTGGGTATGGAAATCTGCAGGTCGTCCCGGGTTAAAAGAATAGTACTTCTAACACCAACTTCAACAACTGCTCCACGTTCTCCTGATTCGAGAACAATATAATCCCCCGCCTTAAAGGGTCTGTCCACAAATATGTTCATTCCCCCAAAAAAATTGGCTATGGTATCTTTTGCTGCAAAAGCCACTGCCAAACTCAAAACTCCTGCGGAAGCGACAATCGGTGTAATATTTATTGCCCATATCCCTAAAAAAATGGCTAAAACGCTTATTGTCAGCAGAATATTACCCAGGTTTTCAGCCAGGTTTATAAATAATTTTCCCTGTACATGAATTTTTCGCAAATGGACAAAAATTTCTTTAAGCAGATTGTAAATTGCGCGTACTACAACAATGAGAATTGCTGTTTTCAAAAATGCTGACACAACAAATTTAATCTGGGGATCAATTTTAATCCAGTTTACCGCAGATAATACACCCGCCAGGAGAATGGTGTTTATAACCGGGCGGTGGGCTATCTCTATAAACGTATCATCCCCTTGAAACTTGGATTTTTTAACAAGTGCCCGTAAAACCTTTGCTATAAAAAGGTCAAGAATTTTTGCTGCAATTGCGGTAAAGAGCAATATTGCCAGTCCCCCTATGAGGCGCATCTCTTTAATAAGCAAAATAAGAGCATCAAGATTGTTTTGTACTATTTCCATAAAAATCTCCGTTTTATATCCGCAGTAAAACCGATTTTATGCAGCCGATTGTTATGCATATATCAATTTCCCTTTCGATTTTGGAATTTCACGACCTGAGTCTTTTGCAGTTTCGATCCATTCGTTGATTATGATTTCTGCATTTGACACAGCTTCTTGATAACTATGACCATCAGCCATACATCCAGGGAGTTCTGGAATTTCGGCAACAAACAATTTGTCTTCCTCACTCCAGTAAATAATCATTTCATATTTATTCATCATTTACTCCCATATTTAATTTATATTTCAATATTATATTTCTAACTTGCTTAACTTGATATGCCTTCGATTTTGAACCTAAAGGTTGTAGGTTTATAATTTCATCAACACCATCTTTTGTAAAAATATGATGGTCACCTCGTATTCGTTCATCAAACTCAAAGGCCATCAATAAATTGCACAATCCAGAAAATGAAATATTTGAATCAGAAGTTCCTCTTAAAACTTTGATTAATAATTTATCATATTTCCCCATATTTAGTCCTATGTAAAATCATTTCAGGAGCATAACAAAAGCAGATTTTTTTTAAACAGCTTAAGGAGTTCTTTGATCTTTTCCGGACTTATATATGATGAGTTAAAATTACAGCAAAAAGTAAGGCTCCCTTTATAGCCGGATACTGTAAAAATTATACCGGCCCCAGGCATGGCAGGGGCGTTCATCAAGCAGGATACCCCCTTTACACTTCCAAAATCACATGCAGTTTCAGGAATTATTCCGACATTACTAAGACCGTGGCTTTTAGGGCCAAAGTCTTCAAACTGCGAGCTTGCTATTTTTCCAATTATTTTTGGCTGCACCATGGCTGCTGCATTATCCCACAGTTCCTTTAAGCCGAAGGTTTTTTTCTTTGAATCAAATTTTTTTTTAATTTTTAAAAGAGCCTGATGAACATCCAGCAGGAGATGAGCATTAATGGTTATGATACGGATTCCGCTCATGTTTGCCAATGTGCCGGCCGGCTCTCCCAGCCATCTTCTAAGATCTATTGTGTAAATAGAGTTTATGCACGATGGCTCCCCTCCCCAGGAAATATTCCACTGACAAACAGTTGTCATCAAAGCTGCCATGCAGATATCATTAATTGTTGTTTTATACTGGTTTGTATTTTTACGGATATTTTCGAGTTCTTCACGACTTATTGTAAATGTATCACAGGAAGGCACAAGCTCGCCGGTGTTTTTCTCATCCGTAGAAACACCGTTTGAAATGACCCATTGCTGACGGTTATATTTAAAAACAAATTTTAAGATCAGGCTAATCTCTTTAAGGCTTGAGCCGGGGGCAAGGAACCATCGGTACCATTTTACATGTTTTGCCATCTGAAGCAAGCTTCTGTTTGTGTCCGGGAGAGGCGAAATGGTGAATTCGGGGTTTTTTTCAAGGGACCTGTATATCTCTGCAAATAAGCTGAAAAGCCTTTTAGCTCCTTCCCCGTCAATAACCATATGGTGGATCTGGAAGATAAAATAATGGATTTCAGGGGAATCAACGGAGAGAATCTTCACCAGGGGGAGAATGTCTGTATCTATATGATTTCTTACCGCCCCGTTTAAAAGCTCATCAGCCGCTGTTTTGTCCGGCACTTTTTGCCTGTTGATTACTTTGGATAAATCCCCAGGGTCTTCGTAAACCCATCGGCTTTGCCATAATCCTGCCTCAAACCTTGAACTGATAAGAGGGAAGGCTTTTATTAACAGTTCCAGGGCATTTTTTAATATCCTGTCATCCAAAGGTGCTTCCATTGTCATGATTATCCAAATGGAGCATTCCGGCTTTTTATGCATGGTGCTATATAAAACCCTGTCAAGAAAAGCTCCTTTAATTATATTTTTATCCTGTTGCATTTGAGCCCTCTTTTTAAGGCACCCTTAGGAACGAGGACGAAATAACTTGGTATTTTAAGCGTCGCTCCATCCTGCCTGACTGCGTTACAAAAGCGTAGCAATATCTTGATATTCCTACACTTTCGCGCCTTGCCAGCCAGGCGCCTCAACACTTAAAATTGCGAACTTATTTCGTCCCCGTTCCTTATGTGAAATTTTCTACCACAGATAAACCTATAGATTGTGTGACGATTTATAAACCAGGCAGACTATTTAGTGCCTTATAAATTGCTTTCTGTCAAAAAAAAAATATTTTTTCATTTTTTACTTGACTATATTATGGATTTATATTTTATGGCTAGAACTGGATAATTCTGGATAATTCTGGACAATTATGTAATTCTGGGTAATTATGTTTAGGGAAAATTCTTCACATAAGATTGATGCTAACGGGAGATTAATTATTCCCGTCCGATTTCACCCCCTTATACGCGAAGGAGGAGAGAATGGCGTTATGGTAACCAGAATGGACAACACGCTGGTTGCATATCCTTTTGATAAATGGAGAATCCTTGAAGCCAAAATATTGTCTTTACCCATAAAGTCTGATGGAATGCGCCGGTTTAGAAGAATTTTCATAGGGAGCTCATCTGAGTGTTTCCTTGATAAAAATAATCGTATAGTGATTTCTCCATCATTAAGGGCATATGCTGGATTAAAAAAAGAAGTTATTCTTGTGGGGGTCTTGGATCATTTTGAAATATGGTCCCACGATAACTGGGAAAAGGAGAACCTCCAGCATGTGGAAGATTTGAAAGATGAAGAGTTAAAGAGCCAGATAGCAAGTTTAGGGATTTAAATTTATGACTTATAAACATGTCCCTGTTATGCAAAAAGAGGTATTATTTTATCTAAACTGCCGGCCGGGAAAAATTTTCGTTGATGGAACCCTTGGCGGCTCAGGTCATGCCGCCTCCATATGTAACAGCATAGTTCCCCACGGACTTTTGATAGGAATAGATCAGGATATTGATTCAATAAATAATGGAGAAAAAGTTCTTTCCCCTTTTAAATCGAACATACGCCTGGTTAATGATAATTTTTCAAACCTCCATTTAATTCTTTCCGAATTAGGAATATCCGGAGTTGATGGAATTCTCCTTGACCTTGGAATTTCTTTTAACCAGCTCATGTTAAGCGGAAGAGGGTTCAGTTTTAATGAAGATTCTCCCCTTGATATGAGGATGGATACCAGCTCAAAGGTCAGGGCAGCAGATTTGGTTAATGATTTGGATGAAAAAAGCCTTTCAAAAATTTTTAGAAAATTTGGAGAAGAAAAAAGGTCTAAACAGATTGCCCGTAAAATAGTCAATGCAAGAAAAGATGGAGCAATTAAAACAAGTAAAGAACTAAGTGATATTGTTCGCAGTGCTCTCCCATCAAAAATTTTGCGTACCGGAAAAACTCATCCTGCCACACGTGTATTTATGGCGTTGAGAATTGCTGTAAACAAAGAGCTTGAAATGCTTGAATCTTTTATGGGAAATGTTGACAGCCTGTTGAATCCCGGGGGAAGATTATGTGTAATATCCTTTCATTCCCTGGAAGATCGTTTGGTTAAACAAGGGATAAAGGCGCTGGAAAAAGGGTGCACCTGTCCTGCTGATTTTCCCATATGTACATGTAATAAAAAAAAAGTTGCCAGGGCCTTAACAAAAAAGGTGGTCAGGCCGACTGAACAAGAGATTGCTTTAAATCCACTGGCAAGGAGTGCAAAATTAAGAGCAATGGAGTTGCTGTAAATATATATGATTCATCCCGGTGACGAAGCAATATGAAAAATAACAAATATATACTATTTTTTATTGTTACAATGTTCGTATTTCTGGCGGAATGGTTCTGTTTTGCCTGGTGCCGTGTTCAGTGTGTTGGAATAGAATATAAAATATCAGAGGAGAACACAAGGTATAAAAAGTTGGATACCATACAAAACGATTTAAAGATAGAACGTGCAAAGCTGAGATCGCCCAATCGTTTGTCCCAATTTGCAAAAAAATATTTAAACCTGAAAGAGCCGACTTCAGAGCAGATAATTATTCTTCCATGACAAAATCTGATAAAAAAAAACAAAAACTGAGAAATAATACAATAGGTTTTTTCCTTGCCTTTTTGTTTTTGATAATTGCTTCAAGGGCTGTATATATTCAGGCGATTGGTCTTGAACGTATTAAAGGACAAGGGAACATACAGGGGAAGGGCAGTTTAACCATTTATGGGAAACGGGGCAACATACTTGATGCGAATTATCAGGAGATGGCAATGAGCTGTGTTCGCGAAGCATATTCCATAGGAGCATCTCCTAAAAAGGTCAGGGAAAAACAAAAAACTGCGGCTGAGCTTGCCAGGATACTGAAAATTGATGAAAAAAAATTATATAAAAAATTTATTTCCGATAAAAATTTTATATGGGTGAAACTTAATGTCACCTCCCAGGTGGCAGAAAAAATACGATCCCGTAGATTTGCCGGAATCAACTTTACACCCACCCAGATTAAGAGCCGTATTTATCCCAACGGAACCATGGCTGCGCAGATAATCGGGTTTGCAGGGGTTGATAAAGGGCTGGAAGGTCTTGAATATCACTATAACGAATCTTTAAAAGGAGGTGAAGACAAATCAACATTTCTAAGGGATGCTTCCGGTCGCAGAGTTACCAGTAAAAACGGGCATGAAACTAATACCGGCTATAATGATGGAAAAAATATTGTTCTCACCATTGACAGCAGGATTCAGCATATTACCGAGTATGCTTTGGAGGAGAGTGTTAAAAAGTTTTCAGCAAAATCAGGAATAGCCATTGTAATGGTGCCGAAAACAGGTGCAATATTGGCAATGGCCAATTGCCCATTTTTTAATCCAAATCATTATAATAAGTTTGGCATGGATTTGTGGAGAAATCGGGCAGTTACAGATTGCTTTGAGCCAGGCTCCACCATGAAGATTTTTACTGCAGCAGCCGTTTTAGAATCGGAAAAATATACTCCAGGCACCCTTTTCTATTGTGAAAACGGAGAATACAGGGTCGGGAGAAAAATAGTCCATGATACCCATGAGCACGGGTATCTTTCCCTTCCGCAGGTTATTAAATATTCAAGCAACATAGGTGTGGTTAAAGCTGTTGAATTTATAGGGAAAAAGAGCCTGTACAACAGTTTGTACGCTTTTGGCTTCGGGGGAAAAACCGGAATAGACTGCCCGGGAGAGATATCTGGCTATATTCCCCATTTCAGGCGGTGGAAAAAAATAGATGCGGGGAACATAGCTTTTGGTCAGGGGGTATCAGTTACGGCGCTGCAGTTAATATCCGCAGTCTGTGCAGTTGCCAATAACGGAGTTCTTATGAAGCCTTACATGGTTCAGGGAATAACCGATCATAATGACGGGGTAATAGAAACATTTGCTCCAAAAATAGTAAGAAGGGTTATTTCTGAAAAAGATGCAGGAGAAATTATAAAAATGATGAAATCGGTGGTCAGCGAAAAAGGAACAGGAGTAAATGCTGCCCTTGATGATTATTCAGTCTGTGGGAAAACAGGGACTGCCCAGAAAATTGGTAAAGATGGGAAATATTCAAAAAAACAATATGTTGCCTCATTTGTAGGCTTTGCCCCTGCAGACAGACCAGAAGTTGCTGTTCTTGTTATTGTTGATGAGCCGGAAAAAGAGCATTACGGAGGGACAGTGGCGGCACCCGCATTTAAAGATATTATAGATAAGACCCTTTATTACCTGAATGTTCCGTTGGAAAACAGGTTCAGGTCAAACCTGGTACACAGGGTCCATGGGAATCAATGAGACTGTCAGTTTTATTAAAAGGGATTTGTTCAACAGAGGTTGAAATAAGTTATAATGGCCAGGGGTTATCTTTTTTTGATCCTGAAATAGACTCTGTTCATTATAGTGCCCAGGATGTCAGAGAGGGGGGGCTTTTTGTAGCCATAAAAGGGTTTGCAGCAGATGGCCATGATTTTATCGATTTGGCCCTGGCAAAAGGGGCCGTAGCAGTTGTTACGGAAAAACCTGTTAAAAAAAAAGGAATATTTATTCAGGTCAAAAATACAAGAAGGGCTCTTTCCATGATATCTGCCAGATTTTTTTATGACCCTTCAATGAGCCTGGTTGTTGTCGGCATAACAGGAACAAACGGAAAAACAACAACCGCATTTATCCTGGAGAGTATTCTGCAGAAAGCCGGTTTTGAAGTTGGAGTAATAGGAACAATCAACTATCGTTATTGCGGTAAAATATTTGATAACCCCATGACAACCCCTGAATCTGCTGATTTGCATCTGATTTTGTCTGAAATGCTTAAAGCTGGAGTAACCCATGTTGTAATGGAGGTTTCATCCCACGCACTCGATCTTTATAGAGTCGATCATTGCTGGTTTGATGTGGGTATTTTTACAAATCTTACAAGGGATCATCTTGATTACCATAAAGATATGGAAACATACTGGTCATGTAAGAAAAAAATGTTTACGGAAAATCTGAAATTTGCACCAAAGGAAAAGACCTTTGCTGTGATTAATTGTGATGATTCCAGGGGGAAGGAACTGTATGGCATTTGTGAAGGCCACAAAATTTCCGTTGGCCTGTCAAAGGGAAATATTATTACTCCTCTGCTTTTGAGGGAAGACCTGACCTCTACTATAGGAAGATTTTCTTGTCCAGGCACAGCCTTTGATTTTAAATCCTCCCTTGTCGGGAGGCATAATCTCCAGAACATTGCATGTGCTGTTGGTGCAGGTGTTGCCCTGGGAATAGATCCTGACAGTATAAAATCTGGTATTGAAGCTTTAAAGTATGTTCCGGGCCGTCTTGAACCTGTTTTAAACAGATATGACAGGTTTATTTATGTTGATTATGCACATACCCCCGATGCACTGAAACATGTACTTTTGACATTAAAAGAGATGTCTTTGGGGAAACTTATTTGCGTATTCGGATGCGGGGGGAACAGGGATAAGGGGAAACGTTTTTTAATGGGAAAAGTTGCAGGATCTTTTTCAGACCTTGCGGTAATAACATCTGATAATCCCAGGAATGAAGAGCCCATGGATATCATCAATGACATAATTAAGGGGATCTCCGAAAACAGGCACTATGTACAGCAGGATCGTAAAAGTGCAATAGAACTTGCCCTTGGTTTATCTGAAGCAGGGGACACTGTACTTATTGCGGGGAAAGGGCCTGAACCCTATCAGCTAATCGGGGGAAAGAGTTTTCCCTTTGATGATAGAGAAGAGACAAAAAAAGCAATAAACAGGATTTGGGGCCAATGACAAAGCTGCTATCCTGGAAATGTAAAGATATAATCAAAGCGACAGGAGGTAGTCTTCTGACAGGAGGGCAGGGAGATCTGTTTGAAAATATTTCAATAAATTCAAGGGATATATGTCCCAACACCCTTTTTGTTGCTATCAAAGGAAATAATCATGACGGCCACGACTTCATGGCCCATGCTTTAAAGAACGGGGCATCAGGTTTTTTAATAAACAGGGAGAAGCTCCCGGTTTTGCATAATCTGGAAACAGGAAAGGAAAAAATAACCTGCCTGGCAGTTGAAGATACAATTATAGCATTGGGGGATTTGGCTTCTTTTAATATTAAAAGGTCAGGGGTTTCGGTTGTTGCCATAACAGGCTCCAGTGGAAAAACCACAACCAAAGAGATGACCGCTGCTGTTTTGGGCAAAGGGTTTAACACGCTTTCAACCCCTGGGAACTACAATAACAATATTGGGCTGCCTTTAACGGCTTTTAAGCTTGGTTCCTTTCACCAGTGGGCTGTTTTAGAGCTGGGAATGAACAGGCCGGAAGAGATAAAAAATCTGGCAGGCATTTGTAATCCTGATATCGGTGTAATAACAAACATAGGCCATGCCCACATAGGAGCCTTCGATTCCATTGAGGGGATAGTTGCTGCAAAGGCTGAACTTGCTGAAAAAATAAAAAATAATGGTGTTCTGGTTTTAAATGGGGATGACCCAAGAGTGCTGCAGATCGGGAAAAGAACATCAAAACGTCTCCTGGTTTACGGAACAGGGAGCAATGCCGAAATAAAGGGGGAAAAAATAAAAAAAACCCCGGAAGGTATCTCTTTTACGCTGAATCTTCCAGGGGAAAAAATAAATATAGAGCTTAAGGCTCATGGAGAGTTTATGGTTTTAAACGGGCTTGCTGCAGCCTCCGCAGGCTTTTTGGCAGGCTTGGACGGAACAAAAATAAAAGCCGGGCTTGAAGATTTTCTCCCTGAAGGTGGGAGATTCAATCTCCTTAAGACAGAAAACGGAATCCATATTATCAATGATACCTATAATGCCAATCCTGATTCAATGAAAGCAGCCATGGGAACCCTTAATTCATTAAGGGGGCATAAAAGAGGCCTCCTTGTTCTGGGCGATATGCTCGAACTGGGAAAGCATGGAGATTCCATGCATATGGCAATTGGCGCTTTTGCAGTCGATTCAGGGGCGGAAAAGCTTTATTTAACAGGGGCTTTTGCAGATCAAATTGCCCAGGGGGCTTTAAACAGGGGGATGACGCATCACAATATATTTGTGGGAACAAAAAAAGAGGTTGTTGAGGCTTTGTTGCGGGAAACAACGCCGGGCGACTGGGTTTTGGTTAAAGGCTCCAGGGGATCATCCATGGAGGATGTGGTAACCGGATTGGCGGGGTAACAGAGGACAATTGATGCCAAACGTCAGGGCCTGACCCCTTTTTATTTATTTAATTTTTTTCAAGATTCATAAAATTATGTTTTATCACTTATTATACCCGTTACATACAACATTATCCGTTTTTAATCTTTTTAGATATATAACTTTTCGTGCAATTTACGCAGGCTTGACAGCTTTTTTAATATGTTTTTTGCTGGGCCCCTGGGTTATCAGAAAGCTTACTTCTTTAAAAATTAAGCAGCATATAAGAAAAGAAGGCCCAAAAGAACATTATGAGAAGGCAGGAACCCCAACGATGGGTGGGATTCTAATTGTTGGATCGGTTTTACTTTCAACTTTTCTATGGGCAAATCTGACTAATTTTTATATTTGGGTTGTCATTCTTGTTACCCTTTGTTTCGCCTTGATAGGTTTTCTTGATGACTATCTCATGCTCGTAAAAAAACAGAACAAAGGTTTAAGTGCAAAAAAAAAAATTATGCTGCAGGTGATAGTTGCTCTCACCGCAGGAATAATATTGTCCCTTTACCCTGATTTTTCAACACGTGTAACTATCCCGTTTTTTAAAGGGATTTCCCTTGATCCAGGCCTGGGGTACATAGCCATTGCCGCCATAGTGATTATCAGTGCTTCCAACGCAGTTAACCTGACAGATGGCCTGGATGGTCTTGCAATTGGACCGATCATTGTAGCCTTTGCGGTATATATGCTCTTCGCCTATGTGACAGGACATTTTAAGATAGCCGATTATCTCCAGCTCGATTTTGTCCCGGGCTGCGGAGAGATTACGGTTTTTTGCGGAGCAATGGCGGGGGCAGGAGCAGGTTTTCTATGGTACAACACATACCCTGCCCAAGTATTTATGGGGGATACAGGTTCTCTTTCCACGGGAGCTGCCCTTGGCACTGTGGCGATAATTACAAAGCAGGAAATACTTCTTATATTGGTGGGGGGGCTTTTTGTCATAGAGACCCTTTCTGTTATTTTTCAGGTCGGTTTTTTTAAAATGACCAATGGAAACAGGATTTTTAAGATGGCTCCCCTTCATCATCATTTTGAACTTAAGGGGTGGCCTGAACCCAAGGTTACTGTCCGGTTTTGGTTGGTTGCAATAATTCTTGCACTGATTTCTTTTAGTACACTTAAGATCAGGTAAGGAATGGAGATGAAATAAGTTGAACGAAATAGCTTGTCTTTTGGCCCATCTACTTCGTTCAACTTATAAAATTTTCGTTCCTAAGGAACGGGGATGAAATAAGTTCGCAATTTTAAGTGTTGAGGCGCCTGCCTGGCAAGGCGCGAAAGTGTAGGAATATCAAGATATTGCTACGCTTTTGTAACGCAGTCAGGCAGGATGGATCGACGCTTAAAATACCAA
>Ga0190313_1000462_pt1 | contig 24505 bp, 25 predicted proteins | sample 4870071011_MG_FD_169989 | JGI IMG/M metagenome (GOLD analysis project Ga0190313, IMG submission 169989) | Hydrothermal vent sediment bacterial communities from Southern Trench, Guaymas Basin, Mexico - 4870-07-10-11_MG | ecosystem: Environmental > Aquatic > Marine > Hydrothermal vents > Sediment ... | reverse complement strand
GTATTTGCCAAAAGCTTCAGCTTTGACCGCTATCAGCTCAGGCACTGTGTATGGATGATGCTCTTTTAGCCAATTGATAAGCTGGTTTAATTTTTCCTCAAGAGTCTTTATAATGAGCATGTATTCTTTTTCATTTTCGCAGATTTTTCCTTGCCAGAAGTATGTTGATTCAACGGGAAATACACTAACACATGCTGCTAATTTCTCTTCTACAATCTTTTTTGCTAGTTCCTTCGCTTTTGCTTCATTATCCACTGTGGTGAAAAGAATTATCATGAGATTCACCAAATAATAGACTATTTTCAATTAAATAAATACTAGCTTTGTCTTTACTTTATTTTTACTCAATTTTGGAATGTACCATGCAGCTTTCACACTATTAGTAGCAACTTCATTAATTCCTAATTCGGCAAGAGGCATAACAACTGGGCAAGTATCAGCCAAAATCATGTCAAAATTTCTTGCAACATTTTTAATTTCATTAAGCATGCTTCTTCCACAGAAAAGCCACTTTTTAGCTTTTAAATTAATGTCTTTTAGCTCATCAGGATGTGCGTGAGGACATCCAATTACAACGAATTCTGGATTCTCTGATACACCAAATCGCTCTGCTATATCAATGAGATCTTTCTTATCAATAATAATCTTCTCAAGTGAATCAATAGTATTTCTCCATTTTCCCCATTCTGGCGTTACTTCAATTACATGATAAATTGAATGTTTTCCAGACGTTGCCATTGCTGCACCCATTTGTTTGAGTTCATAATGCTTTGGTTTGCGTTTAAATTGAATTATTGGAATCTCATCAAGTAATTCTCCTAGCAAAAATCCGAGCAATCCATATTCAGTCGTTGTTTTCAAATCGTGATTTACATCAACAAAAACTTCTGGTGCTCTATTTTCATCAATTAACACATCAGCTAAGGGAACTTTACCTATGAACGCTGCTGCAAGCGCATCGATACTTCCATGACGCAGAGTTCTAGCACCAAGAATACTATTAGCATAAATCACTGCCGAGGATTCAGCGAATGCAACAATTTCACCAAATTCTGGAACATTATCCTTGTAATATGGCGTGCAAGAAAGAGATAATTCCATACCAACTGCTTTAATTTTATCCAACACGCGAGTTTGTCGATCTACAAACTCTGAACGTATTCCAAGTTCTTTCCATTTTTCTAACTCAATTGCACAAGGATTAGTGGTTGTTCTTACACATACAGTTACTTCCTCATTAATAGCTTCTTCAAGCAATAATGCAAGTTCTTCGCCAGCAGTCATTATTGAAATTCCAGATACATGAGCTCTTTTTATTGAAACTAACTTCTCAGCACCTAAAATATCCCCTAATCTCACGAGAACCTTCATACATTTACTCAGAAATTCCCCTTTTTCTCCATCTAATATTCGCTCTTCTTCTTGCGTTAGATACAAAGTGAACACCTTGGTACAGTGTATTAAAAACTCCTTGATTACACGAAATAATATGAGTTTTCACTTATAAACTAAATACTTTATGAGCATACAAGTAATAAAATTGAATAAAATTAATGAGTGTTAGAGAAGCTCAAAAGCTCATTAAAAATATAATGATTTTTAAACTCAATTTTGTATAATAACTCTCTAGCAGATTGCTAAATGACTAAGGTAAAAGCGTCTAAAAAATAAGGGAAAAAATAAGAACATTTAACCTCTTAAATGTTTTCTTGTTTTATTTATATAGCAACTAGTTTTCAAATTAATGAAAATTAATGAAATGGTTTGAAAAATGAAGTGGAATAGTATTATTTCTATAATAATGTTATATGTGATGGTTTCAGCGGGATTGCTTATCTTTAATCCACCGCATACACATACTACTTCTAAGGAGCTAGCTCTATATAGCGATGTAGTTCCAATCGATGCATATATCGAGTTCGAAGATGTTCCAGAAATTAGTGATGGGAAGAGGACATTTGTTTTTGCGGCATTAATAACATATGATGCATCAGGATTAGTTGATTTGTCTGTTGATGAAATACGTGAAATAGCAAATATTTTTGAACAAAGACATTACGACTACCAAGGATGGCGATATTATAAGTCTCTAGTAAAATATGTGAGTAACGAGCATTACATTGAGGATGTAATAGATTTCTTTGAAACATTGGATAGCATTACCACTGAAGAAGACAGAATTGTTCTTATCCTTATTGGTCACGGTGGAGTAGTAAACAACACATTCTATTTTAGCGTATGCAGATGGCGATCATTAGATGGAACCTATGTGGATGAAGTGATTTCCAGCCTAACTTTACTTAATGCCATATACATTATTGGTCCAGCACTAGATTTTATCTGGTTTGTCTCTTGTGAAAGCTTAGGTTTCATAAATGATGTGGGATCCTTGGTACCATTCTATGCTGGAAATGTAGTTATTTGGGGATACAGCGAAGATGTTCACGTGGATGATGCACAAGAAGATTTGAGAAAATTTGGTGACTTTTATGAGAAAGATAATCCTTCAGTAGAATGGATTTGGTATCTAATAAAATCATGTCCTAAAAGTTGGAATTGTATACTTGTACAATATGATCAATATAATTTAATGCTACCAGATTTAATGGAAAGAGATTTGCATTTGCTCAGTTATCGACCGGCAGACTATGAAAAATCGACAGCTTACGGTGGTGGATCAAGTTATCCAGGTGGCGGATATTTGTTTGTTAGTCCTACATGACTCGTGAGTTAAAATGAAATATAAACCTTTTCTAATAATTTTTCTTTTATTTCTGTTGCTTTTCTTAATAATTCTGAATCTTTATCAATCATTTTACTGGACTTCTCCAGAAAACTTGCACATAAGGAAAGTTCAAATTCTGTGGAAGAAAACCTTCTGGAATGCAAGCGGATACTCTGGATGGGCATCATTTGATTGGCCTCTTGTGGTTGATTTGAACAATGATGGTATCTTAGAGATTGTTAAGTATGGTCAAGACAGCATTTACATATACAGTTACGATGGTAAAATATTGAAACGTATTCCAAAAATGGGGGGAATATACCATGAAACATTCTTATTTGGAGACTACGACTCAGATGGAGCATATGAAATATTATTCAGTAAAGGGGGTGCGATAATCTTCGTAGATTCAAGAACATTTAATATTGAAAGGATTTTCAATATTACGTTTAATTCATCACATGACCGCAGTGATGCTCTCATTGCAGGGGATTTTGATGGAGATAAAAAGCTAGAACTCGCTGTCGAATTCATGGATGCTGGACTATTTATTGCGGATCCCGTGGAAAATTGGACTAGATTCCTTGGATATCATTATAATGAGTGCAATTTAGATCATGTTGAAGTCTATCCCGTTGATGCTGATGAAGATGGTATTGATGAATTGTTCTTTGTTTCGCCAAGCAGTAGTTGTGTTGGCTTAATTGATGCCTACGGTAATGTCTGGTGGCATAGAATTATTCCGAAGCCGAAAATACCTGGTGCATCTAGAGATTTGCCTGCTCCTTCGCATGCTAAGCTTGGTGATTTTGATAGGGATGGTGCTGTTGAAGTTGTTTTTACTACTTGTAATTCTGAAATATATGTTGTTGATGTTCGAAATGGGCGAATTAAAGCCTATTTTTATGTTAGGCAACCACAAAGAACTTTCTTCTCTTTTTGTGATATGTCTGCTTTTGTGGATATTGATAATGATGGTGTTATTGAGGGAATCTTCCTTTTTTGTCATATTGCCAGAGACATTGCTCGAGGGGATCTTGTTGTTGTAGATATGTCTAATTATAAGGTCAAGAAGATTGTTAGCTTTGAATATCCCGATGAATACACTTGGTTTGGTATTGATGATACTTCGATCGCTATCGTAGATTTTAATCTTGATGGTTATTATGATATTGTCACGATTACTTACAAGTACATTGTTTTCATTGATGGGAAGAAACTGTTGGCTAGTTATTATTACGATATGAGTGAACTGGATGAACGGTATTGGTTCTATTGGTTCCCGCATAGTCAGTATCTTGTTGTTCTTGATTTGGATAATGATGGTTGTGTTGAGATTGTGAAGCCTAATTCTGAGGAGGGTATTGTTGTTTATCGTGTTTACAGCAAGTTTATTCCCCTCGTTTACTGGGTTTCTCCTTGGGGTTATTATGATGCTATGGGTCGTTTTGATCTGTTTGATAGTGATTTTGATGGTGTTGCTGATTGGGTTGAGGTGAAGTATGGTTTTGATCCTCGTTCTCCAGATAGTGATCATGATGGGATTTCAGATAGGATGGAAATCCTTGAATTACTCAAAAAGCTAAGCATAAAGAGAATGCAACGTTCTAGTAATTCTAGTTTTCTTGCTTATAATTGTGTCGAATTTTCTGGCGATGTTAAACATAATGAATTTGGTGTTTTTGTAGGCATTAGTGAAGTTGAAAGATATTCGAGTAGCTTCATATATGTGCTTATTCGTCTCTCAATAATTGAAAATCATGTTTGTACTAAGGAAGCATTAGTGTCACCTTGGTTATATCCAGATCGGTAATGAGACAACCAAACTAGCTTCAAACCAGTTATGTATACACAATGCTTCAGTAAACATCACGAAAGTATCGAAAAAAGATTTTTCAGAGATTATAACCGATCTAGCTCAAAACAGGGAAGAACATTGTTACCTAATTTGCACATAATGCTTAATTGTGCCTAACTCAGCAGTTCAAGAATGACTAAAACTTCTTGAAAAATATTAGAATTCAATCACAAAATTATCCCAAACTAAACTTATTTTATATATTTGTTTAATTCAATCATGATATTAGGCAAGTAAATTACTCCTTTCATATCTTTTATCTTATCATATAATTTGATGTCAGCTGTAACAAATAATTCTCCGAAATGAAGTTTAAGAAGTGCAATATATAATGAATCATAAATAGTTATTCCAAATTCTTCAGAAATTTCAAATGCAGATGATAAAATGTTTGAATCTGGGCATATTAAAATAGGATACAACTTGGGAAATTCACGTAATAGTAATAGTGCTGTCTCATACGTGATAACTTTTCCTATCTTAAATGCCTTCCAAATTGCATTACAAACTTCAGCCACCAAATGAATAGGTGCGATTAATGATATTTTCCTATTAATGTAAAGATCGCGCAAGTATTTGGCTTCTTTATTATACTCTTCCTTTAGAAACCATTTCGCAACAACATTAGCATCAACAATTATTTTAATCATCTCGACTCACGATCCTCCCTAATCCACTTAACTATCGTATCAGGAGGCAATGGTTTCATCTGTTCCATAATCTTATCAATTTTTTCAGCGGCTTTCTTCATTTCTTCCTTAACTTTCTTTTCAATCGCACCCTTAATAACCTCACTCCAATTGATATGGCTCATAATAAGCATTTTTTCCATAAGCTCTCTAGGAATCTTCACAGTAATTTCAGTCATTATCACTACCAAAATGTAATTATATCATTTTGTTTTTTAAACTGTAAGCTATAATTTATGGTGGCGTGAAGATTCTGCAAACTACACCGAGACTAGATATCAAACTATCTTGTAATTTCATAGATTCCAATGTAATCACTCAAATAATATAATCCACATGAATTTAAATTAGAGATTTAATGTTTATTAAATAGTTTTAATGACCAAAACCACCATAACATGATACAAATAGTGTAAGTATAGTTTATACATTGTAATATTTGATTAGTTGTTTTTTAGGTTTCTCTTGATCTCATAGTGTTTACTGGGATGTTATGAATATGTAAGGCTAATTTAGAGGAGGTTTTTGTTATCTCGTAATGCCTTTGAGTAAGATTAAAGTATAAATTTCAAAAATCTTTAAAGATATGTTCAATCTAAGAATTACGCAAGTTATTAAAAAAATCAGGAAAACACAATTATCAAGAACAAATGAATTATTACCGCTCCGCTCTTGACGACTCTTTTACGCTTTTGAGTTTTTCTGATTTCATTGTTTGTTTAATCATCAAATTTAAAGCGGGTTTATTGATTTCTTAAGTTGCATGCAGAAATTCAAGCTACCCATTCTTCAAATTAAAACCAAACAAAGCAAGAAATTCCTCAGATGAAAACGTGCAAGAGAGTCATCTTGAGCGATTATTACATAAGATTTCCAATGATAAAAAACCATGAAATAAAACGAAAAAGACATAATCTTTTCATAAGATTATGAAAATTTTTTTAATTTTTCATATTTACTTTATACTTTCAGAAATAAAAAGGTGAATTTGATTACAAATTCGATTGAATATTAAACTGGTTGCTGGTTGCTAGTTGCTGATACTTCTCCTAATTACAAGCACTACAGCATTTTCTTTAATATATGCTTTTCATATTAGGACTTCAAAGATATTAACTGATGTGAACAGTAAGTATGTAAATCCTAGCTTGGTCAATCCAATTACATCACTTAACATTAATCCAGGCTATCAACCAGCAGATGGAAAAAACGAATGCTATGCAGTTGTAGTAGGAATTTCCATATATATTTCTTCAAGTATTTCTAACTTAAATTATGCTGATGATGATGCTTGGGCTTGGGTCGCATATTTAGCAGAGTTAGGTTATCATGTAGATATATTAGAAAATGGAAGAGCTACGCTGGATAATATTAGTAATGAATTAGAATGGCTACTTGAGCAAGAAGACGCTGATGATTATGTTGTTTTCGTTTTTTCTGGACATGGAACTACAGTTAATGGTGAATCAGCCATAGTAACAACAGATGGTTATGCGATCACTGCATCAGCATTGGCTGAAGTATTCTCTAAGGCTGATAGTCATCACATTTTTTGTTTCTTTGATGCTTGTGTTATTGGTGATATGAAGAAGATAGCGGAAGTTAAAGACGGAGTGTATGTTGTCATGGCGGCTGATTCTGAACATTATTCATATGAACGTAAAACAATTTACTACAAGGATGAGAAAGGAGAAGTTTATTCTGAGAATTGCGAACATGGCGTTTTTACATTTCTTTTTCTTGAAAAGGAACTAAAAGAACATGGTTTTAAGGAACTAGAACTAGCGTACACTTTCTCTGTTGATCTTTTAGACAAATATGGTTTCATATAAAATCACGCATTTCATCCCTGGAGCGAACTAATGAATCCAACGCAAGCTGATAGTTACTTACCATATTATCATGAATACATGAGCCTTGATGTTACTTATACTGGTGGAGCAGGTGGAGCAACTACTCCGCTTCCACCACCATTTCCAGTAATCACTCCAATGTAATTTTTCATATTAATTATTCACAAAAGTTACATATTTACGGTGTTTTTTAGATGCGAACTTTTAAAATAGCAATACTCACCTTAATCCTTCTTATAGTCTTTTTTGGAATAGTTTATTTAATGGTGAGCAGAAGTCATGTAATTGGAAGAGAACCTAAAATTGTAAGGATATGGATTGGCGATGAAATCTTCTCCCCTATCACGCCGACTGATGTTGATCACGATGGTTCAGTAGAGCTCATATTTGGAACCTGGGAGGGAAACTTGTATGTTTTTGACTTCATGCATAATGAAACTAGGAAGATTCCTCTTGGAGAAGCCATAGAGGCTGCTCCTGCTGTTGGAGATTTAAACCGTGATGGTTTTCCAGAAATTGTCGTGGGAACGTGGGATGGCAAGTTACGCATTGTTAACGTATGCTCGAATTCTACTACTGAGAAGGATTTTGAAGAAGCAATACTAAGAGGTTGTTCGTTAGCAGATGTTAATAATGACGAAAAGCTTGAAGTTTTACTTGTTCTTGAGACCAATCTAATGCTTTGCTTGAACTATACTGGGAATATTATTTGGGAAATAGATTTCTCAAGAATATATAATTCTAGTCCCGTATATTCCAGAATCTCTTTACCAGTTGGTGATGTAGATAACGATGGTTTCCTTGAGACAGCATATATTTGTTTTGTTCAAGCCAAACTATCAGAACCCATCACTTTAATTAATGCATTAAATGGAGAGATTTCATGGATCACATGGCAAAGTAAAGCTTTTGCAAATGTTATCATATTTTGTGATGTAAACAATGATGGAAAATTAGAAATTTGTGTGAGTGGTCTTGATTACTTATACATCTTTGATTATAGGGGAAACAAAATTTTAGAGAAGTATCTCCTAAAAAGATTCTCCACCATAATCGGTTTAGCATCTGGTGATTTAAATAAAGACAATTATGATGATATAATAATCTTATGTGAGCGGAGTGTTTTTGCCCTTAACGGTAAAAATTTCAATTTCTTTTGGAGTGTTGATCTAGATGCTTATTTTATAGAGAATCATCCTATTTTAGCTGATGTTAATGGCGATGGTGTTCTTGATGTTATTGTTGCTAGTTGGGATGGTAAGGTTTATTTTCTTGATGGCAAAAATGGTTCTATAATTTTTCATTTTAATGTTAATGATGTTCCTACGACTCCCTGTGCTTGCGACATTGATGGCGATGGTTTTTTAGAAATTTGTGTTGGTGCTGGTCATTATTTGTACATTATTAATACGAATGGTACTTTTTCTTCCTGGTATTCCTACATGAGTGATTGCATGAATCATGGAAATTCTAGAATGCTTGTATTTCCATTTCAAGTATAATTATCTCTTGTGAAATTGTAGCAAATGTAGTTATGCTCATGATAATTGCTTTATGAGTATGTAAGGAAATAACTAAATATTCTTTAAGTGAATGGAAAAAATATTAAAGAAACTAGTTGAACATAGAGATTAGAGATATGATATTTTCTAGATACAAAAGAACTATTATCATGAAGCGTAAATGTAAAAATTTAAATTCACGAAAAATAGATGATTTTTTGATATTTTCTACATTATGACCTTAGTTATATCTAAATCTGTAAGGAGATAACACTTCTGATAATTTTTGGCATCTTATGAATTTTTTATTCATTATTTGTTTAATCATCAAATTTAACGCAGATTTATCGATCTCTTAAATTGCATGCAAAATTCAAGCTGTTTATTCTTCAAATTTAAGCCAGGCAAAACAAGAAGCTTCTCGAATAAGAATGTGCAAAAAGTTGTCATGAGCGATCGTTTTATATGCTTATTAATTCGCAAACGCTCTTCTTTACAATATTGCACTTTTTTTAAAATTGTTTTGTTTTTGTTTTATTTCATCATTAATTTGCTTGAGAAGCAGGAATACTTTACCACAAATCTCCTGAGAACTTTGAGCAAAAAAGATCAATTTGAAAACAAAACAAATTAAACTTCTCGAAAACTTTATAAGTGCAATATTGTCAATATGAGTTTTCACAAATTTTGGGGCAAAAATAGGTTTAAAATTTTTGGTTTTTAATTCATCGGACTCTAGTTTTTCAAATGCTACTAGTGTTTTAATTAACTGCAAAAGTGAAAGTTCTAGGAAAAGAATTTATGGTCTCCGGATAATTTTCTTTTTGTATAAAATAACTATAGCAGCAATCATAATTAATAAAAGACTAAGTAGTAGGTATATATAATTTGGTTTGGGTTTTTCCTTAATGGTGAAGTATACCATAGTTATTGCATAGTTTCCAGCGAGATCATAAGCTTTAACGTATACCACATGTTCTCCTAGACTTAAATCGCGAGCAAGATAGGCTTGTTTCTTGTTCACATTGATCCAAGATCCATTATCTATTTTGATTTCAAAGTGATCAATTCCAAAATTATCACTTGCATTCCAAGTGATGTTTACATAGAAACTCATAAGCTCAGACATATTTTCTGGATGCGTTATCAGGATAAATGGTGGTGTTAAATCTACCGTAAAAATAACCAAGAGTTCTTTAGAATTTCCAACTGTGTCCGTAACTTTGAAGTTTATTGTATGTTTACCTTCGGTTAAGTTTGTGAGCATATAACTGGTAGTGTTTGTAATATCAATCCAATTACCATTATCAATTTTAATTTCACAGTGAGCTACTCCTGAAGTATTGTCGAATACAATCCATGAAACAGTGATATTTGAGAATGCTATGTATGAGTTGTTCTTCGGATAGAGTACTTGAATTGTTGGTGGTGTCGTATCTATTATGAATATAATTGATGTTGAGTTGATGTTTCCTGCTTTATCTACCGCTTTTACTGTTACAATATGGGTACCATCGATTAGGTCATTGAACATATAACTGGTTGACGTACCAACATTAATCCAAGTTCCAGAATCCAATTTAATCTCGTAGTGGTCTATCCCAGAAAGAGCATCAGATGCTTGCCATGATACTTGAATGCTTTGTTGAGCCAAAATAGAATTATTTTCGGGGGAAAGTATTTGAAGAGTCGGTGGAGTAACATCTACTGTGAAGATTACTAAAATTCGGTTTGAATTTCCTGCTTTATCTACCGCTTTTACAACAATCTTATGTGATCCCTCACTTAGATTCTCAAGGGTGTAGCTAGTAGAAGACCCAACATTAATCCAAGAACCATTTTCTAGTAGAATCTCAAAATGATCCATTCCAGAAAGATTATCGCTTCCATTCCACGAGATAGTTATGGAGGTTTTATTTGTGAAGCTTTCATTGATTGGTTGAAGCAAACTAAGCTGTGGTGGAGTAAGGTCAATAATTATGTAAACAGTGGATGAGGAAGAATTTCTAGCTGCATCGTAGACAATTACTGTAATGTTATGATGTCCTTCACTCAAAGTAAGTATAATTGATGTATTTGTAACATTTGCATAGAACTTGTTATCAATATATATCGAGAAATGATCTATTTCTATATTATCTGACGCAGTCCAGTTCACTTTGATTACTATTTGTGAGAAAATCGTACCATTTTTCGGTATTGTTATCTGTATAAATGGTTTTTGGGTGTCTTTTTCAAGTCTAACATCACTCACATCATCATCAGAATAATAATACAATTCATTGATTTTATCCCCGCTTTGATCATAAAGCACAAATCTAAAGTTCCAAATTGATTTATTTACCAAGGGGATGAATCTAATAGTAATTTTATCATCTGAAGTTATGCCACTAATGTTAAGAGACTTTTCGGCTATTTTTAGTTCGTGTGTTCCATTAGATCCAAAAATTACTAGTTCTCCTGTAATTGAAGTGTCTGAGTCAATGTCAATTGTGAAATTTATGCATTCGTAATATCCATCATTATCATCATCAATTCCAGTAAGTTTAATATCATAAAACCACGTTGTTAAATTTCCGCATAATTTCTTAAGAAACTCATTCCATTGATGATGTTCTGCTATAAGTAAATAATCGTATGAATAGTAATTATACACTGTTTGGAAACACGCTGAAATTCCATGTGCATTTGAATGCCCAGATAAATGTTCCTCAGCGATTATTGATGCATTTAATGTAGCGATTGTTTCGTTAATGATGTTAATGAGGATTTCATTGTTTATGGAATCTCTAAGTAGAAGCAAGAAGTGAATTAAATCTTTTTGCCACGGATATGCAAATGTTTCTGAGTTATTGATTGCATATTGTATTGCTGAGGAATATTTATCGTAGTATCTCAAGAGTTCGCCCACAAGTCTATCTAGTTTTCTAAATGCGTGCTTCGCAAAGTACGAAACATTTACTGCAGCCATTGTTGCATTTTCATCAAAACCTTGACTACCAAAATTATATGATTGAACATATTTTTGAACAATTATTCTTGCTAAATCCACAGAGGACATTGCAGGGTTATTTACTAATTCCGAAAGTATGTCATCATAGGGCCATCCATCTCCTGGCTCATATTCTTGTGAAAATACAATATACTTAATGTAATCTTTCAATTGGTATGCAGTACTTATCAAGTTCATTAAGCAAGCATCAAAACCAAGAACATCAATGGTAATGCCAGCAGTACTGTGGATATATTCCAAGGCATACATAATTTCTGATAAATCCAGCTTATCATTATTATCATCATCCCAACAAGCTCCCAAAACACCTCCACCATGATCCCAAAGAATTAAGGCATAGTGTTCTGCTGGCCATTTTTGAATAACATGTAATGTAAAGTTTATTAGTATATTTGGATCACCCATATTGACTTCTCCCCAATCTTCGTCGGCACTATCTGCATAAGGTTCTTCGCCTTTATCAATGTAAAATAATCTAGCGTCTGTCCAATTTCCATAGGAGTCGTCATATCCTTGGTTTCTGTCCATTAGAACGACTATTGCTACATCACTCGTTGACCCTACTGACGACATTTCAAGAAAATCTCCAATTCCAGCGTCCTCTAGGTTATTATCAGCATCAAGATACACCATAAAAGTCCATTTTCTTTGTTGTTTTATATGAAATTTTTGTTTTGGTTGAAGTTCTGCAAGTGATTTTTTGTAACAGTAAGTATGTGATGGAGGAATATGATTTCGTGTAGAAATCCCAACATGATACTTTATTTGTGACTTAACACCATAGTTCAGATGTATGTGTATGTTTAAAAATAGCAAAAGTAAACAGAGGAAAATACTACTTATTTTTAGTATTTTGCACATATTTATTACCAAAAAAAGAAAAAAGAAAATATTTGGGTGGGGTTTGTTCATTAAGTATATACTTTAGCACCAAAATTTACATGGTTCCTCTTATAGCTAAAAGAAGAGAGCATGAACATACTCGACGACCACACATTAAAGATAGCGGAGACAATTTACAAAATCACTGCAAAAACCTTGGGAGACCACATCACCAGAAAGTACACACCAACCCAACTAACAACAACCATAACAAACATAATGCTAGGAAGAACATGGAGAAAAGCACCCAATACAGCAAAAAAATAAGAAAAACCCTCAAAATAAACGAAACCCCAACATACTCAACCACCCACACACTCCTTCACAAGATCCCAAAAAAGAAGATAATAGCAACCCTGACAATAAGCACAGCCTTAGCAGCAAAGAAACCCATGACCCCCGCGGTAGATTCAACAGGAATAAGCCCAGAAGAAAACTCAATAAAGTACATTCTAAAGCACAAGCCAAAGAGAAGGAGATGACTAAAACTCCATGTAGTCGCAGACCAAAGGAGTAAAGTAATAGTGCTAATAGACATCCCCATGTCAAAAAGGCACGATGTTACTGTGCTTAAGAAAAAGTTTCTCAGAAAGCGGAAAGTTCTAAAAGAAATACACAAGCTCAAGTTTGAATTCCTTGCAGGAGACGCAGCATACGATGATTACGATGTTCACTGGTTTGTCGAGAACGAGCTTGAGGCTAAGTCATTGATCAAAGTTCGAGCGATTAAGGGATCTATTCGATCGAAGCTACGTCGAAAAGTTTTAGAAAGATAAAATATGAGTTTCGATCTGTTTACCACAAGATCCGTGGCTTTATTGAGGCTTTGTTTAGGTCTTTCTTTCGTGTTTTTGGTCATGTTATTCGCTGTAGGAGTCTTGTTTCTTGCTTTAGGTGGCTTCTTGCTTGTGCGATTGCGTGGAATGTTCGTGTCTTTTGTGGCGTGATTGGTCGTGGTTTTTGGAGTTCAAAATGAAGTGGGAAAAAATGGGAAGTATATACTTAATGAACAAACCCATTGGGGTGAAATGTTCCAAAATAAATGGCAATAAAATCTATTTTCCAATTGCTAATTTTTCCTTTAAGAATGTTATCACTGGTTCAAGATCTTCTAATGTGGTGACAGGTAACGAAAGAATATCAGAGAATGTTTTTCAATCTCCATATGAATTCTTTCAAGGTTCTTAACTAGGCGAGGGTAACTATGTTTTGCAAATACCCACATTTGACTAAGTTGTCTCCTTATAAGTATTATTGATACTGCACCGCGCATTACTAGAGTTTTTTTGTTCTCCAGCGATTTCGGAGGTAAGCATGTGAATTCCCGTTAAAGCGGAGGAATATAATTCAATGTTTGCTTTTTTCTCAAATTCCTCGGGGAGTGCAAACTTATGAGTTCCTCCAAGATCTGCTAATCCCAATCCAATAATATCTTTTTTCCAATTTCTGAAATATCCATAACTCCAAGCTCTAGCTAATCCAAGGAGAAAAATCGCTGGGAGTATTATTATGAAATTGTTTGTTGCTGGAAGTAAGTCATATTTATCTGGGAAGAAATCTCGGTCTGTGTCGGGTGAAGTAGGGTCTGTATGGCTTTTTATTTCTACTCCATCTGGAATTCCATCATTGTCGCCATCTACTGAAAGTGGATTTGTCATGTATTCTTTTATTTCTTCACCATCGCTGATACCATCCCCATCAGTATCAGAGTTTATTGGATCTGTTCTAATTTGGATTTCGTAAGAATCATTCAAGCCATCATTATCTGTATCCCTAGAAAGTGCGTCTGTCTTATACATCTTTATTTCTTCGTAGTCACTTAGTCCATCATTATCTGTATCATTCTTTAATGGACTCGTACAGTACATTAGAACTTCTTCTCCATCATTTAATCCATCATTGTCAGTATCAGTATTGGTTGCATTTGTTCTGATATATAATTCAAAGCTGTCATTTAATAAGTCTCCATCTGTATCAACACTATTGGGGTTAGTATGGTGATTTATGATTTCATCATAGTCTGTAAGACCATCCCCATATGTATCATTATCTTTGGGATTAGTTTTATAGATTTTTATTTCTTCATAATCACTTAATCCATCAAAGTCCGTGTCAAAAGATAATGGATTTGTTTTATAGATGTTTAATTCTTCTCCATCTAGTAGACCATCATGATCTGTATCTGGATTTGTTGCATTAGTTCCAATTTCTAATTCAAAACTATCATTTAACATGTCTTTATCTGTATCAATATTCTTTGGATTTGTATGGTACTGATATACTTCTAGTCAATCCTTTAATTTATCACCATCAGTATCTGGGTTTGTTACATTTGTTTTATATATTTTAATTTCATCGAAGTCTGAAAGTCCATCATTGTCAGTATCTGCCAAAAGTGGGTTAGTATCATAGATTTTTATTTCCTCGTAGTCACTTACTCCATCCCCATCAGTATCGGGATTTGTAGCATTTGTCATGTAAATTATAACCTCTTCGTAGTCTGATAATTTATCCGAATCCGTATCGTTGATTGTTGGGTTTATGATATATTTTTACTTCTTTGTCATCTGTGAGTCCATCTCCATCGGTATCAGAAATATTTGCCATGGTATTGTACTTTATTTCCTCATAATCGCTTAATCCATCCCCATCAGTATCATTCTTTAATGGATTTATTCCATATTTAGTTATCAATGGGTTTAATGTTTCGTCATAATCGCTTAATCCATCCCCATCGGTATCAGGATTTGTAGCATTTGTGCGGAATTCCACAATTTCCTGCCAATCAGACAATTTATCATTATCGCTATCGGAGTTATTTCCGTATGTTTTGTATTGTATTTCAATGAAATCCGTGAGATTATCATGATCCCAATCTGGATCTGTCGCGTTAACACCATATTTGCTATAGGTAATTATTTCATCATAGTCATTTAGTCCATCACTATCGGTATCCGAATTTAATGCATTAGTCTTGTATATTTTGATTTCAGCGCCATCAAGGAGATTATCTCCATCAGTATCATTGTTGGTTGCATTAGTTCTATATATAACGATTTCCTCGTAATCCGTTAGGTTATCGTGGTCAGTATCATTATCTATTGCATTTGTTCCTGTTATTAGAATTTTCCCTCCATCATTTATTCCATCATTATCGGTATCTGGATCATAGGGATTGGTTTTTAGCAATTTTTCCTCAATGTCACCGAGTCCATCATGGTCCGTATCATAGTAACCAAGACACATTTTTCCAATTATCCTAGCTTTACCACTAACCATTTCCGAGGTTAAATAAGCGATAAAGAACGCTCTTGAAAAATAGATTGCATCAAGTGATAGTACACGAGTCTCATTTGCACAGGATTCTGTGATGTTAGTATTGGTTACGTTTACTCTATGAATAATTTGTGCTTCACCAAGTAAATCCGTATAAAACAGTTGCACAGAATACAATGAATCATTAGCAAAGCTCCCCAATGATGGTTGACTATTATTAGCAAAGATTATCTCCTTTTCTGATGAGACACGTAGTAATAGAAGAACTCTTTCACTCTCAGAGAAAATATGCATAGAAATAAAAAGAGTTCCATTCTGTAAGCAAATAAACCAAGTGATCCGAAGAAAGATCCCTTTGGTAGGGTAACGTATGTCTCAAGTTTGGAACGAGACATCAAAAGAACGGGTCCACCAAAATATTTTGTAGAAATATTGAAATCAAAGCAATAAATTGCTTCCTCTCTTCCATCTTTTAACATCATTGCAACAAAATACAAGGAATCATTCAATAAAAATGCATTTGATAATCTAGACCAGTCAGATGCTGTGTAAATTATTATCTCAAGGAAACTACCTATCAATATCGTTTCTTTAAGTGATAAAGGAATAATTCTCTACTACAAGTGGGGGACGTGTATCCAACACGTACGCATAATACTCTGTTTTTCCGATGATGTATTATAATTATGAATAAAACATAGATATGTAAAGTACTCCGTTATAAGTAATTGCTGAAAAGTCTCAAGCAATTCTGCTGTCTTGTTCACTTCCACCAAGTGTAAATATTTTGATCTGGCTGGTCCAAGTTGGCTCAATATTATTCCAGAATTTTTTCGCATTGAACATGTGCATGTATAGAACTGTACATGTGAAGTTTTCATTCAGATTATATTCTAGTAATCCATATATGAGTGTTACATTATCATCATATGTGGTGACGGTTATATCTGCGAAATCCTTGTAACTCATTCCAGAACCAGTGCTATTATAAATATTCAAGAGATATGCTCTTAGTATTGTTTGGCTTGTAGCATTTATAATGAAGTGCTGAATCTTTAGGGTAACGTATGTGGAAGTAGTGCCTTTAATGATTGTTTCCAATGTATTTATGAAAAATACATGCACTATGTCATTTTTAATGGGATCTCTAATTACCTTAACTAGATTTCCTGATACATTTAGTTGACCTAATTTTGCAACGATTTCCCAAGTGTTAGTTGTTGCATTAAATATCTCTTCATAATAAACACCATTATATGTGATTTCCTTTATTCTCCATGCATAGCCAATGGATGAAGCGTTAACACTTGATATTGAGCTAGTTAAGAGTATTTTTGGCTTGTGGTAATTTATAAGCTTGTTTTCCTTTATTTTCTTTACAGAATATGTTCTTGTATTGTGTATGAGAAGAGTGTTTGAGTTAGAGTTTTTATGAATTATATCCTGATTTACAGTACTCGCTCTTATTACCAGTATTGCACTTATAAGGTTTTTGAAAAGTTTAGCTTATTTTGTTGTTAAATTGGTGTTTCATTGTTCAAAGTTTCTCGAGAAACTTAGTCAAATATTTTATTTATCAGGTAAATTAGTATCGAAATACAACAGAAATACAATAATTTCAAAAAGGTGCAATATTGTAAAGAAAAGCGAACACTATCGCTGGTATGGTTGTTTTTGAATACAATTGTAATGTATCTGTAATGCAATTGCAATACTGTTGTTCGGGATATGCATTACAACAAGAATACAATTGTAAAACATAAACTAGTCTTTGTGTGTGGTGAGGAAGAGGAGGCATCAAAACATCCTCGCTCCGCTGCTCATGGCGACTCTTTTGCACATTTTTTAAAGCTTATAGCATTATGTGAATATGAGCAAACATGGCAGAAGAGCTGACAAGAATAATAGACCTAACAAGCAGCTTGACCAAAGAAAAGCTAGTGAAAATGATAAGAGAACTAAGATTCGGAAAGAATCTAGAAAAGCTACACTGCCCACACTGCGGATCAATGGACGTAGTAAAAAGAGGAAGAATGCACAATAAACCATACGTAAGAAGATACTACTGCAAAAAATGCGGAAAATGGTTCAACGACCTCACAGGCACATATTCGGAAAAAGACTAATAAGCATAAGAGACATAATACTCATAGCATACCTCCTCCTAAAGCTGGGAATGAGCATAAGTGCAGTAAGCAGAGAACTAAGAATAAGCAGGAAAACAGTCCAAAGAACAGCAAAAGAAATAATGAAGCAAGCAAAGCTGTTCAGAAGCTTACTCGGCGCATTCCCGCCAGCAGAAGTCGATGAGGTCTATCAAAAATGCAGGGTTAAAAGGTATTAAAAAAACCTAGAAGACGCGGATTAAAGGCAAGAGGACGCGGAACGTACTGGACTGATAGAGTTCCAATTTTCACGATTGTAAGCAGAGCTACAAGGACCGTGATCTACGTAGCAGGGCTTTCCGTGGATTCTGATGAGATTAGACGGAGAGTGCTCAAATTTATTTGCCTTCGTGGGCCTGTTATAACTGATGGGCTTCGTAGCTACTCTGTTGCTTTCCGTGATTACTATCATATTGCTGTGAAACGTGATGATTATGAGTTGCTAAAGCGGTTTAATGCGAATTGTTCTGAAGCTTATAATCTTAGCTTTCGTATTTTTATGGCTCCTAGGCGTGGTGTTTCTAAGGTTTATCTTGACCTTTATGCTGCTGGTGCGACTTTCTACGCTAATTTCTATTGTTCTAAGCCCAAGGTTGCTTTTACTGCGTTGTTTTATTTGCTTATGGGCAGGTGATCATTATGTGCAAAAGGGTCGTCATGAGCGTGCAAAATACTTTGAAAAACTTTATGTGGGTAATGGAGAGTTCCAGGTAGCGCGAGGATTTCTATCTGGTATTGGTTATGATGTATATGTTGTGTTTACCGACTTTATTCTTGGTCTTTTAGACGAAGAGAAGGAATTTCTTTGGAAAGTGGAGTATGATGCTATTCATAGTTTTTACTATGAATTTAGGGTTACTGATGATTTCCCAATTCCGAAACCTAAGTATCCTGATTCTTATGGAGGTCTTTATGGGCTTCCTGATCCCAATGCTGATGCGCTCGATATTTGGGTTCTTAATGTTAGTGATTTATTTGATCTTTTGTATGATTTGACGCCTAGAGCAATTATTGCTCGTAGGAATTTCGCATTGTTATCCATCTTATTTGGATTTATAATATCCTTAATAGTTGAAGCTATAGTGGTACGGATAAGAAAGTCTTGTCAATAATTACTAATATCTCAAATTTTTTTGTACACAGGATATGCCAGTATTTAGACTAGTTCATCTGATTATTAAATTAGTTTTCAAGGTACGCTGATATTCGCGCTCTGCAGTGCATTTGTGTGAGTTCGCGCTAGGCGGGGCTTGAGCCACGCTGGATCATACGTGTTCGTGGCACACAGCGTATTTCGGCCTCTTGCTCGGGCCCTAAAATAAAAACTAATATTTGTATGTGGCGAGGAAGAGAAGGAATCAAAAATCCCCGCTCCACCGCTCATGGCGACCAATTGCACCAATCGGGATTCCAATTTCGAAAATTAATATGATTATTCATGATATGCTGTGTTTACAAAGAATTTTTGAAGTTTGCGTTTTGAAATTGTTTAAAATTTCTTAAGGTTATGTAAGATTTTCCAAAATGGTTTAATTTTCTTACTATTTTTTGATGATAAAAATGAATAACAAGTTTGTGTTAATACGATCGAATGTTGTTGTTTTAGTAATTGTTTTGCTTACAATTCTTGTTGCCATTGAGAGCCTATATCCAATTCCGTGGGCGCCATATTTCATAATTTATGCATTTCTTGCAATATTTATCCCGCTTTATACGAAATCCTACAAGTTTGGTCGCATAAAATCGCTGGTTGAAAAGAATGTGCTTAAGACCTTCATCATATTTTTTGTTTTAACTATAGTTATTTTAAATGCAATGGAATACACGTACTTTTTCATTTTATCTCAACTTGACTTAGCATCAAATTCCATGTACAATCTTAATCTAGCGCTGGAAGACTTAGCATCATTGGCTGCGAAGAAATTTGGTATTACCGTGGATGCAACAATTTTGATATATGCGATTTACGTTTTGATTTGGGCACCAATTGGAGAGGAACTTCTTTATCGTGGATACATGTATGGTCATCTGCGTGAAAAATACGGTGTTATTACTGCGAATCTTATCTCATCATTCTTCTTTGGAATTAGACATGCAACGCACTTTCTATTTTTGTTGCCGAATTATCCGTACGTTGCTGCAATGTACTGGGTAATCCATGCTTTCATATTTGGTGTTTTGATCGCATACGCATATGAGAAATCAGAAACATTATATGTTCCAATGATAATTCACTTCATTTTCAATATAGTATCAGCTTAATTCGAAAAGCTAACTAGCTGATTTGCTTATTTTAGTCATGTTTGTGATTATTTGTTATGTGAATTAACTTTAATGAATTCTAGAAGGATTGTTGATGAAAATTAAAAAAATGAGATTTTAGCACATACTAAAAGATGTAAATGAGAAATTTATCAAACTTCATTATTATTTTCCCGCCCATTTTTTCATAAAATTTCACAGCATTGAGGTCTGGGAATGTTACAACAAATGGCTTTTTTCCTAATTCTTTTAGCCTATTAATGGCCATCTTAAACAGCGTTGTTCCGATTCCTTTTCCTCTGTGTTTTGGATGAACAGCGAATAATTCGATGAATCCAACATCTTTTCGTTTAGTTAATTCTTCTGGAATCCAAGGTATTGTTTTTCCTTCCAAATCGTAGTTCAATCCTACTACTCCAACTAATTCATCATCAATAAAAGCTAAGTAGACTTCATCAAGCTCTTGTGTTAGTCTCCACTTCAAAAAAGATCCATATTTTTTCGAAAATTCTTCAAAGAAGTTTGGAGCATTTGGATCTGGTTTTTCCCATGGGGGGAGCCATTCCATAGCAGGATACTTTCCAGCTGTTGAAACGTAAATTTCTGCCATGAAATGCAAAAGCCTATCATACAACTTTTCTCTTTCACTCGGAGTTGAATACTTTTTTACAATCATTCTGTTCACGCTGTGTTAAAATCATAATTATCAATGTTAACAAGAAATTTTAAAATTAGGTCTTTTGTCATTTGTTGAATCCATGGTTTTGATATTTTTCAAACTAATCTTGACTTTTCAGCACTTTGATTACGTCAATGCAAAAATTCTTCTAATTTTGTTTTTAGTGTTTAAAATGAGTAAAGATAAAATAGCTACGGGAATATCATTAATTCTCTCCGCTCCGATATATGCCTTCCTCCTGCTCGTGATAATAATATGCAATGAACAATCTGCTTTTGCTAATAAAATTATTGATTTAATCATTGGAACATTATTCTTATCAGTCTTTCCAATTCTTCCAATTTTATACTCTGCGTATAAAGGCCAAACGGATATCTTCGTGCAAGAACAAGAAAAAAGACCAAGATTTTTCATGGCTGCAATCTTATGTTATCTAATAGGCTTCTTCATTTTTTATTTGTTAAAAAATACGATACTAGCTTTATTTCTACTTTGCTATGCCACGGTAACTACTGCAATAATGATAACAACGAAGATTACGAAAGTTAGTGTACACACCGCAGGCGTTGCTGGACCAACCACATTCATGGTTATGATGTTTGGAATTCAATACTACTTGCTTTATTTACTATTATTACCAATAGCATGGGCGCGAATTTATCTCAAAGCTCATAATATTTCTCAGTTGATTTTAGGAGTAATAATTTCTGTTGCAGTAACTTATTTGACAATAATGCTGATGCAATTTCTAGGATTAGTATAACAAAATTCAGTTGGGTCTATTAGCCTCTATTCATTGTAAGACTTTGAAAATTAGTGACTACAAAAATATCAGGAAAAAGTCTACGATGAATTAATGTTCATTTGCTTAATTCTCATTGAATAATTTTAGGAATTCATCTACATAGAGAACTTCTAGATTGAATAAATTCCTTGCATTAGTATGCATTCCCGAATCTTCTGTTATTAAAGTTAAGTTTTTCTCGTGTGCTACATGAATATACGAGATGTCATAAACATTTATGTAATGTTTTAGAGAACTTTTCATTTTATCATCAAGTTTAGTTAGCTCGCTAATAACAACGATCCCTTTTCCAGAGATTATTTTCTCGAGAAGTTTAGCACCTGATATGGCAGTTTTCTCACTAATTCTCTTGCGTATTTTCGCAAGTTTCCATAAGGCATTACAAAACTCATATACCGTTAAATCAAGAATACAACAATCTCTCAAGATATTAACTAATTCTTCAGCTTCTAATCTAAGAAAAAGTTCTACAAGAGCACTAGCATCAAGCAAATATTTCATCTTTCCTCACGCAACTCCCTAATTGCTCCTATTATCTCCTCTTTACTAATATTACGCATTCCTTCTTTGAATTCCCTAAGCAATGCTTTGATTTCCTCTAATTCTCTTCGTCTTATCTCTTCCTCCAATGCTCTGCGCAAAACTTCTGATATATTTATGCCATATTTCTTTGCTTTAATCTTTAACTCCTTTGGAATCCTAGCGGAAACTACAACCATTGACATAAGACCACCATTATGTATATTACTTCTTAAATAGTATATTATATGTAATACATATAAAGTAATGCTTTTTAATCAATCGAAAAATCTTTGTTACTTAGTCATATTCGGGTAAACGTAAGCTAATCAAGGAATTTAAAAGTTTCGAATAATTGTACTATATATAGAACAATTTGCATAATATTTTGTACTATAGGTAGAACAGTATGAGTTCAATTACTACTATTCTAAAGAAAGTTCTTGCGGAATCTCAAGAGTTATTATATCCTAGCGATCTCATTGAAAGAGAACCCAAACCTGATCTTTCTTTTGTATTTGGTCGTGTGAAAAAAATATACACGGTTTGTGGTTTAAGAAGAATAGGAAAAACATATTATCTTTATCAATTAAGAAAGAATATCATTAATATGAAAATTCCAGCAGAGAGAACATTCTATATAAATATGGAAGATGAAAGAATTCCAAAAAATACCGAGGTCTTAACTAAGCTTATTCCAACGATTAGAGAAATGCTTGGATTTGGAGAAATATTTCTCTTCATAGATGAGATTCATTATATACCAAATTGGTCTTCATGGGCTCGTCGAATACACGATGAAAGAAAAGCTCACCTTTTTATATCTGGCTCAACAAGCAGGTTATCAAGTGAAAATATTCCTCGAGAGTTAAGAGGACGTAGCTTTACAATACGGCTTTTTCCTCTTTCATTTATGGATTTTCTAAAATTTCGTTCTATTAAAATCGACTTAAAACTCGTTGAGTGGAGCGAGGAAAAACAAGCTTTAGTTAAAAATTTAGTACTTGAGTACATAAAGTATGGCGGTCTGCCCGAAATTGTGTTAGTTCCGAAGTACAAGAAGATACAATTAGCTCAAGATTATTTTAGGACAATTATTAGTCGAGACATAGTTGAGCAATTTAATGTTGAAAATAGATTAGCCCTTGAAGATCTCCTAAAGCTCTTGGTAAATTCAAAGGTTTTCAGCATAAGCAAAACCTATAATGTACTTAAGAGCTTAGGGCATAGAATTGGAAAAGAAACTGTCAAACGATATATTCACTATGCAAAAAGCATATATTTTCTTGATGAAGTCACAATATACTCGAAAACCATAAAAGACCAATTAATGTACCCACGCAAGGTGTACATTGCAGACAATATTTTCATTACTGCATTGGCAATTAAAACTGATTTTGGAAGATTACTAGAAAATCTCTTGTACATAGAACTCAAAAGAAGAACCTATGATAATCCTCTAATTCGAATTCACTACTGGAAAAACAGAACTGGAGCAGAAGTAGACTTTGTTGTGATGCTTGGAACAAAACCAATCAAACTTATCCAAACATGTTGGGATCCCTCAGATGTAGACGTACGAAAAAGAGAAATAAATGCCCTTATTAGAGCCGGGTCTGAACTAGGAATACATGAAGGCATAATCGTCACATATGATTACGACGGAGAAGAAAAAAGGAACGGATTTAAAATAAGGTACATTCCAATATGGAAAATTCTTTTGAACATAACAACTCTATTATAAATCAGCACTTAAGCAAATTATTGAAGTATTGTTTAATCGAGCGAGTAATTGAAAACATCGAATAATTATATGGTATTCAAACATCAATATTTTGATTATTACATTAAAATCAATCAGTAATCATTAGTTTAATAAAGAAAATTATGATAAAAATACACATAGTAAAACTTCACCCGCATGAATATATTATTCAATTATGTAAACTTTAAAAAGTAGAAATAATACTTCATAATATTGAAGTTTAACTTGAGCAGCATGAATAGGTGATTATATTGGACTTTACAATCGTTTACAATAATGTCACGAACATTTTTAATTGCAAGCAAACGTCAAAAGTATCTGCTAGAACCATAAATGTAAACAATGAGAATAAGGGAATGGAAATTCCTAATGCAGATCTGAAGAGTTTAGTAATAAAACTTGCACATGAGCTTGAACGAATAAAAACTGAGTTAGAGCTTCTTAAAAAGAAAGCCCCAGTTGAAGAAACCCTTGATGATTCTATCATACATTCAATGAACCCAGAAACACTA
>Ga0190313_1000461_pt1 | contig 24522 bp, 34 predicted proteins | sample 4870071011_MG_FD_169989 | JGI IMG/M metagenome (GOLD analysis project Ga0190313, IMG submission 169989) | Hydrothermal vent sediment bacterial communities from Southern Trench, Guaymas Basin, Mexico - 4870-07-10-11_MG | ecosystem: Environmental > Aquatic > Marine > Hydrothermal vents > Sediment ... | reverse complement strand
ATAGCCATAGAAAAGGACGAGAGATTTTCTTTGCATTTGAATATTCCTAATGTGGAGTTAATATTTGCAGACGCCTTGAAGATTGATTTTGATGCCTTAGAGTTCAACAAGTTTGCATCTAATATTCCATATTCTGTTTCCAGGGAGATCATTCTCAAACTGCTAAGGACAGAATTTGACAGAGGAGTTATTGTTTGCCAGGATGAATTTGCAAGGAAGCTTGTGGCTAGACCAAGGGACAAAAATTACAGAGCTATTAGTGTTATTGCTCAGTATTATGCAGATTTAGAATTGCATAGTAAAGTCCCTAGAACCGCGTTTAGACCAGTTCCAGACGTGGACTCTAGGATTGTTTCCTTTGTCAAGAAGAGGGCTAGGAATATTGACTTTGAGAATTTTGTTAAGTCTGCATTTTCTCAGAGAAGAAAGATATTTTGGAAGGGAAAGAGGCCAGGAGAAATGAGTGTAGAAGAATTTGAGGATGCGTTCTCTTTTGGCAAATAGAAAACCTTTTAATTTGCTCTTCCCTCTATTTCTCAGTGGTAAAAATGAAGGTGAGTATCATAGGAGCTGGTAGAGTAGGTGCGTCTACTGCTTTTCATCTTTTGTCTGAATATTTTCCAGATGAGCTAGTCCTTGTGGACATACTCCCAAATCTAGCAAAGGGACAAGCCCTGGACTTAACTCATGCTTCTAGAATACTGGACGTTCCTACAGAGATAGTTGGAAGCAAGTCTATTTCCGCTATAAAAGGGAGTGACATAGTTGTCATAACTGCTGGAAAGCCTAGAAGCCCTGGGATGAACAGGATGGAGTTACTCAAATCTAATGCTAAAATAGTTGACTCAATAGCTAGAAAGGTAAAGTCGCTAGCTCCTAGGGCAGTGGTTGTAACTGCCACGAACCCAGTGGATGTGATGAATTATCTAGTCTGGAAGAGAACCGGGTTCAACAGGCGAAGAGTAATTGGAGTTGGAAACCTGCTAGATACTGCGAGGCTAAACGCTTTGGGCTATGATGGATTCATAATGGGTCAGCATGGACAGTATTTCACTCCAATAGTTGATGATAAGATATTTTCTAAAGTCATAACCAAGATAGAAAAGTCAAATAGGCAGGTGATAGCCTTCAAAGGAGGAACAGAATTTGGTCCAGCAGTTCAGCTTTCAGAAGTGGTTGGAACGGTTATGGAGGATACAAAGGACGAAATTCCTGTTTCTGTAGTCTTGAATGGGGAGTATGGATTAAGAGATCTGTCCATAGGTGTTTTGTCTATAATCGGCTCATCTGGTGTGGAGGCCATCTTGGAAGTGAGCCTATCTGAAAAGCAGAGAAAAAGGTTTATGAAAGGGGCTCTAGCAATAAAGATGGGAATAGACGAAATACTTGGAAAACCAAAGGGCAAGCCCAAAAAGGCTAAAAAGTCTGTAAAAAAGCCAGTCAAGAAAGCAGCCAAGAAGGCAACGAAGAAAAAGGTAAGAGCAAAGAAGAAAACCAAGACAAAAAAGAAAAAATGAGTTACAAACTAGAAACCCTTTTTAAGCTTTACTTCTCTAATAGCTACAGGTGATATTATGCCAGGGTATAAAAGACCAGAGTATGAGAGAATTCCACCAATCGGAAAGAAGCCAAAGGAGGCAAGGAAGGGAAAGGGAGTTGTGGATATTGAAACCGCAATTCTGAATGCCATAGAACTAGCTGAGAAAAAAGGAAAGAGACCCGTTGCTAATGATCTAAGGACATTTTTGACAAATTTTAGAAAAGGAAAAAAGAGCGTCATGGAGGCTCAAAAGGCATTGGAAGAGGCGAGAAAACATTTGGAGCTTCCAAATGGAGGGGTCGTTGAGAGGGAGAACATAGAGATAGCAATCAAGAACCATTTCTCAAATTTACCTCCCGAGCACTTGAAAGCTTTAATAAAGACATTGACGAGTGATCCAGAGAATCTGAAAAAAGCACTTCGTTACCTTAAACAAGTGGGCGAGTTCAAGCCAAGAACAACTAGCTAATCCAATTTCCTAAACCCCTTTCACCACTAATTTCTCTTTCCATTTCATTAATCAAACGCTCTTTTGTATCCTTAGGGATTATCCCACTGGCTGCAAAGTCATGACCATCTCCAAATCCACCTAGCCTTCCACAGCTTTTAGACATGAGCAGTCCAAGACTAGGAAGCTCTCCCTTTTCTATCAATCTCTTAGCTTCTTCAGGAACCCTTGCAGACACCTTTGCGTAATCTCTACTCAGCTCCAGCTCCATACCGTTCAGTTTAGGAATCTTCTTCTCAACATCCATGAAACCGAGAAGTATCTTTTTTGGAGCTATCCTTCTATGAACTAGGTACGAACAAAAGCTTCCAATTGTCTTTGTCCCCATTCCCTTGAATGCAGAGCCAGCATCAAACCATTGCAGATGCTTTGTCTCTTTCAACTTTACACTAGTCACTAGCTCCCTGACCACTGCCTTCCTTTTCTCTTCCAGCTCTTTAATTCTAGCTTTTATCTCCTTTGAATATCCGTTTAAAGCTAGCTCCAAAGCTAGGCTAACTCCACCAGAGTAATAGCCAACGCTTCCTAGGACGGTTAGATCAAATGCAACTGATCTAGGAATTTTACCAAATCTAGCTAGTTTGCCCTTTGGATCTAGCTTAAAATCTTCCATTATCTTTGCATTCATTCCTCTAGGTTCTCCTGGAATTTCCTGCATCCCAACTATGGCTAAATCCACTAACTCATCTATAGGAACCAACTGGGAGAAGAAGAAAAAGGCCAACGTAGCAGAGCAAGCGTCCTTATCCCCAGACATGCCAAATATCTCTGGATCTAGATTCACTAGTTTGTCTGACTCTCTAGTTTTGTGATGGTCTATAATGATTATCTTGTTTTCAAATCTTTCCAGAAGATCTACTTCTCCAGATCCAATGTCTAGATAGATGAATGTTGCATTTGTAGAATGTATTTTTTCTATGACCTCTGGGTACATCTTTTCTATACAGTAAAGTATTGGTTCCTTTCCAAGTTTTTCCAAGGCTTTCTTTGCTATTGCTCCAGATGCTAGGCCATCTGCATCGTTGTGAAAAACTAGTACGATTTTGTCAGAGTTCTTTACAATCTCCACAGCCTCTTTAGCTCTGGAAAACCAGTCCATGCTTAATCTTTGAAGATGGAGGTTTTTATTGGTTGTCTATCCAGAGATTTAGTCTTCCCTTTCTTTCACTAGTTTTATTATGTCCTTTGCTTTTCTCGCTTTCTTTATTTCTTCTTCCCTTATTACAGGGACTCCGTCAACAGCCTCTTCTTTCCTTTCAGAGACAAAGACAGGATGGCTTTTTAGGAGCTGGCTGGTTTTGAGTAAATAGTCCACGTCTACCCTACTAGGCTTTAATTCCTTTTTCAGAAGAAGGGATTCTTTTTCTTTTGCAAGAGCGTCAAATTTCTTATACACAGGAACAACGTCAAACCCTAGTTTTTCTAAGTCTTTTAGATATCCATTAATTTGAACCTTCTCTGGACATGGTGGAGCAAATATATCGTACGCCCCTAACTCTAGACCAAACTTCTCTAACCTGGCTGCTTTGGAGTAATCCATTTTCATTATTCCTTTTTTGTACATGTATACAGATTCTCTTGAGACGCCTAAGATTTCTGCTATTTCATCTGATTTGAGGTTTGGGAATTTTGGGTTCACAATTAGTTTTCCTTTCCAGTATTTTTTCAATGGCAAATTTCCAGAGAGCGCATCTTCAAGTGTGTATAGGTTTACAGCGTATATGCCGTATCTTTCGTAAACTACTCCGTTTAGCAAGGAGTATTCTTTAGTTTTCTTACCTATGATCAGACAACTAGCACCTAGCTTTCCAGCCAGGTTCTTTAGATTCATTGCTTGTTGTTTCTTCAATCCATCTATGTTTTCAAGAACCTTGATCAGGAATAGTTCGCATCCTCTTCTTGCCAGTACATCAAATAGACTTCTTTTCTCCAATGGCACGAAGACCTGAAAACCAGATTTTTGCAATAGCTCAACCGTTCGGTCAAGCAGTTCCTCTCTCATTTTATCCAGCTTTTCTTTCTTTGTGTTTAGGTCTCAAATTCTTTGATCCACATTTCCTGCATCGCTTTGCCTTTGGAGGGTTTCTAGCATTGCAGTCCATGCATATCATTTTGTCTAGCCTTCTTTTCTCCACGAATTCTGGATAGCTAGTTTTTGCCATCTTTTCACCTCTGTTAATTGGCTTCTATTTGTTTTATTCAGCAAGTCCCTCAGCTTTGCCTGAAGGCCTACTTTATGTAGTCCGCAAGCGTCTTGGGGACACCTACGGTTTCCCCGCTACCCTTGGAAGCATCCCCTTCCCTTAATTTTGTCCTCACGGGAGTGTTATTAATTCATTGCCGCCAGCCTATCGCAGAGCGATAGGCTTCGTCCGTGGCGTGAACGGACACGGCGGTTCAGTGGGCCCACCCGGATTTGAACCGGGGATCTCCACCGCGTCAAGGTGGCGTCCTAACCAACTAGACTATGGGCCCGGCTGCATTATTTTTTGTTTAGATTATTTAAAGGTTTTATCTTTGTTCTTTTTATCTTTCCTTATCCACGGGCCGGAGCATGTGGCATAAAGCCACATCATGCGAGGGACGGGATTTGAAGAGCCGATACGTCGGCTCGCGGACGGTGAGAGAGTTCAAATCCCACCATGCTGCGCAAGGCAGCATGTGCGGGGGACGGGATTTGAACCCGCGCAGGCCTAAGCCACTGGATCCTAAGTCCAGCCCGTTTGGCCAAGCTCCGGCACCCCCGCGTGAATAATGAGGAGCGTTAGAGCTTGCCAGCCCTTCTCTTCAATTTCCTTTTCATTCTCCTTCTCTTCTTCTTTTTCCATTTCCATCTTTGCTGTCTTTTCTTCTTTCTTTTCTCACCATCACTTGCCAAATTGACACCTCCAATATTTCTAGGGAAGTGGACACCCCTTCCCTTAAGTTAACCTAACCCTGCCTGCCTTCGGCAGGTTTACCCAGTCCTGTCCCTGCGGGGCGATTCATTGCCGCCAGCCTATCGCTCTGCGATAGGCTCCGTTCGCGGCGTGAACGGACACGGCGGTTCAGTGGACCCGCCGGGATTTGAACAGGGAAACCTCACCGGGTTTCCTCTACCTTCCAGGGACCGACTCATAATCCCGGCAATGGGGCATAAAGCCCCATGTGGACCCGCCGGGATTTGAACCCGGGACCTTCCGCACGCCAAGCGGACACTCTTCCAGCTGAGCTACGGGCCCATAGAGCCGATACGTCGGCTCGCGGAGGCCTACTTTATGTAGTCCGCAGGGTTAGAAGGGGTGCAGCCTAGGGAAGGGGACACCCCTTCCCTTAAGTTAACCTAACCCCGCCTGCCTTCGGCAGGTTTACCCAGTCTTGTCCCTGCGGGGCGTTACTAAAGGTCTGTTTTGCATAGCAGGGTTAGAAGGGGTGCAACCCCTCTAATGCTCCGGCCGGGATTTGAACCCGGGTCGCCGGCTCGAAAGGCCGGTATCCTTGGCCGGACTAGACTACCGGAGCAAATCAACAGCGCTTAATTATGAGGAGCAGTATTTAAAAATATTTTCTCAGGGCTTCTACATTAAAACTAGTTCATTTAGGCTTTGGAGACCTTACTGACCTTGCCCATGGAAGCTTTGGACTTGTTCTCTTTGGAAGCATTTTTTCTACAACTCTTGCTCCGATCCTTCTCTTTGGTTTTAGCTCATTGAGTATTTTTTCTCCTAGTTCTTTAGTAACAACATTCCTTCTTAAAGCAGTTCTGAGTAATTTCTTCATTGGTTCCTCAATACCAGACAATTCTAATTTTTTGATTATATTCTCTAGTTCTTCGGGTTTCTTATCTACGAATATGAGAAATCTTCCTGGTAATTTTTCAGTTGCAAATCTTAATCCCAGTTCCCTTTCTATCAGGCCCGTGTGCTTCATGCTTAGTAACTTTTCTCCTAACCTGCCAACCTCTTCTTCTTTGAGCATTATAGCAGTTATTTTTCCACCACTAAGCATTTCTCTAATCTTTTTTGCATTAACCACTAATATTGGGCTCCTCAAAAGACTCCTTGCTACTTTTTCATGTATACTTTCTTTTTCCCCATAACCTATCCTTTCTCCAAACCCAATTATGGAAGGCCTTTTTCCCCTTCTTAGAAAGTCAAATATCCCCATACGAACAATTTCTATCAAAACTAATTTATAAATACACAGCATCAATTAACTGATGAGAGGTTTACCACCCATGCAAGTCAAGCTTGGATTCAGCTTGCTCCTTCTAGCTCTAGCTGCAGTATTCGCCATGTTGGACTTGTCTTCTCTCCAACTTAATTCAATAATTGTCGTTGGCATATTAGCCACCGGCTTCTCAGCTTTTATAAAGGTTTTCAAAAGCTACTTCCTTGTCAAAACCACAGCAGTTTCTTCGTACCAGCTAGTGAACAGGATTCTACCAGACGTACAACTGGCACCAGGTCCTTTCACTGTCCAGCTGATGCAACCGATGAAGATAGGATTCTCAAAAATGATAGGCAAAGGTCTTCTACTATTTTCCAAGTTTTTAGAATTGCTCTCCATAGCACTGGCAGCAACAATCAGCCTTTTCTACTTACTAGCTTTCTCACTTGGCCACAAAGATCCTATAGTCTTTCTCGGTATATACTTGATCCTCCTGGCATTCCTAGTCCTAGTTCTAGAAAGGATATCCATTACCATACCTGTGGATAAAACAATTGAGCTAGCTTTACTAGGACTAGACTTCTCCAGCTGGGTCATGGACGCAATAGGTATATGGATAATATTATTCTCATTAGGGTTTTACATTCCGTTTCAGTACGTATTTCTCCCAGTATCTATATTATTGCTATCCACAAAGTTCCCTAGCTACTACGGGCTAGGAATATCTGAGCTAGTTGGGATGTTCGTTATTCATACTCTTGGTGCACCTTTATTTCTAGCTTTTCTAGCAGTCTTAGTATGGGACCTTTCTAGTCTTTTCTTCTCGTACCTGTTTACCCTTTCCTGGAGGAACCTAGAAATGAGAAGAGAGATGTACACGTATGTTTAGGGGCAGTAAAAATCCGAAAATAAATTAAAAACCATTTGATTAAAACTTACTCATGAGATTCAACTTGACATTTGCCGTATTTTCATTTCTGATGTATCTAGCCCTGACTGCTGGGAGAGGCAGCATTGTCCTCTGGAGTCCGATAGAGATTGGGGTAGGAATTGTTATTGCTATTCTAATCGGCCTGATCTCTAGCTCGCTTCCTAGGCATCCCAGCATGAAGGCCTTGAACCCAATAAGGTGGTTAAAGTTTGGTGTTTACCTTATCTTGTTTTTCATTCAGATGGCAAAAAGCAATATTGACGTTGCAATCAGAGTCATAACAGGTCATGTGAATCCAGGCATAGTGAAAGTTCCCTCAAAACAAAAGACACAAACAGGTTTAGTGCTTTTAGCTAACTCAATAACACTGACACCTGGGACTCTTACAATAGATACAGACAAGGATTACAATCTTTACATTCATTGGATAGACGTTAAGAAGAAGCATCCAGATGTGGAAGACGTGGCAGATGGTTTACCAAAATTAGTGAGGTGGATAATGGAATGATGGACATATTCTTGCTCACAGGGATTGCTTTGGTAAGCATAGGGATATTTCCACTTATTAGACTAGTGCTTGGACCAACTATTCCAGATAGAGTTGTTGCCTTTGATACATTGAATACCCTGGTTGTGGCATCACTAGTTTCATTTGGTTTAGCTTTTAAGACAGCAACATACATAGATGTGGCAATAGTTTATGCTATACTGTCATTCGTGGCTACGATATACATTGCCAGGTATCTGGAGGGCTAAAAAATGATGGAAATAGTTTATGCGTTCATTGGCATAGGACTCTTGTTTAATCTGCTTGGTTCTCTAGGATTATTAAGGTTCCCAGATGTATACACAAGGTTACACGCAGAGACAAAATGTACAACCTTTGGTTCAATATTCATAATTCTAGCAGTCATTGCATATGCATTTCTAAATAAGAGCGTAGGGGTGGAGGTAATAGCTATACATTCTGTTTTGGCGTTAATAGCTTTATTAGTGACTAATCCAACTGGTGCTCATGCAGTGGCAAGAGCTGCGTACAAATCAGGAGTAAAACCAATTGCTGTTGTGGATGATTACAAGAGGGTGAGAGAATGATCGTGCATGTTGCTGTTTTGTCAATGATCGTTATCACAGCCATCTTGGCAGTTGAACTGAAGGATTTAATGTCTGCAGTTATATCTCTAGGAGTTATGAGTCTAATGCTTTCTCTTGAATTCTATCTCCTTCATGCCCCTGACGTTGCGATAGCAGAGGCAGGAGTTGGGGCAGCGCTTACTACAGCTATCTATGTATTGGCTGTTAGGAAGACCAGGAGGGTTTCAAAATGAGATGGGAATTGATTGGTCTAATTGTTGTTATTTCGTTCATGCTAATGGCTATTGATTACCTACATCCATTTGGTGCGCCCATTAATGCAGAAATGGATGATTATTTTATAGCCAACGCCCAGCTGGAATCCGCAGCTAATAATGTTGTTACTTCAATTGTCTTTGACTACAGAGGGATAGACACTTTGGGAGAAGCCACAGTGTTGTTTACTGCTGTAACTGGTGTTTACTTGCTTTTGGGGGTGACCAGATGAAGAGCAAAATAGTGCAGACAGTGGCGAACATAGTAATTCCATTCATCGTTGTATTTGGTGTATACCTAGTTATACATGGGCATCTGACACCAGGGGGAGGGTTCCAAGGAGGAGCTGTTATCGCATCTGGATTTGCATTGCTTTTGATTTCATTTGGGATTCCAGCAACTAAAAGAAAGCTGGTTGAAACCAAGCTTAGTGCGTTGGAAGCGTTTGGATTAATACTGTTCATCACATTTGCATTTTTAGGTCTGGGCAATAGTTTCTTTTACAATTTCTTAGCAAATTCCGGTCTGATATTTGGCGATCCTGTCCCTCATGGGATAAATTTAGGAAACCTGAACACGGCCGGAACACTTCCATTAATGAGCATTGCAGTTGGTTTGGAAGTTCTAGCTGGTTTGAGTATTATACTATTGGTCTTTTCAAGGGGTGAGAGAGAGTGAACTTTGTTTACCTTTCAATTGTAGTTCTAATTGCACTCGGTTTATATGCAGTCTTGACAAAAAAGAATTTGATAAAGATAGTGATAGGTATTAGCATAATAGAATCTGCTGTTAATCTTTTCTTAGTTGTCCTTGGATATGTGGAGGGTGGAGTTGCGCCCATTTATACGTTGGCTCCAAGCGAAAAGATGGTTCTTCCAACACCACAGGCATTGACTCTTACCAGCATTGTTATAGGTGTTGCAGTCACTGCATTGATGCTAGCTCTAGCTGTTAATTACTTTAACAAATACGGGAGCTTAGACGTTAGAAGTAGGAGGTTGATGAAATGATGTTCCCCCATACTTCAGTACTGATAATTGCTATTCCCTTGCTGACGGCTTTCATTACTCCGGTTGTTGGAAAGGTAATTAGGCCATTAAGAAATGTCATAATATTCTTGTCTCTTCTGTTAACATTTGGCTTGGTCATATCACTGGCCTGGGACGTATACTCTTTTGGGCATGTGGTCTATACATTTGGAGCGGAGAATCCTGGGATAACTCTACCATCAGGATACTCTCTTCCAATTAGAGTTATATTCAATATAGATGGAATGAGTGTGTTCATGGCTCTTATGATTGCAATAGTATCGCTTGTAGCTTTCGTATACAGCATTGATTTTTTGAAAAAAGAGAGACAAGATAAGATGGACAAATATTATACATTACTACTCCTGATGTGTGTTGGCATGTATGGCATGGTATTTACTGGCGATTTATTTAATCTATTTGTATTTTTTGAAATCTTATCAATAGCTTCTTCTGCCTTGGTTGCATTTAGAACTAGTGGAGAGGCGTCTGAAGCAGGATTTAAGTATATAGTCATCAGCAGCATCGCAGCCTTGTTTATCTTGTTTGCTATTGGGATATTCTATAGTCAGTACAATGCTTTGAATATTGCAGCGATAGCGGCTAACTTGAATTTTGGCGTACTTGATAAACTAGCTCTTTCTTTGTTGCTAGTTGGTCTGGCAATGAAAGCTGGAACAATACCTATGCACATGTGGGTTCCAGATGCGTATGGCGAATCGCCAGCTCCAATTACTCTTATGCTATTGATAGCTACGCAGGCAAGTTTGTATGCATTGTTTAGGATTTCCTTTTCTCTTTTTGGACTCCACGCAAACTTAGCATTACTTGGCTGGATATTGATTATCTTTGGGTTGTTGTCAATGTTTGTGGGAGTCACTCTCGCTATTCCACAGAAGGACATAAAGAGATTGATGGCTTACCACTCTATATCGCAAACAGGTTATATGCTTCTAGGAGTGGGTGTAGGTTTGGCAGTTCTCAATGACCCGACAGCTTTTAGCAATTATGGATTCAAGGCAATGGAGGGTGGAATATTTCATATGATAAATTATATTTTATACAAAGGACTTCTCTTCCTAACGGCTGGGGCTATATTTTACAGGCTAAAAACTAAAAACCTTGATGAGATGGGAGGACTTGCTCATAGGATGCCATTCACTACGTTGTTTTTCATAATAGGTGCATTGGCAATAGCAGGAATACCACCATTCAATGGATTTGCATCTAAGCTGTTGATATATGAAAGTGTTTATGCATTTAATCCATTTCTTTCAGTTATTGCGATGTTGGTCTCTGTCTTGACTCTAGCAAGCTTTGTTAAGGTTTTCCAGAGTGCATTTATGGGTCCAGACATAAATAAATCTGTTAAAGAGGTTCCAATCTGGATGTTAGTAGGTATGGGTATACTTACTCTGTTGATAGTCCTGTTTAGCCTGTTCCCTGGACTGGTGGTTGATACTATAATCAAACCAGCAGTTATTGCATTGGCAGAAAGGCAAGCATATATCTCAGCAGTTTTGGGAGGGGTGTTGTAAATGGTCTTTGGCATAGAAACAGGAGTGGGCACATGGAACGCAATTATCTTCGCAGTAGCGTTTTTCATAGTTTCAATTGTTGTTTACATTCTATCTAGATTATTGTTCTCAGGCGCCCATAAGGAAGGGGAGCAGGCAAAGCCATTCCTTTCGGGTAACGAGGAAGTTACCAAACAGCATGTGGCGGCGTCAAATCTGTACTGGGGCTTCACCAGAGCATTGAAATCATATTACGATGTAGTCATCCCAGCTCATACAGGAATAATAAACGATTACATTGGTTGGTTTGTGATAGTCCTCGCGATCGTACTAATATTAGTAGAGGTGTTTTGATGGTACCCGTAGCGTTTAAGAAATCATTGTGGGTATTTCACGTTAATACGGGAGGATGTAATGGGTGTGATATAGAGATACTAGCAGCTCTTACTCCAAGGTATGATGTAGAACGATTTGGTATAAAACTGGTTGGTTCCCCTAGACATGCAGATGTTCTGCTAGTTACTGGCCCAGTAACTAGAAAGATGAAGGATAAATTGAAGAGGATATATGAACAAGTTCCTGACCCCAAGGTTGTTATTGTGGTTGGAAATTGTGGAGCTACTGGTGGAGTATTCCATGAGTCCTACAATATTGTTGGTCCTATTGATGAAATAATCCCTGTGGATGTTTATGTTCCAGGATGTCCACCTAGACCAGAGGCCATAATTCAAGGTGTAATCAAGGCATGGGAGAAATTGGAGGGTTCTAAATGATAAATGAAATAGTAAAATTCCTTGATAAGGAAGGGTTTGAGTATGGAATTAAGAAGAGGCCATCCGGAAAAAAGAAGAGGGAACATACTCAGATATGGGTAAACCTAGACAGAAGTAAGTTGAAGGATTTTGTCAAGTCTTTGTTTAAGTTTGGCTTCCCTCATTTGTCAGTTATCTCTGGTGCAGATAGGGGAGATCATGTGGAGCTAATCTATCATTTTGCATTAAACTATGATAAGAAATTTGGAGAGATAGTTTTGAACGTTAGGGTTTCATTACCTAAGGCCGACCTGGAGATAGATTCTATTACAGACGTTATTCCAGGATCCATTGTCACAGAAAGGGAGAAGATGGAGTTTCTTGGTGTTAAATTCAAGGGAATAACTGACGAAAGTCATGCTTTCTTAGTTGGTGAAGAGAAGCCGTGGATAAAGGATGATGAGAGGACAAAGAAATTAGTTAGAGACACGTATAAGGAGGGGAAGAAATGAAAAAGACAGTTAGCGTTCCTATTGGCCCTGTGCATCCAGCCTTGAAGGAGCCAATAAGGGCTAATTTGGAGCTGGATGGGGAGAGAGTTGTATCTGCCAGCGTTGAAGTTGGTTATGTTCACAGAGGTATTGAGTGGATTGGTTTGAGAAGGAATCCTATACAAAGCATATACATCGCTGAAAGGGTTTGTGGCATCTGTTCTATTAGTCACCCGTTTGCGTATACACAGGCGATAGAGGAGGCTGGAGACATTGAAGTGCCAGAAAGGGCAGACTACATAAGAACAATTATTGCAGAGTTGGAAAGGATTCATTCCCATGCCCTTTGGGCTGGAGTCGCGGCTCATGAGATCGGCTTTGACACACTTATGCATTACACATGGAAAGTTAGAGAGAAGGTATTGGATGTCCTAGAGTATCTTACAGGTAATAGGGTAAACTATGCAATGTTCCAAATTGGCGGAGTTAGAAGAGACATAACAAAGGAGCAGTATCCCAAGATAATTGAAGCTGTTGAATACTACAGAGGCCTGCTATCCAAGATTTCAGATTTATTCCTAAATGATGTCACCATTAGGAAGAGAACCAGAAACATTGGAGTTCTTTCAAAGCAGAAGGCTCTTGAACTTTGTGCAGTTGGACCGACAGCTAGAGCCTCTGGCGTGAAGAAAGACATACGATATTCTTACGCGTATGGAGCTTATGGAGATATTGGGATTGAACCAGTGATCCCAGACGATCCAGTTGGTGATGTTTACGATAGAATCCTTGTTAGAGTATTGGAGATAGGGCAGTCCTGTGACATAATTGAACATTGCCTAGATGCTATGCCATCTGGAGAGATAATTGCAGAGCCTAATGTGAGCAAGCTCTTGTTTAGTCTGAGAGCAATAAATGGAGAGGGCTTTGGGAAGCATGAGGCGCCAAGAGGAGAGGTTGTCCATTATATAAGATTTGAAGGTAAGGAAAGCCCAACCGCTTGGAAGATAAGAGCACCGACTTACAATAATATTCAGACATGGCCGGAGATGCTAATGGATGAAGAACTGGCAGACGTTCCGATTATATTAGCATCCATAGATCCGTGTATAAGTTGTACAGACAGAATAACTGTAAAAAGAGGGAGCAATGTGGAGGAACTTACTTCAGATTACTTGCATAAACTAAGCGTTGAGAAAACAAGGAGGTTGAAGGCATGATTAATGTAATTGGGGCCTTTTTGATAATCGTGCTTGGAATCTTTATTGGATTGCTTTACAAAGGAATAGACAGAAGATTAGCCGCTAGGCTTCAGGCTAGAATAGGTCCCCCAATTATTCAGCCTTTCTATGACATTAGAAAGTTAATGATGAAGGAAACCGTTAAACCTGAGAACGCAGTTAGTTGGATGTATGAGCTGGCCCCGGTTCTGTCATTGGCGGCGTCTTTACTGATTTTGCTTTACATTCCATTTCCAGGCATTGGTTCAGTTTTAGGGAGTAGTGGAGACTTGATAGTTGTGTTGTATCTTCTCATGCTTCCAAGTCTGTTTATGGTCTTTGGTGGGTTTGCCTCTGGAAATCCATATGCAGCAGTAGGAGCTCAAAGGGAAATGGTAATGATGATGAGTTATGAGCTACCGCTTGCCACGGTGGCCATTGCAATTGCATGGAAGATTGGGAGCTTTATCCTGCCCAATATCGTTTCAGCTCCTGTTTGGTTGGTAGTTGGCCCGCTGGGAATAGTTGGATTCTTGCTTTTGTTGTTCGTTATCTTGTCAGTTGTTCCCGCTGAGCTGTCCAAGATTCCGTTTGATGCACCTGAGGCCGAAACAGAGATAGCTGGAGGATTGCTTGTGGACTATTCTGGTAGGAATTTAGCATTGTTCTATCTGAGTGATGCAGTTAAGAGCTTTGCAATTTCTGCATTAGTAGTCGTATTATTTTTCCCATTTGACCTTGGGCTAACTGGTATTGCTTCTCTAATCTGGTTCTTGCTAAAGGTTTTAATTGTCATGGTGATTTCCATAACGTTTGTCAGGGTTCTTGCAGCTAGATTGCAGATAGATAATGTTGCGAGGTACTACTGGAAGACGCTAAGCGTGATAGCAATCCTAGGTTTGGTATTGATTATGTTGGATGGGGTGATTGCCTGATGATTTCTGCATTTTTTGAACTAGTCAAACAGTTGATAGAAGGACCTGCTACAAATCCATTTCCAGCCAAGTTCGCCCCTAGTTCTGTCAAGAAATTCTTGGAAAAGGGAAAAATCAATCCACCAGTTCCCGTTCCTCCAAAGTTTAGAGGGAAACTTGAGTATAACAGGGACACATGTGTAGGGTGTGGTTTGTGCGCCAAAGTATGTCCGGCAAATGCAATAGAGATGGTAGGCGAGCCACCAAACAGGAAGATAAGAGTATTCATATCAAGATGTACCTTTTGCTCTCAATGTGTAGATATATGCCCAACTAAATCACTTAGCATGAGTGGAGAATTCCTATTGGCAGATACAGACAAGAATTCAAAGAATCTCATAGTTGACTGATCTCATTCAGCTTGTCGCTTTTTAGTATTTCCATTAGCCTTTCCACTGCCATCTTTACCTCTGGAGACATTTCTGAGAATTCAATCTTTTTTGGTTGTATCCCTATGAGTATGCATCTTTTAAAATTCTCCATTAGCATTGACAATGGCATTGAGTGAGTGGTTATTGTATAATTTGCGATCTTTTCCTTTGGGATAATTCTAACCTCCCCAGGTTCTAGTCCCATGTCCGCCGAGTCAACTATTACTACCAAATCTGGATTCATTTTTTTGATTTTTCCAATAAAGTTCTCTGGTGCTGTCCCTCCATCTATACTAACCCAGCCGTCGGCTTTAAACCACCTAGCTAGTAAAGATCCACAGCCTTCATCTGCCCTGAGCTCATTTCCTACTCCGAGTAAAACCTTCATGAAGTAGTTTTGAGCATTTGATTTTTATATGGGTTTTTGACCAAAAGATAAACATGTTCTTCCATGTGATATCTGTTGGTAAGGATATACTAGCTGTTAACAGAGAGCTTGCTGAAAAGAATAGACGGTTATTTGAAAAGTATGGAGTTAGGGCATTTGATTTTATGGGCTCGATAGGTTCTGGTAAAACTAGTCTTATTGAAGAGATGATCAAACGGTTAAGGGAAAAGGGAGTTAGAGTGGCAGCTATAACAGGAGATGTATCTGGAGACGATGATGCCAAACGGCTAGCGTCTTTGGGAATAAATGTTGAAAATTTGAACACTGGAAAGGAGTGCCACCTAGATGCTCATCTTATTGAGCATGCAATAGAGAAACTAAACTTAGATAGCATTGATGTTCTTTTCATAGAGAATGTTGGGAATCTTGTGTGTCCAGCAGATTTTCCGCTTGGAACAGAGAAGAGGCTTGTTGTCATTTCTGTCACAGAAGGAGATGACATGGTTAGAAAGCATCCAGTGATATTCGGAACAAGTGACATTGCAGTTTTGAACAAAGTAGATCTGGCAGAAGTAATGGGCGTTGATATCGCTAGAATTGAAGAGGACTACAAAAGGATAAACCCAAATGGAGTGTTTATTAAAACTTCAGCTAAAACAGGAGAAGGCATTGATGAGTTGATTAGAGCATTAGGACTGTGAGTAGCTATGCATGAGTTTTCTACAATGCAGGGTGTTGTAGGAGTTATTATGGAATTCGCTGAAAAGAATAATGCAAAGAAGGTTTTGAGAGTTTATTTGGATGTGGGGGAGCTGACGTTTCTGAATCATGAGCAGTTGAAATTTTCATACCAAATTCTGTCAGAGGGAACGATCCTTGAAGGTAGTGAGCTTGTGATAAGTCCGATTAAAGCTAGGTATGTATGCAAGCATTGTGGGTCTTCTGGAGACCTGCCAAGGATTGAGGAGGGAGATCATTTTTCTGTTCCAGTCTTTTATTGCCCAGAATGTGGAAAGGAAATTGAGATCACTTCAGGAAGGGAATGCAGAGTCAGAGAAATAGAAATAGAGACTTAGAACGGCCTTCTCTTTTTTGGTCTTCCCAGCTTTTTGTGGTGTTCAAATGCTTTCTTCCAAATGCTTTCTGGAACTCTTTCACATGCATATCCGTAATGTACACTTATTTTATCTCCCACCTTTGCATCTGGCAGGAGATCTAGCTTGACTTCCATCTCACCAATAGGAGTTTCCACCTTGGCTATCTTGTCCTTAACTTCTTTTACAACAGCTGGCCACGCTATATCATTAATCAAATCTTCCTCTGTCTTATGAACAGGATTCTCTTCAACGATTCCCCTGTGGTATATCAAAAAATATTCTCTTATCTTTTTGTCTGTAACCGGTTTTCCCATAGCCAATGCTCTTAGAGTATTCACTGCAAATGGAAATAATTTCTCTATTGGTTTCTCCAGTGGTTCCCCTTTAGTCACATGTTTAATTGCGTTTTCTAGGTCTTCTTTAGATCTTTTTTCTCCTCTAATATTTGCAGCCATACTGCAGGCATAGCTTTCAAATGATGGAATTGCATATTTCAGGAAAACCCAAGTGTTCATATTGTGCCTTTCCAGTTCTTTATCAAAAAATTTCTCCGCGTCTTCAGGACCAAGCTCCCTAATCTTTTTTTCTATTATTTCCTCTGGAACTAGCCCCTTAAACTTCTTCTTCAGCTTATTCAAGCTTGACATTATCAGTTACCTCTTTCCATGCTTCAATCATCTTTCTCGCATTTTCTTCATCTAATATTTCAATAACAAAACCAGCAGAGACAATTACATAATCCCCAATTCTCGGCTTGACTACACTCAGTTTTGCAGTTCTTTTTTCAAATCCATAATCAATTACTGCTTTGTCTTCGCTTATTTCTACTACCTTCCCAGGGATTGCTAGGCACATACTGGATTTTTACCCTTTAACATTTAAAAATAGTTATCCATTTGTCTTAGTCAATCTGTCTCAGACTTGCTTCCAGCTCTTTGAGTAGCTCTTCCCTAAACAGCGGCCTTTTCTCTCCTTCTTTAATCAGCTTCTTGTAAGTCTCAGGATTGTAGGCAAGTTTGAGATCTATGCCTAACTCTTTGCATGCCAACTCTAGGGCTTTCAAACTCTCTGACTCTAGCCTGAAGTAAGCTAGAAAGTGTTTGTAATGCTTTCTATGAGTGTCCAAGAATTTCTTTATCCTTTCCTTGTTTATACGTATGTATGCCTCCTTTATCTCAGGCGTTTCTTTCCTTTCATCCCATTCATACGCATTAAATGGGTATCTGTCATTGAACTCAAATGGTATCACGCCTGGGGAGGATATCACTATCTTATGGACTCTACTAGCCTTTCCACTTGCCTTTACTGATTTGTCTATTAGCTTGTGAGTCTTTGATCTTGAATATGGCTTTGTGTATGAACACGGCACGAACAGGGCAATGTCTTTTCCTTTAGGTGGTTCGTAAAACCTCTGAAACCAGTCTTGCCAGATTCTATACCAAGGATGGTCAATGTATTCTACCCCAACCCCTTCTATAAAGACCTTTTTCTCGTTTGGTATGTTCGGGACAAACTTGAAGGTTTCAAATTCTATCTCTATCTTCGGGTCATTTTTGTACCTCTCAGTGATCCTCTCAAATTCGTCTTTGCCCAACGGTTTCCATCTACCATCCGCCCACATCTCTAGCATTGGTGTTTTTCCATGGGGAAGCAGATTCATTATGACTATGTAATCAGCCGTCTCTCTTGCTAGCTCCACAGTCTTGTGAAATAGCTCTTCCCAGTTTGGGATTGGTAAATTGGCCAGGACATATGCCTTCACCTTGAACCCGTGGGAATGTATTTTTTCCACAGCCTTGAGATAGTCTTCCACAGTGAACCCTTTTGCTATCAGCTTCAGTGCATTGTTATCTGCCACCTCTAGCCCTATGCCAATGACTAGGTCTAGCCCCTTGAATTCCTCTAGTTTTTTGTCTGTTATGAATTCTGGCCTTGATTCAATTTGCAGATGCTTTATCCCCTTTTCTTTACATTTTTTCACCAAATACTCTCTGAACTCTTTTGGGAACTGCCTGTCATCCAGGAATGAGCCAGAGCAATAGATCTTTAGAGTATCACCATGGAAGTCTAGTAGCTGTCTGTCCAGCCAAGCTTTGAGGACTTGAACATTCACAGGATACTCTTCTTTCCCATATCCACAGAATATACATTTTCCCCAGGCACATTTCCCTGATTTTGGAACTAGAACTTTTGTCTTTTCCTCTTTTTCATTACTCATCTCGGCACCTCGTTATGTTTGCGTTGTTTGTAACTTGTGGTAGATATGATTTGCTCAACTGATATATATAAGGTAGTCCAAATAAGTAAATATGCCAAAAAGAGTTGATCCGAAGAAAAAAGGAATCATATTGATATTTCCAACAGAAGCAGTATATGGTGGTAAAAAAGGAGATAAGAAAGAACTTGCCAATATTGTGAACAGAATAATCTCCCGTTCAAAGTCAGAGAGAGAGCATCAGATTACTGAAGAAGAACATGATGCCATTGCACTAAACCGGTTTTACGACCCCAAATCAATTTCTGGTGAGAGGATATCTCTTATAAAAACGTTATTGAAGGAAGGGTATGATGTTAGGGTTATTAGGCCACCTACGTTTCCGGGAATGAGTTATCATGACTTCTTAGAGGAAGTCAAGAACATTAAGGGATTAGGATTTGTAGACGTAAATGGGATCCCAGCGGTCGAATGGCTGAGGAATGTATTTACTCATGCAAAACCTGATTTGATAATAGAGCATCTTGACAGGGCGACGGAGAGTTTAGGGCTGGATGACGTCATACAGAAGGAACTAAGGGACAAGGTAAAACACATTAGCATAGAATCCGTGGACGGTGGTAGCTTAATTCCTGGCAAAGATTTCATTTTAGTATCCAACAACATATCAAAAGAGGATGAGGAAAAACTAAAACATCACTTTAAGGAGGTAATAAAGCTGCCATTCGGCAAGCGGGAAATCTTACCAGAATACGAATTGAGTAAATCAGTAGCGCCGGACAGGAGGTTCCTTGTAAAGACGGATCAGATAGACTTGTTCGTAGGAGTCATCCCAGATAAGAAGTTATTAGTGGTTGACCCAGATTATTATAAAGAGCATAAAGAATTACTTGAGGATGTGGCTAAGAAGATAAAACATGAAATAGTCGTTGTCCCAGAGGAAGAAAAAAGACTCTACCCAGCCAACTTCCTATTACTTCCTGATGGCAAAGTTTTGCTGAATGGTACTAAAAAGTTAGCTGAGAAGCTAAAGAAAAAGGGAGTTAAGGTTATAACATTAGATAAGCCGTTACATCATCATATTAGATTAGGTGGAGGAGTTAGATGCGTGACTAATATATTGAGAGGTGGTAAAGGTGCCAGGAAAACTTCCAAGAGATAAAGAATTTCTTAATGCTGTTAAAAAGCACATAGATTGGGGATACAGGCCCCATCATGCGATAGTCAAACCCCTTATGGACGTGGATGCAAAGCTAAGAGAGGCTATTTTTGAAGCAGTAACACATTTACCTCCGGCAGCTGGTCCATCCTTAGATCCAGCCATGGTAGAGGTGGCTAGCAGATTTGAAGAGCCATCACCCGAAGCTAGCTGGAGGAGACTTGGTAGGGAACAGCTAGAGAAAATAATATCAGATAGTAAAGGGATACCAAGGGAAGAAGTAAGGGAATGGATGGATGGCATTATCAAGGAGATGAAACCAGCAATTGAAGATCAAATGAGGAGACTAATGAAAGACGCAGGGATAGATTGGGACGAGTTTAAGAAGACTTATGGCATAAAGGATTAACACAAACTAACCCCTTTTCTTAACCTTTAAATTACATTTTCTCCTTATTCTAGTGTCTGATCTGTGTATCAGAGAAGGTGAGTGTATGCGTTATGTAGCCTGGTTCAATGAGATTAGCAAGAATGATATTCCAATTGCAGGAGGAAAAGGAGCAAACCTAGGAGAAATGACCCAGCTTGGATTGCCTATCCCTCCTGGATTCGTGGTCACAGCTCAGGCCTATGCAGAATTTCTTAAAAGAACAGGTTTATCTAACATCATTTACTCAATTCTTAACTCCACCAATGTTGATGATACAGAGCAGTTAGAAAACAATGCAAAGAAAATAAGAGACATGATACTATCAGCCAAGATCCCAATGGATCTACAAATGCACATAGTCCAAGCCTATAGAAAGCTTTCAAACCAACTAGGCAAAGAGCCATACGTAGCAGTCAGGTCTTCCGCCACGGCGGAAGACCTGCCTGAGGCTAGCTTCGCTGGTCAGCAAGAAACATACCTTGACGTTAGAGGAGAGAAAGAACTTCTTAAAGCAGTTCAAAAATGTTGGGCAAGCCTGTTCACTGCCAGAGCAATCTTCTACAGAACAAAACAAGGATTTCCTCATGAGAAGGTAAAGATAGCAGTTGTAGTTCAAAAGATGGTTGAGTCAGAAGTATCTGGAGTTATGTTTACTGCAGATCCGACTGGAGACACTAGCAAGATAGTCATAGAAGCCGCATATGGACTCGGCGAAGTGGTGGTAGGTGGGAAGGTTACTCCAGATACATATGTGGTGGACAAGGCTAGAATGGAGATAATCAGCAAGAAGATATCTAAACAAACATGGAAGCTTTCTAGAGCTAGGTCTGGTAAAGGAATAGAAAGATATGACATTCCAGAGGACATGCAGGAAAGACAAAAGCTTCCAGATGGCAAGATAATAGAGCTAGCAAAGCTTGGATTGAAAGCTGAAAACCATTACGGTCATCCTCAAGATATGGAATGGGCATATGAAGCCGGCAAAATATACATAGTCCAGTCAAGAGCAATAACTACACTAAAACTAGGAGAGAAAATAGAAGAGGAAGAAGTAACCGGAGAGGTAATAACCAAAGGCCTGCCAGCTTCCCCTGGTATCGCAACTGGGCCGGTAAAAATAGTTCTTGATCTTTCAGAGCTAGAAAAGGTTAGAGATGGTGATATCCTAGTTACTAAAATGACAAATCCAGACATGGTCCCAGCAATGAAGAAGGCAGCTGCAATAGTAACAGACGAAGGAGGATTGACATGCCATGCTGCCATAGTTTCCAGGGAGCTAGGAATTCCAGCAGTGGTTGGGACTGGTAATATTACCAAGCTAGTGAAGGATGGAGATTTAGTTACTGTGGATGCCACGAAGGGCTTGGTGTACAAAGGAGAGGTGAAAATAAAGGCAGAGGAAACAAGCCTAGAGGAGATTCCAGAGACAAAGACAAAGATATACATAAACCTAGGGGTCCCAGAGATGGCAGAGAAGTATGCAAAGCTTCCAGTGGATGGAGTTGGATTAATGAGGGAAGAGTTCATCATTGCCACCAGCATAAAGAAGCATCCATTAAAGGCAATAGAAGAAGGAAAAGCCCAAGAATGGATTGACAAGCTAGCAGAAGGAATAGAAAGGGTATGCAAAGCATTTTATCCTAGACCAGTCGTGCTAAGGTTTTCTGATTTCAAGACCAATGAGTACAAAGATCTAGAAGGTGGAGAAAAGTATGAGCCAAAGGAGAACAATCCAATGCTAGGCTGGAGAGGCTGTTCTAGATACTATTCTCCTGAGTATGAACCGGCTTTTAGGCTAGAGTTAAAGGCAGTGAAGAAGGTTAGAGATTCTGGACTAGATAACCTGTGGGTCATGCTGCCTTTTGTTAGGAAGAAAGAAGAGGTAACTAGGATCTTAGAGATAATGAGGGATGAAGGCCTAGAGAGGAGTGATGGCTTCAAGGTATGGATAATGGCAGAGGTCCCCAGCGTGGCTTTACTAGCTGAGGAGTTTGCAGAGCTAGTTGATGGATTCTCCATAGGCTCCAATGATCTGACCCAGCTAGTTCTAGGAGTGGACAGGGACTCTGATAGGCTTGGAAGAATGGGCTTGTTTGACGAGAGGGATCCTGCAGTGAAGAAGGCGATTTCCATGCTGATAAAAGGGGCCAGGGAAAAGGGGAAGACAGTTAGCTTGTGTGGGCAAGCACCTAGCAATTACCCAGAGTTTGCAAGGTTCTTGGTTGAGTGTGGGATAACTTCAATATCGGTGAATCCAGATGCGGTTGCGAAGGTGAAGAAGGTCGTGGCCCAAGCTGAGAAAGAGTTAGAGAAATAGGCTTTTGCTTAGCTGATCGTTGCTTTTGATTAGTTGTAGGCTGATTTTAGATAAAACGATAGCTTTAAATATGAGTCATGACTAAATCATGACAGTTAAGATACAATCATGACAGATTACAGTGATAGTTTATGCCGAAGAAGAATATAAACCATACAGGTTCCGAGGCATGGATGGAAGAATACAAAAAATATCTAGGAAACTATGCAGAGGGATTTGAAGAGCATAGCAAGGACATAGCATACGACTTAGAGAAGTTCCATGATCCTGTGATAGTAGGAGCCATGATTCACAGACTAATACAGGAGAGGAAGAAATCAAATGCAATGTTCCAGGCGATCCTAGAGGAGCTAAAGACAATCAGATCGCTCCTGGAGTCCGTTTCCCATCCCCCCTCCCCATCCCCCCACACGCCCGTCACCTCGGGAATAACTCCAGGTGTTAGCGAGGTGGACAAGCAGATATTAGACTTGGTGAAGGACAGAGGCAGTGTAACTGCCGATGAGGTCCGGAAGATTCTAGGCTACAAAGGCAGGAACGCCGCTTCTGCCAGGCTGAATCGCCTTTGGGAGTTAGGACTGTTGACAAAGAAAAGAGCAGGAAGAAAGGTTTACTACTCCGCAAGGGTGGGCGCAGACTAGTTCTCACTGGTCATGCCACCCCCTCCCCTCCGCGCGCCCACCCATTACACGTAAATAGCCTCGCTGAAAGACTTTTAAACTACTTAGTCGTTATTTTCTTTGGTGATACTCATGGTTGAAAGGGTGAAGACAGGTATACCTGGTTTGGACGAGCTGGTTGAAGGAGGATTGCCAAAGGGAAGAAGCGTATTGGTGTCTGGTGGATGTGGTACTGGTAAGTCAATAATGGGTGTCCAGTATTTGTATTACGGAGCCACCCAGTTGAATGAACCTGGCGTTTATGTTACAGTGGATGAGAGGGCTGATCTTATAAGAGAGGATATGCTTAGGTTTGGTTGGGATTTGAAAGCCTTAGAAGATGATGGGAAGTTTATTATTCTAGACTTGTCAGCTCCAAAGATAGGCGTTCCAAGCACAGAGCAGTATTATGTAGAGGCCCATGAGCTTGAGCCTGAGAAATTGCTGATAAAGATAATGCAAGCCGCTAGGAGCATAGGGGCAAAGAGACTAGTTCTAGATTCCATCCCAGCGTTAGGCATGCATTTTGAATCTGAGACAAAGGTAAGGGAGTTCATACTTAAGCTTACTTATTATTTGAGGCATACAGGGTTGACTTCTATACTTATATCGGAGATTCCAGAGGGAGGAAAGGAGCTAGTGAAGTTCTCCAAGTACGGCGTGGAGGAATACGTGGTTGATGGTGTGATAGTTCTTAGGTATACAACGATACCTCTTGTGGAGGGGACACACAGGATATTATTCATAAGGAAGATGAGGGCTACAAAGCATTATGAGGGAATGATCCCATTGAAGATAACCTCTGAAGGGATTGTTTTGATGAAGGAAGCCGATATATTGCCTTGAGGGGCTTGTATGATGAAAGGGCAGATAACAATTGAATATGTCCTTATACTAGTAATAGTCCTTACAATAGTTTCTCTAGTGTCTATCCCTCTGATAAACTATGCAGAGGATTCAATTAAAGATGTGGGCTATGGTGTTCTCCTTGCCAACAAGATATCCAAGATCTTAGACGCCATTCATACTGTAAGTGTATCTGGATGTGGGTCTAGAAAGGTTTTGGTTATTCCTTCTGGATTTTCTGATTTGGGGGCTGGGATAGTGATAAACAGCGAGAATATTACTGGGTATTATTATTTGCAGAATGGATCTTTGGTTTATCAGAAGGCTTATTCATATCCTGATTATATTAGCATTTCCTGCTCAGTGTCAGACGAAGGGGTTAGGTTTGTAATTGAGAGAGACTGCTCCACAAAGAGGCCTAATAATAACTGTGAGGTAGGAGTATGAGGGAAGAATATGAGCGAGCTGAAGGCGAGGCGAAGCCGAGCCTGAAGCGAGCCAAGGGGAAGGGACAGACGGCGTTGGAGTTTATTCTTATTTTGTCAGTGATACTCGGTATTCTTGCAATTATTGCCTTTGT
>Ga0190313_1000460_pt1 | contig 24529 bp, 31 predicted proteins | sample 4870071011_MG_FD_169989 | JGI IMG/M metagenome (GOLD analysis project Ga0190313, IMG submission 169989) | Hydrothermal vent sediment bacterial communities from Southern Trench, Guaymas Basin, Mexico - 4870-07-10-11_MG | ecosystem: Environmental > Aquatic > Marine > Hydrothermal vents > Sediment ... | reverse complement strand
CGAGTACACAGTGTTTATAGCTACATCGGGTTTCTCGCTTTGAATCTGCTTAACGATCCAGTTTCGATAAACAGAGTCTACGTAGATGTCGGGTTTGACAAACCCGATGATACGGTCCGCATAGGGTGCGTACAGCTCGGCGATGTGTTTTTGACACACAACTATAACACGAGAGGGTCTTCCGCACATTATGATGTGATCGAGAACTGGGAGCGCCAACACGTTGTCACCAATTGAATCGGTCCGTATCCAAACGATTGTTTTGCCTACTAGGTCCAATGTCATCCGTTAGTAAAAGTTCCTCCCGTACTTTTTAACGAAGTCTTCCATCACTTCGGGGTGGGTTCCTTCGAACTTTACGGTGTAGGATAGTTTGTCGCCGGTCCAAACTCCCCACTCCTTTTCGATTTCTCTTCTGTTTTCAGGTGTCCACTTCAGGAAGCATTCGTTGTACCATCTTCTCAAGTCAACACCCCAAATGTTCCCCCATCCGTAACGAGAGTACAGTTGGATTTTTTGGTACACTTGTTCTTTTAGAACATAACTGTAGTGAAACATTTCGAGGCCCATCCGTCTGGTCTGAAACCCGTCAACGACTTTCAGTCTGTCGGCGGTTACACCGGAGGAAGTGTACAGTAAGGTGGGTGGACGGTGACTGATAAATCGAGCGTCCTTTCTAAACCTGAAGATCCGCCTGTAATGCATGGAAGGCAGTTCGAAAACCGAAGACACAAAGATGTAATCCAAGCCTTTCCAGAAGTTGTAAGGAATGAAATTGATTTGGGTAACGTCGGGGTTGTCGCGCAAAAATTGCTTGATGCGCAAAATGTGATCTCTTTTGTAAACTTCGTCCGAGTCGACCAACCATATGTAATCTCCGGTGACGTATCTGAGTGCGGTATCCTGCATATCGACCTTTTCGGGCCAGAGGCCTTGGATGAGTTTGATCTTCCTGTCAGGATCGGGGAACTTTTTGATAAACTCTACGGTTCCGTCTTTTGATGACCCATCGGGGTTTGCTGCAAATCTTGCTGCACTAACCGCCCCTTCAACAATGATTACTTCGTGCGCAAAAGGATAAATGGCTTTCAGGGAGTACTCCAGAAAAGGCATGCCATTGAGAACAATAGTGATGAAGGAAATTTTTACATCATCCACGCTCGATCACCTCCCCTTCTGAGGTTAGGATCCATTTTGTGCGGTCAATTCTTCCACGTTCTAGCTCCTCGCGCGTGAGCAGCGAACGGTTGAACATTGCCTCAGGTCCCGACCATGCTTCTTCCTTCCCTCCCTTGAGGTGTGACCAATCGTGGTTTAGGTGGACCGCCCAAATGCATTGGGTTGCGTCGACGACGAACGCACCGCGTCTGAGCGCATCCGAAAGAAGCCAGTTGTCCCAGCAAGTTCGACCTAACACAAAAGGTGGGATTTTACCCCAAAAGCCTTTGGGAAAGATGAAGTAATCAATCCCTGTTGGCGCGTGAAGCTTTTTGGGCGCCCTTCGTATATCCTCCAACGTCATTGTGTCTTCCCAATCGCAATCCCACCGTTGCCCTACAATCAGGAAGTTTTTCTCCGTCCGATTAAGAACCGATCGAACCGCTTTCTCAACCCCGCCTAGAAAGACGATGTCTGCATTTGTGTACATTAAAACTGAGTGAGTACCAAGGCAATCCAGAGATTTGAACAACTCGCTTACAATGGGAGCGTCGGACCTGTCGCTTGTTTTCACCTCGAAAACACGTACCCCTTCAAGTGGAGGCACAAACTTTGCGAACAAAATTATGTCGTCGGTGAACTCAAACCAGCTTCGTATCGCGAGTTCTTGGAGCTTCGCAAGCTTCCCGACGAACCGCTTGGGAGCTGTCCCTACGCTAATCACGCGTTCCCTCGTTTCAGTCTTACCGCTTTTTTCAGAAGCCTCAAGGGTCGTTTTACGAACTCGTCAAACAGCTTAATGTCCTGCCAGGTTCGAACTTTCTTTTGCAATCGAGAGTCTTCGTGCAGTTTGCGAAACTTCTGGATCGCCTCTTCGATGCTGTCACACAACATATCGGGGTAACAGATAATGCGGTGATAAGGACGTGTCTTGTCCCCGATACACAAACACCCTGCGGACGCTGCGTCAACAATGCCTTGTCCTGCGCCACCTTTCCGACCAACCGCGATGTAGTATTTACATGTCCCCAATTGTTGGAGATAGGTTTTTGCGTCCCCAAACGCGGGTGGGTCGGTTATACTGTAAGGGGACCTGTTAACTCTGCTGTAGCATACCGTCTTGCACTTCAGCTTTTTCTGTAGGTCATTCAGTACGCCTTCCGCCTTTGGACCGTATAGCTCCGTACGCGCAAGCGTTGTGAGCGTTCTCCATTCAACCCAAACTTTTTCTTCTTTGTGTTTCGCAAACAGCTTGCGCACCAGTTTTGGATGTCGAGGATACGGGAAGGAGACTGCAGCGGGGAGATGGTCGAAGTCATTTGGCGCGTCCAGAGCGTGTGCGAGAAACAAATCGTACTTCCCAAAGGGTTTTCGCAAGGAAGCAATGTAGTTAGGATCGCTGTTCTCGTTGCAGAAATATGCAAAGACAACGCCAGGCGGAACCACAAGGTGAGGGAGAATAGGATCGAGAGTGATCACAATGTCGTATTGGTGCAAGGGGAGTTCGTCAGTTTTTGTAATATTGGTGACGTATTTCTCTGTAAGGAGCTTGAGCCTGTACTTTATCACTTCCTGGATGTACCAGTTTGATGTTTGTTGTGGAATTACGTACCAGTCGGCTTTCAGTAGGCACGTTGCTTCCCACAACGAGGCTTTCCCAGGCCAAAACTTAAAGAGAGTTTCCCAATCTTGCCAGGGAACACTCGACCAGGGACCAAATACGTCCCAGTGTTGCTTTATAAAAGCGACTTTCATGTCCCAAGGCCGAAACCATTATAGGCGCACTGGAGCTCTTTTCCCCTGTAGATTCTCCAGACGTCAAACACAATGTGTTGTGATGTGAACGCACGATAGAGTTTTTTGTATTCCTTGTGTGGAACCATTACTATGACGACCTCGGAACGATTGATTGCGTCTTTTGGATCTTCTTCGTACTGAATAAGGTCGCCAAACATGTTTCTTGTGCGTTCCAACGCGAGGGGGTCGCTCACGACAATTTGCAATCCGTGTGCAAGCAGTAGGTCGATCAGTTTGTGGGAGGGTGACTCAGTGGTTTCTGACGTTCCCGGTTTAAAGGAAGTACCAAGCACACAAACGCGGCGCTTCCCCGTTTCGACGACCCTTCGCACGAGATACCACAACACAAGTTCGTTAACTTTTTGAACGGCTTCGGGGAAGGGCAAATGTTGGTTGAACTTTGACATCAAGGCCCTGAAGGCGTTTACGTCTCGCGGAAAACATGTCCCTCCGAAAGGTGCACCGCACTTGAGAAACTTCGGGGAGATTCTGGGGTCCTTCCCCAAAATGTGAGTTACTACATCTACGTCCGCACCGGGAAACATTTCACACAGAATTCCTGCGAGGTTTGCAAAAGAGATTTTAATAGTGAGGAATACGTTCAAGAAGACTTTGGCGAGCTCCGCAGTAATCAGGTTGGTCCGGATGATGTGCGCTTCTTTTAGCAGGAGCTGTTGGTAGAAAGCTTGTGCTGCTTCCCCTGAGACACTGTCCTTTTCCCCGATCACTACAAAACTCGGTTTGAGAAAGTCGTCGATCGCTGAACCTAAAGCGACAAACTCGGGGCAGTACGCGTAGAGGTACTGAAGGCCTTTCTCTTCCAGTCGCTGGAACAAAGGAAGGATCTCGGTTTGAGATGCCCCTGGGAAAAGCGTGCTACCTACAATGTACAAGTGTATTGGTTTCCGAGCTTCAATTTGCGCGTCGATCAATGAGGAAATCGCGTCTGTGACGTGAACGGAAGAAAATTCTCCGCTTCGCTTGCTTGGAGTGGGGGTCAAGATGACCGAGATGTTGGTTTTTTCGATTGCCTCGTGGTACTGAGTGGTGAAGTGCAACAAAGAACGGTGCGAGGTGAGAAGATCTTGCGCTTTGGGTTCGTACCAGGGAAAATCGCCTGAGTTGAGCTGAAGAACCCGAACTTCGTTTTTGTCCACCCCAATGGTTTCAATACCTCGTGAGGCACAGCAGAGAGCAAAAGGTGCGCCTAGGCGTCCCAGCCCAATGACCGAGACCCGGCTAAAGATATCCGATCCACCCGCTTGGGGGCTTGAGTTTGATAGGTTTGCTTGGGACATCTCCGACTACCTCCACTTTCTCGTCTGGTTCTTTGAATCTTAACTTCTTGGGATCGAACCCCACCAGAGAAGCGGTGACCCAGTCAACCGCTTCAATCGAAGACCCCCCGATTAAAAGTCCCAAAGGTTTAGGTGTTGGGTTTAGAGGACCCTCACCTTCCCCCGCAACAACCGCGTCGACTAAGCAGACAACCCTTCGCGGACCGTAATTGTGCAGGATGTACAGTAGGTCATGGATTGCGCGCCATAGTGTGTCGTTTCCGTACCACCCTCCACGGTCGTGAGGATGAAGTTTGAGACCTAGCAGATCTTTGAACCAAACCCCGTACAAAACCCGATACAGGAGGTCGCATATCCACTTGCGCCTGCCCAAGAACTTCTCGTACATAAACATCTCGAGTCGCGAGAGAAGTTTTGACCGCCGTGGAATGTTTGGAGGATATTGGTCTACGTCCACTCGGAAATGAGGAACGCAGTTTTTGTTTGTCACAATTCCAACCAGGTTTTTTGCACAGCAAGTTATCCCGACTTTCTTGTGTGTCTTGAGCTTGGGTAAAAGGATCAGAACGTTTGACTTGAGAAAGGTGCGAGACACCACGTACTTGTGTGTACCTTTTTTGTGGAACTCGCGGGTCTCTTTTACCCAAGGTGCCGCGCCATACAACCTATCAAGGTAATTCAATTCTTCCAATTTTGACTTTGTTCCTAAGTCGATAGTTTCCTCGCCAAGTGGATCACCCGCCAACGGTTTGATCCTCGAGTACCAATGGAAGTCCTCGCTCCAATAAGGTCGTAGATCGAGAAACTCTACTTTTGACCCATACCACTCAATTAAGGAGCTCAAACCGGTGCGATCGAGAAGCTCACTCCAGTTGCAATTGTACTGAGGTGCGTCCGCCACTATGACTTTCCCTGTCGGTCCAATTGCTTTTAGTGCGTAGTCGACAACCGCGCGCACCACAGAAGGATGTGTTACAGTCGCTTCTATGTTCCTCGATCTCGAGAAAACCAAGTTCGGTTTAACCAAGACTGTATCTCCTGGTTTGATAACTTCCCCTAACGGGTTCCAGTCTTTCGTACCGTAGTGTTTGGCATCGTAACCCAGTAAACGAAAAATTTCTCTGACTCCCCCGTACACAAAGTTGTCTGACTCGGTAAGGACTGGAGAGTTCATCTCCGGGTACTTTTCGCTCGGATGAAAAGGTGCCTTTGACGGATAAAGTGGTTTCACTCTCGTGATCGCGACTCTCACCTTGAAAACCTCGTTCCTCTCTGTTACAAGAAAGACATGAACCTTGATGATCTCAGTTTCGAATGGTTCGTTTGGTTTCGTGACCCAAAAGCAAAAGCGTATCCTGTTGACTTGATTTGCTGGGTCGATTCCAACGAGCTCGACAAGATTGTTGAACGCTTCGACAGAGAGTTTCTCAAAAAAGCTCTCGCGAAAATCAAGGAGCAGGAAAAGTGACCGAGAGGGTAATTTACCTGTTCGGGGCGTGGAGGAAGATCGTACGCCTGCGAATCGGGAACGAGATCAAGGAAGGATTCTGGGTAACTATTGCGGGGCAGAAACGCTTTATCCCCCTAGACAAAATCTTTAAGCTTTCGTACCCAAGGGACTTCAAGCTTCTCGAAAGTCGCGTTGAGTTCTGGTCCGAGAAACTCACCAGGGCGAACTTAAACCGCGTGGTGCACGAGACGATTCTTGGCAAGGAGATTCCGTGCATTCCCGCCTTCAGATTGCTCCGCAGCATGTACCCTCCTTACGTGGTACGGAAGGCCGACAGAATACTGTGGTGGTTTTGGTCCGAGAAAATTGATCTGAGCGCCGCACGCGCTCTCGCAAACCAGCAGATTAAGTTAGATCCCCTTACTCATAGTTACCTGTGTGACCTTTGGGCGTTAACCCAAGCAGTCTACCGTAAGTTGTACCCAAACACTAACAAGATAACCCTGTATCGAGCGATCAATGCCGAGAGCTCGTTGCGCGTAATGCGAAATCTGATGCGCGGCGTGGGTCTAAAGACCTACAACTTGACCGTTTTCACCGAGAGTAGAGACTTGGCACGGATTCACGCGATCGCCGGTGCAGACCGCGCAACGATTGAGAGGAGCGGCGCTGGACTCGTGGTGAAAAAGGAGGTACCGATTTCCAACATTTTCTTCTCTTGGAGAATCGCGGGAAAGGGTACGGGACAAGAACTTTTAGTGAAACAGCAGGTCGTGAAGCCGCGTGACATTGTAATCCCACGGTTTGTTGAACTGTACCCGAAAGGAGTGGCGGAGGTTGAAACCGACTATGGCGTTCTGAACCTCACTTTTCTCGCGCGAACTGAAACACTCGCGGGGTACAACACCAAAGTCCTCAGACAGAAAGCGCTGAAGAAGATCTCACGAAACGAGTTGACTTGGGAGTCGGTCCTTCGATACACTGACTACATCGCACTGTACAACGACAACTCAGTATTCTTGCTCCCCGAAAAATACTTCCGCTTACTCCTTCAGCAGAAGAAAATGTACGGCGGTGTGATTCCTCGCCGAATTGACCCTCTCAAGTTCGACGTTTTCCACTACTTTATTCCCCTTGAGGACATCGCCCCTCTCGTGAGAACCAGAGAACTTGGGAGTCCTTTTTTGCGAAACATCGAGCACTGTTATCTTTGCCTCCCTGATCCAGATGTGTTCCTTTTGGAGGTTTCTCCTAAGAGGACCGTGGAAGTCATCAAGCAGTACTCGAGGGTGAGAAGGCGCAGAAAGATTTACCCAAGGACCTAAGCGAGTCTCCTTTGGTACCTTAAAAAGGTAACTTTAGCTCTTGCACCAAAAACTTGTGTTTTCCCCGACCAGTTCTCGGTATCTCGTTGACCTTTCTGAATAAAAGGTGGGTGTCCGGTAGTTTTGCGGATAGTGCTTTGCGCGCTTTCTCGATTCCCTTTTCCAGCGCTTTACCCTCGAGGCGTGGAACGAAGTGAAACTCAACTACCCCCGGGGTCCTTTGACGCAGTTGAAATTGCCAAAAGGCGTCAAACACATCATCGTGCATGTTGATGCACGTGAGCGGGATTAACCTGCCTTTTGAGGTGACGATGAACTCGAGTTCACGGCCTTCGACCCTCTCCCAGATCTGGTAAGGTAATCCACACTTGGGACACCCCTCACCTTTGTAAACTGCCAAGTCCCCAGTACGGTAACGAACAAACAGTGTCGCGTCCATGATAAAAGAGGTTGCGACAATCTCGCCCACTTCTCCGGGTTCAGTAACTGGTGTGTCGGTTCCGGGGCGCAGAAGCTCAACATAACCGTAGAATGGGAGCACGTGGTAATCGGTTGTGTACTTACACCAGCCAGCTAGTGCGGCACACTCATAATGTCCGTAATGTGAGAAAATCGTACAACCAAACACTTTTTTGAGCTTCTCCAGCTGGAAATCATACACGTTTTCGGAGGCAAGCAGTATGCCTTTCAGAGGCGGGAATTCCAACCCAGTTGCCTCCAACAGCTTCGCCAAAAGGTACCCGGCACTGGGGTAACACTTCAACCACAAAGGTCGATATTTCCATGCCGCCTCAACAAACAGCGATAAGTGTTCTTCGTCCAGATGGTAGGAGGAGCACCGCAGCTCGAACAACTCAGGAACCTCGACGGTCAAATTGTCCAGGACCAAACCTCTGAACACGATTTGACGGTCACCTTCCTTCCAACCTACCCGTTCGTACTGGTGAGCTTTGGAGGCGAGTTCGCGCGAAAACGCCAACCATGAGCGGTAAAAACCAAAGGGATGCCCTGTCGTGCCTCCGGTGGTAACATAGTCGCCACACTCCAAGGTGAAATCTTCGACGTTCTTCATCATCTCGTACTTGCTGGTGGTGGGGAAGTTTCGAATGTCTTCCAGGGTTTTTAGCTCGGCTGTCTCGAACTTCCTCCTGTACCCTGGGGTGAGGAGAGCCCTCGAGATTACCTCGCGTAGTTTTTGCAGTTGCCAGGTTTTGATTTGGTCGACTGACCAATGCTGGGCGCGAGAGAGAAAACTTTTCCACCGAACGTAATGGGGGTTGGTGAGGTCTTTGTGTACCATTAAGAGTGGGTGACGACCTCTTGTAAAGCCTTCCTCACCTTACTAGCAATTTCCTCTGGGACGCAAATCGACGTGAGACAATCTATGTAAGGAGCGAGCTCGCCGAGTTCTTCTCTCAAGATATCAAGGAGACTCACGCCTTCTGTTCTGCTCATGTATGTGTTCGACCACAAACATATAACGTCGGTACCTGAGTCGTCCCACCCGAGGGTAAAGCAAACGTCAGGGATAAAAGGTTTTAGAACCTCGGTGAGTACCTCGATGATCTCTTCGCCTCGTTTTCTCGCCCCTTCAACAAGCCTAACGTACTCCTTAACGGTATCATTGAGTCCCTTCATCGAGACCCTCCGCCAAAGGTTTCAACGTAAGTTGTTACCTGCGACGACGCCTTCTTGTCGCAAAGTACCTTCCGAGGAGGCCCACAGCGAGTGAACCGACCCCAGCCATAAGCGTTAGTACGTTGAACTCGAACGCACGGATCCTGATGGTTTCAAGAAGTCTAGCGATACGGAGATACACACTCGCTCGCCTTCCCTTTCCCGCCGCGGCAGCGCGTTTCGCCATCTTTCTGAAGGTCATCCAAGTCATGTCAGAGGCGGCGTACAGTCCGAAATCGGCGAGACTAACCAAGCTGAGAAGCTCTCCCGCTCGTATGAGTGAATCCGTCCAGTTTCGGTACTGTCGGATTTTCTCTTCCTCAATGAAAACTTTTTGTCCTGTTTTGGTCGTTACCCACGCCCCTCGCTTTCCTCTCCAAGTGACGATCTTCAGAGCCCTTACTTCCTCCTCGTCCGTGGCGCGTTTGAATTGCTCCAAAAGTTTATGTTGTGTCAAGTTGGCGCGGTCGACTGCAACTTCAAAGAATATCAAACCTGAGTCAGTGTCGACTATGTCGTAGAGAGTAAGAGCGGCGTTAGACTCAGTCGTGGGTGTGAACCTAGAAGTGAGATGTATGGCGAACAGTTTGATCGCTTCATCCCTCTCTGGTACAAAGTCTTGTGGTTCTGCGCGCTTTATCTCCTCTTCGATTTGACTGAAGATTTCGTGCAGTGCTTGAGGGACTCGTTCTTTGTTAAAACGCTTAACACAGTACTGAGCGTAGTTTGATTGGATCCACGTAACGTCTCCTAACTTCTGGTACACATGAGCGACTTTGTCGATGGAACCAACGCGACGAAGTGTTCGCAAGATTTCTTCTTTGCGCTTCAGAAAAGCGTCACGGAACGTAACGAAAACACCCAACCCGATTCCGCGGGGACACACAAATGAGGTGACCTTAGGGTTGACGTTCTTTGGTGCAACTACGATTCCTTTCATGTCTCCATTTTTTACGTGATGGTTCGGGAAGTCAAGTTTCTTCGTCCGCCAACGCTTTCAAAATTTCCGCGTAGTGTATTATTTTGTCCATGTCTTTCTTTGAGATTGGGCGCCCGAGTTGCGAGCGGTTACGAAAAGCGTACTTGATGATGTTACCGATACAAAAATCCCGAAGCATGCCTCCGCTTCGCATCAGATCAATCGGTTCGACCCCGTCCACCTTATAGTGCTCAGAACCCTTCTGCTTTAGGTGTTCCATCTTTGCCCTCCTGTGCTGTGTGATCAATGCAAATTCTGCGCGCACCGCAATTGGGGCAGACTATAGCAGGTGGGTGAGGTGCTCCCTTCCACCCGCACGACAAACACTTTTGCATGTGGAGACCTCCCTCAGGGTGAACCCAACCGCGGTCAGCCTTAAACTGGAGATACTCACCACAGTGTACGCACCTCCTTTGCTTCGGTACTTCAACAGGGTGTTCCACTGGTACTACCTCGAGAATCTCTCCTTCGCCGAGCCATTCCCAAAACTTTTCTTTTGTCATCCAAACGTGAAAGGACTGTTCCCCTTTTTTCCTGATGCACACTTCGACTTTCTCTCCGTCTTTGGTTGTGTTGAGGAGACAAAAGGTAGAGTATTCGTTATCTGACGTCCATTTCAGGTAGGTGACTCTGGGGTGTATTTTTAGTGTTTCGCTCATCCTTTGCGGAGGCGCTCCTTTATGTGTTGTTCGATCCACCTGTAGGTTTTCTCAATCCCCACCCTTAAAGGAGTAGAAGGCGCCCAACCCAAAACCTGTTTGATTTTGGTGTTGTCAGAGTTCCTCCCTCTGACTCCTTGTGGTTTCGAGAGGTCGTATTTTAGCCTGAGTTTTTTCCCTGAGATTTCGATAATCATTTTTGCGAGGTCTTCGATCGCGACTAACTCGTCCGACCCAATGTTCAGTGGTTGGTCGTAGTCCGAGTTCATGAGCCTCCAGATCCCTTCCACACAGTCGTCGATGTAACAGAAGGAACGCGTTTGCTTCCCGTCTCCCCAAATCTCAATCTCGTCGCCGTCCCTCGCTAGCGCCACTTTTCTGCATAAGGCCGCAGGTGCCTTCTCCCTACCACCCTCGTAGACTCCGTAGGGACCGTAAATGTTGTGGAACCTCGCCACGCGCACATCCAAGCCTTTGTCCCTTTTATAGGCTTCACACAATTTCTCTGTGAAGAGTTTTTCCCACCCGTAAAATTGATCGGGCTGCGCAGGTATTGCGTCTTCTTCCTTCAACGCAGTGACGTTGGGATCGAGTTGTTTGTACTCTGGGTAAACACACGCAGAGGACGAAAAGAAAAAGCGTTTAACACCGTTTCGAGTGGAGGCTTCCAGCATGTTGATGTTGATGAGCGCGTTGTTCTTCATTATGTCCGCACCCACTTGAGTAATGTATCCAATTCCACCCATGTCGGCGGCCAACTGAAAAACCCAATCGACACCTTTGGTGAGCGCCATACATATCTCGAATTCGCGCAAATCGCCTGTTATTTTTTCGTGACAGAAGGGTTCTGGGATAAAGCCGTCCCACTTGATGTCAACCGCAATCACATAGAGACCCTTTTTGTACAGGAACTTTGCGAGGTGACCTCCGATAAAGCCGCCTGCACCACAAACTAAGACCTTCACACGCGTACCTCCTTTACGCTGTCGCTTCGTATTGGTCCTCGAGAATCTCTACCTCCAGTCGAACCTTTGCGATTGGTTTCCCGTCAAATTCTCTGACCAAGACGTACTTGTCTTCTTCCTCGTCGTCCTCCTTTAGGGTATAACCCTCAGCGACAACAAAACAAAGAACGCTTTCGACCTTCATCATAAGGTTTCCTTTTGATCCGCTATGCGAGGCGGGTCATAAAGAAAAACATGGTGAACAATCCGATCGTCATCCGTAATCTGTAGGATGCAACCACCAACATCCGGTTGCATCCTACCATACAACCTGAGATAAACTTTATTCGGTACCCAAGTACACCAACAGGGAATGTGGAGCATGTACTGGTTGTTCTGCTCCATGTAAAGGTAAAAGTGTCTGTGTGCCTTCACGATCACGTGTATCGGGGGGATTTTCCCTATACCAATGGCGGCGTTCACAAATAGGTTCTCTCTATCGAGAGATGTTGCGCGGTACACAATGCCTCCTCCAGTTCCGTGTAGAATCAGAAAGACCAGTTTGGAGGGCGCAAACTGACACACAGACACCGACCCCTTCCACTCGCCACCTAAGAGCTGGACCACTGTTTGATCAGCGCTCACCCCACCGGGTAAGACGTGATACCCGGAGCCTTCAACGCCGTACACTTTGCGCCCTTCACACAGTGGGCGCAACAGTTCCACAGCCATGTTTATCTGGTCGTTTAAATCGACCATAACCAAGTTACGCCCAAACCCTCTCGGATTGGGGCCCTCCACAAGATCTCCCATGAGGAAAATGGTGTCAACTTCGAGTTCGTCACACTTCTCACAGAAGTCTTGGAAATACTTATAGAGTGTGAGTTGCCCTTCATTGACTCGGAGGACGTTCCCCTCACGTGTCGTGTAGTTTTCAGGTGCGATAGCGAAGCGACTTCCTACGTGTAGGTCACCTACAAAAGCGATAGATCTTCTCATAACACTTCCACCTCCGTCGAAGCAGGTTCGGGGACGGGTGGACGTCGGTAGACTTTGCGCCAGCTCCTACCACAAACATTGCACCTCCAATCCCTTCCTGACGAAGTGGGGATAGCCCCACACTCTGGACAACGAGGGCGGTCAGGGGGAAGAGGTGTGCGAGGGTGCCTTACCTTAACCCACTTACGCCCGCACTGTCGGCAACGCCAGCTGTTACCGTGCGAAACAGGATTTGGAGCACCGCACTCAGGACAGTTTGGTCGTTGCTCTCTCATAACATTTCTTCCAAGCCTTCCAAAAACAGCGCTCTTTCTGCTTTCCTCCTTCTTACTAGTCCCCTTAGTTTCCTCCCACCCGCATACACCCATCTGAGAAACTCATCCGCTGCGTCACCGAAATCCTTGCTGTTCAGTTTGCGGCGCAGGGTGGAGGCTCTGAAGGCGTAGAGACCGACGTTGAACGAGAAGCTGATAAGAGCATCCATCATCCACGGGTGTATCGTGACCTTTATCAGGGGCCACAGTTTTAGTTCCACTTTTGCCAAATCTGTGATTAGCAATCTTTCCGCTTCCTCTTCTGTAATTCCGTCTTTGAAAAGCTCCTCCTCACCAGGTCTCACCACGTGTCCATATCCGATTGTGGGATATCCTGCAGGACACCGATAGATGTGTGGAACAAATCCCTCAAATCGTTTTACGAGTTCCACACATCTTGGTGTCATCCCTCCTTCCTCCCAAACGTCCTCTTGAGTGCCCTTCGACCAAACCAGAATGTCAAAATCAAAGCAACGAACTCCTGGTCCATCGGAGTCCAAACGGTTGCCAAACTACCCGCCTGTTTTGCCAGTTCTAGTTTGACTATCAGCCAACATGCTCCGATCAGGTATGTTAGCGTAGGTCTCACTGTTTGGTTGTACAAGTTCCCTATTACTTGTAGCAAGTCAACCCAGAACTTGCCGGTAGGTCTTATTGGTTCGGGCTTTGCGAACTCGTAGGCTGCTTTATCCATTTCGATCGCGGCCATCGTTTCCGCTTCAGCCACGCGAATCTGTGCCATTTCCTTTTGGTACTTGAGCTGTAGCTCGAGCATTTCCAATTCCTGTTTGTGCTCCTGCTTTTCCTTCCATATCTTAATCAGTTCGGGAACCACTGAACCGACGAGCCCCAAGATTGCACCAGCAATCATGTACGTTCACCTCCTCGTTACTCTGGTTTATTTCTTCCCTTCTTTCAGAAGTAATTCCAGCTCGGACTTCTTTCTGGCCTCTTCCCTTCTCTTCAAGCACTCCTCATACGACACGGAGGGGTCGAGCAGAAAGTCCATCATCTGATCGCGGAAGAACTTGTTGATCCTCCAGTAAGGAATGATATAGCCCATGTGAGTGATCGGATCCGCCGCAAAACCCGTGAGAATGACGCTAATTCTGGCGGGCATCCCAATTAAGGTCCAGTCCTTTGTTGCGAAGGTGGCACCTCCTGAGTTACCGAATACTGACGGGGCTGTTGAGAGCATATAGTCCCTGTTGTCTATCACATCTTTAAACCCACAAATGTTCCCCACTGTAGCGATTGGTTCGTGACCCAGAGCAGCACCGATAGTAACCACTTCTTCGAAATACTTCACTTCGTAGTCATCTGGTGCGACCTTCGCGACGTATTTGCGAGGTGTGGGGTCCAGCAGTCTCAGGAGAGCGAGGTCTTCGTTCTTGTCGTAGGCAATTATCTCCGCTTTTATCTCTTCAGCACCAACTGCTCGGTCTTTCAGGTCGTACTTGAAAAAGTCAACGTAAACCTCGCTCAAAACGTCCTTCTTCACCATCCTCTGAAGGACCGAAGACCACTCTTCCTTGATGGTGATCGCGTCGTCAACCACATGCTCGCAAGTCAGCACAAACGTTCCGTCTCGTTCGTTGGACCATATCACTTGACCAGATCCGCCCGATTTGTTTGTTCTGACCCTCACGCAAGGGTAGAGGGCCTTTTCGTAAAACTCTTTTCTTTGCGCTTCTGTGAGCCTCATGATACACCTCCCGAATTATGGTCCTGTGAGGTTTTCAACTCATCATCAATTGCCTTCAAGAGCAGGCAAAGAAGACAACCCTTGCGGAGCCCCAGTTCATTGTACTCCAGGTTGGAACGCGGACATCCAGCGTACTCGTGCAACATAATGTCATACTCTCTTGTGATGGTCTTGATAAAAAGTAAGGACAGCTGCGCTAGACTTCTGTTCATTGTATCCTTTACGTTTCTGCGATCTTTAGCCAGTTGGTCCCGTCACTCACTATCGTGACGGAGTTCCACTGCGACGAAAGAGAAACGGAAGAATTTCCATCGATGGTCGAAGACCCAGCGTCAATCGTAACACCATAGGAAGAAGAATCGGTCTTCTTGATTACATAAAGGCGCCCTTCGCAGTTTGAAGCTCCCGGTAACGTTACTGTGACCGTTCCGCCTGAGGCGTCGACCGCGACCACACAGTGAGTGGCTCCCAAAGTGGTACTCATGGTAATTGCGGTGACTGCGACAGCGAGAGACCCCTGAGACTGCAAAACCGAGTGTGGGTCTGCCGTTGTAGACCCCACGATCAACCGCTCAGGTAATCTAAGGTGCCCGTTGGAGTCCAGCACCGGGATTTGACCCGCGACAGGTTGATCGGACGAATCGTGTCCATCCAGTAGGTCCGCGTCAAGTCCTGATCCTGTCCCATCTACGTTTTTGACCTTGTTGAGCACAGTAGTGTCGTCAACGTTACTCAAATCTGTGTCCGCCTTTGTGTCCGCGTAGGCTTTGGTTGCAGCATCTTGTGCTCCGGTTGGATCGGCCAAGTTCGTTATTCTGTGTCCTCCCCAATCCATGTCCGCGGTTGGGGAATTGGAACCGTCTACAGCGAGAAAGTGGGATGCATGCTGCCCGTCAAGCTGATCCGCATTCAACCCCGTTACAAGCTGTCCCTGCGCGTTAGCGCCTAATACAAAGGGAGCACCCGTGGAAGGGGGGTTGAAAGTGTGTTGAGCGGATATTGTTCGAGCAGTTGAAGTGTGTACGTATTGTGTGTGGTCGTCATCCGAAAGTCCCGTAAGAGTTCCGTGGTCTATCGCCGCGACGTTAAACTCGGCGGTTAAGTTGAGCACTATGGTGGAAGAGTTAATTGCTCTCCCTATAACCTGCCGATAAGACGCTGGAGGTGTAGTGGTGATCTCACCTGCCGAAGTTGACAAGTAGTACAAAGCCCCCGCGGACAGTCCCGAAAACTTGGAGCACTTCCCTGCAAATTGCACCCAGACAGTTCCCCCAGCGCTGGCGCCCTGATACACAACTCCAACAGCGGGTCTTCTGTCCGGGTTGTCGGCATCCGCTTTATAAACCTGACCTGAGGAGGCGTCAATACATACGACTTGGCCTTCGCTTAGGTTTTCACCGGCTGTAGCTTGGAAACAAGGCGCACCGATTGCGTCAAGTAGCCTCTCTAAATTGGAGTTGTAAAGAAGGTGCCAGTTGAGAATATTACCCATAGTTTCCAGATCGTATGGATCGAGGAACGCCATGTGACCTCCTTGTTAAAGGATCTTCCTGAGAAGGAACTTTACCTTTGTAAGGAAGTTAAGAGCGGCGGCCTGTGCATCACCGTCTAAGTTCTTCACCACCTCATCATGAAGCTTTCTCAGCTCTTCTTCGAGTTGCTCGCGCAGCGCTCGCGTGCGCCCTGTTACTCGTGCGACAACGCATAAAGCAACGCCCGCTAAAACCCCAATCACAAACGCTAACACGTACCACATTTTATCCCTCCTTCAATGTACTACTAAGATATTCTGTTAAACTCTCCAGCAGCCTATCAAGGTTGAGATTTTGACACTTACCTCCAAAAGGACAATGGAACTGGTCGGGGACACCAGCCCAAGGTCTGTTGCAAGGGTGCAAAGGACACACGTTCTCCTCTATGTAGTTCCAGTGGATGTCGTACGACAAAATCTGCGGGGGTGTTGCCATGAAGATGAAGAATCCGGGTTTTTTGACTGCCGCCGACGCGTGACACATCCAACTGTCGATCCCAACGATGGCATCAGCGGCGGTAACCAGCGCCATAGAGTATCGCAACTCTAGGTCGGGGTGTATAAAGCCTTGCAGATGCGGTTGCTGCAGATTTCGCAAAACCAACACCGTCCCGTGCTTGGATAGCTCCTTCGCAAGCACTTCCGCGGTTTCCTTTTTCAGGGACCTTACCTGAAATGTTTCCCAACCCAAGTGTGTTGACGCACCCCAGGGTTGAAATAGGATCACCGGTTTGTCGTACTTTGACAGGTATTTTTGCGCCCATTCCAGTTCGCGATCCTCAAAGTAGAGGGAAACGCACTTGCTTTGGGGAGGGGGCTCGGTACCCCAACTGCGGAACCAGGCTTCCGTTATATGTACTTTCTTGTTCCTGAAGTCCGCCACAAAGTAGGGGTCAACTTTGATCAAGTCCTTTGACTCCAAGAGAGGATACAAGTCAGAGTCAGGACGTCGTACCTCGCCAACAAAGGGATTGTGCGCGTACACTTCTGCCCAAGAACAAATCAGGTCGACTGGGTACCCGATCTGCTCAGATATCCAGCGCACAAAAGGCGTTGAGGAAATGATCTTTCCTATCCCCCCTTCAAGAAAGAGAACGAAATCGGGCTTCACGGCTTTTCCTCCTTGGTGCGATTCTTGATTGTCTTTCGACTCTTTTTTACATTTACCACGTGAGCCTGCTCATCACCCGTGGCTTGGGACCTGCAGTTGCGCGTGTTGTAGAAAAAGAAATTACCCGCTACCGTTACCTTATGCCTCCTGAAGTCGAAGTTCGCGCTGTTTTGGTCGCGAAAAAGGAACAGCGCAAGAAGATTGAGGTGGACGCCAAATGGATTCCATCAAGATTAGCTTAGTGAAACCAACAACGCTCAAATTCAAGTTAACAGTCTCGGGCACACAGAAAGCACCCGAGGTCGCGCTGCAATTCCCCTTTCGCGAAAGCGTCGACTTCAGCGTAAAAGGAAAAGTCGAAGGAGAATACGCGTACGTAACTATTCCAGTACTAAAGGGCTTAATTGAGCAAGAGGTTTTACCCGCGAAGTTGGTCGCTGTCATAGACGATGTGTACACTGAGCCTTGGCGCGGGGAGCTTGTTGTTGAGAAGCAACCCAAGGCGGTCGCCACCCTCGAGAGCGTTCGCTCTTTGTTTGTTACGGAAGATTGGGAGCGGTGCGCCACCTTCGACCGCGCAGCTTTTGTTGTGAGGTTCGAACTACCTCGTATTCTCTGTTTTGTCGACGAAAGGAAAGCGAAACCAGGGAAGCGTTCCGCAATCGGCTGGAAAAAGCTCATCAGGAGGTTTCCTACCCTCAAAAAAATACCAAAACGCTTCCGAGATCCTGTAAAAGTCGCGCTCATAGGTGCAAAGCCTCCTGAGAAGGGAAAACGGTTGCTGAGTTCCACACATTTGACTCGCAAATTTGTTGTGGTCTATGATCTTGGGGACGAGTGGATAGAGACAGCGGTAACTCGCGCTGTAGCGCAAATCGCATATTGGTCGGAGAAAGAAAGTTTGTGTCTTGATGACGAAGGACATGTACGTTATGCGGAACACCTGCGGGGTGAGGATCCACTGATTTACGCGTTGGAGGACGTCGCCGTAAGAAGTTGCATTTCTTTGAAAGAAGGACCTGTAGGTAAGGTTTTTTCCGAGTGGTGGACACACTAAACCCTTCTTCGTTCGTACACATTCTCTTCTGAGGGGTTTCCGTCCTTGTCAAAGAGATCAAATCGAGCCAACTCGGTGGAGTTGTCCTCGTCGTAAAAGATCATTTGGTTGTTTTCGATCTTCCAGCGCCCGCCCTCTATGCCCTTGATGAAATCGACCGCCTGTTTGATGGCTTGGACAGTAGACTCTTTGGCCAAGTCGCTTACATCCGCCTTATATTGATCCGGATTATCGAGGTCGGCTTGGATACCATCGAGCTGATCACTCAATACTTTTAAATCATCGTTATCGGCTCCTCTTATATTAGCTTCGGCTTGACTAATCTTGCTCTCGATGGCGGATTGAGAGGCTGGGTCTGATGGTAGGTTGTCAGTCTTTGCCTTGATGGCCTGAACGGTCGCTTCCTTGGCCAGACCGCTTACATCCGCTTTATACTGGTCGGGATTGTCGAGATCAGCCTGAACAGCATCAAGCTGATCACTAATGGCTTTCAAGTCGTCGCCGTCGGCTCCCCTGATGTTAGCCTCGGCCTGGTCGATCTTGCTTTCGATGGCCGATTGAGACGCTGGATCTGACGGCAGATTGTCAGTCTTTGCCTTTATCGCTTGGACGGTGGCCTCCAGAGCAAGAGCAGAAACATTGGCTTTGTAGTCATCGATGTTCTCGCTGGGCACCGCCCTTTGATTTTTCTCTCCGAATGTCCCGGCAGTTTGGTGGTCAGTTATTACTTCATCCCATACTGCATCTGCTATCTCGTCAGCGGACGGATCGTTTAGGACGCCCTTATCATTGATGCGAGCTTGGACATTGTTAGAGGCATCAAATTGGAGGTTATCAGTTTTTGCCTTTATGGCCTGCACAGTTGCTTCAGATGCGCGGGAAGAGATTTGGGCGTCAATGTTTGGTTCAACGGCATTGCGATGGGCCTGAAGCTCATTCATAATCTCGTCCAGCGTGTAATCCAAAGCATCCAACTGCCACACAAGGTTTTTCATCGTTCTGTCTATCGTAATTTGAACCTCCAAAGGAGTATATCCGTCTTTTGTAATCCTTACTGTGTGGGGGTTGTTGTCTATGGTTTCCGTTGGGGTGTAGGTTATACTGACTATTGAATGTTCACTTGTTTCTCCATTGGGATTAGTTAATTCAGCAAAGACTAAACCACCGTTCTTATCATACAATTCTACTAAAGCGTTTTGAATAGGATTACCATCTTTATCTGTAACCTTGACCTTGAAGGTATAAGCTCGTTCAATTTTTGCATCTTCGGTTGGAGAACCACCCCAATTAATACTCCATCTCTCCAGTTCACAATCTGTTAGTCTTGCAGGTGCACTTAAACTTGCTGTAAGTATCTCTATATACTCTACATCTTTAAATATAGCGTTGTTTAGGTTATAAACTCGGTCAGAATACCAATAAACGCCATAGTAACAGAACTTTATCACAATATTTGTGAATGGATATGCTGGCTGGTAACCATAGCTCATACCGTAACTTGCATCCTCTATTGTTACATGGTTCATATCTAAATTTGGTCTTGGGGTAACAGCAGAACCACCACCCTGTATTAAACAATCATAAACTCTCGCTATTGTTCCATTTAAGTTTAATACATTTAGAAGCCCTTGATACCTTTCAGAAATTATTGCTGAGCCGTATAGCTCTACATTACTTTCTTCTTCACCTTTTATTAAAACAGACCAACTATTAACCGTTATATCTCGTGCATCTATTACACATCCTCCTGTTCCACTTCTTTTATCTACATCTCCAACACCCAACCTAAAGTATGCATGTCTTTTTACATCTATAAGTGTTTCGCCATAATCAAGAGTAACATCACTGGTGAAGATTGATGTTTTTCTAATATCAGAAAAGTATGTCCATGTAGATCCATCCCCTATTACCAGTTTAGACCTAATAACATAACTATCATCAGTAGGTTTATCCACAACTCCCCAACCATTAGTAACTGAAGCATTGTAAATATCCTTAAATGTGCAGGGACTGGACTCGGAGAATCCGGTTACCGTAATGGTGTTGGTGCTACTGTTGTAAGTAATCGGCATTTCAGACCCCTAAAGGATAATCCTCTGGAACCTGAGTGCACTTGCTCAGGTCAATCTCAACATCGGTGGTCGTCAGGTCTATCGTTCCAACATCATACGGTGCAAGCCAGTCTGGAATCTCAATTCCCTGAAGCTTCAGATAAGCAGCGTAGAGCTGTTTGTACCTGTCGGGAACATCTTCCCACGGCATCCTGTACCAGTCGTTGCCGTAAGGGAAGACGATCTCCCGCCCTGTGGGCGTCTCGTTGAGTCGGATTAAAGGAAAACTTACCTTAGCCATCTGTGACCTCCTTTTCGTTTAAAATCCTCCAATGAGTCTGAGAAACTGTGTTTGCACCCTTCGTAGTTCTCGTCTGAGTTGCTTAATCTTTCTTTGATTAACGTAGTGTGCTCCCAGCATACCCAAAACAACGCCCAACGCAAAAAGCAGGAAATCGTGTAACTCACCCCACCAGACCATCACGACCTCGTCACATAAATCTCGGACACTGGGGACTCATATGTTCCCACTTGAAAGACTTTAACACGGAAAGGTGAGGAAGAAACTCCATCGGCGTTTTGCATGTCCACAGTATAAGTCCAGGAAGTGGTTCCACTGCTCAGTTCAACTTCGCGCAACAAGGTAGACCCCGAATCGTTCCAGATTTGCAAAAGTATTTTACTGTGCTCCGGCGTTCCATCCCCGGGTTTTGAGGATCCCGCAACGGTGGTGCCAGCTCCGCCATTTCGTGAGGTCAAATACCACGAGATTTGAGCATCGGACGAAATAGGAACTATGTTTTTGGAGTTGTTGGCGTGGAGATTGTGAACAGGAAGAGGTCTGTACCTTAAACCTTGCCAACTGAAGGTGGTTGACTGTGCGTAGTCTGGGTCTCGAATTTTGATACCGAGCCAAAAATGGAGTGGAACAATAGTGAAGTCCAAGCTTTGTCCGATGTAAGACTCGGATATGTTGAACAGTGCGCCAGGCGATACCCTGATAACCCGTGCCCCCGCACTGTGTGAGGCCTTCTCCGTTCCGTAGGCGCCTCGAATTAACCCTGTGAATCTCCAGCCCTCGGTCGTTTCTTCGACATCTTTCGCAAAAATGATCTCGTTGTCGATCAACAACACATTCGTACCGTTCCACCAACCTTCCTCATCAGTGGAGGCCATCTCGAGATCCCACCACTCGCCTTGCGCCTCGATTGAAAGATCCTGGCCGGACGTGTACGTGTTCTGCGGCAAGGGATCCTTTAAAGTCCCGATGACGGCGTGCGGGATCTCTCTGCGTTCGATCAGACGGTCAGTCACGTACACGCAAACTTCGGCACCAACCAAGGTGGGGTTGCTCGCGTTTCTTTCCACCCAAACGAAGATGTTGCCGAAAGGATTTTCCTTGATTCCGTAGGGTGGATAATCGTGAACGAACGTTTCGCGCGCGACCTCTGCGTACTCAGGTTGCCATACGAAGGTCCCCGCCTCGAGTTCGACTTCCTCAACTGCCTCTACTTCGTAAATCCCATTGTCCCGCCTCAAAACCGAAGTCACCCTAAAGGTGCCCTCGAAATTGTACAAGCTGGACGAAAGAGTAAAAACGTCAAAAATACTGACCGGATAACGTGTTACAAATCGCGCTTCCAGCCGGGGGAAGGTAACCAACTTCAGCTTTCTTTGCGCAATTTTTTGCGCGACTTCTTTTGTGAAAATTGCATCCCAAGAAAACTCGGACAGCGAGAACACCTGAGCGCAAGCTTGTGCCGCGGGATCGGTAATGTAAATCCAGTTCGTTTCAAATTCTCTGTCGGGGTCAATCCACTCGATAGAAACACCACAAGGGACCCCCGCCCAGGTCCTCCCAGTGATTTGCAAATCCTTGAGGTACGAGTCATCAAGTGTGTACGAGGACGACTCTGGTCTTAGGAGCTTGAGCGCAATTTTTCCGTCTTTCCAGTACAACTTCCCGTCGATTATCTCGAGAATCGTCTTTATTGCGCGTGACAGGTCGTTGGACTCACGAACAACCAACGAAATGTATATCCCCTCGTTCTCCAAAATGTTTCCCGCCTCCACGAACGAGTCTCGGTCGATTAAATCTGTCGGGATTCCTAACAGGTAATCGTTCGTCAGAATGTCGAAGAGGATTTGCACGGGGTTCAAATGATCACCACTCCCGTACGGTAATTCACTCAAAGGTTGGACTTTACGGTATAAGTCAAATACTACGGTGAGGGGGTTTGGTGAGGTACCCAGGCAGAATGTACCAGCAAAGTAACACACCCCGCGGTAATTCAAGTCGTGTCCGAGTATCCCGTCCGTGGACACCTGAGTGTCGGTCCCCCAATACAACCTTCCGCTCATAAGCTTGCCGCGATCGTACTGGTCGCATCCACCTGACGACGGAAAAGTGTAGTAGTCCCCTGACCGTGTTACGTTCATTGTTTTGTGGACCCGCTCAACCTTATACCCATAAAGTTTGTCAACTGGCCCTAAGCAGAACGCGATACGGCTTACAAAGGAATAAGTGTAATAAACGCGTTCAGCTTTTGGCGCACTCATTACTTACCGCCTCCGCCTCCTACCTCTTCCTCGTGCCGGTGTTCTCTCCAGGAACTCTTGTTCGCGTCAATATAAATCCCACTGAGCAACGCTCTCCCGTACAGAATAGGGATAGTAGCGCCCGCGCGGTTCCTTTGCATGTGTCCCTCAGGGGCGAGCTCGTCCCCAACTTTTTCTCTGTGTTTAGTTCTTCCCGCCAAAAGATAATACAAACCAAAGAGAGCCGCATAAACTAGCAAAAAAAGCATTAACGCTCACACCCCCAGTCAAAGAATCTCAAGGTAGCGAGAAACCCCCGAGGACCTTGAATAGTGTCCGCACCTATTACCACCCCAAGATCGGGTAACGCCTCCACAACCAGGTTGTCGGGGAGCGAGATACGTATATGAAGCCTTCTTGTGGACAAGTTGAAAAGTACTTGCGCGTCACCACATCGAGTCGGGGCCTCTACAAACTCCGCGTAATCTTTGAATTTCTCTACCAGATAGTCGACGTCAATTTTTCCTCTTTTCCACTTCGAAGGTTCGTAAACCTCGCGCCAGTAGCCTTTAGGGAGTACACCCACACCTTCCATAACCAAAAGCGGGAAAGTCGTGCAGTCTGCAGCAACCTGCGGTGTCTTACCCCCGTAACGAAAAGGAGTACCCAGCCACTGCGAAATTACTTGCCAAAGTTTACAGTTAGCACATTTTGGCTTAAGAGGACCCACCACCAGTCTCTATCTCCCCAGTCTTTCCTCGGAAGACCATGTCTTCAAGGGGTGTGTAAGGAAACCCCAGGAAGTTCTCCTTGTTATTGAACTTGTTTTGACAAGTATCCAGAGTCTTGTCACATCCTGGATAAACAGTGCACGGATCACCAACTTCGGCACGTTTCAAAGGGAACTTAAGCGTAAGGGTTGTACCAGTTGAGGCCATGATCATTCTCACCTCACCTTGCGCGTCGATGTAACCAAACTGGAAGAAGTTATCGGGAATAGGTGACGGGACCGAAGGACCAGAGAACGTCACGTCAACGGTAACTTGAGAACCAGAAATGTGTGAGATTACACCCGAAACTCTGTAGTTCGCAATTAAAACACCACAACCTTGATCTCCGAGCAACCGTATGCAGCCCGCCGACAAACGCACACGGTTCGCCGTTCTCAAACCGGCGGCCATAATACTTTCCACAGTAAGAGTAAGGTAATGTGTGTCGACAGTCCACTTGGTCACTTTCCCTCGAAAAAGCGGAGACCACCCAGAACTGCTTACGTCAGCAAAAGTTACCTCCATTCCTCCAACCCTTCCTGTTAGCCAACTCAGTTCGTCTCGAACGGTATCGACGTTGAGTGCAACGGTTAGCTCTTGTCGTTTTTCCATTTCGTTAATCTCAAGTTGAGGTGGTTTACCGATAATGGGCTGCCATTCCTTCTCGTCGGGGGTAGTTATAGGTGCGTTCGTGAACACGTAGCGCTTCTCGTAAGTGCCGTAGGTTATGATGATCCCGTCAATCACACTTTCTCCTCCCAACCAACTTTCACAATACAAAATAGCTCGTTTTTGAACTCAAGCTCAAGCGTGTCGTCACTGAAGTAAGCATTGAGAACCAAGTGCACAGGAGACCCGGCTGGCAGATCGCGTTCGAGAGCAGGGTCAATCGAGATATTCACCACATCGGATTCGATCGATACTCCCGTTATGTTGACCAACTGAGTCGAGGTTCTATAGTCTATGAGCAACTGCGAGTACATCGAAGCGTAATTTGCGAACTCCTGCGGATAGCATTTGATGAGAGTTTCACCCGCAACGTGATTTTGCGCGGTGCGCAGATCAGCAGCCCATGTTGCGATTGTCACTTCGCGCCATCTACCCCTCGCGTAGTTGAACATGTCGATCAAGCCTCTCCAAAGTGATTTATCGATGAGGTAGTACTC
>Ga0190313_1000459_pt1 | contig 24561 bp, 17 predicted proteins | sample 4870071011_MG_FD_169989 | JGI IMG/M metagenome (GOLD analysis project Ga0190313, IMG submission 169989) | Hydrothermal vent sediment bacterial communities from Southern Trench, Guaymas Basin, Mexico - 4870-07-10-11_MG | ecosystem: Environmental > Aquatic > Marine > Hydrothermal vents > Sediment ... | reverse complement strand
TTTATGTTTTACAATTGTATTCTTGTTGTAATGCATATCCCGAACAACAGTATTGCAATTGCATTACATATACATTACAATTGTATTCAAAAACAACCATACCAGCGTAGGATAGAAAAGTTTGTGAAAATTATATCAATGCTTATGCTTAATCTTAATAATGGTAAAAATCAAGAATTCATTAGAATTCGACTTTGTGTCAAGAATTCATTAAATAGAACGACAAAAAATGTATATGATAGGTTCATTAGATATTAAAAACCAGAGAAAAACTTATTTCTTTTTCTCTTTCCGCATTTTTTGGGCGAGATAGAATATACCATATCCGATAATTAGCAATATTAATCCAGCAAGGAAATATCTTAGAAAAGCTACACCCCACGCAGGTATTACAAAGTATTCCGTGGTAAGTGAACCGCTTATTTGTCCCCAACCGGGCCAACTCAATCCAACAACAACAGTATTCAGAATAGCAGCTTGAACAGACGCTGCTAAAGCATAGAGTAATGTTGAAATAAGATACAACTTATAGAAAGTTTTCCTTGGGCGTCCTTGTGCACCATATCCAAGTAGGATACCACCGATAATACCAATAATGTCCATTGCTGGTATAAAAATTTGCACTTTTGGTGGAGGTGAAATTTCTTTTCGCGAAAGCCACTTAATGATATTGATGAATAGCAATTCATTATCTGCATATTGAATGTATGGAATACCAACGCCAGACAAGTAACGGTCAGAGAACATTCTTGAGCTTCCGCATACTACAACACGACCTTGCCCAATTTCAGTGGCTGCAAGCCAAACTAGTTTGCCTCTTGCGTGTATTTCACCATTTACATCCGCCGCATAAGATGTTTCTGGAGAGGTCGCTACTATTAAACGGGGATCGCTTACTTCCAATGTTGAAGAAGTTATTACGACTTTTTTAATTCCAACTGATATCGGATGAGGCTCAAAATAGTCTGATGTAACAATTACTTGCCAAGGTCGTGATTCCATTTTTTCATTATCATATATTTCATCTCCTTTTGCATTTGTGCCCCAGAAACGTATACCAGATACGCCAATTCCGGCGAGTAAATTATTCAGATAATCCGGCTTACCAAAAGTATTTCCTCCGTATTGAACATCACCAAGAACAAATATCCCTTTTCCTTGTGATAAGAATTCTGATAAAGCTTTTATTTCGTCAGAAGAGAAGTCACCGTCATCTGGTGGATTTGGAATAACAATAACATCATAATTAGCAAACATTGTTATTAATTCATCATATGTCTTATCCTGAGGATTGTACTTGGTAACAATGACACCAACTTTCTTTAAATCACTAACTAATATTGAATATCGATCGTAATTATAATACTGTCCAGGATATTCTCTAAGCAAAATTCTAATTTTTATTTCCTCCGTTTCCTGAGAATAAAAGGCATTAACAGTTACTAAGACAAGCATGGCTAATAGGGTTATCATTATAATCTTTCGCACGCTTGCCACCAAATACCAAAATAAAATATTAGTTTTTGATTCCCCTCTGAGGTGATGTATTCTCAATTTTCTATATTTGCCAAGGCTTGAGCCAGGCTTTTTCTTCCCCATTTATTGTGATTTTCATCAAACCCCAAATAAGTCCCGCAATTTTATCCTGTGGTGCGCGAGTATAAATCTTAATTTCGTCTGTCTCGGGATTATAGTTCAAAACTATACCCAATCCTAGAAAATGCATATTTTTGTCAATAAGTCCAACTAAAATTTCTTTTAATTCGTCTGGATTAAATACTATCGCTTTTTTGTTAAATTTCTCCTCGATGGCTTTTATAACATCTGCTTCGACATCTTTCTGCGAAAAAATAATAATTTTTTCTGGGTGCTCTTCGCAAATTAGTTCATCAATTTTTGTTAATTTGCCTGTACCAATGTATCCGTAGAGTATTGACAAATCATGCAATTTAAGTGAAATTTCTTTCGCATCTACGAATGCCTTAAGATAAAGACGCTTTCGTATTTCCCTGCGTTCTTCTCTAGTTCTTGCCTTTAATACTGGGCTTGCAGGCAAATGCCTAATTTCTACATTAAGTCCTCTTGCTATTTCTTTAAGAGTTGCCTCATAGTGGTATAATTCATTTTCTGCCTCTAATAACGCAATCATATCAGGTTCAGTTGATAGAATCTTTGATATCTTAAGTTCGCGACCTAAATCGAATACCCAGCCAGTTGTATCGAGCAAGATGATTTCAGCATGGTTCTCTAATGCTCTCTTCATCAAAAATCGTAAACCTACAAGTACTCTGTCAAATAACTCAGCTGGAGATGTTCTACCTATAAAGAAAGCATCTGACATCTCTATTTCACTTAAATGAGTTATTGGCTTTTTTACGAATCCCATTCCAATGCAAGTAGGGAAAGCAATATCCTGTTGACCTGTATCAGCATCAATGACTGCTATTTTTTTCTTTTTCTTCAGAAAATAATTCGCTAGAAACGTAACTAATCCCGTTTTTCCTGTGTCAACACTACCAATAACCATGATTTTGAGTGGTTTTTTCTTTTTGTTTAGACATTCCTCCGCGAATTTTTTCCATTCATCTGGAATTAAAGGTTTATCACTTGCAGAGATATAGCTTTTTTCGCTAAATTGTATGGTAATTTTCGAGTTTTCTAAAGCTAGGATTGGAGCGGATCTAAATTCTTGAATAATCAATTCATCATCTTTTTTGTATTCCCAACCAAATACATCAATCTTCCCCGAAATAATACTGATTCTTAAGGGTCCAGCAGCAAAGATCCACTTGCCTTTTAATAATTCTATGGAGATCCCACTCATTATAAATCACTAGTCTTTTTTCTATAGAACTAATAAACTTTGAACTTTTACTGTGTGATTATATAGTGATAGGCATGGAATATTCAGTAATTGTATGCTCTAGATTAGATCCAGCATCAATGAACATAAGAAGACAACTTCTTGAAATTTATAATTGGTACAAAAATGGTACATTTGACGCAGATCCAATTTTCATTAATGAGGAAACGGAGGGATTGGCATTAGTTACGGTTTCTTGTGACTCAATACATGCTGAATATCTTAACTCTTTGCCTTTCAAGGTTAAACGGTTTATTTTTGCTACAAGGCATGAATCCGTAGCGAAAGTTCCCTCACTTCTAGCTCATTTTCCTGGAAATTGGTTAGATGATAATCGATTTGGAGGTAAACCAAAAATGCTTAGTATTGCTGATCCAGTTGCATTGAAAACTGCTTTGAAAATTCTAGCTAAAATGAAGGAAGAACTTAATTTAGAAAAATATGATGTAACGGCGGAGGTGACACATCATGGGCCGACAACATTGAAAGCACCCGTAGTGTTTATTGAAATAGGATCAGATTACTCCGAATGGAATGATCCAAAAGCAGCACAAGCAGTGGCACATGCTTGCTACGAAGTTGCAAAAGCAGAGCTAAAAACAAATAAAAATGTTGCATTAGGATTTGGAGGAACACATTACGCGCCGAAATTTACGAAGATTTTACTAAACACTGATAATTGGTTTTTATCTCACATGGCATCAAAATATGTAATAAACGAGACCTTCGATCCTAAAATGATCGGACAAGCAATAAAAAAATCAGTAGTACCTCCAAAGTTTGCATTACTTGATTGGAAAGGGTTAAATAAAGAACAAAGAGACTTTTTGATGCAATACTTAAAGGAATTTGGATTAAATATAATGAAAGCTCGAGATGTGTTTAAATAACTTCTAGTAAATCCTCAAGCGTGTTATATCGAAAATTTCAAAATAAATTTTTTGGAATAACAGCATGCCAATGCAATTTATATGTATTAATATACTCTAGAAAAAATATGTTTTAGCATCTTAAAGGTGTTTTAAATGACAACAACAGAAATTAAAGAGGAAGTTAAAGAAAAAGAGAAACCTGCTGAAGTTAAAGAAGAAAAAGAGGTCGTAAAACAAATCATAATACGAGCATATCCTAAATCAACAGTCCTGGTGTGGATACTTGCATGGATTTCATTGATTTTCGGTATATTAGAATTACTTTTTGCTGCATCGTCAATAGTTATGTATGCATTAGGTTTAGCATACATTGTAATATTGCTCTTTCTTCTTTTTGTAATTTCATTTGAGTTTACTCGAGGAAAAACAATTAGCATTGTTTTATTTGTAGTCGTTGTAATTCTCATAATTCTGTTATTAGGGCGACTTGAGTATATAGCGCCAGGCGTGATACTTGGATGGATTTTTTCTCTGCAAATTGCGATAAGCTGGCAAGCTTATATAGCTATTTCGATTGGTTGTTTCTTCATTTTATTTTTAATTTGGTTAAGCCGCCGCTTTGATTATTGGATTTTCGAGCCAAATCAAATTATTCATAAGCAAGAGCCCTTTGGTACAAGCACTAGATATCCAACAACAAATGTGAGGTATAAAACCGAAATTCGTGATTTGTTTGAATACATACTATTCTTTGGAGCTGGCGTATTGGTTGTTCACATTCCCGCTGCCGGTAGAAGCTTTGAATTTTCATTGGTACCACGTATAAAGAATGTTGATAAAGAGTTAAGCAAGCTCTTTGGCTACATTGAAGTCGAATGATTTTTTGTGATAATTATGGCCGTTTGGTCTGGAGATGAAATGAAGCGTTACATAAGTATTTCTGAAACAAGTCAAATACAACCAGCGGGAATCGATTTAACCGTCGGGGAGATCTTTATCTTCAAATCCGCGGGGATTCTTACGCGAAAAACGAGGGAATTATCCGCCTTGGAAAAACTTGAGGGAGAAAAATGGCATCTCACACCAGGAGCATATCTTGTTAGGTATGCAGAGAAAGTTGAGGTGCCTCATAACGCAATAGGGATCGTATTACCAAGATCCAGTCTCTTAAGAATGGGAGCAACAATATTTAGCGCTGTGTGGGATCCAGGGTATGTTGGTAGAGGGGTTGGATTGTTGGCCGTGTTTAATCCCAGAGGCATAACATTAGAAAAAGGTGCGCGAGTTGCACAAATGATTTTCATAGACGCTAGAGCGAAAGGTAGATACAGAGGATTATTTCTGGGGGAGGGATTAAAAAGCACTTAAAAAGGAATTGCTATCATGATTTTTTGGTATTGATTTCGTAAAAGTAGTTAGAATTTTTAGCTTTTTTGTTAGTTATGTAAAGAGTATTCCCGGTTTTCCTGGAAGGGCGATTTTCGCTTTCGTAGTATAATTTCTTTTCTTAGCTTCTTCTTCAGTTATTATTTCAACATCACAATTGAACTCTTTTGACAAGAACTCTCTTGCTTCTTCAAAGACAGATTTTTCGGCATTCATATCAAATACTTTTAACGATAAAATTGCAGGGTCTTTTGCAATTTGCTGAAGTATAAAAGCGACTTCTTTTCCATGTTTACGGAATTTTTCATCTTTCATAAGCGCTCGCATGGCAATTTTAAATTCAAATCTTTCCTTACAGATTTCTCTGACTTTCTTCAAAACACTTCTTTTGAACTCTGACGCAAGAATTATAATCATCTTTGTTGGTTTTTGCTTAAGAGTAACTAATATATTCTTAGCATCATCAATTGTTCGTCTTATAATTTCCTCTAATTGAATAGCATCTTCATCTATTTTATCTGGAGAAACTTCGGGATACTTCGCTAAGGATACGAAACTTTTTTCTCCTAATCGCTCCCATACTTCTTCACATATGTGTGGTATTATCGGAGAAAGAGCTATAACCCAATCATGCAATATTTGCTTAATTGCCCACAAAAGTCTCTTAGTATTTGTTCTCTTTTCATAATAATTTAAATCCTTTAGCATTTCAAAGAACATCGAAACCGTGTAATCCTTTATTTTGAATTTCTCCATAAGATCCTTTCCTTTAATAATTCGCTCATAAAAACGAGACAAAATCCAACGATCTGCTACAAGCGATCCAAAATCTTTTACTTCCTCTGCAGTTATGGCTCTTAAAGCAAGCTCTGCGAATTTTAGTAATCTGTTCCTTACAGCAGTTACATCTTTTTCTCTCCAATCTAAAATTGTATCTAAATCTGCAGATGCTGCGACATATAATCTGAATAAATCTGCAGAGTATTTTTCTGCAATGTGTTTAAGGGGAATAATGTTGCCTTTACTTTTAGACATCTTTGCACCTTCTCTTATGACGAGTTCATTTAACGTTATTGCTTTAGGCCAATGTTTTTCCGGAAAGATTGCAATATGATGCATTATGTAAAAAGTCAAGTGATTTGTAATATGCGCGATTGCTGTGTGTCTAACATCAACAGGGTACCAATACTCAAATTCTCTTCTCATTTTCTCAAGCAACTCTGGAGCAATTCCAGTTTTATAACCAATTGCTTTTGGATCACCTTTTCCTAAGAAGATGTAATCAAAGACCTCTGGAGTCAATTTAGATGCATCAATATTATTTTGGCGAATATAATGGGCGATTGTATAGAATGCCATATAGATTGTACTATCACTCAAGCTTTCTATAATCCAACGCTCATCAAATGGAAGTCTTGTGCCTAATCCACGTCTCCTTGCACAGGGGCGTTTTTCAAGCCAATCAACAGTGGATAAGAATAATTGGCGATATTTTTCTGGATAGATTAGCATTTTCTGTATGTGTTCTTTGGTTTTATCCTTCCACCAGTCCTTACTATAATCAATGAACCATTGATCCGTAACTCTTGCAACGATGATTTTTCCACCGGATCTACACCAAGCTTTTCGTGAGGTTTCATAAAATATTAATGCTTTTTTCTGAGAAATCAACCACTCTTTAACTTTCTCCTTAGCTTCGCTTACTGGAAGACCAGCAAAGTCTCCCGCGTTTTCATTCATAATTCCATGATAGTATTGTTCCTTGTATACTTTCCTCGTAGCCTCCTCAAGTTTTGGATCTAGTTGAGAAGTAATATTCATTTCTTTTACAACAACTTCCGCATGATGACCATCAATACCGGGAACATCTATAATTTTGATTAAAGATATTTTTTCTATTTCCTCCGGATTTATTCCGTATTTCTTACTTATCTCTTCTGCTTTTCTCTTTGCTTCCATTAATGCTACATAATCATATGGTGCATCAGATGGTTCAGAGTACACGAACCCAGTTGCATTATCCGGATCCACGAACTCAGCTGGCAAAATCAAAAGTTTCTTACCAAGAGGATCAATTACATATTTTCCTACAAAGGTTTCTCCAGGGATGTCCTTTTCAATGATGGTAGCATTGGGATATTGGTGAATAAATTTCACACTTGCTTCATTTGACATATACAATATTTCTCCATTATATTCAACTTTTGCATATTTAGCATCAGGATTTACCCACATGTTTGTTGCTCCGAATATCGTTTCTGGTCTGAGTGTAGCCGCTAAAATGTATCCATCATCATATTTAAACTTAATAGCAACGAATTCAATAATTCTCACTGGATTAACATCAGCATCCGCAATATCATCTTCTCCCGCGGGGTTCTTATGTAGCAAGCAATAACGTACAAAGTGAACTCCTCGTGTAATTACTCCCCTTTCGTTAAGCTTATAGTATTGCCATCTAACGAAAGCGTTATATATTGGCTCGCCTGTATGGAATTTTCTCCTCCAATCAATAGAATAACCAAGTGCTTCAAAATCTTCTTGAATTTTAGAGGCAAAGTACTCCGCAACATTCTTTGGATCTTTAAATGATTCAATTAATGATTCGATCTTCTTTGGATCCTTTTCATACAAGCTAAGATACCATCGATAAAGCTTGATATACTTTTCATCTTTTGCAGCAATTCTATCTGCGATGCTCAAAATAGGTGTTCCTGTTATGTGGAAAGCCATTGGGAACAAAACATTATATCCCATCAATCTTTTCCATCTCGCAATTATATCTCCTATAGTATATGTTCTTCCATGACCAATGTGAAGCGAACCACTAGTGTAAGGGTAAGGAACAGTAATAAAGAACTTAGGTTTTGATGGATCTGGATTTGCTTCAAAAATTTTTGCTTCTTTCCATTTTCGCTGCCATTTCCTTTCAATTTTCCTCAAATCCTCTAATTCCATCAAAACCCCCGCAAAACTAATTAAACTCCCTATTTTTACCCTTAATGATTAGCATTTTGTCAAAACGAAACAAAAAAGGAAAAATATATAAAGTTGATATTGCATGGTGCCTTGTAGTTTCAATGCCTATGTTGAAGAGTGTTACTTATGAACTTAGTATTGTATTTTTGTATTTTTTGAAGGATTTTTGGATTTTTATAGCGATAATCTATTTTTCATAAGTAACATCTAGTTGTTTTCAAATAATGGATTTTCCAAAAAGTATGAAGTTCTTGAATCATCGTATAAACCTTTCTTTTTCTCTATAAATTAATTGATAGTATAAAGAGCTTTTGAAAGGAGAGTACTTATGAAAATAATTGTTCCTGTTAAGTATAGTTTAAACGTTTACGAGCTTAAGATAGATCCCTCAACAAGAAAACCACAATTAGAAGCCGCAACCTATACTCTTGGAGATATTGATAAGAATGCCATAGAAGAAGCTATAAGAATCAAGGAGAAGCAAGGTGGACAAGTAATTGCAGTATGTTTGGGTCCAGAAAAAGCCGCACTAGAACTTAAGAGAGCATTAGCAATGGGGGCTGATGAGGCATACTTAATAACACTTAAAGACACGCAGTACATTGATACGCGAACTACATCAAAGATTTTGGCTAAATTTATATCTGATAAACTCAAGGAATTTGATCTAATAATTTGCGGAGAGTTAAGCCTAGACGGTATTTCTGGCCAAATAGGACCAAGACTAGCAGAACTATTAGGAATACCCATTATTACTCATGTTAGACGTATCATTTCACTAGGTGATGGAAAAATTGTTGTTGAAAGAGATGCTGGTGACTCATACGAGACTGTTGAAACAACGCTTCCTGCAATTATAACAGTTACAAAGGAAATAAATGAGCCCAGAATTCCATCACTGAGAATGATTATGTTGGCTCGAAAGAAGCCGTTGCACAAGATTGCACTAGACGAATTAATGAAACCCGAGGAAAATACCATAGACATTATTAGCATTGAGGCACCAAAAATGGAGCGTAAAAAGATAATAATTAAAGAGGAAGCAATTGATGAGGCTGTTAAGAAGTTAGTAGAATATTTAAGAAAAGAAGGGGTGATATGAAATGGAGAAGATAATATTGTTCTCTGAGGAACCGAAGCTATTGTTTGAGCTTATTTCAGCAGGTGAAGAAATTAAAAAGAAGAAAGAAGTGAATATCACTTGTGTTGTCTGTGGCATCAAGGATGACGAAATAATAAACAAAATAGCATCAACTAATATTGATAAAGTAATAGTTGCTGAGAACGAATTATTGGAGAAGTATGCTTATTCCATTGACTTGTATGTTGATGCTCTAGAGCAAATTATCCGAAAAGAGAATCCACAATTATTCATAGTATCATCTACAAAACGAGGTCGCGAGATTACAGCAAGATTAGCTGCAAGATTAGATTGGGGCGCAGCAACAGATTGCAATAAAGTTTATGTGGAGAATGGCGACTTATTCGTAGAGCGAGTAGTCTTTGGCGGAAAATGTATTGCAAAAGAGAAGATCAAACAATATCCATTTGCAGTTTCAATTCTCCCTGGAAAGTATGAGCCAGCATCGTCTGCTGAAAAGAAAGCAGAAGTACAGCGCATTAAGGTAGAGCTTAAAGAACCAAAAACAAAAATAATTGAGAGAAAGTCTAAAGAAATCGCAGGTCCCAGGTTAGAGGAAGCAGAATTAATCGTGAGCGTAGGTCGTGGACTTAAATCAAAAGAAGATCTAAAGATGATCGAAGAATTAGCCAAGACTATAAATGCAGTGATTGGTTGTTCAAGACCATTGAGTGCAGATTATGGATGGTTCCCAACGTGGGTTGGGCTTTCTGGAGTTAAAGTTCGACCAAAAGTCTACTTTGCTATTGGAATAAGTGGCGCAATTCAGCATGTAGCAGGTATAACTGATGCAAAGATAATTGTTGCCATAAACAAAGATGAAAATGCTCCAATATTCGAAGTTTGTGACTACGGTATAGTTGGAGATTTATACGAAGTTGTACCAAAACTTATTGAAGAACTTAGAAAAATGAAAAAATAATTTTTTAGGCTTTTTTACTTATTCTATAAATCTCTTTTCCAAGCAATTCTCTTACTAATATTGCTCTCATAATGTTTTGTGCTCCTTCAGCACCTATAATATATGAGAAAACTCCTCTAAATGCCATTTCTAATGGTAACTCCTTCGTATATGCTAACGCGCCATGTATTTTCATGGCTTCTTTAATTACCTCAAATGACGTTTCTGGACCTAATGCTTTTGCTGCGGCACACCACTTATTTACTTCGGAAATCATATGCTTTGGCTTACCTGATTTATAGAATTTATCTAATGTATACGCAGCCCTGTATACAACCAGTTTGGCTGCCTGTAATTTCATCCAGCATTCTGCAATCTTGAATCCCACACCCTGAAAAGCACCAATGGGTCTACCAAATAATATCCTCTGGCGGCTCCATTCAATCGCCATTTCTAGAGCTTTTTCAGCAGCACCAATACATGCGGCACTAAGTAATACACGAGCAACATTAAATCCCTCCATACCGTAGTAGAATCCTTTATTTAATTCTCCTAGGATATATTTATCCTCAATTTCAACATTATTTAATTTGAAACCACCAGTACTGATACCCCTTCTGCCCATATCTTCGTATAGTGTTATTTCTATTCCCTCTCTATCAAATGGCAAGAAAATAGCAGTAATCACCTTATGGCCTTTCTCAAGAGGTCCTGTTCTAACAAGTGTAAAGTATCCTCCACCAATTTCCTTGCATTCTCTTACTCCGCTTATGAATGCTTTTTCACCATTTACAATCCATTTTCCATTTTTCTTTTCCATATATGTTCGGATTCCGGCAACATCAGATCCGCCTTGAGGTTCAGTTGATGCGATTCCAATCCATTTTTCTCCTCTTGCTGCCTTTGGGAAAAGTTCTTCTCTTAATTCTTCTTTCGCATACTGAAAAGTCATAAAGCCCCATCCATTATGAACTAATGTAAAGACAGGAACCGCCATTGAAAGGTCAGCTCGTCCTAATTCTTCCAAGGCAATCGTTGCCATCGTAATTGTTCCTCCTTGACCTCCATATTCTTCTGGAAAGAGAATTCCAAGTAGACCCATATCACCAAGTTTTTTGATCAACTCTTTTGGAATTCTTCCCTCTTCTTCAATTTTCCTAGATAGTGGCTCAACCTCTCGCTCGCAAAACTCCCTAACGCTTTCTTTAAACATCTTCTCTTCTTCTGTAAGCTCAAATTTCATCTCGAACTCACCCCAATCAGAATTAGAACTTATATTTTTAAGAGTTCTTTATATTGACTGATGAGAAGAGTTCTCATTATTATTTCCGAAGTAAGCTTTATTTTCCTTATGCTTTTAGCACTAATGAATACTTTGTTTCCTAGGATAATTACTTTGCCCTCAATCAATACAGAATCGCCTAAGTTAAAATCATCAATAATAGTATTCTCATCTGCAAAAACAGTAATTTGTCCACTACCATCATCAACAACAAGTTTTATTTTCTTTTCCCTTTTCATAAAACTAATTACGTTACCTATTACTCGAACACTATCGATTTCTCTGAGTGGAGTTACAATTTTATTATTCATCGTTTTAGCATATAGTAGTTCTAAAATTTTTATGAAAAAAACTTTTTTCAAAGAATCTGACATAATAATCATCATTGTTATTATAAACTTATATTTAAATAATGCTTTAAATACTAACTTATTAGAGGGAAGGCGAAACAAATGATTTCTGTTGATAGAAGTAAAATTAAGTTAGAAAATATTGTTGGGAGTTTTCACCTTGGAAGATCAATAAACCTATCAGACTTATATAACAAATTACTCTTCGTTAATAGCGAAATTACCAGAGAACTAGCAGAGAAAAGGGGCGATTTTTACGAATTAGTTAAGAGGATAGAAAAAGAAGTCCCACAAGTTAAAAGAAAAAGAAAGAAAGAGGAAACAGCATTGCCCATCGTAGTTCGATACAGACCATCAGATTTCCCAGGATTGATTTTAAAAATTAGAGTAGGAGTTCGAGCATCTCTCCTAGTTTTTAGCTCAGGAAACGTAATAATAACTGGATGCAAATCAAAAAAGGAGTTGGAAAAAGCAGCAGAAATTGCTACTCAATTATTTAAGCGTTCAGGAATTGAAACATACGGCATACCCACAGTATCCGTACAAAACATTGTTGCGTCTTATGACATTGGTGATAAATATAACATCGACTTAGAAACAGTTGCACTATCAGCCGGACCTGAAGTGAGCTATGAGCCTGAAATTTTCCCAGGATGCATTTATAGACTACAACAACCAAAAGCAGTTTTACTTCTTTTCAAATCTGGGAAAATAGTATGTACTGGGTGCAAATCTGAGGAGGCTGTGGCTCTTGCTATAGAAAAAGTATTAAATAAATTACAAGAATTCGGAGCATTAATTCCTGTATCATAAAAAATTTGATTCTACTTTTTCCTTTTTACTAGTATAAGTGCTACAGCAACTACAACTATAATTCCAATGACAATTCCTGCTACTAATGTCCATGAAATCGATACTTCTGGTTTATATGGAATAACATGACCCACAACTAATTCCTTACTAACTGTATTTCCGTCGACGTCAACGGCAATAATTCTGATCGTAAGTACGGCATCTCTGATATCAGTAAGTACGTAGCTCCAAGCGGTTTCATTAACTTGAATCATTTCACTTCTATTCCATGTCTTGTTGTCGTATGTGTATTCGAAGTAGACTTTGTCTACACCAATATTGTCTTTCACAATAGCATAAAATGTGATATTCTTTACATTTTCTATGTTAGTCCAACTAACTGCTAATATCTTGGGAGGCGTTGGATCCCTAACAAAAACTAGTTCTTCTTCAACTGCATAATTACCAGCTGCATCATATGCATAAATTTTAATTTTCACATAACCGCGATAGTTGAGTACAAACGATGCGATCCATGAGCCGGTGGATTCATTAAATCGCGCACTAATATTCTCAGCAACACTAAGGTTCATATACTCATATCCTATAATCACGCTAGAAACATATGTTGTTTTATCACTTGCCTTAACAGTAACTGTGACAGTATCATGTATTTTTATTCCTGATGGTGCAATTTCCCAGCTTTCAATTACTGGAGAATCTGCATCTGGGTATTTCTCAATAATATTTGCATAAAATTCAACGTTAGTAATAAGAATATATCCATCGATGTGAGACAATACCACAGTTAGAGTAACATTTCCAGATATACGAGGAATAAACTCAATGTACCAATTTCCATTCATCTCGAAAATCATATCAGATGGAATATAACCATATCCAATTTTATCAAAGAAATATGCATCAATAATACTCCAGTTTGCAGGCAACGTGAACTGCAGTTTAAGCGAACCATGAACATTGACTGTCTCACCGTTGGAGATATTAACATGCATCATATTGCTTAAGTTGCATCTGAAATCAAGCAATCTTCCGAAGAACTTTTCTATAATAGCAGTTGGAACACCATATTCTCCTGTGAAAGCCCAATTATCAAAGAGGAAGTTAGTTGATGAAAGCAAAGCAAGACCCATTGGATGCTCTTTGTTTATGTAACTGATTAGTCCCATAGTCACCATATCTTGATATGTAGCGCCTATCATGACTGATGGCAAAAGGGGCTCAATATATGCACCATAAAATGGTAAAAATTGTATGCCTTGGTAAAACCACAAGCTTTGATTTGCAGTGGCTGGTACTGTAAGATCCGTTATTACTGTTCCTACAAAATGCATGTGGAATACGTGCGCTAAATCATTAAATGCCGTGAAGTTATTAGTTATTGGTTCCATGCAAGAAGCAATGAACATTCCTCCCAATTGAACATATCTCTTTATCAGTTGTATTTCTTCTTTACTAAATGCTAATGTTGTGTTCATTATATTAAATCCATGTTCATCATAGATGTAATAATAAGAAGCAGCGTCTGGTGAATATATAATATCATATCTTTCTAAAAGAGTCCACGTATATCTATGACCTGGATAAAGTATTTCAATAGCAAAACCAGACTCAGTTAAAAATTCAGCGAATTTTCGATATTGACCCCATGGAAAGTCCATAGACCAGTATGTTCCAAAAGTATGTGCAATATCAAATAGAACGAATCCCTTAGGCTCTGCTACCTCTCCTGTTATAGTAACGTTTCCAATAAGTTGCCCCGAAGAATCATAAAACAGTATAAATCCAGTAAATGTGCCGAGAGGTGCAGTAGATTTGACGGTTGCATTAAATTCCCATAGGTTTGTTCCAGCACTGATATTCAAAGTAAGTGAAGAGTGGAAATCAAATATATCCGCAATTGATGAAACATCTATAGTAATCTTATCACTATATGAACTAACTATTGTGAAGTTCCAATAAATTGTTTGGCCACGGAAAACCTTATTATAATACGGGAAAAATGTTTCAGTTGTTCTATAACCAACAGGAATCCGCGATGGAAATACGATTGCCAATTTTCCAGAACCAGTTTCTATAGTACTCTTTAACAATTCATATGCAGCTGTTGCATTTACTAATCCAGCACCCAATGCTAGAGCATCATAATTACTTATGTCTTTTTTGGCTGTAAGCATAAGAGCAGCTTTAACAAATCCGGGTATTCTTTGGTAATCTACACCTTTGGATTTAAGATATTGAACCAATAAAGCAGAAATTCCAGCCACGTGTGGAGACGAAAATGATGTGCCCCACCAAGTTTCACTAGAATAACCTTCCGGAGTTATAACATAAATATTCGATGGGGCGACAACATCTGGCTTGACATAACCATAAATTGTTGGACCTACGGACGAGTATGGTGCTAAACTTGATCCATCATAATCAACGGCACCCACGCATATCACATGATAAACAGATCCTGGCGATCCTACACTCATTGAAGCTTTTCCACCATCTCCTTCATTCCCCGCAGCGGCGACAATTACTGCACCATAATCTTTTACTAATCTTTCTACAACCGCATATGTAGGATCTCCCCAAATCTCGGCTCCACCAAGACTCAGATTAATAACATCAGCTTTGGCATCTATTACTGCCCACTCCATTCCAGCCAATACTGCAGCAAGAGTGCCATACTCCAAGGTACCACTTATGACTTTTGCATTAATTAGAATAGCATCTGGTGCCATACCAATACCAATATCTGGGTTTGCTCTTCCTGTACCCGCAATTATGCCTGCTACAGCAGTACCATGACCAATTAGATCACTTTCATTCTCATTTACGGGAAAACCATATTCCTCAGTAACAAATGATTTAGCCATAACTACTTTAGAAGTTCCATTAGGCCATTTAAGATCGGGATGAGCTGCGTAAATTCCCGTATCAATGACTGCAACTCTCACACTTTTTCCAGTAATTCCTAACTCCCATAACTGCTTAGCTCCTATTAGCTCAGAAGTAAATGCAGTTGTTTTATTCTCTTGCAGAATACTGATATAATTCGAAGTTCTCCTTTGGAATTTTGGATAAAATCTTACGTTTGCATATATGCCTTTTACGAAATCTAACTTAGATAACGTTGAAATGATTCTATAGGCATATCCCTTCACCAATAGTAATGGAGCAGACTTATATTCGTGAAGAATTGTTATTCCTTGCTCGTGTAATAATGACTTAATTCTATTTATATAACTGAAATCCTTAAGTAAAATTAGGAAATCTGCTTCAGAATCAAAAGGTATTTTGGAGTCAATGTGTACCTTATTCTCCGAAGCCTTGGAGAAATGCATATAAGTATCAACATTCGAATTGTAACTGCTTGTCTTAACATTCTTTATAACATAAGAATGGAAAACAAAGGATGTAATCAAAATGCCTAGTAAAAACGTACCAAGTATCCTAATACTTTTCTTCATATAAACCACGAGAGCATCTATAACTTAAAATTAATTTTTTAAAACCTTTGGTTTTACATTAAACTATACACGTAATTCGTGCTTATTTTAAATAATTCACATCATAGAGGATGTATTTAATCTCATTAGAGGAAATTCAGTGTCATAAAAATTTAGAGATAAATTAGAGGATCTGAGGAAAAAATAAAAGAAAAAATCAGGAAAAAGATCTATGCTGCTATTCTCTTACGGGCGACAGATAGTCCGGCAGCACCAATTATGATTCCAATGAATGCAATGATAATGCCAACTATTGACGCTGTTTCGGCCCAAGATGATGCAGGCTTTGGAAGTATCTTTACTGAGATTGTTTGAGTGAGGGTTTCACCAGTTGCATCACTTGCAACAACCATTATTGTAACTGTTCCAGCCTTCTCAGCAACAAATGAGAATGACCATACGCCATCTACTGTTGAACCTTTGACAAGTTCTCCTTCTACAGGTGTTCTCCAGTTTGCTTCATCAGCGTACTTCCAATAGAACGTTACTCCAACGTCGCCCCATACTGAGCTTACGTGTGCATAGACTGAAATTGTCTCACCAACATATGTACCGTAGACATCAATGCTCACAATCATTAAGTTAAGCTCTATTGGCGCCAATGCATATGATGCAACAGCACCAGTTACGTCTGTTGCAATTACGATAATTTCAAGATAGTGAGACCATTCTTCGAGACCAAACCATGGGTATACATCAATCCATTCCTCAACTGTCCAAACACCATGCTTGTAATCTCCTTCAACTAATGTTAAGTTAACTCTTGTGTATTCTGTAATCCAACCACCTCTGACCAAGATGTAAGTGTTGTTTGGATCGAGTCCTTCAGTATCTGATAGTGTAACATTCAATGTGACCCAGAAGTCTGGTAGAATCTCATAATTGTATCCTTCTAGTGTAGGTGGAGCTGATAGACCAGCTCTTCTGGCAGCCTTCATTAATGTCCACCAGTTGTTGATACCGTCTCCTGGATATAAGTAAACACCAGCCCATGTTCTGTTGTCATATGCACAGACGATTCTGTTTTGATAAATTGGTATAATCGGTTGCTCGTAGTACAGGATAATTTGTGCTTGGTGGCATGCTTCTACTGCAGTATCTAGATCCTCAGCTGATAGCATCAAAGCAACATAGTAGTCATATGTTGCATTTGACCATCTGTAGATGATTCTGTTGTATAGGTATCCTGACATGAAGACCATTAGTATGTATGGGAATCTACCAAGGCTCCAACCGAAGAAGGTTATGTCAAATGCGCCAGTGTACCATGAGTAGATCAAGCTAATGAAGTCCATGTATCGCTCATTGACATGAATTCCGAGATTGCGGATGTCTTCTGCTGCTCTTGATACAATAGCACGTACTGATGGAGATTCTGTTGCAGTAATAGTAATTTCAATTTCCTCTCCAGTTGTTTCATTTTCAAGAATTCCGTCATCATCAATATCTCTTATACCAATAGACTCTAGAAGTGCAAGTGCTTTCTCGGGCGCTGAGTCGTAGTAGTGTTCTGGGAACAATTCCTCAGCGCTCCAAATGCCCTGGGATGGTGGAACTGGGGAGTCAATTGGTATGGCATATCCAGCCCAAGCTTCTTCACAAATTCTTCTTTTGTCAACAGCATATGCAAGGGCTCTTCTGAACTTGGATAATCTCATCCACTTGTGTGTATAGTTACCAGTTTCTGGGTCAAGGTATCCCTTGCTATTAAGGCTTAGGTGACCAAATCCACGTCTATCAGTGTATAATAATGTGAATCCGGCCTCAGCAAATTCTCTGACATAGAAACCAAACTCGAATTCAGAACCCATGTCAAGTTCTCTTCTAATCAACATGTCCTTGAGTCTAACGGGGTCTGTTACTACAATGTATTCTAGTTCATCAATGTATGGACCATGTAAGTCAATGTAAGTTTCATTAATTTGAGCTTTCTCCCAAGGCCAGATGATATTACCTTCTGCGTCAAGTGCTCTGAAGTAATAATTCTCATACCTTCTTAATAGGAACCTGCTTGCTAAGTGTGGTGGTGCACCCGCAGGCTCCCATGCAACAAGTCTGAATGGACCATTTCCAATTAGAATTGGATCGCTTGGTGACTTGGGCTCGTAGTTAACCATTGCTTGTGCAATGTCTACAGTTACGTTCCAGTCAGGGAAGTCACCCTCAATATTTACGCCCAAGAGTTCGCTCCAGACTTTTCCTGATCCCCAAATGTGCTTTGGAATGGCTACAGTAATTAATGCAATATACGAATCAAGGAAACCGCTACTATTAACGTAAACTACGAATGTGTAGTCGTCAATCTTTGTTACATTTATTACTAATTCATAGAGGAATGGATCCATAAAGTTATTGTCTAAAGTCATATTAATTGTTAACCACTTAGCGAATTCGTAGGTGAAAATAAAGTCATCTGCAGTCATCGGTGTTCCATCATGCCATGTTACATTTTTCCTCAGTGTAATATTCCATACTGCGATTCTACCCCACTTAGGATCTGTTACTATCTTTCTCTCTATTTTTTCAGCTAGTAATGGGTGATCGTATCTAGTGTCTGTCCAATGCCAAGGATCTGTTATGTATAGGCTATCAAATATATAACCTAAAATCTCCCAGTCATAAGCGCTTGTGTCGGGGTTAAGTATATTTAGAATTGTTGGCCACCATCCTAATGGCCATCGCATTCTTCCTCCAGGTACTATTTGGGTAACTGTGTACGTGTTTGTTTGATTACTGGTTGTCGCATTAATTTGAGGGGGTGAAACTAGGGCACTGAGAATGAGTGGAGCCATTAACAACACAACGATGGCCAAAGATTTTTTCATACCACGAACACCCTCTATAACTTAAATTAGGATATTTGAATTTATCGTATTGAACTAAAAATTTTCTTTTAATTTATCATGAAATAGGACATATTTTAACGCGTTTTTGTAAATTAACAATGAGATAAAATTTGCATTTGAAATTTAAACAATATAAATAATGTATATACATATTGTATCTATTATAACTTATTCTTATGGTGGTGATGAATAAATGAGTGAATGGTCAGAATGGAAGGGTTTATCAAAAGAGGAATTGCTTAAAAAAGCAAGGGTTTGGGCAAGAATTGCTGAGAAACTTCATAAATTCTATCAAGGAAAAATAATGACATTACCCTGTTGTGCAATTGACTTATTCCAAGATTTTGCATGGACATATACACCGGGAGTAGCCGAGCCCTGTAGAATAATACACAAAGATATAGGAAAAGTATTCGAATACACAAGAAAGTGGAACTACTGTGCCGTAGTAAGTGATGGAAGCAGAATCCTTGGTTTAGGAAACATTGGTCCAGAGGCAGGACTTCCCGTAATGGAAGGAAAAGCTCTATTATTCAAAGCACTAGGAGGAGTAGACGCATTTCCACTCTGCGTAAGAGCACACACCGTAGACGAAATGATAACATTCCTAAAATGGATTGAACCAACGTTTGGATTCATTAACCTAGAAGATATCGCAAAACCAAAATGTTTCGAAATTCTAGAAAAAGCACGTCAACAATTAGAAATACCAGTATGGCACGATGACCAACAAGGAACAGCAACAGTAGTCTACGCTGCTCTTAAGAATGCTTTAAAGGTAGTTGGTAAGAAATTAAGTGAGGTTAAAATTACCTTTATAGGGTTTGGTTCAGCAAACAAGAAGGTCGCAGACGTATTATTACTTGCTGGTGCAAAACCAGAACACATAATAATTTGCGATTCTCATGGAATACTTGGTCCGCACAGAGAGGATTGCAAAGGAACTTATAAATGGTGGTGGTGCCTACATACTAATCCAGAGGGAAGACAAGGAGGAATCCCCGAAGCAATGAAAGACGCAGACGTATTAATATCAATGAGCAGACCAGGTCCAGGAGTAATCAAACCAGAATGGTTCAAGTTAATGAACGATGATTCAATTGCATTCTTGTGCGCTAATCCAATACCTGAAGCTTGGCCTTGGGAAGCAATAGAAAGCGGTAAAGTTAAGGTTGTTGGAACCGGAAGGTCAGACTTTCCAAACCAAGTTAATAACTCACTTGGATTCCCAGCAATTGCTAGAGGAGTACTAGACGTATGGGCTAGAACCGTAACAGACAAGATGTGTGTTGCAGCTGGCGATGCAATCGCCAAGTTCACAGAAATAAGTGGAGAAATTCACGAAGGAAGAGTCATCTGCCGTATGAGTGAGTGGGAAGTTTATCCATACGAGGCCGCCTGTTGTGCCATGCAAGCTATTAGAGAGGGAGTTGCTCGTCGTAAAGTATCATTCCAAGAGGAGCTTGAGCGTGCTTATGAAGTTATTCGTGAGTCTCTTCAAATGATTTGGGTTCTAATGAAGGAAGGTCTGATTAAAGCTAAGCCGGAGGATGTTCTTGGAATGTATCCTAAGAAGGAGAAGATTGATATTCGCGAGCAATTCAAGAATGCTCTAAAGCAGCTTCAGCCATAGTATCATTCAATTCATAATCGTATTGTTTTGTAATTTGTTGTTATTTATTATTCTTGGTTTTTCAGTATTCTTAAGGTGTAATACGTTATCTTTTTTGAAATATGTTATCTTACTGATTGTTTGTCTCACTAATTTTATAAACTCTAGTAATCATAAAAGTAATCATAATGTCTTTTAATGTGAAGATTACTTACTGGACTTGTTTAGCGAAGATTGTTATTTCTGAATGATTTTTGAAGGGAAAGAAAAATTACTTGAGTAATTAAAAACATTTTGAATTTGTTCCCATTAACATTTTTTGGACATTTATAAGTTTCAGAAACATTCAATTTGCTTTGTAATTAAATTAGTTGTGTTTTATCCAAAAATCTTTTTATAACTTGAATCAAATTAGCAATGAAACAAGAAAAAGCTCGCAAGAAGTGTAAAAATGCCACTAAGAGTGCTAAGAGTTGGTTCAAATTTTTTTATATTTGGGGTTTGCATGTATAAGAACAAGACCTATGTTCTGGAACTATAGAGGGCTTTTTGAAATATATTAAGTGCTGTAAAGTTTTCATTTGGGATTTAATAGGGGATTAATATGGTTCAATTAATTTTAAAAGAGCCTATTGCAAGTGTGCTTATTAACTTAGCTCGAAAACTTAATATGGATGTTGAAACGCTAATTTTAAAACTTGTGGAGAAGGAGCTTGATCCGTCAGAGAGAATAAAAGTATACATTTATCTCTTCAAGAAATACTTGAAAGAAGCTGAAGAATATAAGAACAAAGGAGATATTGTGCAATCTTCAGAGAAGCTATGGGGTGCTGTAACATCGCTTCTAAATATCATTGGTGAGGTTAAAAAAGTTCCACATTATACTCATCGAGATTATTGGGAGATAATGAATATTATAGTAAGGGAGACAAATGATTATGAATTAAATGAGCTTTTGGCTTTAGCAGAGAAGCTTCATGCTAATTTTTATCATAATTTTATTCCATCAGATTTGTTCGAAATGTATGCTAGAAGAATAAATGTTTTGATAAAAAAGCTTCTTAAATATATATCGAAGTTGGGAGTTAGAATTGATGCTCAAATAAACTAAATAATACAGGATAACCAGAAATTGTTTTGTATGTTACTGCAATAACACGGGCTAAAATAAAGTGTAGTGAGGATGTGAAGGTTAAATTTTTCAAATGATTTGAGTTTTAATGAAAGAGGATCTAATCAAAGCTAAGCTAGAAGATATCCTCGGGATGCATCCTGAGAGAAAATTGATATTCGTGAGCAATTTTGGAATGCTCTAAAGCAGCTTCAACCATGGTTTTATTTAATTTTCGTTAATTGTTGCTTTAATCATTATTCTATTGTAGTATTCGAAGCTTTTTTGTATTACAACAATCATAACTTAGGTTTCCAAAAATTACCAAATTAAGTACCAAAACTAACTAATACGTAAATTAAGATTGTGAAATATATCACACTTTCTTAATCTTTGCTATCTTGTCTTTGATTTTCTTTAATCTTTTTTCCGATGATATCATTAGTTTAATTGTTTCAATTATTTTATTAAACCAATCCATAAATAGATCGTAGCTATGGAATGGAATTGATTCGCATGAATTAACGAAATTTTCAAAGCATTTGAGAATGTGTGTTGCTATTTCCTTTTTTAATTTCTTCTTCACCTGGGACAATGTTGGTAAACTATTAATTATTTTATCATAAATTCTTAGGAAAAACGTGGATGCGTCTAGTGAGAATATTCTGCTGAAGTTTTTTTGAATGAATTCAGTGAATTTGATAAATGTATAAGCTAAAACAATTGCTTTTATTTCATCATCTTTGATCATCTTTTGTAAATCTTCTATGTATTTTCCTTCGAAGAGAGGAGCAAGTACAATTCCTCTTCCTGAGATTCCCACTCCAAATAGTGGAATACGGTCTAATGTAAGAGTATGTGAGAGGGCTTTAATTATTGCATCGGTCATTAAAATGAAAGCGAAAGCTTTTTCATTTTCGCTTAATGATCCACCCATGGTTTTTTCAAGTCTTTGCATAGTCTTTATGGGTATTTCCTCTAAGGTAAAGAAGGGAATAGCTGGACCTGCGGGTTCAGTTAGATTTATTCCGTATTTTTCTAGTATCTTCTTTGCTTCCTCATTTTGTGATGCTCTGTATCTCTCAATGAAGGTCACAACATTGCATAGAGAAGTTCCTATGCGAGATAAGACTATTAGAGACTCAGAGACTGTTGCAAGGAGATTATCAAGTATCGCTGGGATTCCGTACCCACGAGCAAATGATCCTAACGGGAATATTCCAAAATTATCTCCTCCCATTTTACTTGGAAAAGTTTTCTTAAGAATTTTAAAATAATCTCTCATAGAAAATTCTGAAATTTCTCCTCCAAAATATCTTACAATAATTGAAGGAACTATTGTTTTTGCACCTGTTATCGCGAAAATAAAACCTAAGTCTTGTTGCATATGCATAGTGAACATTGGTAAATTTAGCGTATATGAAAGAGGAACGAAATAAATTTTTATGTGGAGTTGCTTTTCTGGTGTTGTTAATGAGATAACTTTTGGTTTTCCTATGAAATGAATCTCTGAATAGTCGGGAAAAACGATTACGGGTCGAGTATTTTGAGCAACGAAAAGGAGCTCATCATATGGATTTTTGTCACCTGCTTTCAGAAGCTCAACAAAATTTGGGACAAAGAACTGAATTACTGGCTCATAATACCCAATGATTTCTCCTAAATCACCTATTTTACGCCGGATAATGTTATTAATCCATTCATTACTCAAAGTTCTCCCCAAAAAATATGTCGTGAAAAATTTAATTTCCAATAAAGAAAAAACTAATTAAATCTAGTAAAAAAGCTTTTTTTGAGTGATTTTTTGACGATTGGAAGTATTATTGGTCGCAGATAATTCAAAATTTACTTGACTATAATTAAGATTCTCGATATTGTATTCTACTTTCATAAATTGGCACTTTTTGTTCAGCAAATAGCTCAATGAGTTTTCTTGCTGTTGGTGGATCGATAATAATGGCTTTTCCTCCTAGTTTCTTGATTTCTTTTTCCAAATATTCTCTTACGCCTTCCTCAAGTCCAATTAGAACAATTAGACAAAATACAAATTGCTTATTATTTGATGTCTTAAGCCATCTCCTTACCGCATTTATTGCTCTCTTTGCATCTCTTTTGAAGACAAAGCGATATTTCACGTCTATTAACCATTGTGCTCCTTCTGGATCGATTCCAGAAATTTCGAATTCGAATTCTCCTTTCTTCTCAAGCTTCTTTATGTCTCTTAATGGTGGTATTTCAAGAGTATTGATTTTTATTCCTCCTTTTTGGCTTATTGTTTTGAAAATTTGCGTAAAGACAATTTCCATAGTTCTTCCTACTAGGATTCCCCATCTTCCAAATGTGATTTCAAATGCAATTCTCATTCCCCTAAAATCGTACAAAATTTCTCTTAGTAGTTCCTCTATTTTCTCAAGCTTATCTCTTACTTCATTCAGGAGTTTCACGATTTTCTCTTCATGCATCTAATCTCACTCTTTTAATATAGTTGATTACTATCTCAGCCATATTATCAGATATCATCTTTTCTTGTCGTAAAGTATCCACTATTTCAGTCGTAGTTAATAGTGAAATTAATCTTATGTTTTCCCTGCTTAGGCGTTCTTTTGCACCTTGTTCTCGATCAATTACAACGAAACATGCCTTTACAATTCCGCCTGCGTGTTGTACCGATTTAACTGCTTTTAATAAAGTTGAACCCGTTGTTGCAACATCATCTATTATTACTACTTTTTTCCCATTTACATCAGCTTCCACTAGTCTCTGGAGCCCATGCTTCTTTTCTTCTTTTCTAACATATGTCATTGGAATATCTCCTAAACAAGAGATGTATGCCGCTAAAGGAATTCCTCCCGTTGCAATTCCGACAACAAGATCAAAAGTTTCTTTGCTTAACACTTCGAGTGCC
>Ga0190313_1000458_pt1 | contig 24599 bp, 28 predicted proteins | sample 4870071011_MG_FD_169989 | JGI IMG/M metagenome (GOLD analysis project Ga0190313, IMG submission 169989) | Hydrothermal vent sediment bacterial communities from Southern Trench, Guaymas Basin, Mexico - 4870-07-10-11_MG | ecosystem: Environmental > Aquatic > Marine > Hydrothermal vents > Sediment ... | reverse complement strand
TTGACATGTGAATTCCCTAAAAATCTTATTAAATGAAGTTTAGGATTATTTTAAAACTTCATTCTAGTGGACGGGGCGGGATTCGAACCCGCGGCCTCCGACCTGCCAAGTCGGCGTGCCTCTGGCAAACGTGTTTCCAGCTACACCACCCGTCCATCATTAAAGTTAAAATCAAAAACTTAAGAAGTTTTAATTTGTTGCTAATGTTCAAGAGTAATGAAATGAAGCAAAATAGAGGATAATAAGTCTTTTTACGTTTTGGTATCACAAGAAATTCAATGAGAATTGAATTCGAATAATTCACTATTACTAGGGAATAAGTCTAGAAAATGTTAGTTATAATACTCGAAACTTATTTATTAATGTAGTTACGATTTCAGTTTGAGTTTCTTTGCCTCATCTTTTGTTGCAATTAAAATTCCAGTTAAGTCCCCAATTATGTCAATATAAACCACGAAGTTCGGATTCTTCAAATCAACAGGGTATTTGCTTGTATCTATGGGCTTAGCAGCAGCTTTTATGATGTCTTCTCTTTTTAATTTAACGTCACCTCTTCTTCTTAATGTAATTCTCCATTTTCCCGTAATTCTGGTTGAAAGTTCTGCGACGGCTTTCTCAATTTCCACAAGGTCGGTTCTTACAAGCTTATCAAAGGGAACTACTTTCACAATAGCTCTTGCTCTTTGTTCTTCTTTTGCTTTTTCAAATTCCTCTAGAAAAAGTTTTTTTAATTCTATTTTTTCTTCATTACTTAGATTTTTCACATAATCACTGAGGTCCAATAAAAGCAGACCTCTAAAGGGGAGGTGCACGAGGAATTTGTCAATATTATCAATTCCGGGATATTTCTTTGCAAGTAACATTAGGAGGTCACTTAATTCAAATTCTGCTTCAATTCTTTTATCTTTTGGAATTATTTGATATGAAATGAGGATACCTTCCATTTTACATCGACCCAAGCAACATTTGAAATCGTTTTGAATCTGTCTCCATATAAACATTGTTAAACATTATATAAACAGCGTCACACGATAATTGCTCAACGTACTTCTTTAATTGATTAAGGTCATCATCGGTATATTTATACCTGTAATTTAAGTATGGTTTTCCATGCAATCGAAAGTATGCGACTTTATTCAGTTCAACTGGTGTATGGAAAAACGGATCGACGATATGAATCACTCCTGGACAATTTTCAAGAACAGTTTTAATTGTTTGCGGATTTTTCAGCCAATCGCCTCGAGGCTCCCATCCAATAATTGTTGCAATGTTTTCTTTCTTAAGCTTATCTAGCACAAAGTTGAATGTTTTGATGGCATTATTCACATTTTCATTGGTTGGTTTAAATGATGCTGGTGTTTGAACAACCATCACTTTGGCATCTAGTATTTTAGCGATAAGAAGCATTTTTTCCCAGAATTTCATTGTGATATCATTGAGTTTTAAGTCACCAACTAAGCTTTTTTCTTTTTCGCTCAGAGTTTTACGATAGCGGCGCCAGGTTGGACTTGAAGCGGGATGTGTTATTCCTTGGAAAACCTTGAAGCACCAATGAAAATCCTTGGGAGCTTTTTCTTTCCATCCCCTTATGGTGCTTTCTCTCGCGGGAATATTGTAAAAAGTTTGTTGAATTTCAAGTGTTTTAAATTCATTCAAGAGACGAGAGGTGAAACGGCACACACCAACAAAAATTTCCATGGTAAATCCCAAAAATTAACGTAAGTCTATTATTTCATCAACTTCTGGCCCCGTTGAAATTAATTTAACCTTAACTCCCGTCGCTTTTTCAACTTTTCTTATAAACTCTTGTGCTTCATCAGGGAGCTTATCATAGTCCTTTACACCGCGGCAACCAAAGACCAAATCCACACGTGTAAGCGCAATCATAGTCGCAGAGTTTAACTTGCATGCTCTCTTTGCTAGTTTGAAATTAAAAGGAGCAATTCTTCTTTGTCTACCTGTGACAGCACCTCTCTCATCCTCAGGTTTACCATACGGCACAACCTCGCTGAATCTCTCGATAGGAACTTCACCTTCTAATGGTCCAGCACCTACTCGAGTTGTATAGGCTTTAAAAACTACGATTACATCTCGAACGTGTTTTGGACCTAAACCAACATCAGCCAAAATCTGAGATGCTGTTGTATCCTTACTTGTGACATATGGATACGTGCCATGCCATAAACTTAGAAATGTTCCTTGTGTTCCCTCAACGAGTACGTGTCCACCGTTGTCGATGGTGTTCCAAAGTTCCTCTGGAACATCAGTGATAAATGGTTTTAACTCGGGAATATCCTTTGCGAGTTTTAATTTTCTCCAAGCACGATACGCGTTTGCCGGTCCACAGCCAGTTCCAGTGGTTCCAATTTTTTTCCCAGTTTGGCGATCGATTTGACGATGAATATCTTCAATGATGCCAGTGTGTTTATCAATACCGACGCGTTTAGGATTGATTTCATATTCTATAATCTCATAAAACAATCTAGGTGGATAGAGGAGTACGCCGGGTCCTATTAACAATCGAGCGTTCTCATAAACAAATCCAGAGGGAAGCTGAGACATTATATATTTTCTTCCTTTCCAAACTACCGTATGTCCAGCATTTGGGCCAACTCCTCCTCGCACTACTATATCTGGCTTATCATGAATAGCTAAGTAAGCGACGATTTTGCCTTTGCCCTCATCTCCGAAGAAGCCTCCAACTACAACATCTGCGGACATAGTTTTAACCCAATAGCACAATGCTTAATAATTATTAAAAAGATGAACCACAAAGGAGCATTTTTTGGATTTAGGTTTTCCTGATTAATTGTTTACTCAATCAAATTTTCAAGATGTGTTTTTTTTATCAAACCAAAAAATCACATAAATGGTGAAATGACATAATTATATCCTTTGATTTAAGTTTATTCGAGAAAGAGAGTTTATAGTTTGGTGTTATCTGTGATATCCAAGGAGGAACTAAAGAAGATCGTTGATCCAAAAGAATACGAAATTCCATTTTTCAAAGAGTTTGGATTCGTAAGAAAACAATGCAAAGTATGTGGTGGATATTTTTGGACCTTAAACACTGAAAGAGAAACATGCGGAGATCCTGAATGTGAAGGTGAATATCGTTTCCCTGGGATTATAAGGGATCCAACATGGGATCTTGAGAAGGCAATCAGAGAATGGGTTTCTTTTTTTGAAAAACATGGATTCAAATATATTCCCCCAGCTCCCGTTGTTGCACGTTGGAGAGACGACCTAGAGTTTACTATTGCATCAATAGCAGTTTTTCAACCATGGGTTGTAAAAGGTGTTGTTGAACCACCAGCGAATCCTCTCGTGATCCCCCAACCATGCATTCGCTTTGGAGGCGCTTGGTCTGATATTGATGCAATAGGTAGAACGGCAAGGCATCTCACGACATTCTATATGGGTGGAGAACACGCATTTAACTATCCTGATAAGCAAGTTTTTTGGAAGGATGAGTACATCCGAACAAATTTTGAGTTCCTTACAAAAGTTTTGAAGATTCCTAAAGAAGAGCTTACGTATAAGGAAGACACTTGGATGGGTGGTGGTAATTGGGGCCCTTCAATAGAATCCTTTGCATTTGGTCTTGAGATTGTAAATGGAGTTTTCATGCAGTATGAATTTACAGATTCTGGTTATCAACCACTTAAAATTAAGGTCCTTGATGTTGGATGGGGGTTAGAGAGAATATCTTGGTTTATGCAAGGAACTCCTACAATATATGAGGCAACATTTGGACCAGTTTTCAGTTGGCTGATAAAACAAGTAGGAGTAAAAGTTGATCGGAACTTATTAATTAAATATGCAAAATTTTCTGTTGTCGATCCGAAAACTCCAGAACGATTTAGAGAGACACGCATGCGATTAGCTCAGCGTCTTGGAATGGATATGAGAGAGTTCATGGACACCTTTGGTGAAATCGAAGCGATATACGCTATTTTAGATCATACACGTACTGTAGCTTACGCTGTATGCGATGGTGCATTACCAGCAAATGTAGGTGGTTGTTATAATCTTCGAATGATTTTAAGAAGAGCTTTAAGCTTGGCTGAAGCGTACAAGTTTGACATTGATTGGGAGGAACTATTATCAAAACAAATTGAATACTTCTCCAGAATATATCCGCGATTGAATGAAGCACGTGATGTAATCATTGATGTTTGGAAGGTCGAGATGAGACGATATAAAAACACTATTGAACGAGGTATTGCAGAAATAAAGAAAATTTTAAAGAAAAAACGGCTTAAGAGAATAGGATATGAGATTCTAAGGGATTTATATATTAGTCATGGAATTCCGCCAGAAAGTGTAAAGGAAGTTGCATCTAAGTTTAACGTCGAGGTTGAAATTCCTCCGAATTTTTATGATTTGATTCGTCTTGAAAAAATCTCGCAGATGGGCGAGAAAAAAGAGGAAACACCAGAAGAAAGAGCAAGAAGAATACTTGGAGATATTATAGATAAATTGCCAGAAACGATTCCATTATACTACAAGAATCAATATGCGCGGGAGTTTCGAGGTAAAGTGCTATTAGCAAAGGAGAGATATATAATCCTAGACAAAACAGTTTTCTATCCGACAGGAGGTGGACAACATAGTGATACCGGAGTACTAATAATCAATGGGCGAAGATATGACGTAATAAATGTTTTTAAACTCGGGAATATAATCGTTCACGAAGTAAAACAGAATGTTGATGCTAGTATTCAAGGAAAGGAAGCCTACGGTAAAATTGACTGGGAGCGAAGAATAGCCATGATGAGGCATCATACAGCCACGCACATAATAAACGCTGCAGCGCGCATTGTTCTCGGACCACATGTTTGGCAGGTAGGAGCAGATAAGACCCCAGAACGTGCAAGATTAGATATTTCCCATTATAAACCATTAACCATGGAAGAGATAAGAAAAATAGAGGAGCTTGCAAATAGAATAGTTTTAGAAAATAGACCAATTATCATTGAGGAACTAAGCAGAACTGAAGCAGAAAAGAAATACTCATATAGAATCTACCAAGGTGGAGCTGTCCCGTCAGGAAAGCTTCGAATAGTTTACATATATGATTGGGACGCAGAAGCATGTGGAGGAACGCATTTAAAATCCACAGGAGAAGTAGGATTAATCAAAATAATAAGAACTAAGAGAATTCACGATGGCGTTGTAAGATTGGTCTTTGTCGCGGGAATGGCGGCGTACAAGTACATCACTGAGATGGAAAAATGGTTAAGGGATTCATGTGCAGTGGTTCGTGTAACTCCAGAAGATTTACCAAAAACGGTTGAAAGATTCTTTGATGAATGGAAAGCGCAACAAGAAGCAATTAGAAATCTATCTAAAACAATTTTACAGTTTGTGCCAGAGCTTGTGAAGTCAGAGGTTTACGAGATTGATAGAGAAAAAATAATTATTGCACGTATTGATATTCCGCAGGAATACTTAATAAGAGCTGCTATCAATGTAAGGAAAAAACTGAATATGCCATGCATATTAGCGAGTAGTATTCTGGGAAAAAATGCATTAATTGCTTATGTACCAGATAATTTAAAAATACGCATGAAACAACTTCTTTCATCGGCGAATATTGCTTTCAGCGAAACGAAGTGGGGATTAATAGCATCTCCAGCAATGGATGCAACAAGTCTGTTGAGGATGATTATTAAAAAATTGTCTGCACGGAAGATTAAAGCATAGTGAATATAAAGAAACTTTTTATTGATAATTATCACTGAAAAAGTAAGGGAGAGGAAGAGTGAGCACAGAGAAGAAATTTTTAAGACCAAGGGACTTCCTAGAACTTAATCTTGGCCGGTACATTATTGTGAGACTCAAAGGAAATAAGTACGTTCGTGGTCAACTAGAAAGTTTTGATATTCATTTAAATCTCACCTTATCTTCCGCACAAGAAATAAGTCTAAATCCCAATATACAACCAAAGGATCTCGGGAAGATAATAGTGAGAGGAGATAACGTTACCTTTTTGGTTTTCCCTCCATAAGTGATAATGTTAGGTTTAAATATCCTTGAAAAATATTTTAAAGGAATTTGAGATAGGGAGGAACAATGACTAAGGGTACACCATCATTTGGAAAAAGAAACAAATCTCCAACTCACATTAGATGCAGAAGATGTGGACGAAGAGCATATAATGTTAAAAAGAAATATTGTGCAGCGTGTGGTTTTGGAAGAAGTCGTAGAATGCGTAAATATAATTGGGTTTCGCCTTATCATAGACGATATCGCTAAGCAAATTTAAATCAGATGTTTTTAGAATTTGAGTTTTCACTTGTGAGCTAAATGAAGCTTGTCATGCGCCGTGATTGGTTGCGAAATGCTATTCTTGCCCTAATTTTTATGATTGCACTTGGACTAATTATATATGCAACTTGGTGCGTGGGACCCACGATTCATCCAATTTTTTCGCATGAAAATGCATTTTCTCAAGCATTAACTATCATTCTCCTGGCTTTAATGTTCCTTTTCTCTCTGATATTTTTTGGATCCCTTGTGGAATACATGCGGCAACGACCAGGCATTATAACAATTGCGATAAGTGGGATTACCGTTGGTATTATAGCATATCTGCTTAATATTACTTGGCAAATGTGGATCATACTTGCAATGGCATTTCTCTTAATTTTGTTGTATGTCTATATTGCTGAATAGGTTTTACGATATTTCTTGTTATTTCTGATTTTTAGAACAATTCACGTTGATGCAGAAGATTATTCTTCACTCTATTGTCTATTGTAAAATTAGAAGTATGCAATACTATCTTTGATTTTTGGTAGATTAAAATGGCTGAAAGAGGATTTCGTAGAGATAGAAAAAAATTAGATTTAGGTAAATATACTCTCGTAACTTATAAAGACACTCGTGGAGAAAGGTTCGAAATCATAGTCGATCCATGGGCTGCAGTTAGATATAAGCGCGGAGAGAAAATAAGTCCCGATGAAGTTATTGTAATTGAGGAAGTCTTTAAAGATGTGCAGAAGGGAATATTAGCATCCATTCAAGATTTAAGGCAAATTGTCTTTGAAGGAGCATTAAGTAAATTTCAAGAAAAGAAAGGGCGTGGAGCAACAAAAAAGGAAGTAGAACAAATCAGAAAGCAAGTTGAAGAGCTTGAAGAAGATGAATTAAAGAAATATGCTACACGATGGATCCTCGAAGGTGGTGAATTAAAATTACCCGATGAAGTAAGGGACAAATTATTAGAGGAGAAAATTAACAAAATTGTGAATTTCCTCGCAAAATTCGCAATTAATCCCGCTACAAATGCACCTTATCCACGATCGAAAATATCAGAAGCAATTAAGAAAATATTTGCAGGAATAAAACTTGGAGATAAGAAGGTTCACATTGTAGTAGATCCCCTAGCTAAGGATATTCGACCTATTCTTCCCAAAGTATTGGATGCATTAAAGATGATAATGCCTATTCGCATTGAAGCAATTGAGTGTCGTATATGGGTTCCACCAGCTTATTCTGGTAAGGTTTATTCTCTTATTGCACACTATGGAAATATACTAAAAGCAGATTGGTTGGATGATGGATCTGTTAATATAATTGCAGAGGTCCCAGCGGGTCTTTTTCTTCAATTGTCTAATGAGATTAGAAAAGCAACAAAGGGAAGTTATCGCATCGAAATAATTGCAAGGAGGACAGAAGAAGAAATCTTGCGAGGAAAAGTATCTTAGAAAAATTCTGATGTAGCGAGTTTTCCAACTCCTTTTTCGAAGGGTTCTGCAGCAAATTCATATGGGGAGAAAATTAGGACTTTAATATTTCTCTTGTTAGCATATTCCTCCAGAAGATTCTTGATTTCATCCAAACGAAGCGTTGTCTCAATAACAAAACCCAATATTACGATGTATTCTCCATCTACTGTTGTCACAAAGTAAAAATCATTTACTATCACACCTGCATTTTTTGTTACAAAGTCTGCTAATTCTTGCAGTCTTTTTTCCTTAAGTTTACTTAGAAAAATTGCACAATACCTCATTCATTTTCCCCATTTACCTCAAAATTAAAGTATACTTTCTTTCCTTATCGAATTATTATCTACGTATTCTAGGATTTTCTTCCACTCTTCTGAAGCGAGCTTAACTTCCTTGTCTGCATTTTCAAGAATTGGCGATCCATGACCAGGGCACAGGACATTATATCTGTATTCAGCAAGGTTTATGGCAGAAAGTATAGTTTGTCGAAAATCAGTACAAAATTCGCGCTTTGGAAGTACAGGTTTATTGTTTCTAACAACAATGGTATCACCGGAGAAGAGAATTCTTTTCATGAGAATAGCACATGATCCTGGCGTATGACCAGGAGAATGAATTATTTTTGCTGTTCCCAATACTTTAATTTCTTCACCACCAGATAAGAGAACCAATTTTCTTTTGGGAACATCCAAAAAAGCAGCATCTTTTTTATGAATATAAATTTTGGCATCAGTTTCTATTGCAAAATCACTAATATTGCCCATGTGGTCTGGATGCGCATGAGTAAGAATTACTCCTTGAATAACGTCTTCTATGGCTATTCCTAGATCCCTCTCAAGTAAATCACATATTCTAAAATAATTACCAGGAGAACCTACATCAATAAACCAGAGTCCTTCATCACCTTCAATGATATAAATGTTTGCACCAAGTCCACGAAGTATCCATACGTTAGCCACGATGGGGTGTAGACTCATAAGAATCACACTAGGTTATCTCTGTTTCAGTTTCTCTTTGCCTTATACGGAAGACACGTCTAAGGAAATAATCTTTGAGCTCTTCATAATACTTTAATATCTCTGGACTCAACGAGGGTCTTACCTTGGTTAATGCGTACTCAAAATCTTCGGCAGTAACTTTTTGAACTTTCTCTTTTCGTAAAACAATTCTTCTTATAGCATTTAACGCTGCTTCTCGTACTACGGCCGCAAGATCTGCGCCAGAGTAGAATTCTGTTCTTCTCGCCAAATCTTCAATATCGACATCCTCTCCCAAAGGAATGTTTCTCGTGTGAACCTTTAGTATTTCAACTCGAGTTCGAAGATCAGGAGGGGGCACATAAATGACGCGGTCAAATCTTCCTGGGCGTAATAATGCGGGATCCAGAATATCAGGCCTATTTGTAGCTGCGATTACTACTACGTCACCCCTAGTCTGAATTCCGTCTAATTCTGTCAATAATTGTGAAATTACACGTTCTATAACACCTGCAGAGCCTGGAAACATTCCACGCCTGGGAGCAATTGCATCAATCTCGTCAAAAAATATGATGCAAGGAGCATACATTCTTGCTTTTCTGAATATTTCTCTTATTCTTTTTTCACTTTCTCCTACCCATTTGCTGAGTACCTCTGGACCTCTCACGGCAATGAAATTAGCTTCTGACTCAGTTGCAACTGCTTTTGCAAGCAATGTTTTCCCACAACCAGGTGGTCCAAATAAAAGAACACCTTTTGGAACTTCAATATGAAATTGCTCGAATAACTTGCGATATTTTATAGGCCATTCTACGATTTCTTGCAATGTTTGCTTTACTTCCTCTAATCCTCCGATGTCGCTCCAATGTACTTTAGGAACTTCAATGGCAATTTCCCTCATCGCGCTAGGTCTGATCTCTCTTAGTGCATCCATAAAATCTTTCATGGTTACTTTTAACTTGCTTAGCTTTTCAGGCGGTATTGGATTAGGATCGCTTACTTCTATTTTCTCTTCTTTCAGAAATCTTCTCAGTGCACGTATTGCTGCCTCCTTTACTAACGCAGCCAAATCTGCTCCTACGAAACCGTGTGTTATTTCTGCTAACTTTTGTAGATCAACATCCTTATCTAATGGCACATTTCGTGTATGAATCTTAAGAATCTCATATCTTCCTCTTTCATCAGGAACAGGAACTTCAATTTCAACATCAAATCTTCCAGGTCTACGTAATGCGGGATCTATTGCTTCTATTCTATTTGTTGCTCCTATCACGATAACTTGGTCTCGAGGTTCAAGTCCATCCATTAATGCAAGAAGTTGGGCGACAATTCTTTTCTCTACTTCACCAATTACTTCTGCACGTCGAACAGCAATAGCATCTATCTCATCTATAAAGATAATTGAAGGAGCATTCCTTTTTGCTTCGTCAAAGATTCTCCTAAGACGTTCTTCACTCTCGCCATAGAATTTTGAAACAATTTCTGGCCCAGAAATTGCGATGAAGTATGCATCTATTTCATTTGCTAATGCTCGAGCTAGTAGTGTCTTTCCACAACCGGGCGGACCATAAAGAAGTATGCCACTAGGGGGTGTTATTCCTAATCGTTCAAAAAGCTCTGGATGTTTTAACGGAAGCTCAACAATTTCCCGAAGTTTCTTAATTACATGATCAAGTCCACCGACATCTTTAAAGGTTACAGCACGCCGACGGAGTACTTTTCTAAGTATAAGCTCTATATGCGTGCCATCGTGTACTAGAACAATTCCTTGTGGTTCAGTACTAACGATGTAAATCGGTACCTTTCTTCCAAGATATGGAATTAAATACATGTTTCCGGCAACTACGGGTTTTCCGTTCAATTCGCGCAAAATATCTTGTGGCATTATATGAACGTGCGGATTTGGTTTTGCAACAATAATCTTTCTAGCTTTTAATACCTCAGCCTTTGATACAGTTACATAATCACCTACTTTAACATTCAAATTATGCCTCATTGTTTCATCTAATCTAATTGTATGTTCATTTTGAAATTGAAGGAATGTTCTGTCCGGCCAAGCGAATGCTGCAATTATTTTATCACGGTTCTGTATTTTAATTACTTCTCCTGTCGTAATTCCAAGTGTTTTCATGGTTGGTAATGGTAGTCGAGCAATTAAGCGTCCTACGTCTCTTGGTAAAGCATCTAAGACCTTGCATCTAACCTCATTTATCACAACATGCACCACAATGTCTCTCCAAATTGAAAACTTTCTCGCATTTTAAAATTGGTGTAATTGGTGTTAAGTGTATGCTGTATGTTGATGCGCATGCTCATCTTTATCTCATGTCGGAGGATGACCTAAAGAGAACCTTTGAGAGCAATATAATAGTGTTCGCAGTCTCAGAAGATGTGGATTCCTCTTTAAAAACACTACAATTAGCGGAAAGATACAAACCAATGGTTATACCATTCATAGGAATTCATCCATGGCGTGTAAATGAATTTGATGAGAAGGAAATTGATAAGATTGCTGAATTAATCAGAGAATTAAAGAAATATGGAGGAGGATTAGGGGAAATTGGTATTGATGCCAAAAAGCCCGCAATTGAAAAACAAATGAAATTCTTTGAAAGGTTCCTTGAATTGGCGGCGGGATATAGATTGCCAGTGAACATCCATGCGACAAGATTGTGGCGTATTGCATTAAAGATGGTAATTGAGCATGATGTAAGAGCGAATTTCCATTGGTATAGTGGTCCATTAGACCTGTTGAGAGATATTCGCGATGCAGAGTGCTTTATTTCTATCAACCCATGTTATATTTTCCAAGCTCAGCATCATATTGTTGTTGAAAAAGCGCCAATCGAAATTATGTTAACAGAAACAGATGCACCTTTTACTTTTCGTGGTATAAAATTGCGCTCTTGGTTTGTAATTCCTCTAGTAAGAAAGATTGCTCAACTACGGGAAATGCAAGAAGAAGAATTGAGGAAACGAATTCTTCAAAATGCAAAAAAATTCTTAGGATTTTTTCCTAAGATTTAATTAAACTCTTTGTGTCTGTGACTAATTTACGTTGAAGCATTTTCTTCATCAAAGTAAATATCTCCTTTGATTTCTTCAGCAAATGCTTTATATCCCGGAAGGGTTTCGATGCGAATCCATGCACTAGTAAACCAGATATCCTTTGGTAATGTTTTTACAAATGCTTCCTTGTAACCTCTAATTTCTTCCATATATGGCCAGTTTTCGTAAAGGTTGAAATCAGGAATTATGGCACATATGACGACACCGAATTCGTTAAGAAGGACTTTTTGAATCTGTGCCCATTTCCAACGTGAGGAATCACTTGTGGTTAATCCAAAATAACCAGCACACCCCACACCCTTGAGTGCTGATAGTCCACGACCAATGAATGCTCGCATTCCTGCAACTGTTTCTGGGGGATCAGTTACAAATGTGTCAAACTTTTTTGCATAATTATCGGGTAGTGGTTTTCTTAAATCAAGAGTGATTGCTTCTAGCTTTAATCCGTATTCATCTGCAATTTTATTAGCGAAATCTATAAGTCTTTCATCAATATCAACCATCACAACTCTTTTTGGCCAGCCAGTTAATGCGGCAGCAATCGAAACTAAATCATCATCACCTAAAACGATGATTTCTCTTCCCCTGAGGTCATTAAATTGATCCATAAGTGCAACACGGGCTAATGTACAACGCACAGTAATATATCCTTGGTCGTATTCCTGTATGGGAACTGGTCGTTCTTTGGCAATTTTTACAAATTCTGGTACAATTTCAAGGAGCTTCTCGTCAATTCCGCGTCCTTCGCAATTCTTACAAGTGTAAATTCTCATCCCAATTCCTAATTTTTTAAGCAACTCACGACCTCTCTCAGTCAGATGAACGCATCCATTTTTAACAGAAATAATCCCTCTTTTAGAGAATTCCTCCAACGTTTTTGAAACAATTAGTGTTGGTTGGTGAGAGTATCTTATAAGCATCCAGAAATCATTAGTTAGTTCGCATGCTGCTAAAATATCTTCAATCATTCTTCTATAGATCGGAGTCCTGAAATATTTTTGAACGCTCTCAGCGATTTCATCCAAAATCATGTTACTATCACCGAGATATACTAAGAAAGAATGAAAAACTTTATTTGAAAAATAGTCGCAAAGAAAAAATTATGGTTCACTTTTATGATTAATGATGGTATTAGCTATATTTTAAGAACACCTTTCGTAATAAGCTCAGGGATAAGTTTATTGGCAGCTTCTACATCCTTATGAGTATCAATTGGAATCCACACATGTTCATCAAGTGAGTATGTGAAGCATCCTAGTTTTCCTTCCTTTGCAAGTCGTGGAAACGCTGTTTTCTCTATATCGCCGCGCTCTGGAAGATAATTAAAAATATCCTTTCTAAAGCAATACATGCCTCCATTAATGAAGATGTTTTTGAGAAGTGGCTTTTCAATAAATGCAGTTACTCGGTTCTTTTCAAATTGTACAATTCCATATGGGCTTTTTAATGGAACTAATCCGATCACACCGATAAAATTATCATTTTCAAGGAGAGTTTCATACAATGGTTTCAATGGAAGATTAGTTATTATATCACCATTGAAAGCAAAGAAGATTTCTGAGTCTTCTACTAGCTTCTCTGCATTTTTTATGCCACCTGCCGTACCTAGAGGTTCCCTTTCTATAGAATAACGAATGTTAACTCCTATTTTTGATCCATTACCAAAATATTGTTGAACTTTTTCAGCAAGCCAGCCAACGGCAATGATGAATTTTCTTATCCCTTGCTGTTTAAGCCATAAAATCTGCCATTCTAGAATAGGTTTTCCATAGATTTCAACAAGAGGTTTCGGCTTTTCAAGCGTCAATGGTCTGAGTCGTTTTCCATAACCGCCGGCTAAGATTAGTGCAGGCGTATCTTTCATTTCAGGCACTTGTATATTTCATTTTTTCAAAGTTTTATTAAAAAAGATGCACTTAAGCAGATGTAGTCATTATTTCTTACAATTAATACATACTGCTAATGATCTAGGATTAAAATACATTCTCGGGCTATTCCTGCAGCGAGTATGGCTGTAGGTGAAGTAGCTACGGAGCAAGTAATTTCAACTAAGTCAATATATATGGGACGACTTTTAAGAAGTGCTTTAACTACGACGAATGGGTCCAACCCAAAGGGCTCTGGGCATGAGGTTTCTGGTACAAAGCTAGGATCAAAAACGTCAAAATCAATGGATACAACATCAGCTTTTTTTAATTCACTTTGTAAAATGCTTTCATTATCCTTGATTTCGAATGCAGTATAGTACTTAATTCCAGATTCTTCGAGTTCCTTTAGAGCTTTTTCAGATGAGGTTCGTAAACCTAATACACAAATATGCTCAGGACTAAGAATTTCAAAAATTCTCCGCAAAACACAAGCATGAGACCACTTATTCCCCAAGTAATGTTGCTCAAAATCGTTGTGGGCATCAAGCAGAACGAGGTACATCTTCTTTCTTTTGTTATGTATTAACCAAGATATTGTAGCCAATGTTATTGTGTGTTCCCCACCTAAAACTAAAAGCCTTTCTGGATTAATTTGGTTAAGAACCTGGTTGATTCTTTTCCGTGTTTCCTTAAAATCTCCAGGTGAAGTTACAATGTTACCCCAGTCGCTTGCATCTGCGTTTCGTACATCCTTTCTTTGTAGGAATGAGAATTCTTCAAGTCCCCAAGAAGCAAGTCTTACTGCATCAGGAGCAAAACGAGAACCAACAGCAAAAGTTTGTGAAGAATCATAAGGGATTCCTAGAATTATAACTTTCTTTCTCTTAAACAACGGAAGCTGAAACATTGGATAAGCAGGAATTAAGAGCTCGGATAACATTTTAGTCACATTTTGTTCGAAGGACGAAGAAAAATAAAAAAATAAAAGATGAAGGGGCAATAGTGAATATTAGTCCCGCGACTGATTAACTTCAGTTAAAGGGAGTCCTCTTTTAAGTTCAATATCCATAAAGAATGCAGGCTGTAGAAAACTAAGTAATTCCCTTTTAATTAATTCTACATCTATGTCTCCGCATGTATAGATATCGATTGCTGCATATCCGTATTCAGGCCATGTGTGGATTGAAATATGTGATTCCGCGATTACTACGATACCACTTACACCATGTGGATTAAACTTGTGAAAGAAATCACCAAGAATTGTTGCTCCTGCACGTTTTGCTGCGGAAATCATGACTTTTCGTAGCTTTTCTGCATCATTGAGTTTCTCAAAGGAGCATCCATAGACTTCAATTATTAAATGTCTGCCAAGGTACTTATTTGGGAGCTCTAGGGATAAATTCGATCTAATATCACCGGACTTAACGGAACCTTGGTTGTATATTACGCCCCCTTGCTGGACGGCATTTTTTCCATCTGACCTCCGTTGAAGATATTCACCCTGAACCCTTCTAACTTTCACCATCATAGGATTCACCACCTTTGTGAGTAAAAGAAATTATTTTAAAGTTTTTCTATTCGGTAAAAATTATATACATGTTTGCGCGTCAGTCTTTGAAATTTCATAGCATGTAAGCAGAGCGATAATTGATGCTGTAATGGCTTGTTCTGTTGCAAAAGTAATTCCCGGAGCGAAATTCAAAATATATTTAGATATACGAAGAGCACCCGTAGGAATACCTTCTCTTGCTCCGCATAAGACGTTAATTCGTGAACTTTTTTCTAGAATTTCTCGAATTTTCTTACACAAGGTCAGAGAGAGACTCTGACCTTTTGCGCTTGTACCTATGAAAACTTCATCTCTTCGCATTCGTAGTAATTGAAAAAGATCGTAAACATATATTGGAACAAGCCGAGGTTTTCTTGAATAAGTTTTAAGTTGAATTTCATACCTACTTTTTCTTCCTTCCAAAATGCCCTTAAGAAATGCATTAAGTTCTTCTGCTGACACGGGCTTCGTAAATGCAATAATTAATTCACCAATTTCAAAAGCTTGTGCTGCACGACCAATTCGTAAACCAACACGATATGCAGCCTCTAAATTTCCCAAGTAAGGCATTTGAATTATTGATATCTTCCTTAAAATGTTCAAAATATCGGGTCTCTTTGGCTTCGTTAGTTTTTGCTCTTCACTGATTCCCAAATACGCAGTGTCGCCAAAGATTTCAATCCATAAAACTTTATCTGGAAATGAAAAATCCACCATGAAGCCAATTTCTTCAAGTCTGGATGAAACTAAAGATGCTACATCAATACTAGTGAAATAATGCGTACCGCGACGTGTTACTCTAATTGCGATTTTTTCTTCTCTTTTTACATTCTTTTTTACAAGGTCTATTGAGTTTTCAACAATTGTTTTTAATTCGCTAGGAACCATTGCCAGAACGGGTATTGCCTTTTCAACTTCAGCGATTTTGAGAATCTCCTTATATTTATCCGGGGGAAGTTCTACCAAAACAATTCCTTTTCCCTTTACCTTTGCTTTTCCTGTAGGAAACATCTCTTCAAGCAAGGACATAACGACTTTTTCGAGTCCCTCGGGTGTCTTTACTATAATCATTTTTGCTACCATAGATAGTCATTTCGAGAATACTCCTATATAAGCTTGAAATTTCTAGCAAAACTCTAAATTATTTTGGTAGCGCGGGTGCGGTGGCGGCCCTCGGGGTTTTCCCTGAGGAAACTCCCCGCTCCGCAAAAACGGGGTGGGGTAACCCACCGCGGCAAACAGCCGCGGCTCCGGGAACAGAAACGAGACCCCCGTGTCCCAATGTCGATGAGGCAGCGAAGCGGGCGGGTGACCGCCTGCGAGCTAACCTGCCGAGGAGGGACACGGGTTGGTTGAAACGGCCCGTCCCCGCGCGGAGCAAGCAATGTGGCTACGTCCAATGAGAGGAGGACGTAGCCGAGTGCTCAGTCGAATGCCGCCGACCCGCTTTCCACTTGGAGCGGGACAGAACGGGGGTTATCCGCACCCGCGCTACCATTATTTTTAACTTACATCCCATTTTTACATTCAAAGTATTCTTGAAAGAATCTAATTACTTCTCCAAAAAGGAATTCTGAAAGTTTTTCTATACTATTTGTTTTTCTTGCAAATTCTAAAATTTCGCTTGGATTGGTAATCACCTTAAATTCGGTAAATGATGGCTTAAGCTTTAGCTTTTTAAGTGTTTCCTCGATGATTTCCCTTGCATTAATTGTCTTAGATTTTATTGTAAATATGCGTCCTCGGTTGAGCCAAATCTTTTTATGTTTAACAAGGAATCGAATTAAATGTTCACTAGAGCAGTAAATTGGTGGTCCAACAATCTTACATATTTTGATGTCTTTCTCAACGAGTTCTACTCCAATTACGAAGTACCCTTGTATATCCCATGCTTTTATGTTTATTACCCTAAATCCGTGTTGAATTAAATGATTCCTAAGCTTATTTACAACTCTTAATCCTTGTCCCCAATAAATATCTTCAACAACAGAATCAATGCTAAGTACAACCAATATTATGTTTCTTGTTTGGAGTTCGTTTAAGAGTAGGTGTTCTGGTATATCTAATTTACTTGGAAAGAAGAAAGATAATGATGGTTTTTCTAAAAATAATTTAGCGAAAAACCTTATTCGATTAAGCGTTTCAATTTTAACTGCTGCGGCAGCATTTCTATTTCTATCTACCGGATCTATGATAATCATAGGCGACTTAAAATGAAACATTGCGCGTTTCTTGGACCAACTATGAGTAAAGTCAATGAAGATTTCTCTTTGTTTTGAGATTTGCTTGAGTGTATTGATGAAATTTCCAAAAGCCAAAATAAGCAATTCGCATAAATAACCAGAAAAACCGCCTATTTTAATTTCAGCACCGTAACAATTTATCCCCCTCAAGAAGGCTTTTAACAAGCGGACTTGATCTTTTTGAAGATCGGTTAGCATTTCATTTATAAATCGCGTATGATAAGGTGACCGATCTATGGGACTTTCGACCTTATCTGTAAAAAAACCGGGTACCACATCGATTTCAAAATTTTTTACTCGTAGGTGAATATATGGATGTTCTGCAAATCTAAGCTCATAACTATACTTTAGTTTTTCTCCTATAATCTCCACTATCTTTTTCAAATCTTCTCTTCGAAGTTTTTTCTTAAAGAATACAAAAATATCAATATCTCTCGCACTGGATAGCCACGTGTCTTTAGCTAAGGATCCATGGATTTCTACTAAAAAAGGCTCAGAAATATTCTTATGAAGAATCTTTTTTACTTTCTCCAAGGTCTCAGTAGCTACGCGCTCAATTTCTCTTCTTTCGATATCACTTGGAACGATTTTTTTAAGTACTCTCTTTATGATATTAGTATACTTTTGCTCAACTTTGTTCTCTGTATGAGAGTGTGGGTACTGTGGATTTACTGTATCACTTAATTCATTGCCTAGTGTATATTCTCCCGAGTTATATCGCAAATGGAACACCTGTGATTTTTGGTGGGGGTACCCCAATAGATTTTGGAAAGAAATTCTTTGATAATAAGCCTATTTTTGGGAAGAATAAAACATGGAGAGGATTATTAGCGGGAATAGCATGTGGAACTTTAGCAGGTCTGTTAGTGTACCTATTATTGCTTGTAATTCCAATTTTAGAGCCGATTTCTATTAGTCTGTGTATAGCAATTGCTTTTTTGGAAAGTGTGGGAGCACATTTTGGAGATTTGCTTGGTTCATTCATAAAAAGGAGATTAAATATCAGACCAGGGGGTCCTGCGCCTGTGCTTGACCAAACCTTATGGATAATATTTGCGATAGTTTTTGTAAGTCCTGTTTTGTATTTTCCACTGATAGAAATAGCAATCCTGTTATTATTAAGCTCTTTTCTCCATGTAGGAACAAATATCATTGCATATCTGCTTGGACTTAAAAAAGAACCGTGGTAATTCATTCTTCTAGTTCCTCTACTGGCCTAAAATGCTCAATTACTTCCTTAGCAAGTTCTTCGCTAATGTGTCCGCCGATTTTTAATGTGTCCTCTGCAACCTTATCAAATCCTGATTGTTTCTCAATTTCACTTTTTACCATATTTGGAACAAGTTTTACATCTTTTGGTTCTGAGACCAGCTCTTCCTTATAGCCGCAAAGGGGGCATGCTAAGTATATTTTGTTATCTTCTTTTTTTTCAACAAGGGGGATTCCACATTTCGGACAAAACTTAGTCACTAATCTCACCTTGACATAAATTCTGCAGAAGATAGGTGTTTTCTTTTTTAAAACTTTCAGTATTGTACTTACGAAAAAATGATGTGTATATGACGTATATGTTATGTAATAAAAACATGCATAACAATATAAGCATGAAAAACACTGCATAAAGTTAATAGCTGTATAAGTTTTGATAGGTATTGAAAAAGAATCCAGTGCGTAGCCGGGTTACTAAATTCCATGCGTAATTATATAGTCTAACTTGGTTCTAAGACTAAATTTCAAACGCTACTTGGAAGATTCAAAAATGAAATTTCAGAAAAGATAATTTTGCTATTAAGAATTAAGCAACTAAAGGAGGACTTTAAGGAATTTTTGTATATTCCAAACAAAATTTCTAAGCTAGCAAGTCCAACTTTAAAAATCTATCTGTATCTTTGATTTTCGGTGTTATGTTTTGTTTAGTAATCTTTCAAAGAAAAAAGAAAAAATAAGATGTTTCTCCTGCAATTCGCTGCTAGATTTTGATAGTTTGATAATTGATGAAGATCAAGGGTTATTAATATGCCCAAATTGCGGGGCGGTAATAAGTGAGTATGAGGCTATTTCCCCTGATAAAGAGTACCGATTATTTAGCCCACAAGATCAATTTAAGAAGGCGAGGGTAACTAAGCCTAGCATTGCACCCGGAGTTTACACATTTTCCCGCTTAATTTATGATGAAGGAATGGGTCGTCTATCTTTTGGTACAGAATCAACTCACGAGAAAATGCTTAGATATGCTAAAAGCAAGCTAGAGGAGGTAGCACCAATTCTTAATTTAAATCCTGGAATTATACAAGGTGTGCTCAGTTATTTAGCACGATTATTCTCAAAAAGAACTATTAAAAGACGCGATCTAGACTCATTTATAGCGGCTGCAATATATCTAGTCAGTAGAGAACTTGGCTGTGCTAAGCCACTTGATAGGCTTATTCAAGTTTTTGAAAGACCAAAAAAGAGCATATCTCGGGCTTTAGATCAACTTAAACGTACATTAAACTTATGGGTTCGACCACCACGAGCAGAAGATTTCCTACCTAGTTTAGGAATGGAATTGAGGGTTTCTCCAAAGGTATTAAAACTAGCTCGTCGTATCCTTGAGGAGGCGCGGAAATTAAGGTTACTTGATGGAAAAGATCCATGCGCATTTGCGGCAGCGAGCATATACTATGCATGTGATTTATTATCAGAAGCTCGTAGTCAAAAGCAAATAGCAGCAGTATCTGCAAGTACTGAAGTAACTATACGTAACTGCTATAGGATACTTAAATCCGCACTTGACAAAAAGATAAAGCAGATTCTTTCGGAGTTAGAAGAATAATTTTCTCTTACATTATCATCATGTAGTATTAAATAATATGCGATATTCTTACTTAGTTTTGAAATATTTTTTTAGGATGTGATTTTGATGAATCTAGATGCAAAAGTAAATGAAATCATACAAATATTGAAGAATCTATCTGGAAAATACAAGGAACTCAGAAATTATGCCAAATATTTAGACTTGCTTTTGTCTGACTTCATATCTAGAGCACTTAGAGTTTTAGAAGTAATAAACGAGCATTTAACTAGATTAGAAGGAGAGATAGAACTTCTCAAAACCAAACAAATTCAAGTTTCTCAAATACCTGAGGAAAAAATAGCTGAAGAGCAAAAAATGGTACAAATTCCAAAAGTTCCTCAACAAGCGTTGATACCATTTCCATCACAAGTTTCACAAAAAAGTGTGGACACTCAAATAACTAAAAAACCCAGCGTACAGAGGATGCAAATAGAGCAACAAAAAATAGAGCAAGTCCCACAGATTCCAATACGAGAAGTACCAGTAGCACAAAGAACTGATATTCAGACACAAAAACCAACAATGCCATATTCGCAGACCGATCAAGCTAGACTGACAGAGAGTACTCAACTAACATCAATAACGCAGTCGCAGATGCAACCACAACCAACACGACAATCAACACGTAGAGCAGATGTAAGGTTAGAGATGCTATCTCAACTAAAGGAACATTTAAAGAGTCGGGCAAAGATAGCAAAGAAGTTAGCATAGGTACTGAGTGATTTGAAAAACGTTAAACTTGAGGAGCAAGTTAGCAATAATGAGGCAATTAGAGGGATAATAAAGACTCTTGAAAGAGCTAAACAGGCTTTCCCTCAAATTTACAAGCATGCTCTTGAAATATATAGTCAGCGAGGAATTAGAAAATATACAATTAAGTCAGCAAAGCAAGAGATAATCTTTTGGTGTGTTACTGGAACACGAGCAATATATATCGTAGTAATTCGTGGAAATAAATTCATTTGTTCATGTCCCGATTTTGTTTTTCATGTGTTACTTAAATCCAATAGTTCACGAAGAACTTTTTGTGCACACATTTTGGCATGTATGCTCGCAATTATCCGCAATCACATAATTAACATAAGTATTGAACTTCCCGAAGAGCAAATGAGGGAATTCTTAATCAAATGGATATAGTTGCTCAGGTAATGTTACATGAATTTGCGTCTCATATTGGCACTTTAACATGGAGTATTCTTTTTGAATCTAATTTTGATTTCATCTGGAACTATCACTAAATAACTGTAATTATTTAATGCTAGTACTTTTGCTTTGAGTTTTCTTATATGTGAAATTAGTCGAGCCAGAAAGTTATTTGCTCTAAATTTATTGTTAAGCTTTGCCACAATAATTTTCCTTTGCCTAATAGCAGTCAATAATTCTCTTACATCAGAACCCGAGTTCAATTCAATTGCTATTATTTCGCTCACTGCTATATACCGACTTTTCATCATGAAGAGTTCAGTAGCTCTTTAATCTAAAATTTAGACAATCTTTCGATAATATGCATACAATATTCATCACAAGAACCTAAAATATGTTTTCCCGCTATTGTAAATGTAAAAACCATAGAATATTGGAGTTGATGAATTATGAATGATGTTCATCAAAAAGAAAAAATTCGAGTTATTATCACCGGAACTCCAGGCACAGGCAAAACAACTATTGCAAAATTTCTAGCAAAAGAGCTTTCAGCCGATCTAATTTCTATAAGTGAATTTGTCATAACACGAAAACTATATATGGATTTTGACTCAAAAAGAAAGGCATATGTCGTTGATCCAGAGAAGTTTAGGAAGCATATAAGCAAAGAGCTTAAACAGAAGCAAAGGGTTATTATTGAAGGCCTGTGTGCAGATTTAATACCAGATGATTTGATAGATTTTTGCGTGGTTCTTACCTGCGAGCCATTTGAACTAGAAAGAAGATTACGGGAAAAAGGATGGCCAGAGGAAAAAATACATGAAAATGTAGATGCTGAAAGGTTTAAGGTTATCTTAGGTGAATGTCTCGATGCATTTGGGGCAAAAAAAGTGATTGAAATAGATACAACATATTTGTCAATAAAGGAAGTAGTTGAAAAGATACTTGAAAAAATTAGAGAAAAGGATTGTTGATAATGAGTACGAAACGAGCAGTCATTATTTATTCAAGACAACATGTAAATGAAAATGAACTTAGAAGAGTAGTTGATATCATAGAATCAAAAGGAATTCAAATTATTACCAAAATCGATAGTGAAAGCATAAACAAAGTTCCAGATAATGTTGACATTGCAATTGTATTGGGAGGAGATGGAACTTTATTAAATGTAGCTAAAAGAATAAAGGTGCCTTGCTTTGGAATCCGTTATGGTAAAGTTGGGGCATTATCGGAAATCTCGCCAAGGGAAATTAATGAAGTAATTCAGCTTTATACCGAGCATAAGTATGATGTAATAGAATACACACTGTTAAAATGTACTGTTTCCGAAACGCAGATGATATTTCACTTTTTTAATGATTTGGTTGTCATTTCTCCTGAAAGATCATTAATATATTTTGATTTGGTTGTAGACGACGAATATCTTTGTTCAGTTAGAGCTGATGGCGTAATAATCTCTACAACAATCGGGAGCACGGCGTATGCATTATCTGCGGGAGGCCCTATAGTTGATGAAGAAGTTAATGGAATAATAATCGTAGCCATTTGTCCTCAGTTGGGAATTGTTCCTCCGTTAGTATTTTCGCAAAGTAGAAAAATCAAAATAAAATTTCGCGCAGTAAATAAACTACTTTTAGTCATTGATGGGTCCGAGAAAGTAGAACTACCAGCGCCCTTTACCCTTGTTATAACAAAGTCAAGTAAGACTGTGAGATTGATTCGATTTAAACGCTTTTTCCGTTTAAAGCGTATATTAAATCTGATGTTGGCAGGGTCAGGTGTGCATAAAGTATGACTTCGAATAGGGAAAAAACAAGCAAAGAGTCGTTTAAATATAAAGACAGAATCATATTAATTGATAGTTCATTACTGATGTTACCAGTAGCAGGAAAACGCAGGCAATTAAATATTGAAGAGGCTCTATATTCTGCATCAGAGGGAGGCCTATTAGCTATCCTTGATTCAACACTAGAAGAGTTAAAAATATTGCGTGAAAAAGCAAAGGGTAAGAAAAAACTTGCGGCAGATTTTGCCCTAGAGTTAATTAAAAGAATGAAGTTACCAGTACTATATGTTGACGAAATAGACCCAAATATCAGAAGGGAAGTAGAGGAACTTAAAAAGAAGCTCAAAAAATGGGAAGTTCATGATGAAATTTTGGCTCGCGCAGCTGAAAAGATAAATGCTATTGTTGCAACAACAGATATGGAGCTAGTTAGAAGGCTCAGAAAAAGGGGTGTCCCAGTATTATATTTACGTGCTGGAAAATGGTTTGTAATTGAGTAAAACTTGATGCAAAGGATGACAATTACCTACAATTGTAAGTTTATGTACGAAACGCACTTTTCACTGAATACTATAATACGGAATCGATTTTCCTCAGAAGTTCAAGTATTTTATCTAGCATATTATGTACTTTTTCAGAAAAGAACGTTCTTAAAGTTTCAACATACTCATTAAACATCGAAATTAATTCCGTTACAAGATTGTTAGTCGCATGTTTTTTGATGAGGTCTCTCAATTGCTCAGCGATATCCACAAGACGCGTAGTTTTTTCTAAAACTTGATTAAATTCACTAATTATTTTTTTTCCGTCCTTAAATGCAATAATTGATCCTGCGTAAGATTTAATCAAGTCGCACAATTCTGTAATTTCTGGTAATACATCAGAACGAAGATATTCCACAAGTTCGTCTAGCATTTCTGAAGTTATTTCATGTGGATTTGAACCAATATTGGGAATTTCATCAACTAGTCTTTCAATTTTATCAATTTGTGACGTGATTCCACGTAGAAACTCCCTTAATTCTGACTCCTTTTCTGTAGTGATTTTTCGCATGGTAAATCCCTACTTAAATATAATTATTCGTCAAAGACGTTAAAATTCATGGCTTGTTAGATTGAAATGATATAGATTACTATAAACCGAAGTATTAAAATAGGCTAATCATCAAGTGTCTTAGTGTATTTAACTCATTTTAATTCTTGAGAGACAAAAAACTTTTTCCTACTTTCCTAATAAATACCAGAAATAGTGAGGATTCATATTCCAAACGCTGGTATGGTTTAGACTCACATAGACACATCGCCTCAAGCCCAAATTAATCACCAGATAAGCCCTATACCGTAGCTTGCATACTCTCACCGCGCTTAATCACAATATAACCAGCCTCATACA
>Ga0190313_1000457_pt1 | contig 24645 bp, 24 predicted proteins | sample 4870071011_MG_FD_169989 | JGI IMG/M metagenome (GOLD analysis project Ga0190313, IMG submission 169989) | Hydrothermal vent sediment bacterial communities from Southern Trench, Guaymas Basin, Mexico - 4870-07-10-11_MG | ecosystem: Environmental > Aquatic > Marine > Hydrothermal vents > Sediment ... | reverse complement strand
CTCTTCTTTATGAGATCTTTTATTGTTTTATCCGACAGTAACATTTGGCATCTCTTTCTTTTCAAAGCACTAGAACATATCCATAAATTTTTTATTTACCTAATACTGGCAAAATATGCAAGAAAGAGAAAACATTAGCATCCCGATATAAGGGTTTAAATTATTGAGCTCTTTTCTGTAATTTTCTGTTAGAATTCGAGGGATAAATGTTGAACCACTGGATTGGCGAAGAAGACGAAGAAAACGGCATTAAGTTACTCTTGAAGACTAGTGAGTTAAAGAAAGTCAAAACTTCAAAGTTTACAGCTTTCATTGGAAATCATAAGATTTTCGGGCGATTTTTGGTTTTTGATGAAGGAAAAAGGAAGACGATTCAAATTTGTGAGAATTTCGATTTTTACTCAGAAATGTTTCATGTTCCAATGTGTGCGCATCCAAATCCTCAATACGTTCTTATAATAGGTGGCGGAGATGGTTCCACTTTGAGAGAGATTCTAAAACATAATCCTCAAAAGGTTGTATTATGTGAAATTGATAAGGATGTCGTGAATGTTGGTTTACATTATCTCCAAACGTATAAAAATGCTCTTCAAAATGAGAGAGTTCAATTTGTCTTTATGGATGGAGCCACGTATGTAAAAGAAACAAATGAAAAATTTGATGTGATTATTTGTGATGTTACCGATATTTATCCAGGTGAACCCGCGGGATCCCTTGGAACATCACAATTTCTTGAGAATGTTAAGAAGATTCTGAGAAATAATGGTATATTTTGTATTCAAAGCGGTTCTCCAATATTTCATAAAGATATAGTAAGACATTTATATTCACTTGCTAAGAAAACATTCAAATATTCCTTTGTTTATGCGTCAGTTGTTCCCTTCTACCCAGGAGGAATCTGGACATTTATTATATGCTCAGATAACCTTGATCCGAGAATCCCACGAAGAACATTCATTGGAAAGTTCTATTCACCGGAAATTCACAAGATTGTTTTTGTTTTGCCTCCATTTCTAAAAAGATTATTAGAAAATCAATGAACCACATTCACTCTTCTTCGCTTTTCTTCTTTTTACGACTTCTCTTCCTAGCTCTTGATTCTAATTCACGTATTTCATCCAAAAGAGAGTCAACACATCTATTATAAATCTCGCATTCCTTCCTCTTTTTCGATATTTTTTTCTCTTCTCCCCATCTTCTTAGAATCTCTAAAGCATACCTCGCTGCTTCCAATTTCTTTGAAGTCCTCGACAATCTGTTAATTTCACGCCTAAGGAAAAAGAGCTTTTTTGCTACCATTCTTTCATCTTTTTTAAGAATCACTTCAAATAATTCATGAAGAATTTCATCAATACGTTGAAGGATATCTTCGAACTTCCTTGACAGTTTTACCACCATCATTATAGTTTTGGCACAAAGTATTTACCCAAAAAAATAAGAAAAAAGTTACTTAATGTGCCAGAGCTCCCATGGTAAGTTGTTATATCTTCTGAAATGATTTATTTATGAGATAATATGTAAAAATATGTCGAAATAATCATACAATTTAAATTATAGGTATTACAAGACTCAACAAATAATAATATTTCACTACTGTGAGAGCATGATGCCAGAAAAAACAAATGAAATTGACGTCTTTAAAGCACTAGCACATCCACTAAGGAGACGAATTCTTCTCTTTCTCTATAAGAAAGGTTCTGCCACTCATAGTGATTTATCGAAAATTGAATCAAAGGCGGGAGTTTTATATCATCATTTAAGATTGCTGAAAGGACTCATAGAAAAAGATGAAAAACATAGATACTTTCTAACAGAAAAAGGCAAAGAAGCAGTTAGAATACTACTCGAAAACTATTTTTACCTAGCAGATTCAGGATTAAGTAGAATCCTATTAAGACGCGAATTCGAAAAAACCACCAAGCTTAAAATAGTATTCTCATTATCCTTATTCTTCATGACCTTAGTCATGCTTTCCCTTCAAAGGAAGTATGCCATCTTTCTGTTACTAATAATCCCGATGGAATTAGATGCCATAATCTGCATGGTCTCTTATTTATGTAGCTGGATCCTTTCAACACTACTTGCAGTTTTCCTTGCAAAAATACTTTACGGAAAAAGCACAAAAATCCATGAAATGTTGTGGAGAACCGCATTTTCATTTATTTTTCTCATTTTGTTATTAATTCCACTAGAAGATTTACTTTCTCCTATATTGCAATTACTGGCCCAAGTATTACTTCTACTGTATTTTACCTCAATCATATCGGTGACACTTAAAATTTGGTTAAAACGAGCAGCAATAATCACTCTCCTAATTCATTATACAAGTCTTCTTATCTATGTAGTGACAATAATCTAACACTTCAAAATTAAGAATAACGTGCAATAGAGCATTGCTATTTAGTTGTTTAAGAGTTTTAGACATAATACTTACAATCAAAAAATTCTACTTTAGCAAAATCCTTTAAAAGATTATGAAAAACACGGAAAGAATATTAAGAATTTTTTAGACATTATTATCTTTGAACGAAATATGCCAGACAACATGAATAATCTAACCACAACGCTTATACAATTAGACTTAAAGTGGGTGCACACATATTGTGAGGAAATCATTAAAGCAACACGAAAGAAAAATTTGATAAAAGCACATAATAATTTCTACAGATTAATGCGTTTGCTGGAGAGCAAATCACGAGAAATACGAAGAGAGCTAGCAAGAATAGCATATAATAAATTAAGAACTGCAAAAAGAATTCCTAGTTCTATGCAAGAACATTTTGCATTCTTTCTCCTGCGTCTTGAAAGAATACTAAACTAAGTTAATGTAAAAATAAATACTTAAATATTTATGTAGTAAATTATAACAGTATTTACTAGCAAAATATTTAAAAAGTTATAATATTTCAAAAATATGGTAAAAAAGGGAGATACATGGAGGAACTCCTATTGAGACAAGATATAAAATGGATTGAAAAATACGTAAAGAAGATAGCAAAAATACTTGGAGGACGCAGAATATCTGGAGAAAAAGAGCTAAAAGCAGAAAAAGAATATGCACTTTTGGTAAAATTAATAGCAGAAAAAGAACGAAAATCAGAAAGAAGAAAATTAGCAAAATTCGCTATCGAAAAATTACAAGAAGCAAAGAAAAAACTCAAAAGCAAAAAAGCAAGGAGAATAATTGATAAATTCATTGAAAGACTAAGGAAAAGATTTCTGTCCTAGCAGACTTCTATTTCAACAACTATGATGAATACTATTACAATAACACTAGAAAATTCTACTCTTTACATCAAATTCGAAACGTAATAAGAATGTGTTTATGAATTAAGTTAACGTATTCTTCCAGAAATATTCGAAAAAGATTATGAAAAACTCAATTTCATTATCATTAGCATAATGAAATAGTCGAAGAGAATAAGTTTCATATCTTATATATTTTTGGCGAATAAGATGAATAACAAAGTTTTAGTATTCGCACTAGTATTACTAACCGCATTATACATATCAACCGCTGTAAATGTAATTAATGCACAAATGGAGACCACTCCTATTATAGAAATACAAGGTCCAGTTGGTGGCTGGCAGGAAGTACGACCATGGAGACCATGGACGATCATAGCAGGTCGAACAAGTTTTACAATGAAGATTTATATAACATGGCCAAAAGAAGCTGGAACTAATTTAACATGGTTAGAAGTATGGGCTGATGCTAAAGGAATACCGATATCAAACGATACTAATGCAACGTTTCAACCCTATCAGGGAGCACTTCCAACAATCTTAATTTATGATGAACACGGAAACTTGATTACAAAGAAAGCACTAAGTGGAGAAAAATTCACAAATTGGTTATCAATACCAGAAGATCCGTTTAAGACCGATGTAGCTTACTTTAACGTAACTGCAGCAATGGAGAACGTAAGCTGCTCAATTAAACCAGGATGGAGAGTTGAGTTAACATATGTTTTATCAGCACCAGGAGAATACGCAATACCACAAGGAAAGAATGACATAACAATTCGCCTAAGATTTTGGATAAGATTTGGCTCCAAGAAAGCAGGAATACAATTTGTAGGTTATAGAGATTTTAGAGTAATAAGACCGCCAATCGTGAGATTATATATTGTAATCGGATTAGCAGTTGGAGTATTCGTTGGCCTCCAAGTGTTGGGCTACTTAGGATTCTTCAAATTCTACACTGATACAGACCTAATCACAATCGCATTAATAGGCGCCCTCCAAACAGTATGGGTGCAAATCATTGGAAGACAATTCGTCTTCCCAATACTTGATCGTATTCCATTCTCTTACAACTTTGCGGTTGGAGACTTTCCATATATCCTTTTGCTTGTAATTGCAATTGCCATTGTCAGAAAACCCGGAGCAGCAAGCCTTACCCTGTTCGTTTACAATATTATATCTGAAATAGGATGGTACGGAATCAATCCTCTTTGGTGGGCATATCCATTTGCACAAGGGCTTCCAGTGGATCTCTACTTACTCATAAGAGGAAGAGCTATATTCACAAACAAGCTCTCTTTCTTTAAAGTAACAATTCCTGAGGAGGAATTTGTGAAAATTCGCGAACTTCCTGGTCTTAGATTCATTGATGGACTCATCGTCGGATTCTTACGTGGATTCTTTATGCAACTCTCGCTTTATACTGTATTCTACCCCACATTATTCAGGATCGAATATTGGTGGGAATACGTCTTCTGGTGGTTAGTTATTCCATGGGCGATTGGAAACAGTATTGAAGCGGCAATATCTATACCTATTGCTGAGCGCGTTGAAAAAGCGATAGTATTCGCATAGGAAAATTATTTAGTATTGAAAGATTTACTAATTGCCCGATTTTTTCTTCTTATTAATCTAAACTAATAAAAGATAACAAGACTTTTAAGTTATTTTCATAGAAATTTATACATAATTCTAAATTACTCATCATTTAATATCATGATTTTGAATCTGATAATAAATCGCAAGCCATGATCATTTGATTATCATTTGTAGTTCTCTAAACTTCATCAGTTCTCCTTGAATAAGCTCAGTACACCGTGCTATCGCATCAGCGAATAAAAATTAACTATTTAAATCAAATTAATGCAACTTTTTATATTTTTAATAGATGAATTTCGTATCTTTTTATATATTTCTGCATTGTAGAATAATTGGTGAGTGGAATAAGCACGAAGTTGCATGTTTTTCTACCTAATCTTAATATAGTTGGTCATCAAAAGATTGAGAACATGGATATTTATTACATCTCAGCTTCAATTAGCCCACCAGATAGTTTGATTTCTTTGAGAGAAGCTTTAGAAAAAGGTCTTGTAATTGTTCGCGAAATTGAAGGTGCCGAAAGAGTTCATGAGCTTGAGATTATTAATAATTCGGACAAATATGTGATTGGAATTAGGGGAGATATTGTCAAGGGCGGTAAGCAGAATCGATGTCTTATGGTTACGGTAATTATTCCGCCGCAACAAGTAGTGTCTCCTGAGAAAATTAGAAGAATTTCTGATGTATCTCATAGTTCTTCAATAATAACACGTACGCGAATCCCTCTTTTCTCTTGTGTTGAGGCCTTGAGATGGCATTACGCTGGAGGAAAAGCATTTAGATATGGTGCTAGATTGAGTTTGTTTTCAAAAGCATCATACTTATTACTCGAAAGAAGATCCCCAAGCAGACGGGCAAGTCTTGCATTTTTACCAAGTCTCCAACATGATACTTGGAGAAAAATAGAATTAATCCTTAATGCAATGGGCGTTAAATCAAAAACCAGAAACTTCTTAGATGCCATTGAAGCCATATCAAAGGAGAGGATAAAAATACCTGAAAACGCGAAGGGCGTAATTATATTCTTTGACGGACGAGCTTATCACGGAGAGTTCTTTAATGTAAAAGATGCCAAGAAATTCATTGAAGATTCCATTAAAGTAGCATTATTAGATTACCTATTGATGACCGCAGAGGGAATAAGGGTAAAAACAACTTACGAAAACATTGATTCGATTATTAATGAACTACTCAATTGTGAACTAATTGAAAGAGACAGTCTTCTCGCAGAAAAAGCATTCGACATTAACCACGAAAAAATTCATGGTCAGTTAATTTGCTTTGGAAACACACCAGTGTACCTTGAGTTCACCCTACCAATAGAATCTATTGAAATAAGAGTTAACAAATTCTAAAGTCTCTTTGCTTCTCTAAAATTTCTTTGATTATTTTTAAACGTTAGTAATTGAATTATTTTTAAGTAAAGTATGTAATATTTCTGCTTTACAGAAAATGCTTATTGTTCTTGGGATTTGATGACCCCAGGGATGTTTTTTATTTTTGTTATGAACACTCCATCATCGTAGATCTAGCGAACACCTGTCTCATACTCATTGTCGTGATAATCCAAATATTGCACTAAAAACCCAAAAATACAATTGGGAAATTTCTGCAACGAATACTCAAAAGTTACTTTATTGAAAAAATTGCTGTGCTAAGTTATAGTGCTATATTATGCACAAGTAAGCTCGTGATATTAAGAACTACGAAGTTTATTTCTGTTTTTTCTGAGTTTTATCCTTAATTAGATATTTTTATATTTGCTGAAGAGAGGAGCGTCATGGAAATACTGAGAATTGAGAACTTAAGATTTGCTTATGAACCAAGTCAATGGATCTTGGACAATATAAACTTGCGTTTTCGAAAGGGCGAGTTCGTTCTCTTAATAGGTCCGAGTGGTTGTGGTAAGACTACTTTGTTATACTGCATAAATGGATTGATTCCACATCGTCTTAAGCGTGGCATTCGAAAAGGCAAGGTTCTTTTGAATATTAACGGAAAATGGCATGATGTTGCATCGCTTCCGATGAATGTCATATCTCAGCATGTTCAAACAGTGTTTCAGGACCCTGAGATACAATTTTTTAAGCTCCACGTAATTGATGAATTAGCATTTACTCTTGAAAATCTTGGATATTCTCGGGAAGAGATTGCTAGAAGAATTGAATTTGCGGCGAAGGCTTGTGGAATTGAACATTTGCTGAATAAGGATGTTTTTTCATTAAGTGGTGGTGAAAAACAAAGAGTTGCTATTGCTTCTGCGTTGGCGGTTCAACCAGATATTCTTTTACTAGATGAACCAACGTCAAATCTTGATCCTGTTGGTGCCAAGATGGTATTGGAGACAATTGAAAGAATCGCAAAGCATGGTTCGTTAGTTATACTTGTTGAGCATCGTTTAGAAGAAACAAGTAAACATGCAGATCGCGTTATTGTGATGCACGAAGGACGAATTTTGGTTGATGCTCCTCCCAAGAAAGTATATGGTGATCCTGAATTATTACAAAAGTTGTATGAAATTGGGATTCGCCCTCCATGGCCCGCAGAATTAATTTCTAGGTTGAAGAAAAAACGGATACTTCCTGAGAATGCTCCAGTGCCTCTAACGGTGGAAGATGCTAGTAATATTATTAAGGAATACTTAAAGCAGGGACAATTAACTCCAATAAAAATCCCAACCCCAGATATTCCTAGTATGTTCTCTTCAGTTGATAATAATAGACGTCCCGTGATTGAAATAAAGAATTTGTGGTATATGTATCCTGACGGAACTGTGGCTCTTAGAGGAATCAATCTGAAAATCTACGAAGGTGAATTTGTGGGTATCATTGGTAATAATGGCTCTGGGAAATCAACCTTACTCTTAAATATTCTTGGCTTGCTTAGACCAAGTTATGGGAAGGTATATGTTTTTGGTAAGGATGTAACCAAAATATCTGTCGCTGAGTTAGCAAGACATGTTGGTCTTGTGCTACAAAATCCTGACCTCATGCTATTCCAACCAACTGTTTGGAAAGAATTAGCATTTGGACCAAGAAATCTGGGATTGCCCAGAGAAGAAATTGAGAGAAGAGTTAAAATGGCGCTGAAGATGATGAAAATAGAAAGATTTGCTCAAAGAGATCCCCATAGATTAAGCCGTGGACAGCGTCATAGAGTGGCTGTTGGCGCTGTATTAAGTATGATACCAAAGATATTTATTGCGGACGAACCAACTACCGGTCAAGATTATGGTTCATGTAAGGATTACTTGGAATTACTAGCAAAATTAAATAAAGAAGGACGCACAATTATTGTTGTTTCGCATACGCTTGACATCATTGCTCGATACTGTTCACGTGTTGTAGTATTACACCGAGGAAGAATTGTACTTGATGGTCCTCCTCGAGAAGTTTTTGCAAGAGCTGATATTTTAGAACGAATTCAATTGGATATTCCATATATTACTCGAATAAGCCTGCTTCTTAGAGATCTCGGAATACCCGTTGCACTTCGAATAGAGGAATTAGAAGCCTATCTTGAAAAAATGTCTCGTGCAAAGGTGATGTGAAATGCGCCTAGGAGTGTATGGACTTGCTTTAACTTTTGTTCTGCTTGTTCTTATTGGCGTTCTTGCTTGGGTTGCTGATGAGCAAAGAGCACTTCCCTATGAAATTAGGGTACCTCATATTCCAAATGATGTTACTATCTATGATGGAAGTCCAATATCTGTTAGGCACATCGTTTTGCTGCTTTTAGTCGGATGCAAGGAAGCACTAAAGTTTCAAAATTATCTCGTGATACTAATATCGTGGACAGTCTCGTGGTTTTTGCTTGGTGGAATGGCTAGGAAAATTCGTGATATAATTTTCGGTATAATCTTCCAGTATGTGGTTATGATACTGTATTTAAGTATTGTTCATGTTCGTATTATTCTATACATTCCAGAGAGCATAATACCTGCTTTTTGTGCGTTTTTCGCTTCAACTGGTATGTTTTTACTCCTTAAGAAACTTCGCAAATATGACTTTTTTGAAGTTCTTGAGAGGAAGTTGAATATACGAGTTGAACCAGGATATAGATATGAAATACCTGTTCCATTTACGTGCCCAAACTGTAACGCCGTACAATATTCAAACGCTCAATATTGTTGGAGATGTGGAACAGATCTAACGAAATTTTATAATGAGAGAGCAGGGTGACTTGTATGGGAATTGAAGTAGATTTATCTTTCTTATCCGAAATCTTTCCAAAAATCGATCCAGCCATATGGGAATTAATTGCATCTATTCTCATTTTCATAGCACTTGGAGTAATAATACCAGCATTAATCGCGTACTTGATATTTAGACTCATAGGTTTAACTGGATTTCGCAGACTTTTCAGTTATGAACGTAGACCATCAGTATGCCATTCTATGCATCCTACGGCCAAAATTCTCTTTGTTCTTTTCATAACCATATCAGTAGCAATTGTAAATAGTATAATCGCAATAATTATTTTATTCATTATAGCGTTTATACCATGGATTTTCTCTAATCCATCTTCCGATAAAATACGACTAGTCTTAATTTTCTCAGCATTCCAAATCTTGCTTATTAGTTACGGTCAGTCATTCCTGAATCCTGGATTTGCCCGCAGAGAGTTGACAGCACTATTTGTTTTCCCAACCCCTCTCTATACAACATTCCATTGGGAAGCAATAACTGTGAATGGTTTGATATACGGAATGTTCCAAAGCTTACGAGTAGTAGCCGCATTAAGTGTTGCAGTATGGTTAATAACTACTACAGCTCCCTCCGATATATTATATGGTCTAAGAAGATTCTTCCCATTAGAAATTAATTTCATGATTTCCACTGGAATACGTGCAATCCCAGCACTTCTAGAAAAATCCACATTAGTTTTAGCAGCGGAAAGAGCACGCGGTCTTCAAATATTCCCACGTCATTCCAGAAATCCACTTATAATCATCAGAGATGCCATAAGAGCCTTTAAAGTGATTATAACAGCATTTATTCCAATAATCATTGAATCTCTTCGTTCTGGTTATCAATTGGCTTTGGCATTAAGTACGAAAGCATTTCGAGCAAAAAGAAAGAGAACATACTTCAGAATTATAAAGCCTTCGTGGATTGATGCCACGGTCATGTTACTTTCCATCATTGGATTGATTCTTATCATACTCTTAGCTCAATTGCAATTAGTATAGCTCCTTTCTCATTTTCTCATCATATTGGGAACCAACATGATGAATATTGATAAGCAGAAATTAGGTCGTATTATTCTTGAAAAATTAACATCTACCTTTAGAATCAAGAAAGGAGATTTTGTTGTAGATTACGCAGAGAATCCTTTTGAAATCCTTGTGTCAATAATTCTCTCACAGAATACAAGTGACAAAAATTCAATTCGTGCTTTTTTAAACCTTAAGAATTCAGTAAGTACTACTCCAGAAAAATTAGCAAAAGCGTCATTAGAAGAAATTGAAAAGGCAATTAAAGTCGGTGGATTGTATAAGATAAAAGCGCGCAGAATAAAAGGATTGGCAAATATGATACTAAAGGGATTAAATTTAAAGGAAATTCTTGAAATGCCCGTGGAATTAGCTCGAGAGAAATTACTTAAAATTCCTGGGATTGGAAGAAAAACCGCAGATGTATTCTTAGCGTTATTTGGAAAGAAAACAATTGGAGTAGATACACACGCCGCAAGAGTCGCGAAGAGGCTTGGATTGGTTAGCGATGATGCTAATTACGAAGAAATACGACATGCATTATTAGAAACCTTCAATTTCGTTGAAAATTTTGATTATGTTCACAGATTACTAATTCAACTTGGGAGAACATTCTGTAAAGCAAAATCACCAAAGTGTAGAGAATGTCCGCTTAGGGATTATTGTTTATATGCAAGAAGATTTAGCCCAAAAATGGAACAAACGAGAAAATGATAATCATTCCTATTTTCTCTCCGCTCTTTGGATCCATATAAAATCTAATTGAACCTTTTGGAACCATTCCCAATTCTTTTGCTACCTCAATGGATTTGTTCCCAATTATATTTAGACACATGCTTTTCTTAAGTGCCTCACGCATTACTCTTATTAAATCATGCTTAGTGGCTGGAATACCGCCAAAGAAATGCTCAGAAATTTTTATTTTGTGATTTGTTTCTGGATCTATTAACTCGGCTCCAAGCAAGTCAACATCCACAATTGCAACTGTTCTTGCTTCTTTGTGCTCCTTAATGTAACTTATGATCTCCTCGCTCACGTGTATCAATGTTTATAACTTGTGTTGCTCAAAGGAAACCTCTACTTCTGGTAGCTCTGGTAATTCCTCTTTTTCTTTGATTTCCTCCGTAACTTCTTCCTTCTTTTCCTCTTTTACTTCCTCCTTTTTTTCTTCAACCTTTTGTGTTTGAGCAAGCGGTATCTGGTTTATACTTATTGAAAAACGTCCATCTTTGGTTCTTGATACAAGAATTTTAAGTTCGCTACTCTCTCCTCGAATACTAAGTTGAAGTTCACTTTCTTTGAAATCCGGTATTAAACTAATTACGTTGTCGAGCATTTCAAAGAGTGCATTCACAACCTTGTTGTATTTACCAAATGCTGATGCCATCTTTCATCGCCTAAAAGACAGTCTTAAACAATAAAATATTTAAAAGATGATTATTTCGTGAAATTATTGGTATGCGAAAATCATGCAAATATCCTCACAATATTAAAACTAAATAAAAATGAGGATGAAGATTCCTACAATGGGATTTTAAATGAGTGAAATTCATTTAATTGAACCAACGATACCGGGGATATTACTTGGTAAGATAGTCATTGATAAGGCAGGAAAAATTTGCGGCATCTGCTGGGCTGTTAAAATTAAATCAGGAAAATGCTTTATAGAAGTGAGAGGCGAAGAAATATTTGAAATTCCTATGGAAGAAATAGAAATTAACGAGAACATCCATGTAAAAAAAGAAATAAAATGTAAGGAAGTTAATTCAGAAAAAATCTCTCGACTTCTTGATGAGCTTGTCAATGAAATTCTGTTAAACTATGAATTCCTTAAAATGTGGAAAATGACTAAAAGCATCTGAATCTGTGATGAGAAAAAACACTATAGTTTTTCGATTTCTTCTAGTATCTCTTCCTCCTCTATAATCTCTTCCTCAACTGGTTTTGGAGCCCTTTCTTTAATAACTTCGGCAACTTCCTTCGGCTTTGGCTTTGGTTTTGGTTTTTCTTCCGCAGGAGCTACAGGCTTTTTACCCAATGCACCTACACCAGCAGCAATTAATGCTGTTATTATTGCATAAATCACTAAACCTAGTCCATCTGTGTAGAAATATTCGTAAGTGATTCCATAATCACCAAATCCTGCAATATTGGCGATAAGTGCTATTATTGGAATAAGTAATGGGCCAAGTAATCCAGCGATAAATCCACCACCAGCGCTTCTGGCTATGGCTCCAGAAACTGCCGCTATAAAGAGTATCAATGCGAATATGAAAAACCACGTAAAAAGATCCGTGGATATATTTCCACTTACCAGCTCATTGAATGGTTGAAACATTCTATTAATTTCTGATAAAATTTCACTCAGGGTATACAAGAAGTCTCCATTTAAAAGATAGTAGAAAAATTCGATAATTGCAACAAATATAATACAAGTTGTGAAGATCGCTAAAACAGCTCGTCCTGCTTTACCCAATTTTTCGCACCTTTCAAAAAATAAATTTTAAAATTTTTTATAAGCTAAAGTAAAATATCTAGAAGATTAAAAACTTCCAAAGGTTATCTGAAGTAATATGTTATGATACTCATAATGAATATTTTGAGATTAGGGTTTCATACATGGTCTACGATGTTATTAGTATTCTCGATTTTTCGCGCGATGAAATCATGCAATTGTTTGATTTAACTGACAAAATCCGGCAAATTCTTCCTAAGAAGAGAAAAATACCTATTTTATCGGGATACACTGCTGCCTTAGCCTTTTTTGAACCATCAACTAGAACAAGGCTTTCCTTCGAATTAGCTTGCAAAAAACTTGGCATGGATACATTAACGATTATTGGAGAATCGGCGATAAGCTTAATGAAAGGAGAAAGATTTAGTGATACAATAAGAATGCTTGATTCATACTCTGATTTGATTTTGATAAGACATCCCGCAGACGGTGCGAGCCGTTTCGCAGCAGAAATTGCAGAATCTCCAGTTATTAATTGTGGAGATGGCGCCCATGAACATCCTACTCAAGCACTAATCGATCTCTATGCAATACATAAATTTAAGGGAAACATTGATAATTTAACCATAGGTATTCTTGGAGATGTACGATTCGCACGGACTGTGGTTTCCCTTCTCAGAGGCTTAACTCTTTTCAATCCCAAAAAAGTGTATATAATCTCACCTCCATTTTTGCATCTTCGGGATGTTTACAGAGACGAACTAAAGAAAAGAGGATTAAATTTCGAAGAAAGACATTCCTTGCTAGATGTATTACCTGAGTTGGATGTACTATACGTTGTTAGGATTCAAAAGGAACGCTTTCCTGACCCTTCAGATTATGAAAAAGTAAAGGGTTCGTATATGGTAACCCGCAAAATAATAAAAGAGTACGCAAAAGACGACCTTATTATATTACATCCTTTGCCACGTGTGGAAGAACTAGCGCTTGACATTGACAATACTAAATATGCAAAGTATTTTGATCAAGCGAAGTTTGGAATTTATGTAAGAATTGCTTTGATTACTTTGATATTTGGTGTTCAAGATAAGATTTCATAGGTATAAAATTTCTGAAAAAATCTGGTTAGTTAATTAAAAATAACTAGTTAATATTTAATTAGTGTTTGGAATAAAGAAAAACAAGAGAGTAAGAAGAAAATTCATCAAATTTATAAATTATATATTTTATATACTGGAAAGGTGTTGGAAAAATGGTTACTACCCGAAGAAGAAAAGAAGTTTATATAAGAAAACTAATTCGCTTAGGTAAGGTCAGCAGTGCAGTAGTGCTTCCTAAGTCTTGGATTGAAACACAAAATTTAAGACCTGGCGATCAAGTATACATTCGTGAAAGAGAAGATGGTGTCTTAGAAATTTCCCCAGCAATCATGCCGATGGAAAACCTGAGACGCCAAGTCTTCATTATTTATGCTGATAAGGTGACAGATTCAGAGTTACTAAAGAGATTAATCATAGGAGCATATACTCAGGGACTAATAAATATAAGAGTCGCTAGATCTGATTTAGACTTCTTGCCAAACAATATTATTGAGTTAATTCACAAATTAACATCAAGATTTGATGAAGTTTATATAAAGCGAGAATTAAGAAACTTAGTAGACATCGAAGTAATCCACAGTGAGGCAGAAATAAATATCAATGAAAAAATAGCTGAAATGTTCATGCACCTTTATAGTGAAATTGAGCACCTTGCACGAGCATTAGAAACGAAAGAAAGAAAGCATCTTGAAGAAGTTCTAAAGATTGAGGAATTGATTGACAGATATTACTATAAACTACTTCGTAGAATAATTTTGATTCAAAGAGGAAGACTTCCTGCTGAAAAGCATGGATTAGAAAGTATTCTGCATGTAATTGGAAACAGAAGAATTATTGGAATTATCGAGATGATAAGCGACTTAACGGCGGAAATAGCTAAGGAACTTATGGAGGAATCAATAGAGATGTTCGACGAGAGAATCCTAAATGGTATAAAAGCTTTGTTAGATGCTATTAGAAAGACAATCCCAGACACTATTCGCGCCTTCTCACCACCAGATTTCATGTTAGCTCACAATGTACTTCAGAGATTAGGTAGATTGGAGATGGCTTTAAAGAACTTTAGAAAAAATATTAAAAAAATTGTAACTGATGTTAAGAAAGCAGTTTATCTTGTATCAATCATCACCAAATTAGTTGATGCCACTAGATTATTCACAGGTATTTGTGAAGTTATCATCAACCGTGCCATTGAAAATCCAGAACAACTTGGAGCAAATGTATTTGAATTAATCTCCGCTCAAGAGGAATAGAATCTTTTTTTAACACTCAGTAATGCTCCTCCTTTTTTCTAATACTTATAGCTAAAATCTATATAATTAATCATAGCAAGAACAAAATAAATCGGGGGATTTGCATGAAATTCATTAGAAAAGCTATTAAATTCCTTATAAAAAACAAAGAATACTACAAGAACGCGATAATTCCCCTTTTTATTTATGCATTAGAAGTTCTGACGGGAGGAATATCCGCTTTGATAATATCTATATCCCATAGATACTTAGTTGCTCTTCTAATTCTCCCACAACTAATTACACTAAGAGGCGATATTGCAGGCGTGTATTCTGCACATATTTCGACGGGATTAAATACTGGAAAAATAAAATTAGGGTTTAAAAATAACACAGAAATTTTTTACTCAATTATTTTTGGAACCCTAATTATCGCTCTTGTGTTTCGATTAATTGTCGCAATATTCTGGGGGCTTATCTACGTAAGTATGAAAATATTCATCATTGCGTTATTCATTGTCTTAATGTCTTATGTTATAAATGTTTTTATATCTGTAATTTTAACTGCATGGTTTGCATTTATTGCTACAAAAAAGGCGTTAAATCCTGACTTAATTTTATATCCTCTTGCATCAGTAATAAATGATTTTATTGTTGCAACAACGTTATATATCACAGTCTTGACAATTGAAGTTTTCAGCACCGAATCAATAGAGGTATGTACAATACTTCTAACATTTTTAGTTTTCATAATTTTACTAGGGCTTTATCTAAATTTAGACATCAAGCTAAACATTTCACTAAAAATCATTCGCGAGTCATTTATAAGTATTCTGGTAGGATTCATTTTCTCTACAATAAACAGTTCAATATTGTCAAATTCCATTGAAAAGTTTAAACAAGAACCAAGTTTTGCTATTCTTTGGCCTATTTTGATAAGCGCTCTCGGTGGACAAGCCTCAGCGATTTCTTGTTTTTACACGACCCAACTTTATATGGGATATATTAAGGAAATAAAAGAATTTTTTAAAGAATTTGGAAAAAATTTGATCTCTAGTTATTTCTTTTCATTGTTATTAGCTGGTATATTTTATGCAACTCTAGCTACAATCATAGCCTTAAGCTTTAATAGATATTTCCTAATCCTAATGATTACTCTATTAACAATATTAACATCTTTTACCATGATATTGCTTATTGCATTATTGATTTCCTCAATAACATTTTCATTTGGACTTGATCCCGACAATTTCACAATTCCCTTGATCACCTCAATATCTGATTTTCTAGTAACAGCAATTTTAGTCGAGTTTATTATGTTATTTTTCTTAGAATAAGGCTCAGTCGTGTTACTGTTAGCACTTGTGAAAACAAAATAAAAATTCGCACATCTCCCCATGCGTTGCCGGGTTTATACATTCCTAGCGGGATTTCTTGTGTTTTGGGGACTAAATGTGAATTCTTGTTTATGAGATCACATTTTCTCTTTCACAAGTACCGCAGAAAATCCCAACGGAGAAAGCATATGATTAAGAATAACTAGTGGGAAATATGCGTAAATTTTTGATTTCACCATTTCACTTTAATTAATTACGCTGCATTTCTTTTGTAGAACGGGGAGATTAATGAACGAAGAACTAAAGAAAAAGAAAAATGAAATTCGAAAAATGATTTGGAAAGAAATGTGGCGCAAGGGAATTTCACGATTTCCTCCTCCATTTGGTCGCATTCCAAATTTCGTAGGAGCAGAAGATGCTGCAAATCTCTTGCGTACTCTTCCAGAATGGAAAAGAGCAGAGATAATATTTTGTAATCCAGACTCACCTCAACATCCCGTCAGAGCATATGCATTAATCGATGGAAAAACCTTAATCATGGCTACTCCTAGACTTAAGAAGGGATTCCTATTACTTGATCCCGAAAAACTTCGACATGTAAACCCCTGGAAGGCAACAACAATTCGTGGAGCATTCCAATATGGAAAAATTTTAGACTTGCTAGAGATACCAGAAATAGATTTAAAGGTTTGCGGCAGTGTCGCAGTCGATCTTAAGGGAAGACGTATCGGTAAGGGACACGGTTATAGTGAGATTGAATATGGAATACTGCGTGAACTCAAGCGAGTGTCTGAAACTACTCCGGTTGTTACTACTGTTCATGATATTCAAGTATTAGATGAAGTTCCTTCAGAGCCCCATGATGTTCCTGTTGACATTATTGTAACTCCCACGCGAATTATTCGCGTTGAGAGAAAAATTGAAAAACCAAAGGGCATTTTCTGGGAGTTTGTAGATGAAAAAATGCTTGAGGAAATACCTGTTTTAAGGATTTTAAAGAAGATGAAACAAAGATTATAATTTCTCTAAGAAATTAATTAAAGCTCTCCGAATTACATCTTCTTTAAATGAGAAAATTTTGTCTTCCTTGATTATATTGTATTCCTCTGCAACTCTCTGTTTGACTTCAGATGGCAAGGAAATATAAAGCTGTCTAAGAATTCTCGATATTTCTAGTAATAATGTAATATTTGATTTGGAAATGATTCTCTTAAATGCATCTTTTTCTCCATAAGCAATCCTAAGAAGATCAGTAACTTTTGATTTAATTATGATTTCTCTAAAAGCCAAACCGATTATTCTCTCATCTGTACAAAACTCTACAATCCTTAGGAAAAACTTGATTAATGTCTCGTTAATTATCGGCGATTCCCTAAAAAACATAAGCAATTCTTTAAGAAATTCGTTGGGGCTACACTTAGCAAGAGCAAATAACTCTGTTAACAGTTGTTCCGCTTCATGGTGGGTCATTTTTTCGAATCGCTTTGATACTAATCTGAATAATTTTGGTGCAACAAATTTCACTATCTCTGATACATTTTTATTTGACAAAATAGAAATTAATTCAATTAATTCATGGCTTCTAAAGTCAAGCATACTTGATAAATTTGAAACAAAAAATGAAAAAGAAGAAAAATTATTCATTTCCAAGAAACTACATATTATGATTGCATTGTATAACATATGTAAATAATTACATTTCTTAATTACTTCCATTACTATTTCTTCAAGAATTGTTCTGATATCTAGCAGATAAAATGTTGTTATTATCAATACTAAGAAAGCATTAGGAGACGCTTGTCCAATGATATTTAAAACAAAACTGCGCCATTCTCTTTTAAATTTTTCGTCCCAAATTCTTTGTGATAAAATCCAAATTAACATTAGTGATGCTAAAATCGCAATTTTATTCTCATTAGTTATCTTCGCAATTTCCTCTGACATATTTTCTAGATACTTGAGATCATTTGGTGGTATTTCCTTAGCAAGCACATCAATATCAATTTTATTATTTGCTAAGTTGTGTAAAAATAAGGAAATTCTTGGTCCAACACACTCCCAAAGTTCAAAAGACACATATGATTTTCTCTTAGATACTAAGTTAAACCTGAGAACATTAACTATTCGTTCAAGATAGCCTTTGCATGCATCTTGAGCTGCTTGAATAATTCGCAATGCATCGTCAGAAAACACGTCAATAAATAGTGAGAGACGTAACAATGCATAACAAAATACATCATTATTAATTTCATTTTTGTATTTCAATAATTCCGTTAATAATTCCTCAGGAGAAATTTTCGTAATGTTCTCCTCTATAAAAGCTAATGCTAGGTCCTTGTCTTCTTTTGATATTGAAATCAATTCTTTTATAAATTCACTCATTTCATCCCGCTATTGCACTCAAAAAGATTATAAAGTATATTTGTGTACCTTAAACAAACTGTGTTGTTGCAAAAACATTAACTATCGCCAGAAGAGTCGAGATTTTCCTTATTTTCTGACCTACATTGCATATTTGGATTGTATCAGGCCGAATAAATAGGAATACTCCCGGATATCGCGAATCTCCAAATGCACCAAACCATGGATACATCCCAAAAATCTGATAACCAAAATTCACAAAATTAAAAAGCAATTCTTGTAATTCTTTATCCTCAGCATCAAGATCCCCTAGACTCTGTATTTGACAACTCGCAGTTAATATTGGGGAGTACTCTGCTTGAACATTTGGTAATCTGTACTCTGCAATTAATGTAATTTTTGCGGAATCTAAGAACCTTGAAAAGACTCCATATCCTCTCCCATATGCATCAAAAATCAAGACAAAATGATTTCCAACAAGTTTGCTAGTCATAATATCGCTATATGCCAGTACTTGCAAAAACGAGAAAGTTAATTTTGGAATTGCCACAAATGCTCCTACTTCATTATTTTTCGGATTTGCGCCCTCACTAATAAAACCAGCTATCTTTACTATGTTCCCTTTTTTCATTTCATCTATTAGTTCTTGCAATTCGTTTAGGCCCAGTGACTTTAATGTATCTCTGACAATCATGTGTATTAATCTCACATTCTTATCATTTAGTTTTACTCCCTTCATTTTTATTTTTGATATTATTGCCGTTGAAAGTAATCTACCAAAATGTTCAGTGAAAATGTTAGGATAATTCACCACTATGAAAAACTCATCGTTAATTTGTTGAAAATAGTACGATTGCTCTTTCAATTTTATGAAATTCAAATTACTTTTTACCTCATATTTACAAAAATTTTGTAATGCTTCAAAGAAGCTTGCCTTAAGAAGCAACAGTTCTTCATCAATTTGCGATGTGGAAAATACTGTTAATGGGATGCCACCTGCACCAACAATCGCTACTTTAATTGTCATTCTTATCCCCTCGTTGTTTTGTCTAAAGATATTATAAATGTTTTTTATTATAGTGATAAGCAAAATTAAATCCTTAATTAAGAAAATTTTTAATAATTTATTTACAAGAAAATATTTCTGTTATCTATGTTATAGAACCCTTCATTTCGAATTGCTTCTGGTAAAGTTCTCTAATCTTGCTTATTGTATCTGCCTCCTCAGGACTTTTATCCCACCTTATTCTTAGAATACGAGCAAATCGTAAGGCATACCCAGATTCCCACTTAGGAGACTTTTGAATCTCATCAAAAGCAACCTCCACTACAATTCTTGGTTGCACATAGACGGTTCGTCTAACCTCCTTGATTTTTAAAGCTAAAAGCTTCTTAGTCATATCTGCGAGCTCTGCATCTGTGAGCCCTTTAAATGTTTTTCCAACAATCAAGTATCGTCCTGTTTCCTCATCTCGTGCCGCGAGATAGTAATCGGAAAGCCAGTTTTTTCTACGCCCATAACCCCAGTCTGCTGCAACTATTACAAGATCTAATGTATAATATGGCTTGATCTTCAACCAGTGTTTTTCTCTTCTCCCAGGTATATATGGAGAAGTAAGTCTCTTTGCCATTAAGCCTTCGTGTCCGTTCATTTTTGCTTCTTTTAAAAAGTTCTCTGCTTCCTCTGGATTCTTAGTAATAATCCTTGGAACTAGCATTTCCTTAGGACAAACCTTTTCAAGATATTCCCATCGTTTCTCATACGGCTCGTCAAACAATTCCTTTCCGTTTAGGTAGAGAACATCAAATACATACAACTTGACTGGTATCTCCTTAACGAGTCTTTGTACATCTCGTACTCGTCTAAATCGACGCACTAAATATTGAAATGGAAGCGGTTTTCCTTCTTCATTCACAGCTATTACTTCACCCTCAAGAATCACTTCCGTTGCTTTTACTTTAGTTACGACTTCCTCTACAACATCAGGTAAACTTTCGGTTACGTCGGTTAATCTTCGCGAGAAAATTTTGACTTGATTTTCCTTTTTATGAATCTGAACGCGCGCTCCATCTAACTTGAATTCAAATGCCGAAACTCCATGTTCTGCCAACGCTTCAGAAACACTTGAAACTTGATCTGCCAGCATTGGTTTATAGGGTCTAAATAACTGTACTTTTACTTCCTTTAATCCTCTTTCACCTTTTGTTAGAGCTATTTTCGCTGTTTCTCCTATATCAGCTAAGAACATATTCGCGCGTCTTATAAGTTCAAGTGGAACCTTAGCTGCTTCAGCAATAGCCATTTCAACAGTTCCTTCTTGAACACCAATTCTCATCTCTCCTAGGATTATTTTAATTACATACTTTATTTCAAGTGGAGATAATTTATTTAGAAGACCCGTCAAAATTATTTCCTTCTTTAATGTGCTCCCTTCTCCCCTGATTTGAGCAATTTTTAATAACTCCTTGTATACATCTAAAATCGTGAGTTTTTCTTGCGTTATTTCAATTAATGTTGCTTGGCGCCGCCTGTATTTCTCAAATAGAATTCTAGCCATGTCTCCTGGATCTCCAGTTTTGCTAAATGCTTCTAGGAGATCTCTTGATTTCGCGCCAGTAAGCTTTTTAACAACCTTGATAATACTTGTCCAGGATAAACCTAACGTCAATTCGCTCCAGTCAGGAAGAACTTTGCCAATTAACATTCTTGCAGCTGGTGTGATTTCCTCTTCATCTAATTCTCGTAAAAACTTTGCAATTAGGCGAATTTTCGGAATTCTTTCAGTAATTTTTGCTAACTTTTCACAAAGATTACAAAAATCAATGAACTTCTTCATTTGCCCTTACCTTTTTCAAGAAAACCGAAAAGAGAAAGTTGTGCATGTGGAGTTAAATCCTCAATTTTTAATCCAAGTAATTGAATCATTTTGAGAGCATTAATAGGAGCATGAGCTTTGAAATGATTGTTAAAATAGAGCCATACTTCCTTAACTTGTGTTTCAATATTCTTGAGAATAGGAACCCACTCTTTTAACTCCTCTTCCTTGTACATGTAAGCATAAGTAAATCTTTCATATCTTCCATGAAATCTCACATAAGTAAAATCGGCTGTAATTTTAGGTGGAACTTTGGGAAATGTCTTTGGCCCATCAAAGATAACCCAAGCTACATTGTACTGCTCAAGAAGCTTAAACACACTCTTATCAATCCAGCTTTCATGACGTATTTCAACCGCAAATTTGTAGTTAGATGGGAGCAATGCCAAAAAATGTTCTAATTTTTCAAATCCCGTGGTTTTAGTGAAGGTGGGCGGAAGCTGAATTAAGATTACACCTAGCTTATTCTTTATTGCCAAGGGCTTAATAGCATCAAGGAATTCATCTAATAATTTTTCAACTTTTCCTAATTGTGCCTCGTGCGTGATCTTTTTCCACATTTTAACAGAGAATTTAAAATAATGTGGTACATGAGTCCATCCCCATACTGTGGAAAGCGATGGTAGTTGATAGAACGTAGAATTTATTTCAGCAGTATTAAACTTCGTGACATAATATTTCAGAAAATCTTTTTTATCCATGTTTTTTGGGAAAAAACGCCCAAGCCAGTCATTATACGACCATCCCGAGCATCCAATGTACCATTTAGCCATTTCATATCACGTGTCTAAAAAATATTGTCTTTTGTTGCTTAAAATGATGTTATCTCGCTTCAGTAAGAATCATGATAACATTCATTAATTACTCCCCGTTATATAGTCTCTCAGAAGATAAATTTTTCTTTTATACAATTGTTTTGCTCATTAAACCTTCAATGTAATTCTCAATAATACCAAATGTCCTTGGACTGCTGAACTGAATTGTGTATTCCCAAGTCGCCTATATTTGGAAAGATGAAGCAATTCATCTCTTGTTTGACCATTTTCTAGTTTCCTTCGGCAGGAGAATCTACTCGGAGCAGAAGTACTCAGTGCTTAACATTTTTTGGAGCCATATTTTGGTTAATTTAGTAGCTAAATTAGCTAAATTGCGATGAATTATAAGCAAGAATCCTCCATCACCGCGCTATCACAGCTCACTGATTCAGAGTAATCCAATCAGAAGACTAGCCAATGAGCTCAACTCAATGAATTTCTTCCATCTAGAACTGCGACGAAACTCAATCCAATTAATGATGAATTAAAGGAGCACCCCGCATAAAAAAATGTTAGGTACTGAGTTTTTTAAATATATAATTAGTCAAAGAAATAAATAAAATCACCAAAAACTATAATCTGAGTATCGCAAACAAAAAACATCAAACGCAAAACCAATGAAAAGCTCGTCTCAAAAACACATTCAATTTAATGATGAAAACAGACGAATTATGTTCAAAAATTTTCGAATAACTCGAACCAAATAAGCAAGATTACGTCCAAAAATTCTGAGTATCCCTTAAATACCCACAACATCCACATCAATACTCAGCGAACCGAAGCACTAAAACTTTAAAAATGATTAAGAAATATTTAATTTAGACGAAAAATGACCCCGATGCAAAGAAAGACCCAGAAAAGGGGATTGAAAGAATTACTGATTATTTTTGATGTATTTCCACATGATACTATGATGCAAAGAAAGACCCAGAAAAGGGGATTGAAAGATTTTCTAAAACTTGGAGGATTAGAAAATAGATAAAAATGATGCAAAGAAAGACCCAGAAAAGGGGATTGAAAGTCTTGAAATATTGAATCGTCATCTTCGCGTTGAACTTCTGATGCAAAGAAAGACCCAGAAAAGGGGATTGAAAGAAAGCCGTATGTTTCTGCTTTCTACTGCATAAATGAAGTAAATGATGCAAAGAAAGACCCAGAAAAGGGGATTGAAAGCGAAGAATACGAGATGAGGATTAAGATATTTGATGATGATGCAAAGAAAGACCCAGAAAAGGGGATTGAAAGCAAGCTTGTTTACTAAATGTTCAATGAACTTGCTGACTTGGATGCAAAGAAAGACCCAGAAAAGGGGATTGAAAGCTTGAAGTTCTTGACCCTGATGCGAGTAGTGTTACACCGATGCAAAGAAAGACCCAGAAAAGGGGATTGAAAGGAGAGACTCATGACTCCTGCAGAAGTAGTTGCTAAGGTCAGATGCAAAGAAAGACCCAGAAAAGGGGATTGAAAGACTACAGTCATCTCCTCTGACCGTGTCCTTCAGAATGTTAAGATGCAAAGAAAGACCCAGAAAAGGGGATTGAAAGATGTGGCACTGCTAGCTGGGGGATTGCTCATATTCTCCATTGGATGCAAAGAAAGACCCAGAAAAGGGGATTGAAAGTCTCATATCTCATCTCATCAGCGATGGTGTTGGCAGAAAGATGCAAAGAAAGACCCAGAAAAGGGGATTGAAAGGTATCTTGATCAAGCACTGTGACTATGGTAGCCTCAAAGCCATGATGCAAAGAAAGACCCAGAAAAGGGGATTGAAAGAGATCTTGTTTATGAGCTCTTCACAGTCTTCGCTTATATAGGATGCAAAGAAAGACCCAGAAAAGGGGATTGAAAGTTTTTCTCTAAGAATTTATTTAAAGTATTTGAAATCTCTTGAGATGCAAAGAAAGACCCAGAAAAGGGGATTGAAAGGTGAAGAATTCCTTCAGCGATTCCAATAATTCAACTAACTGGATGCAAAGAAAGACCCAGAAAAGGGGATTGAAAGACTGCTAACCAAAATGCTAATTTCTTTAAGCTTAATCCTGGATGCAAAGAAAGACCCAGAAAAGGGGATTGAAAGTATTTCATGGCTATTTAAGGATAAGCAGCAAGCATTTGAAGGATGCAAAGAAAGACCCAGAAAAGGGGATTGAAAGTACATAATCTGCTATCTGGCGTTTAAATTGGACATGGATGCAAAGAAAGACCCAGAAAAGGGGATTGAAAGTGAATACTTAGAGTTAAAGCGTAAGCAGGTAGAACTTTTAGAAGATGCAAAGAAAGACCCAGAAAAGGGGATTGAAAGGTACTATTTTTGAAGACTTGGGACCTTGAGAGCAAGACAATCTAGATGCAAAGAAAGACCCAGAAAAGGGGATTGAAAGAAATTCAACAGTTGGAGCAAATTGGAGA
>Ga0190313_1000456_pt1 | contig 24646 bp, 26 predicted proteins | sample 4870071011_MG_FD_169989 | JGI IMG/M metagenome (GOLD analysis project Ga0190313, IMG submission 169989) | Hydrothermal vent sediment bacterial communities from Southern Trench, Guaymas Basin, Mexico - 4870-07-10-11_MG | ecosystem: Environmental > Aquatic > Marine > Hydrothermal vents > Sediment ... | reverse complement strand
AAAAAAGCTGGAGAGTTCTCAGAGCAGTCCTCACCATCCCTCTTCTTGGGAAGTCCTTCACGAGGGACTTCTCACCCTTGAAACCTATATTGGTTGCAGGGGATTGGAAGAGGGTGGTGAAGCGACGAGTTCCTGTGCCTGGTGCAGGGACGATTGCACAATCCACTAATGTGCAGTTTTGTTAACCAGGATAAAAATGATAGTACCAAACACTTGCAAAATGAATAAACCTAGAATTCAAAAAATACCAGGTTTTTACGGCGATAAGTTAATAGAAGGGGTGGTATTAAAGGATATCACTCTTTACGCAGATGAAAGAGGATTCCTGGTGGAACTTATGAGATTCAATGATGAGGACATGCGAGCTTCCAACATCAAACAGATTATCGCTTCGTATTCTTATCCGGGGGTTGTTAAAGGATGGCATTTACACACGAGGCAAGAAGATCGGTTGGTATGTGTTAAGGGAATGGTTAAGCTGGTTCTTTACGATTATCGTTCCGATTCACCGACCTATGGGCAAATAAATGAGATATTCATGGGAGAATACCATCCTAGAGCAGTGTTTATACCGCCCGGTATTTTCCATGGAGTTAAAAACATCGGGCAGGATATTGCGGTGGTTATAGGCATGCCTTCTTTACTTTATGATCCCGACAATGTTGATGAAATAAGGGTTCATCCCGTACAAAATAATATTATACCATATGACTGGGAATGCAGAATGGAATAGTATAACGTCGAAAGATAAAGGAAGGATTCTTAATATGCTTATCAGGGTTTTTACTCGGAGTCGGTGATGCTTCGAAAGATGCAGAGGGCTGGTTATGTCTGGATAGAGTCCTCCGATTTTTTGCCAAAACGGAGTTTCAATCTTCTCATCATTAAGCAGGAGAAAGTATGCCAAATTAAGTCGATACCTAATGCTAGCAGGAAATTATCGTCCAAAAGCAGTTGAGTAAAAACCATGTGGAGGTAAACAAATGTTGTTCAAACCTTTTATGAGAGAGAATTTCATTCCCTTACCGATAGTCTTTGTTTCCACTATCAGCAAAGATGGGATTCGCAACATTGCTCCATATTCCTGTATAATGCCCGTATTAAGACCACTAACGTACGTTTGTTTGGCCTCTGCTCCGAAGCGTGATACCTTACGGAATATAAGGGAAACCGGAGAATTCGTGGTTAATCTTGTAGGAACTGATTTCGTGGAAAAGGTTATACCTACCGCCATGCATAGTCCTTTTGAAGCTGATGAGTTTGAAATAGCAGGGCTGGAAGAGAAACCATCTGAAACCATTAATGCGCCTGGCATAAAGGGTGCCTACGCATGGTTGGAATGTACTATGCACAAAGAGTACGCAGAATCCAATTATGTTCTTGTTGTGGGGCAGGTTGAAAGATTGGAAGTATCCGATATGTGCTTGAAATCGGACGGGTCCCTAGATATTTCCAAGGCTCGGCCTCTGGTTATGTTCGGAAGCAAGAAAGAAATGCACTACTGCACGGTTGCGGAGTTGGGAAAAACAGATCCATATGCTGCCATGTTCCCTGACGGAAAAGATCCTCTGGCAAATTTATACGATGAATCATAAGAGCGCCAACAGGAAAAGGATTTGACCAATATACGCCAGTCAAAAGGGATTATTAACGTAAGCGATCACAGGGTAATCATAGGTGGTATTGCAGATTTTTGTATACAGTGAACGGGCTTCGTGATGGATGGGAATGACCTGAGAGGAGAAGATTGCTGAAGCGAAAGAAAGCACTCACCGTTGATATTTCACCAAATGCAGAAGCTTTAGGATTGCCTTTTTCGGAGGAAGCCTGGAGGCAGGTTCAGCATTTTACCATTAAGCCTGAAAAGACGAGCATTGAAGATAGAAAGACAATAGTCGAGCTTTCGAAAACTGGCTGAACGAACCCTTCCGCTTTGGAGTGTTGTGGCGGAAGAGAAGTCAGGGTACCAGAGGTGATACGAGCGAATTTTGTCCCTGCGCCATACTTGTAGGCTCCAATGCAGCTCCACCTTCAATGCCCTTGTGGATGCGTTCTCTGCGTATTTCAAGGGACAAGACTTGACCTTGCATGATTAACCAGGGTTGGCAATATATAACACCCTGTGATTGCTTACGATCAGGTTTGTTCTCACCCGCAAAAGACCTTGACCAGCAGATGACAAGCAATTTACAAAATGAATCTCCTTAGTCAGAAAATTTAGGAGGACTTAGCAATGTTGTTAAGGTTTTTATGTAAGTTGCTGTAAAGGCTAGATAAATATAACCTGTAATGTCGAAAATAGAAGCGATTCATGGTAATTTCAATATGTTACAAGAAAATTTTGACGAGCTTGGAGTAAGGTACTGTGTCTATATCTAAATATTACGTATTCCTCCCAACGGCATCATTTATCACTTTTGGTACACTGACTGTAAGTAATCGCTGAGTAATCATATGGAATGCAGATTTTTATACACATTGAGAGTCTTCAGTGATATATAGACCAGTGAAAAGAAGAGAAATTTGTTGAGGAGAAAGAAAACCACTTATGGGTTAAAAAGTGTCATTCATAAGCCTATGAGTAGGGGGCGGAATAGTAACTCATCCAAACCAAAGGGTTTTGATTCAAAAGCTCCCAAAGGTTATGCCTTTTGCAGTCTGGATGGCCTACATTATGCGCAAAGTTTTTTGGATATCCTTTGCATTAGCAGAATTTGGGCGTCTGAAGTATGTCTTCATGAGGCTATTTTGCATTAAAATAAGAAAGAATGGCAAGCTGCTCTGTAAAAATAATATATATGGATACTTATTGATTTGTAATTGAAACGCTTTTGGCTTTTAAGCTCAAAAAGTTGAGAACGGTAAAGTGGAAAAACAATCGTTACGGATTCAGGGTAAATAATTTTGGACGTAAGGTCTGTGTTATGCAAAACCTGGGAAGTCAGTTTTTCATACCCCAGATTTTACTTTTTAGCTTTGGAGGTGTTAAAATGAGAAAAGCGTTTATTTTGGTATTGGCGCTTTTGGTGTTTATACCGCCATTGTTACCTTTGAAAATAGCTTATTCCCAGGATAGAAGCATAACTTTAATGTTAAATAGAGTGAAACCAGCTGTAATTCTCGTTTTCAGCCAAATAAAAGCGGTTGCAACGTTGATTTCAAAGGAAGGCCCCAAAAGCCTAGAGATTGAACCTCTGGGCGGGACAGGAACAGGATTTGTAATTAGCCCCAGGGGATATATAGTAACGAACGGGCATGTTATTCAACTCTACCATGAGGAAAACGAAGATCAACTCAAGGATTATTTTCTTAGAAAGATCGTTCTGAAATACTTTTTAACAGATAAAGAAAAACTTACCCAAGAGGAACTTGTAAGACAAGTTAATATCCTTGCTAGAAAACTTGAGGATAAAATTCAGCTAACAATAAAAAAAGACCTTTTCGTAATCCTTCCCAACGGTAAACCATATCCTGCCGAAGTAAAAATTTACAGCCCACCGCTATCCCAGCTTCCTGGAAAAACCTCCGTTCCTGGTTTTCATTATCGGTCGGAATCCGGTAAAGATATATCGATCTTAAAGATTGAAGAAAGAAATTTGCCCGTGGTTTCTCTTGGAGACTCTGATGAAATTCAACTCGGAGAACCAGTATATATAGTTGGTTATCCCGGTGTTGTTCTTTCTCATCCTTACCTTGGAGCCCAGACAAAATTTGAAGCTACTATGACAAGTGGAAGGATATCCGGAATGAAACTCGATGTTAAGGGAATGCCCGTGATTCAAACCGATGCTCCAGTTACTTGGGGTAACAGCGGAGGTCCTGCCTTTAACGCAGATGGTAAGGTAATAGGGGTTACCACGTTCATAAGTATAAGTGAAGCTACTGGAGTTCCTCAAGCGGTTCAGGGATTTAATTTTCTTGTTCCTGTAAATACCGTGAAAGAATTTGTGAGAGCAGCCGGTGTTCCGCTGGGAGAGAAAAGTCTCTTCAATCAACTCTGGTATGAAGGATTGGACCTATTTTATCAGAAAAGATTCAAGGAGGCCCTTGAAAAGTTTGAAGAGGTGAATCGCCTCCAGAAGGATATGCCGGATGTTTTGAAGATGATAAAAAGAATTCAGGAAATCCTTGTCCAAACCGAATCCAAGCATGTAAAGAAGGCGGAAAGTGTAAGAGCAACTGGCAAATTGGTACCGCCGAAACCGGAAAGAAGAAGTAACTTCTCTTTTTCCATTATCATTGCTTTGGTTGGCTTGGTTGTTGTCGTCGGTATCACAACGATTCTTTTTATCACAAAGCTAAAATCCAGAGAGAAGACAGAACCTTCAAAGAACAAACTTGATTTTACGCCCGCTCCTGATACAGGACCTATTGCTAAAAAGCTCGGAATTCTTGTAGGAGAGTTTGGTCCCATTTCTGGGCAAACCTTTGAAATAACCTCCACTGGTCTGAAAATAGGAAGAGACTCAACAAAAAACGATATAGTGTTAGATAATAACAAGGTCTCAAGGGAGCATGCGTGGGTTGGGCCTGAAAATGATGAAATAATTATTAAAGATCTTGGATCTACAAATGGGACCTTCATTAATTCTACGGACAACCAAATTATGAAGCATACCTTGCAAAACGGGGATCTCATTATAATTGGTAAAGGAAGATTTGCTGCCTTGAGATTCAAGAAGGTGTAGCAAAAATGAGGTTGGTTGGGAAAAAAGTAGGATGTTATGAAGTAGTAGGTGAGGTAGGCAGTGGAGGAATGGGTATAGTTTACAAAGCAGTACACGAAAAACTTGGTCGGACCGTTGTCTTGAAAATGCTTGCTCCTCACCTCTCGAATAACCCCGAAATGAAGGCAAGATTTCTTAGAGAAGCCCGACTCCAAGCTGAGCTTTCCCATCCAAATGTTGTAAACATATTTGATTACTTCGAACAAGATGAAAATGTCTTCTTGGTCATGGAGTATGTAAAGGGACAGAGCCTTGATGATATGCTTTCTTCAAGAGGAAAACTCTCCGTTGAAGAAGTGCTCTACATAGCTGATGGGGTGCTTCAGGCTCTATCGTTCATGCATAAAAAAGGGATAATACATAGGGATATAAAACCAAACAACATAATGATATCAGAAACGGGCGTTGTTAAAGTAACAGATTTTGGAGTAGCACGTTTAATCAGCGAAGAGGAAGGCATAACTAAAGTGGGAACGAAAGTAGGAACGCTTTATTACATGGCACCGGAATTGATAAAAGCAGGACAAATAACTCCCTTAATTGATATATATGCTCTTGGCATTACCTTGTACCAGCTGCTCACCGGAAGAGTTCCTTTCACCGGAACAACTGACTACGAAATAATACAAGGTCATCTCATGAAAAAACCTCCGCCACTTGATTTGTTTTCTGACAACATCCCCAGGTCACTTGAGAATCTTGTCAATAAAGCGATAGCTAAGAACCCGAGAAATCGTTTTAGTTCAGCAGATGAGTTTCTTAAAGCAGTCAAGGCTCTGAGAAGTTCTACTGACGTAGAGCAGGTCTCGGATTCCGAAATAAAGAGAAGGTTTAATATTAGTGTTCCTAAAACAGCGTTTCGTATAAAAGAATCATTTTTAAAGCGCAAAGCTTTCTTCATCGGTGGAGTAGTTGTCGTTGTTGTTGTTATTCTTATGGTTGCGATAATGCTCTTGAGATGGGAGAGAGGTAAAGAGGTTGTTCCAGAAGAAAAAGAACGCCCAAAAATCCCCGTCATCGGAAAAAAGGAGCCCATTTCAATAGGTGGTGAGATTAACACTGTAACAGGTGCGAAAACGTCCCCATGGGTTGTGACTCCCATCCTTAAGAAGCAGGAATCTTCTCCTACCACCATAATTTCTGAAGAGCTGAAAAAAGAACTTCTTGGCGATGTTGATGAGCAGGAGGAAGCCACTGGTGGAAAACGACCCAAAAAGGGAGTGAAAAATCGACCGAAAACGAAAAGAAAGGCAAGGATAAAAACAAGAAATAAATCCGAAAGCAGAAAAGAACTAACTAGAGGATGGAGAATTATAAAATGAAAACCAAGTGGCTATGCTTTGTGATACTGGCGATTTTTTCTATATCCTGTACTCAAGTGCTCTGGAAAATTGAAAAGACTATAAGAAAGCCTGGAGAAAAAATGGTGACACTTCCTGACCTCGTAGCGAAAGAATATAATTGCAATAATCGGAAACTTCCATTTTTCGCTGTTGAAGAAAATGAAGTTTTTCCTACGAAAATGAAGCCTGGTGAAGAGTTTAATCACCACTTTGTCTATGTAATGTGTCCAGCAGTTCCAGCTCAGGTGATAAACTCAACTCTTTACAGGAGAATCTATTACGAGGGAAAAGTCATTTTCCAAGATGTGACGAAAAATTTCAAACTTAAGCCAGGAAGATGGGCAATTGACGCGTACATCATTACTCCTCCGCAAGCATTTCCCGGGATTTACTCCCTTGAAATGGCAATAATATCCGCTCCTATAAAATTCAAGGATAGTAGAAGTTTCGTAATAAAAAACGGAGGAAATAAAAAATGATATGCCCTAAATGCGGAGTTCTTTTACCTGACAACGTGATGAAATGCGGTAACTGCGGTTTTGCTTTTGTAAATGGTAATGCATCTAGCAAGACAGTTTTAGAGGAATCTCCTCCAAGCGCCGAAACAGAGATAGTCCAGGAGTATGCGGAGGAAACCTTAATCTTCCATGAAGGAGAAAAAAAGCCTGTATATGGCTGGCTTGTGATTATTGACGGTCCCAATAAATGGAAAGAATTCAGAATTCCGAACGAACCAGGGCAGTTTCTCATCGGAAGCGATGAAGGGTGTGCTATAAGGCTTGATGCCGAAGGAATTGAAAGATTTCATGCCAGTTTGAGAATAAGGGATGGGAAACTTTACATAGTTGATCTGGATACAGAAACAGGTACATATATAAAGGATAATCCTATAGAGAAATCGATAGTGGAAGACGGAGCTATTATAAGGGTAGGCGACGTTACGTTAAAATTCAGGAAATTTTGATGTTTAAAGTGTTTGCAGATACACATGTTGGAAAGGTAAGGAAACACAACGAAGATTCTTATCTGGTTTTCGTTCCATCCGATGAAAAGGATAAAAGGTTAAAGGGGGCGCTATTTGCCATTGCTGATGGTGTAGGAGGTCGAGCTAAAGGGGAAGTTGCAAGCAAACTGGCTTTAGAAACCTTGAAAAATTATTATTATATGAAAGATACCACTTCCCCTTCGTGGGCTCTGAAAGAAGCTTTTCTGGAAGCCCACAGAAAGATCTTGAAAGTTTCATTCGAATTGCCAGAACATAAAGGAATGGCGACTACATGCACCGCACTTGTTATAACGGCAAAAGGCGCCTTCCTTGGGCATGTTGGAGATTCAAGATGCTATCTTTACGAAAATAGAGAGCTTACCTTGCTAACCGAAGATCATACCTTTATCCATACACTTCTAAAAAATGGAAAAATAAACCTCAAGCGAGCTGCGGTTCATCCAAAAAGACACGTTCTCACTCAGGCGTTGGGGGTTGGAGATTCTATAAAACCTCAATTACTTTCCGTGAAATACAAGAAAAACGATTTCTTTCTTCTCTGTTCTGATGGACTTCACGACGTAGTTTCCGATAAGGCTATAAAGACAGCAATAGAGTTTAAGGGAATTGAAGCGGGACCTCTTCTTATAGAAATGGCGAACAGAGCGGGAGGACCAGATAATATTACCGTGGTGCTCGTAGAACTTAAGAAAGACATAGAGACAGAATTCGATACCCTTGAATTGGATTGATTGTAAGTGATCGTAAGGGTGTAAGCGATCACAGGATAATGGTAATGGCGGTGCAGATTTTTGTATACAGTTAGCAAGCTTTGCGATAGGGGGGAGTGGTCTTAGGGGAGAAAATTGTTGAGGCGAAAGAAAGCACCCACCGTTGATATTTCATCAAGTGTAGAAGCTTTGGGATTGCCTTTTTCGGAAGAGGACTGGAAGGCAACGCCCACAGTGGTTCGGCATTTTATCATTGAGCGTGAAAAGGCGAGCATTGAAGATAAGAAAACGATAGCCAAGCTTTCGGAACATGTTGAAGAGCTTGAAAGACGGATTGAAGAACTTTTAAACCGCGATTCTTCCAACTCAGACCAGCCTCCTTCGTCGGCAGTGAGGGGAAGGGTTATGTTCCTTCTGAATGCCAGGTGGGATATGGTCCGCGGCTTTCTGCACTTATGATTGAGCTTGCAGGGATAGCGGGAAACAGCCGCAGGATGATTCAGGGTTTTTGCCATTCGGTGCTTGGGCTGCCTATCAGTCTTGGGGCAATCCAGAAAGTAATCGACCGTGCTTCTGAAGCCATTTTGCCTCATTATGAAGCAATCCGAGACAAGGCTCGATCATCGAAGGTGAATCATATAGATGAAACTCCGTGGTATAACTCCGGTGGTTTACACTGGCTGTGGGTTATGGTCAGTCCTGTGATAGCCCAAGTTTGTCATTTTAAACTACTATAACACATAAGTTGTTGATGTTGTTTAATAAACCATTTTGTTTCTACACTACAAATTTTCACTACAAACTTTCAGTCAGTCGAACACAAAAATCACCTTCCCACAGATAGCTCTCATCTTTCTGTAGAAACAGATATTATGTTTGCTCGGTATTTTTTCATGCGGAGTAGGGCCTGTTCCTCCTGAGTTAGATTCGTTCCCGTCTTGATAAAAAGACCTTGACCGGCAGATGATGGTCAATCTATAAACCTAATCGGAAAATTTTAGGAGGACTTAGCAATGCAGTGAAGGTTTTTATGTAAGTTATTGTAAAAGTTAGATAAACAAAATTTGTAGTGTCAAAAAAAGAACCGACTTCTAATAATATCAATATGTTACAAGGAATTTTGACAAACTTGGGATAGCTTTTTTTATGGTTCATGGGAAGCGTTCAAAAGAAGCTTTTAACCCAAGAAAGATCACAACGCTTTGTTCTTGCTACAGATAGACAGGGGAAGGATAGGGTGTTTTAAATAACGCAGATTTTGGTCTTGATTTATAGGGGTCATTACATCCTTTTTTTTTGTCAAAAAGTCATCCCAAAAATGAATGGAATAACCACAAGTCAGTGGCCAATAATTCTTTGTCCAAGCCCCACCAGATTAACCCCGACAAAAAACCGCCTATCCTCACCTTCTTTTTCGTAGGAAACCGTAACGGCCCAGCAGTTACGTCTGTAGATTACTCCATAACCCTGCTTTAACATCTCACCCCTATCGAATGAATAATCGTGGTACATAGACACCGTAAGCCAGGGTGCCACGTTCCAGCTGAAGTCGGCGATGAACTCATCGGTTGTGGATTCCTCCCGATACCGATAGTCAAAGCGTGCAGTTTGACCCGTAATGGTATTAATAGCCAGCATAATGTCGTGGCGCCTGATGAAATCTTCTTCGGGAGACACGGCCAAATCGTAGGAAAGCTCAATATACCTGTGCGGCGTAACATCTAACTCCACATAAACATCAGAAAAGCCGTTATCTTCTTCCATTTGAGTAAACTCGTAAGCGACAGGATCCTCTGTTATATAATCAGCTTGCTCTCCAAATTGATAATATTGAAACATTTTGAGACGTAGCCATTCTTCGTAAGTGGTAACTTTACTAGAGTCGCCCTTGAAAGTTTTCTCTGCTGTAACAAAGGAAGAGAACCCGTAGCGAATACGATTATGGTGAGGAACATAGTCAAACCTGTCAAAAAAGGGTACCTCGTCTTGTCCAATGTCCGGCGTAAATTCATAGGACAGTTCCGGTATGATCACATGCTTCAACTTTGACACACTTCCTAACGAAAGGACAAAATCTCGCTCCATTTGCATATTCGCATCAAATCCCACCGATGGTACCGCCCGGTATTTTGTTGAATCGTCCAGGGTTCCTTTGTCGTAGAGGTGATAGGAAGCAAAGTCAAAATCAAGCCGAGGCGTAATGTTTAAGAATTTTATATTTGCAGGATAATTGAGGGAAGGTGCAATCCGAAGCCTGGTACCCGCCGTCCCATCTTCCCTCCAGAAATGAGCCAGAGACGAGTCCATACTGTAATAAGCAGACAAAGACGGAATAAAGGTTTCCGGAATCCAGAATCTAACTTCTGGCAAAGTTTCGATTGTTTCGTCCTTTAACCAACCTGCATTTTCATCCCAGTAGTGTAAATTCAAAGACAGTTCCGCCCCCTCCCAGAATTTCGTAACATAGAGATTAGACTCCCTTGCTGTCATGGTTTTATCTTGAAGAATCCCGGACCCCAGAAAGCTCGTAAATGCCCTATCCGTGTAATCGTAAGACGGCGATCCCTTCTCAAATTCCTTCAAGAAATTCTTATCGCTCACAATGTCCAGCTTCATCCTTGCCAGCAAATCGTCAGCTACATCAAAAGAAGCTACACCCCTAATCCAATATCGATCCTTTCTCTGGAAAGGCAAATGCTGAGAAAGCAAATGTTTCTTGTCAGCTTCATCGTGCAGGCAATTGGCAATGAATATTCCTTCTCCCCAGTCGGAGGTACTCCAGCGGTATTCTGTTCCCAGCATGACACCTCGCTTTTGAAGGTAGTGAAGGAACAATGTCATATCTTTACTCTTATCTATTGCCCAGAAATAGGGAACCTCTATTTCGAATCCCTGAAGTTCCGATAGTCCGACGGTAGGTGACAAAATACCCGACTCCCTGTCTTTTCTGACCGGAAAAATTCCCCATGGGACATACACAATCGGAACAGATCCTACCCTGAATGTTACACCTCTTGCCTTGGCAAATCCTTTCCCGGGCACTTCCAATTTCCGGTATGTTATTTTCCAATCAGGCTTAACGGGGTTACAGGTGGTAAAGAATCCGTTTTTTAGCACGAAAACACCATCCGGTTGCTTTTTCAGCGATCGTGCCTGAACGTAAAAGTGGTTCTTAGAAAAGAAAGCCAGCCCATTTTTCACATAGCCAGATTCAGAATCGAGGTTCCAATGAACCTCCTCACCCTTTATCCAGTCTTCTCCATAACGGATAAAAACATTCCCTTCCAGAAACACACTTCCCGATTTCTTATCGAATTTGGCGACATCAGCCCTTATGAGCTTTCCGTCTGACTCAAGAACCACATGCCCCTGAGCCACATAAACCATCTCCTCTTTATGATATTCAATCTTATCAGCTCTCAGTCTCCACGGACTTTTCTGCTCTTTGACCAATTCCTTCGAGTTTTCTAAAATAGAAAAATCAACGGGAAAAACCGGATAGCTGAAAGAAAAGGCTACAAAAATTGCGACGAGCAGAAGCCCTACAAATCGGGTTTTTCCCCAAAAAGCTCCTTTACTTCGCCTGCAAAATAAAGTGATCCGGTTATACATATTAAATCCTCCGGATCGGCTTCTCGCTTAGCCTGCTTTATTGCCTCGGCAACATCAGGGATTACATAGAAACGAGATACATAAGGACGGGCAATTTTCTTGAGGTAATCGGGATCTGCAGCACGAACGTACCTTGGCTTGGTAAAAACCACCGTATCCGCTTCAGGAAGGAGCCTCCTTAAAATGCCCTTGATGTCCTTATCGGCCATGATTCCAAGCACAAAATGCAATCTTTTATATTTGAAGTTTCTTTTCAGGAGGTGTTTTAATGACTCCGCCCCTGCCGGATTGTGAGCGCCATCAAGCAAAATAGTTGGATTAGTATCCAGCACCTCCGCTCGGGCAGGCCATTTTACATCAACCAACCCCTCCCTGACCTTACTTTCTTCAATTTTTAGCATCCCATACCGCTCCAGCACCTCCATAGAAGCCAGAGCAACCGCCGCATTCACCTTTTGGTGTTCTCCCGCTAGAGACAGGCCGAGATCCCGAAAAATCCTGTCGATACCAGCATAATGAAAAGTGCTTTCATTTTCTTTTCGAATCCGAAAATTTGATCCGTAAAGAAAAAGTTCCGCCTTTTTCCTGAAACATGTAGTTTTTATAACTGCTTGCGCTGCCGGTTGTTTAACTGCAGACACTACGGGAACACCGCTTTTTATAATCCCTGCCTTTTCCCTGGCTATGGCTGTTATGGTTGTGCCCAAAAATTCCTGATGGTCCATAGATACGTTGGTAATGATGCTAACTGCCGGAACAATGACGTTGGTTGCATCCAGCCTACCACCCATACCGACTTCTATTATCGCCCAGTCCACCTTTTCTTGAGCGAAATAGTCAAAAGCCATGGCCGTGATGACCTCAAAAAATGTTGGGACATCACCCTCAACCATTGCCTCCTTCACCCTGCGATACAATTCCACAACACGCTGCGGTAAAATCTCCCTACCGTTTATGCAAAACCTTTCGGTAAAACGGACAAGATGAGGCGACGTATAGGTGCCAACGCGGAATCCATGTTTTTCCAGCACAGCTGCCAGCATGGCGGCAACAGAGCCCTTTCCGTTCGTGCCACCAATGTGAACACAGTTCAGCTGTTTATGGGGATTCCCTAGCCTTGCGAGAAGATTTTCTGTTTTGTTCAGGCCGAATTTTATGCCGAATTTCTGCAGGTCGTAAATTTCTCGCAGGGTTTCGGCATAACTTTCCTTTTCAAAACTTGAACCCTTCATCTCACCCTTGCCACCGACAATGTAAATTCTCAAAAGACAGAAAATCAAACTGCTTTTTCAAACTGGCACAGAGACACGAAAAAAGCAAGACGGCCGTTATGGTTCTGTTAGAAATTGTCGTCAATTTCGGCGTTTAACGTTCCGGCGCTTGATAAGTGAAAGATTTGGCACTAGAAGTTACTTTACCAGTTCGTCAGATCCTGCTTCAATCGAAAGTCTAAAGGAGGCAGTTGTGGTTATGCATAGTGTGCATACACCGGTTTTTGAAGCCATACTTAACAGAAGGAGCATACGGTCTTTTACGGAAGAGGCAGTGGATAGAGAAACCCTGCTTCGGATAATCACAGCTGGAACCTGGGCACCTTCAGGACTTAATAATCAACCTTGGAGGTTTGCCATAGTGTGGGATGGAAAACTTAAAAGAAAACTTGCCAAATTGACCAGGTATTCCAGTATAATTGAAAATGCTGCCGTACTTGTTGCCGTATTTCTGGCTACGTAAAGGATTGTCAGGCCATAGGTGCATGTATTCAAAACATGCTTTTGACCATCCATGAATTGGACCTTGGCGGGGTGTGGCTTGGAGAAATTCTTAAAAACAAAGAAGCCGTAAGGGAGCTGCTGAGTCTTCCAAAGGAACTTGAGCTTATGGCAATAGTTGCCATTGGTCACCCCCGAGATAGAAACCAGAAGTCATCAAGAAAGGCTTTAGACGAATTTATTGTATTCGAAAAGTAGGAGACGGATAATGATCCTGGAAAGCTTTGTGGTCGGTATGTTGCAAACCAATTGTTATCTTCTCGGAGATGAAACAAGCAAAAGCTGTGTGGTAATCGATCCAGGAGGAGAGGCAAAGAGAATCGCGAGGACAATTACGGCTAAGGGTCTTAAATTGGAAGCAATACTTCTCACACATGGCCACTTTGACCACGTGCTAGACGCATGGACACTTAAAGACATGTGTGGCGGCCTTATATACATCCATCCAGCCGATAAACCTCTGCTTAAAGACCGCATGGTCGGCCTCGGAGCTCTCTTGATGGGTAAAATCACCGGGCTAAAAGGACAGGTTGACGGCGAACTTCGCGAAGGCGACATTGTTCGCTGCGGAAAAATTTCAATGAACGTTCTGGAAACTCCAGGCCATACACCCGGTCACGTATCCTTTTTCTTGCCGGATTACAACATAGTATTTGTTGGAGACACACTTTTTGCCGGCTCCATCGGCCGCACTGATTTTCCAGGGGGTTCTTACGAACAGTTAATTGAGTCGGTTAGAACAAAAATATTTCCCCTGGGCGATGATGTAGTCGTTTATCCGGGGCACGGTCCCAAAACCACTGTGGGTAGAGAACGCATGACAAACCCTTTTTTCTTCTAACAGGAGGTACCCGTCATGAGGAATTTTAAAGGCTTTTATACGATGCTGGCTCTTGTAACATACCTGCTTTTAAGCGGATGTGCCAGCTTGAACACGCAAACCCAAAATCCACCTTCATCTCCTCCGACAGTTTCTTCTTCCACTTCATCCTCAATACCTGGATCTCACCCTACTACACCACTTGCCGCACCAGCACCGGTATTTTACGACTTCAAAGACGTCCCGGTACCGCCGGAATTCACATTGATTCAAAAGGAATCAAACGTTCTCCAGACTTCCACCTTTAAATCCGGCGTGCTGGTTTTTAAGGGAAAGATCAACTACAATTCCGTAGCGGATTTTTACCTGAGTGCAATGCAGAAAGAAAATTGGACTCTTAAGGCAAGCTCCCGCTACAGTCATTGTATAATGGTATTTGAAAAACCCTCAAAAATTTGTGTGATAAACATTTATCCTAAAGCATGGTATTGTTACTTGAAAATATACATTCTACCAATTCGCACTCCGTAAAGGAAAGTCGTTGTGAATTACAGGGTGCTACGTGGAAAAACTATTGTTTTGGGAGTAAGTGGGAGCATAGCAGCTTACCGCGCTGCCGATCTGATAAGGCGGCTCCAGGAACAGGAATCTGACGTTCATGTCATCATGACGAAAAATGCCTGTCAGTTTATAACTCCACTGACAATGCAGGCCCTTTCGCAAAACCCCGTTCGGGTTGACATGTTTGATCTTTCTAGTGAACGAATCGGACACATTGAAACGGCCAGGATGGCAGATATTATTGTAGTTGCACCCGCAACGGCAAACATAATGGCAAAAGCTGCATCTGGCATAGCCGACGATTACCTTTCCACTGTACTGCTGGCAACCAAATCACCCGTTCTTTTTTGCCCGGCAATGAATCCAGCGATGTATTCTAATGTGGCAACTCAGGGAAATATAAAAATTCTGAGAGAACGTGGATTTCACGTGATTGAACCTGAGACTGGACCGGTAGCCTGTGGGGAAGCGGGGCGAGGGCGTTTTCCGGCGGTGGACCGCATTGTTTTTGAAATAGCCTCAATCTTATCTGAAAAGTCTCTTGCCGGAGTCAGGATAATGGTCAGTGCAGGACCTACCCGTGAGTTTTTCGACCCGGTTAGGTTCATCTCAAACCCATCGAGTGGCAAAATGGGCTATGCACTCGCTGAAGCCGCCCGACTTCGTGGAGCAAATGTACATCTGATCTCAGGCCCTGTGTCTCTGGAACCTCCACCCGGGGTAAATGTTTATAAGGTCGTATCAGCTATCGAAATGCGTGAAGTTGCCCGCAATCTAGCGCCTTCCATGGACATAATCATCATGGCGGCTGCGGTGGGTGATTACCGACCCAAGAAGGTGGCACCGTCCAAAATCAAGAAGAAACTCGCTAATGTTCAAATAGAGCTGGTGCAGAACCCAGACATCCTTGCAGAACTGGGCAAAGAAAAAGGCAGCCAGCAGGTTCTTATAGGCTTTGCTGCCGAAACGACCAAGCTAGTAGAACATGCAAAAGAAAAGCTTCGCAAGAAGAACCTCGACCTTATAATTGCCAACGACGTTACTAAACCAGGAAGCGGATTTTGTTACGATACCAACCAAGTAAAGATACTTTACAGGGACGGCGTGGTCGAAGATGTGCCACCTATGAGCAAACTACAGGTAGCCGATCGCATTTTGGATATTGCAGGAAAAATGCTGGCAGAGAAAAGAGATGAGTCGAAAAGGAATTGATCCCAAAATAGTGGAAGTTTTGGAGTGGACGTGTCGATTCTGGCAAGATGCGGGGATTTATCATGTGCCGGTAGCCGGTAAAAGGGGGAAACAACCTGACGAAGATTTCAGAAGGAAATCGAAGGAGCTTTCCGATCTTGAAGCCGAACTCAAAGATTGCACCCGCTGTCGGCTTTGTGAAGGCAGGACCAATCTAGTGTTTGGCGATGGAAATCCTGCAGCGGAACTGGTATTTGTCGGGGAAGGCCCTGGCCATGATGAAGATATGCAGGGAAAACCATTTGTCGGTCAGGCAGGTCGCCTGCTCACAAAAATGATAAGAGCCATCGGCCTTGATCGTTCTCAGGTTTATATCTGCAACGTGGTCAAATGCCGCCCACCGAATAACAGAACCCCACAGGCGGATGAAATTGCGGCATGCAGCCCTTTCATGTTTCGTCAGCTGGAAATTATAAATCCTAAGGTAATATGCTTGCTAGGAGCTTGCGCCGCATCAACCGTGTTGCGCTTAAGCAAATCCATATCGGCAATACGAGGCAAAACTCTCAAGTGGAGAGGCATAAATGTTGTTCCTACCTATCACCCGGCATATCTTTTGAGAAATCCCAGAGCAAAGTCCAAAGCGTGGGAAGATTTTAAGCTTCTTTACAGCTTACTAAAAGTGCCGAATTAAAGGAGAAACCACATATGTCAAAAAAAGCGTGGATTCATATAATAATCCTTCTCGTCAGCTTTGCTACTTTATTCCTACAGAAACCAACGGCTACCTGCTTTGCTGCCCACATAAACGTAATACGTATAAACGACACGATAAACCCAGGAGTTCAGGATTATCTGGAAAACGCCATAGAAAAATCCAGAAAGGACGGCGCGGAATTCTTGCTTATCCTGCTCGACACCCCCGGTGGCTTGATGACCTCAATGCGTAAGATGGTCCAGGCAATAATGTCTGCTCCTCTTCCGGTGGTGGTTTATGTTTACCCTCCAGGAGCCCAGGCAGCATCTGCCGGGGTGCTGATTACCGTTGCCGCTGACGTTGCAGCCATGGCCCCCGGGACAAACATAGGAGCTGCCCACCCGGTTACGGCTACAGGTGAAAATGTTCCCGAGGCTATGAACGAAAAGATAGTAAACGACATGGTGGCCTTGGCAAAGAGCATTGCCGAAGAACGGTTCAGGAATGCGGAATGGCTGGAAAAGGCTATACGTAAAAGTGTTTCAGCTACGGCAACAGAAGCGTACAAGCTCAACGTTGTTGACCTTATAGCAGCCGATGTGCAAGAACTGCTGGAAAAACTGGATGGTTGGGAAATTGAGCGCAAGGGCTACAGGAAGGTTCTCCATACGAAAAACATTGAACTTCGCGAAATTCGCCCGTCGATTGGACACAAAATTCTGAAAACCATAAGCAACCCTACAATTGCGTACATCCTGTTAATGATCGGGCTGGCCGGATTGTATTTCGAGCTTTCACAGCCGGGTGTGGTTCTTCCGGGAATCATCGGAGCAATTTCCCTGGTACTGGCCTTTTATGCCTTGCAAACACTTCCCGTTAACTATGCGGGAATACTCTTTCTCATACTGGCGGTTCTGTGCTTTATTCTCGAAATCAAGGTAACATCTTACGGAATGCTCAGCGTTGCAGGAACAACCTGCTTGGTCCTAGGTTCCATCATGCTTTTTCGAACCCCTGAATCTACTCAATCCATTGCGTATTCGGTGCTGGTACCGGTAGCTGCGGTAACGGCAATCTTCTTTGCATCAGTGGCCACACTGGCTTACAGGGCACAACGAATGAAGCCGAAAATCGGCATGGAAGCACTGGTTGGCGAAGAGGGAACTGTCGTCGAAGCACTTGATCCGGAAGGAAAAGTTTTCGTAAACGGTGAATTATGGAATGCCGTTGCGCCTGAATCGATACCAGAAGGATCAAAAGTTCGTGTGGTTGGTGTGAAGAATTTGAAGTTGCACGTGGAAAAAATCGGTGTTAAATAATTTTAACCTTTTTTCTGGCTCATTAACCATCTAATAGATGACAACAAAAGGAGAAGGAAAGTGTATGGAATACTTGCTTTAGTAATTTTGCTTGTGCTTTTTTTATCTAGCGCACTCAAGGTTTTGCGGGAATATGAACGTGGAGTGGTTTTCAGGTTAGGGAGGGTTATTGGTGCCAAAGGGCCCGGGCTTATAATCCTTATCCCGCTGATTGATAGGATGCAGAAGGTGAGTCTACGCCTTGTGACCATGGACGTGGCGCCTCAGGATGTGATTACCAAAGACAATGTATCCATTAAGGTTAATGCGGTTGTTTATTTTCGTGTAGTGGATGCCGTGAAGGCGGTGGTGTCGGTTGAAAATTATCTTTTTGCGACGGGTCAGCTTGCCCAAACCACCCTGAGAAGTGTGTGCGGTCAGGCAGAGCTGGATGAACTCCTTTCTGAACGCGATAAGATTAACTCTCATCTTCAGGAAATCCTGGACAAGCACACCGATCCATGGGGAATAAAGGTTACGGTAGTCGAAATCAAACACATTGATTTACCTCAGGAAATGCAGCGAGCAATGGCTCGACAGGCCGAAGCGGAAAGGGAACGTCGAGCAAAGGTTATAGCTGCGGAAGGTGAATACCAAGCCGCTCAGAGGCTTGCCGACGCCGCGACAATAATTGCCGAAAAACCGATAGCTTTACAACTTCGTTATCTTCAAACCCTGAAGGAAATAGCGGCGGAGAATAATTCCACAACTCTTTTCCCGATCCCTATTGATCTGCTCAGTCCCTTTTTGCAGCAAGGCAAAGGTGGTAGCAATTCTGAGGGATAAGGTAAAAGAAACGAAAAGGAGGATCTGGTAAAATGGGAAAAAAGAAGAAAGCTGAAAAGGAAAAACCTCTGGAGAAAATGACCGCCAAAGAGCTTCGTGAAATAGCACTCGGTATTGAAGGTATTACTGGCGTTCACGCCATGAACAAAAACGAGCTCATAAAGGCCATAAAAAAAGCTCGTGGAATAGTTGATGAGAAAAAGAAAACAACCAGTGTTGATGTTAGAGCAATCAAAGCGAAGATAAAAGAACTCAAGGCAAAACGTGAGGAAGCCAGAGCCGCAGGTGATAAAAGAATGGTTGATATATTAAGGCGCAAGATCAGTAGATTGAAGAAAAAAACCAGGCGAGCGGCGTAAACAAAAACATCAATAGGTATGAAGTTATGACGCGAGAAGAGGCGATAAGGCTTTTAGATGAACACGTAAAAACTGAGAATTTAAAAAAGCATTGCATTGCTACGGAAGCAATAATGCGGGATCTGGCAGAAAAGTTTGGGGAAGATCCCGATGTGTGGGGAATTGCTGGGCTTTTGCATGATCTGGACTATGAGTACACAAAGGACAACCCGTCAGAGCATGGCCGAAAGACATATGAAATACTCAAAGATACCGACATACCAGAGGAAGCCATTAACGCTATACTAAGGCACAACGCTGAAAATCTTGACCTCGAAAGGGAAACCTCTTTTGACTTTGCCCTCACAGCTGCAGAAACCATAACCGGACTTATCGTAGCAGCGGCCTTGGTTCATCCGGACAAGCAGATAGCCAGTCTTAAGGTTAAGTCGATAAAGAAGAAGATGAAGAGTAAGGATTTTGCCAGGAACGTGAACAGGGAGCGCATTCTCTTGTGTGAAAGATTGGGTATGGATTTGGGTGCCTTTATTGAGCTGAGCCTGGAGGCCATGAAAAAGGTAGCCCCTGAATTGGGACTATAAAATAAGGAGTGTAAGAGATGGCCGTTGAACCCAAGATAGTTGCAGCCATTGCTGGAGCGATCAATATGTATTTGCAACAAGAGCGAGAAATAATGGAAGCACCTGTTGTAGAACGGGCTGTAGCTCCGGCTGTTAAAGAAATTCCAGCAAAACCCGTTCATCTGCCCAGCCCGTGGGCACTTTCAGGACGGCAGGCAATGATGGAATTGAGGCGAATGTGGCAAATGCGTCTTGTTCGATGATCATATAAATATCACGTGAGGAGTTAGAGGTATGGCAACAAAACATGGAGTTCTGACTGCGGGACTTCTCGACAAAGATGAAGTGGAAGTAACAAATCCAGTAAAAGTGCAGGATCTTACATTTCGCGATGGGCATCAGTCCCTGTTCGCCACTCGTGGCAGAACCGAGGACTTTATTCCCATTGCCGAGGACATGGACAAGGTTGGTTTCTACTCTATGGAAGTCTGGGGTGGAGCCACCTTTGACACAATGCACAGATTTCTTGCAGAAGATCCGTGGGAGCGAATTCGAACTTTGAAAAAGTACATTAAAAACACGCCTTTCTCAATGCTACTCAGGGGACAAAACCTAGTCGGTTATAGAAATTACCCCGATGATGTGGCCGAAGCTTTCGTAGAAAGAGCTTGTGCTAATGGTATTGACATCTTCAGAGTTTTTGATGCTCTCAACGATTTCCGAAACTTTCAAACGGTTGTTAAAGTTATTAAGAAAAACGGGAAGCACTTTCAGGGGGCAATTTGCTACTCTTTGACGGAACCTCGGATGGGAGGGGCCGTTTATAACCTCGAGTATTACCTGGAAAAAGCCAAAGAACTCGAGGACATGGGAGCTGACACAATCTGCATCAAAGACATGGCAGGACTTATAGCCCCCTACGATGCCTATGAATTGATAAAAGCCCTCAAAGAAACTGTGAAGGTTCCGATTCACCTCCACAGCCATTTTACATCTGGTATGGCAGACATGGCACTTCTGAAGGCCATAGAAGCCGGCGTTGATATAGTTGATACATGCCTTTCCCCTTGGGCTTATAGAACATCTCATCCGGCCATAGAACCGCTCGTTGTAGCCCTGAGAGGGACCAATCGCGACACCGGATTCGACTTGAAGTTGCTGGCCAAATGCAGTGAGTACCTCGAAAAGATCTCGCCAAAATATCGCCATCTCCTAGATGATAGAATGTCAATCATCGACATAAACGTGCTTCTCCACCAGACCCCCGGCGGCATGCTATCCAACTTGATCAACCAGCTCCGCGAAATGGACGCCCTGGACAAACTCGACGAGGTCTTCCGTCAGCTTCCCATCGTGCGACGCGAACTAGGTCAGGTACCGTTGGTAACACCAACAAGTCAGATAGTAGGAATTCAGACCGTTAACAACGTCCTCTTTGATACACCAGAAGAACGCTACAAGATGATAACTGCTCAGGTTAAGGATCTGTGTTATGGACTTTATGGCAAAACGCCTGCACCGATAGATCCCGAAGTACAAAAGAAGGCTCTCAAGGGATATCCGAGAGGTGAAACTCCAATTGATTGTCGCCCTGCTGATATTCTTGAACCTGAGCTTGAAAAAGCTAAGAGTGAAGTGGAAGGTCTGGCAAAAGATATTGACGATGTGCTGATATACGCACTATTCCCCACAACGGGGAAGCGTTTCTTGAGGTGGAAGTATGGGCTTGAACCTGTACCTGATGAACTCAAGCCCAAGACCCTGGAAGACGTAAAGAAGGAAGAAGAACTAATTAAAAAAGCAAAAGCGGGGTTGCTCGTGGAAAAGCCAAAAAAGGAAGCACCACCAAAAGGGCCTGGTATCAGGACTTTCAATGTTTTTGTTGACGGGGAATACTTTGAAGTTGAAGTAGAAGAAGTCGGTGGCGTACCGGTTATAACGACCGTAACACCGCCACCCCAGGCACAGCCTCAACCCATGACTCCGCCACCTCTGGCGACCACGCCAGCACCGCCGCCACCTCCGCCACCACCGTCGGCAGCTACACCACCTCCGCCTAAACCGGAAGCTGCTCCAGCACCGAAGCCAGCAGCACCAGTTACAGGAGGCACTCCCGTTGAAGCACCCATGCCTGGAATGATCATCCGGTATGAAGTCAAAGAAGGAGACATGGTTAACGAAGGCGACGTAATCCTGGTTTTGGAAGCGATGAAAATGGAAAATACTATCACAACTCCGGTCGCAGGTAGGGTGGCGAAAATCAATTTCAAAGAAGGCGATAGCGTCCAAAAGGGCGATGTGCTTGCGGTGATCGAATAAAGGAGGAATTCTCAAATGGCCATCAAACGTCATAAAATAACCATAGTTGGAGCAGGTTTTGTTGGAGCAACGGCAGCGCATTGGGCAGCGATAAAGGAATTGGGAGATGTTTGTCTCGTAGACATAATCGAGGGAATGCCACAGGGTAAGGCACTGGATCTCTTGGAAGCATCGCCTATAGAGGGATTCGATGCAGAAATTATAGGAACAAATGACTACGCAGATACGGCCGACTCCGATATCGTCATCATTACGGCAGGATTGCCCCGAAAGCCGGGCATGAGTCGAGATGATTTGCTCTTTAAAAATGCCGATATAGTGAAGAGCGTAACTGAGCAGGTTGCGAAGTATTCTCCCAATGCGTTCCTTATCGTTGTATCCAATCCCCTGGATGCGATGGTTTATGTAGCTCATAAAGTGAGCGGCTTTCCAACCAACAAAGTGATGGGAATGGCCGGCGTGTTGGATTCTGCACGGTTTCGTACCTTTATAGCAATGGAGCTTGGTGTATCGGTGGAAGATGTAACGGCTTTCGTTCTTGGGGGCCATGGTGACACGATGGTGCCATTGCCACGATACAGTACTGTTGCTGGTATTCCACTGCCAGATCTGCTTCCACCGGAAAAAATTGAAGCTCTTGTGGAGCGGACTCGAAACGGTGGTGCAGAAATCGTTAATTTACTGAAGACAGGAAGCGCATTTTTTGCTCCATCGGCGTCGGCAATTCAAATGGCTGAGTCCATACTGAAAGACAAAAAGCGTATTCTCCCATGTGCTGCTTATTGTGACAAAGAATACGATGTGGGAGGTTACTTTGTTGGAGTTCCCGTGTTGCTGGGAGGGAACGGGGTAGAAAGAGTAATCGAGATAAAACTCACCCCAGAAGAGAAAGAAGCCTTCCAGCGATCGGTTGACGCGGTGAAATCACTGGTGAAAAAATTAAATATTTAAGAAACAACAATCACAGGCATCGGGGGGAGCTGTTCATTTTCCCCCGATGCTTGCGACAATAAAACGTTGGAACACGCTCACTCGAAGGTAGCGGTGCAGCGGACTCGCTACCTGCTCGCTGTTGATCTATGTTGTTAACCTCATAAAGGAAAGTGTATGAATAAAGATGATATAATTAAGGAATTAAAGGAAATTAAGAATCAATACAAGAATGAAATTGCTAAAATAGGCATATTTGGTTCTTTGGCACGAGGAGAAGAAACTGAAGATAGTGATATAGACGTAGTTATAGAACAAAAATACCCTGATTTGTTTTTATTAGGTAGAATAAAAATAGAGCTGGAAGAAAAATTTAAGAGATCAGTTGATATTATAAGGCTTCGAGAAAAGATAAATCCTTTTTTAAAGGAAAGGATAGAAAGAGACTCTATTTATGTATGATTACGATAGGGAATTAGTACTAGAAATATTAAGCAAAATGAAAAATTCACTAGAAACTATTTTATATCGCTTTGAACCAATTGAACGGGTAGAAGACTTTACAGATTCTCCGTGGGGAATGGAGAAACTTGATTCAATTTGTATGCAATTGATAGCAACTGGAGAGGGTGTAAAAAAGATAGATAAGCTTACTAAGGGTTCCCTTTTTCCCAAATACCCTCAGATAGATTGGAAGGGAATTAAGGGGATGAGAGATATAATTAGTCATCACTACTTCGATGTTGATGCAGAAATAATCTACGAAGTGTGTAAAAATAAAGTACCAGAATTAAAGGATGTAATATTAAGGATTCTGACCGATTTAAAAGAAAAACGGTAGAAGGCTAACCAGCTGTAACAATAACGAAGCGTGGCTGTTTAAGAAGGAGCAGGTATGATTCACGACGACAACAATAACGTTTCAGTCGCCGTTAAAGCTCTGAAGATAGGCACCAAGATTCGTGAACTTCGTACAAAACATCACTATACCCTCCAAGACTTGGCGGACAAGACAGGACTTTCAAAGCCCTTTCTTTCCCAGATTGAAAATAATCATGTAATTCCCCCTATAGCCACGCTGCTAAAGCTAGCTCGTGCTCTGGAGGTTACTCTTAGTTATTTCTTCCAGGACGAAGTAACCACACAAAAGGTCTCTATAACCAGAAAAAATGAACGCATACGAGTACAACGTCGTCCACACCATGGGAAGGAAGATGTGTCTTACATATATGAATCGCTGGAAACCAAAAAGCGGGATAAACACATGGAACCTTTTTACGTTGAGTTTCCCTTGATAGGCGTTGAAGAGATGAACTTCACCACCCACGAGGGTGAGGAATTCCTCTATGTTCTCGAAGGCAAAGTGGAGTTTCGCAGCGTGGATACCGTTGAGGTGCTGGAGGAAGGTGACAGCATATACCTGGATTCTTCCATAAGCCACGGTTTCAGAGGAATTGGCGACAAACCGGCAAAAGCCGTTGCTGTTATATGGAGCAAGCCCTGAACACGGGCACAACGACAGCTTTGGCTAGAGAAAAAGTAAGGGCACACTGTTGTGCGCCCCTATTCTCTTTCTTGTGAAGCGCAATTTTTTAATGTCAGTTTCCGTAAGTTCTTTTTTATCCTTTCCAGTCTATATTCCTAGCTATTGATGCAGTCCCACTTTTTTGCAAATTCTGACATAGAGTTCAATTTTTGAAAACTCTTGACAAAATATAGTCAAATGGTTACATTTTACTTGTCATGAAGCTCAAAGAAGCAATGGAAGTTTTGAGAATATCAAGGAGTACTTTAAGAAGGTTGAGGAAAGATGGTAAAATAAAAGCCTTAAGACTCTCTAACGGAAGATATGAATATGACGAGGGAAGTGTTTACAGATATTTGCTTGAAAATAC
>Ga0190313_1000455_pt1 | contig 24791 bp, 19 predicted proteins | sample 4870071011_MG_FD_169989 | JGI IMG/M metagenome (GOLD analysis project Ga0190313, IMG submission 169989) | Hydrothermal vent sediment bacterial communities from Southern Trench, Guaymas Basin, Mexico - 4870-07-10-11_MG | ecosystem: Environmental > Aquatic > Marine > Hydrothermal vents > Sediment ... | reverse complement strand
AACTTCCCATCAGTCCATGCGACGGTTGTCAAGGCCCGAAGTGAGCAACAAATATGACGTACCGAGAAAATGATCATGTCTCTACAAATTCTATCAAAAAATGTCTTGATTTTAGGGGAGCATTACAATCCGGCTTCCTCTTCATATTCTTCGTCTAGGATATTGTTTGCCGATAAGATGAAGTCCCATTTGCCCCATTTAGGACTGTCCAATAGATTGTATGAGAGGAATGCGTTTAGGAGAAAATAATCTCCCAGTTCCACAAGGTCTTCTCCGTCGTAATGCTCGCGTTCACCTACGTAATTAAGCCAGAGTCTCGCGGTGACCTTTTCAGAACGAAAATCCATTCCACAGTTAAAAAGCTTTTCCGGAAAATCTGGAAGTTGATTCTCTAGTCGATTCTCTCTGTCCCACGGATCACCTCCTTTATTGGCGTCCTGAACGGTTAGGTTTGCCCATGCATGGATATTTTTCGTTAAAGCCAGGATAAATTCCGCTTCGATTCCTTTTATGTCAACATCTTCAATATTATAGACCACCCTACCTGTACCAGGAATAGTGACAGAGGAAATGTAATCCTTTATATCGTAATAATAACCTCGCAGAGTAATCTGTGCTCTGTCTAACAAGGTCTGCTCCATCGCCAGCTCATACTGTTTGGCCTCTTCAGGGCTAAGCTCAGTATTGAAAAAATCAGTTCCCTTGTTCAGATACCACCAGAAATGCTCAGGAGATGTGGGGTATCTATGGACAATACCAAATCTGGCATTTATCGTTCCTCCTTCCCAAGGGCGAAAAGTAACACCCACACGAGGATCCAGGTTACTTTCATCTATTTCTGCCTCCTCTGTAGTCCAGTCAAAACCAAAAGCCTCAGGATCTACTTCATCGGCGTGAAACCACTCTTGACGCAAGCCCACTTCGATATCCCATTTTGGGTGTAAATTCCACTCATCCTGAATATAAATAGCAGCATATTGCTTGTTCTTCGGCTGTCCTTTAAAACCCTCACGGACGAATCTAAAGAAGTTTATAGCCGGACTGAAGTAGGCAGTATCTATGTAGTTAACCTCCTGATCTCCCCAGCCATACCTTTTTATTTCGCCTCCCCATTCCAGATGATGACTTCCTACCTCATAAGTCGCCTGCCCCTTAAGAATCCAATTATTATCTTCAACATCGGTTTCACGTTCGTAGATTTTCTTTTCGGGATCTTCAGCAGCGTAATAATATTCAGTTCGTTCTTGGTTCCAAATCCTGAAATCCAAACGAGCCAACCCTGGGTCAAATTTCTTCTGAAGAAATGCTGAAATAGCATAGTTCCTGTCCTCAACGTGCGATCCATCGCCCCAGGTTAGATCTCCTCGAATCCATCGTGGATATGGGCCTCCTATCATGCTAGCGTCGCTTTCCGGTTTGTCATCATCGTAAAAGGGACTATCAGGCTGATTATATACAATTAATCCCGTGTCCATTTCCGAATACTCGAAGGCAACCCCTGTTTCCAGTTGAAGAGGCAGATCCAAACCAACATTTATATTGATATTTTCCCGCCGATTATCATTATTCCGCAAGTTGCCGTCGGTCTCGAAATGACTACCCGCAATCGACCACTCTAAAGGGCCATATTTCTGATTATAAGAAAGCTTCGTATCCCAAGTATCGAAACTGCCATAAACCGAACTCACAATTATTTCGGGACCGCCTCGAGGTTTTTTGGTAACAATGTTTATAACCCCGCCCAGAGTATTTCCGTATTTTGCCGGGAGAGGTCCTCTTCTTATTTCCACTTTTTCCACATTTTCGGTGGAAAGTATACTCCAGTGGACTGGACCGGTACCGTACGAACCGTCACGGTTAATGGGGAGACCGTTCAATTCAACCCTCAAGCGCGTTTCGTCCAAACCACGGAGCCTTAGCTTATTATATTCGGAATTGGTAGGTGATGTGCGTCTAAACTGAATTCCTGCTTGGTTACTGAGAGTATCAAGCAAAGACCCACCCAAGGTTGGAATGCTTATTTCCTCTTCCGAAATCACGCTTACCTCAGGTAAAGGCGTTCCAGTTATCAAAATCTCTGGCACCACGTATGGTTTTTCTGCTTCTTTCTCGGCAAATGCCAAGCCATAAAGCAACACTATGCCCCAAAGGCACCCCAAATAAATCAAGCGCCTCATTGTTACCTCCAGCCGTCAATTTGACCGCAGTTACTGTGACAGTCCCAGTTCCTTGAGCGGATCAACCCCGGGTCGCGCCCAATCCCGAGGGCTCAGTCCTGAAGGAAGTTCAAACTGTTTTATAATCTTTACGAATTGTTCCGGGTGATCTAGCTGCTCCAAGTACCACAAATCCATGCATAGCATTCTATCTAGGCTTCTACCCGAACCGGGGCAAGGTGGATTCCCCCAGTCAAAAGCCAGCACCACCCCTTCCCAGCTTCCATCTTCTCTTTGCCTATACGCGATTGTGGAGGCTTCTTGTCCTTCTGGCGTTCTCCGAGCCCTGTCGGTATCGGAGGGATAGTATACCGCGTATTGTCGCTTACCAGGGGTTGCATTCAAAATTGTCAAAAGAGCATCCTCTTTGCACCAGGGATCAACCCCATGGATAAAATAGCCGCCTCCATCTATGGGTGGAAAATTTTCGAGAAGATACAGAGCCGTAAGTATCCCTGATGCTACTCCCGGGCAATAGTGGTCGTGAAATTCAAAGGCTCTAATGGCCAGTGTCGGAGCGCCAGAAGCAACTGCATTGGCTATGGTAATGATGCGAAATTCATTTCCACCAAAGACCTTGTTATTTTGTTTTTCAATCCAGTCATGAACATTAGAAATAACATAATCAGCATCTATTCTTTCTGTCGAGACCTTCAGAGTTAGATCATGAGCGCTGGAGTTTTCACCAAGCTCGACGTAAACGCAGTAGCCTGACTTTTTATCAAACAGAGCTGACCACAGAGGCATCCATGGCGCAGAATGGACCTCTACAAGGTTGCCTCTACCACGACGAACCCCCAGTATATCGGAAAGGCCGTCAACAACCGGATAGGTGGACTCTCCCTGAACCTGTGCATAAGCTGCATTTGTAATGAGAACCAGATCATCTCCAGCAGGAGACGTCCCAAGAGCTCTGAGAAAATCAAGAGAAAAAGAAGCAATTAACTTTCCCCTTTCATACCATATTTCATAAGATGTTGTTTTTCCGTAACAGGTAGAAAAAGCCCATACAAGAAAAAGTGTACATATTACAAAGAACGTAGCAGCCAAGCCTTTCTTCTCATGTTTTCTCATCATGTGTGCATCCTCTTTTTTCACAGTTGACCCATCGGATTATTTTGCCTCTATTCTTGTACGCGTTCTGAAGGACCATAAGCCTTGAGTAACGATTTATTCCAAAATGGCGTCTATAATTGGTGCCATTTCGGCTTGAGCGTCAAAGCATGATGGAGCCGTCCCGGCCAAAGAGGCCTTCTGAATATCCTGATAATAACTGATGCGACCAAGAACAGGAATTTTAAACTCATCCATTAGTGCTCGGAGATCTAACTCCTGTTCCTCATTAATAACCTTGTTTATTACGCTTCCTTTAAAGGAAGCACCTGAGGAACTGGTTAACTCCATTACTTTGTGCGCAATTAGCGCCGACTCGTAAGAAGGTTCTACCACGCAGACAACAGCATCTACACTCGTTTCAATACCCCGACCGAAGTGTTCTATTCCTGCCTCCATATCCACGAGCATTATTTCACCAGATTTGAGCGAGAACTTTTTCAAGAATTCTCTTGTTACAATTCCCATAGGGCAAGCACACCCTTCCATGAACTGTTCAATTTTACCTGTCTGAATCAAACAGAGACCATTTTTTTGAACCACGTACTCACTGGGAAGTTCATCCATATTTATGGTTTCTTGTTGCCATATTGAAATGCTAGGCTCTTTTTTACTCTGAGCTAGAGCTGCTCGTATTTCCTCCTGAATTGTTTTCTTTCCACCAAGAGATTGCATAAGGGATTGCGGAGGCGCTGAAAAACCTAGTACCCGGTACAGGGCAGGGTTAGAGTCGTCGGAGTCAAGAATAATTACTTTGAAATTCCGGTTCCTTAAAACGTCGGTCATCAGCCTGATAATTGTTGTTTTGCCACTACCACCTTTCCCACAAACACAAATTTTCATATCGGCTCCTCCATCCAGATTGTTACAAAAAGAAAAAAGCCACGTCCTCCTGTGCATTCTCTGCACCGGAGGCCTTCGTGGCCTCAATACCTTATCAGATATTGCAACTCGTCCAGTGGTAAATCTTAGAGTATAACCGCCAAAAGCGCATAATAAAAACAGCTATGTTATGTCAACAGATAATCGAGCCTGTTCGAAAAAAGTGGAATCATGTAGAGAGTATACTGGCTTACTGGGGAACTTGGTGATTAACATTCGGTAATGGCATTTGTGTTATGAAAACAATGGGCGGTGTGGTAAGGGGAGAGGATACAATGGAACCGAATTGCATTCAATTCAGGGGACAAAACCGCACCGCCCGTTTTATTAAATATCCATATCTACCCCAAGCCTCTCCCACTGAATTCGGGCCTCCTCCTGCGCTCGAGCAATCTCATCATCACTCCAGGGCTCCAGCACCAGCGTCTCAGCTACCAGTTGCCAGATGTACTTCACCTCATAGTGGCAATCTTCCGGATAATACTTGGGAAGCCGCTTCATTATCTGATCTCGACAATTGGAGCAACCTACAACCACTACATTGGCGCCGCTATTTTTAATTTGCCGAACCTTATGTCTGCCATGATATGCAGACTCATCTTCGTAGGGCATAGGCCACATTCCACCTCCAGCGCCACAGCAATAATTCATGCTTCTATTGGGCTCCAGATCGACAAAATTATCGACACACTGTTTTATGATCCACCGGGGTTCCTCATAATATCCCTTGCCGAAGTTTCGCTCCAGCTCACGGCCGTGTTTACACGAGTCATGCCATGTGAAGACTTTGCCGGCATTTCGACTTTTATCCAGCTTGATCCTTCCCGTTTCAATTATTTCTTTCAGATAGTCATAAAGATATATGTATTCCACGCGGTTATTTGGATCTTCCACAATACAGGCTTCCATACCCTTCCGACATCCATAAGACCCGCCACCGCAATCGGGCATGATCATTCGTTTGGCCTTGAGTCTTTTCATGTGATCTATCTTTCGCTTGGCAAGAATCTTGGTCACTTCGTAGTTACCGGTAAAAAGCCCCTAGTCGACAGATTCCCAGTTTTCCGATGGGATGGTCCAGTTTTCACGAGCAGCATAAAAAATCTTCCACCACCATTTCATATCATCATTGTCTGAAAAGACTTCTTTGCTATTCGGAAAAAACAAAATGTCCGCCCCCTCTTTATCGATAGGAACATAAAATCCCGGACATTCCTCCTCGGCCAATTCCGCACCGAGATCTGCCATCAAGAAAAAATAGTCCTCTTTAGGAATCGCCATGTTGTTACCTGTATTCACCACATTTTCTACACCCTTGTGTAGAATACCGGGCACCTGGTCTCGAGGTCTGAGATGCTTCATGTGAGTAAGTATAGCCACGATATCAATCCCCATTGGACAGGCATAGGCACAGCGACCACAGCCAGTGCATATCCACGGAAACTTCGACTGAACGACTTCATCCACCAGCCCAAAAGCCAGCATCCGAATAACCTTGCGAACATCCCATCCCTCCATGCCCGGCGTGCCTGTAATGGGACACCCATTAGAACAGGTGCCACAGGTGAGACATCGATTTAGGTCAAATTGACTGAGATATTCCTGAATTTCCTGCTGTAACCGACGCGGCTTCAACGCTTCCATCCCAAGCCCTCCTATCCTACTCAGCCTTATAAAGACCAGCGGTAATTACCATGACAATACCGTTCTTTTCGCCTGTTAACCTTTCAGAAAAGTTTGCATATATAAACCATGGCGATGGTTCAAATAGGAAATCTCTATTGGTGAGGTCATGATGTATAGCCAGGACTGAACTATCTATAAAACCTCACTGAATCTGAGATAAAAAACATGCTAGAGGAAGGCGATTCAATCATGTGCAACCACCAAAACCGCTAGCTTCCCCCTAGTCCATGTGATGGCTATTAAAGACCGAAATGAGCCAGAAACATAACATACCGAGAAAATGTCTTGATTTTGGAAGGACACTACACTACATGGCTACCCAACAACTGGAGTTACAAGCCGCTGACAAAACCCACCTTTCTGAAAGGAGACATTACAATGAATGTGGCTCAGATTCTAGCTCAATCGGGTGCCCGGAATCCTGGCAAAATTGCTGTCGATTTTGAAGGAACTCCATATACGTATGCGCAAATTGACGAAAGAGTAAAAAGGTGTGCAGGATTCTTGAAACAGATTGGTGTTAAAAAGGGGGATCGTGTTGCAATCCAAGTTCCCAAGTCCATGGAGTTCGTCTATGTTCATTTAGCGACTCTTGCTCTGGGAGCCATCTGTGTGCCGTTGAACACGGGTTATCCTGCTAGCGAAGTTCAGTACTTCATCGAAGATTCTGGGAGCACCGTTTTTGTGACCTATTCCTCTGGATTTAGCTCGTTAGAGAACGCCGTTGGGTCTATAAAAGGGCTTGAGGTCATACTCCTTGATGACCAAAGCCCATCCGGGCATGAACCGCTTTGCGATCATCTTGAAAAGGCTTCCGATACTGACTTGCGCACCTACCCTACTGAACCTGATGATGTCGCGGTGCTTTTCTACACCTCAGGCACCACCGGTAAACCCAAAGGGGCGATGATTACTCACAAAAACCTTATAAGTAACACTCAGGCACTTCATGAGATATGGCACTGGTCTGATCAGGATGTTCTGTTGCATGTGCTTCCACTTTTTCACGTTCATGGGCTTGCTGTTGCCCTGTACGGTGGGCTTTATGCGGGAGCTACGATCGTTATGCATGAAAGATTTGATCCGAGGCGAACATGGGAAACACTTGAGAAAGTGCCATGTACGATTTTCATGGGGGTGCCCACCATGTATTATCGCATGATGCAAGAATGGGAAAGTGTACAACCTGATCTCAGCAAAATGAGGGTTTTCATATCAGGATCTGCCCCGCTTCTAGAAAACCTTTTTTACCGTTTTGAAAAAACAACGGGATTTAGAATTCTTGAGCGTTACGGAATGACGGAAGCACTCATGATTACTTCCAATCCTTATGAACCGGAAAGAAGGATACCCAGAAGTGTTGGTTATCCTTTGCCTGGTATGAAAATTCGAATTGTTTCGGAAGAAGGTGAAGATGTGGAGCCCGGGCAAGTTGGAGAGGTTTGGGTGAAGGGGAATAATGTTTTTAAGGGTTACTGGAATAATCCTGAAAAAACCAGCGAGACTTTTTGTGATGGGTGGTTAAAGTCTGGAGATCTTGGATATCAGGATCCTGAGGATGATTTGAGACTTTATTTGGTGGGAAGAGCGAAGGAGCTAATTATTACCGGTGGTTATAATGTTTATCCTAAGGAAGTAGAGAATGTTCTAGAGGAACACGAATCTGTTATGGAGTCGGCCGTAGTTGGAATTCCTGATCAAGACTATGGAGAGAAGGTAGTGGCTGCCGTTGTATTAAAGGGGGGTATGAAGAGCATAAATCCAGAGGAATTAATAAAGTATTGCAAAACAAAACTTGCATCTTACAAGTGCCCTAAAATGATATTCAAGATGGATTCACTGCCAAGAAACGCCATGGGGAAAGTCCAGAAGCATGTGCTTCAGAAAGTTATAATATCCAAGCTGGAAGGGCAGTGACGGTGTGAAATCCAAGCAAGGTTTTTGGCGACAGAGGTGAACCCCGCTATCGCAAAACCTGAGATAGTGGGTCTATGTTTAAAAAGTTGCCACAACCACATGGCAAGAAATAAAGTTTAGCAAGGCTAATTTGGCCAATTACAGAGCTTCCTTGCATACCGTTTACATTGTAGAGGTGCGCGTTCGCGCGTTCCTACATCCTTTGGTAAGAATTGCAATTCCCTGTGGTTCGTGCTAGGTAAAATCGGGTTGCGGTGTGTAGGAATAATGCAGAATTTGAATCAATGTGTCGGGTCGTATTATATCAGCCGGAAATACCGCAAAACACGGGAAATGTGGCAAGAACATGTGCGGCGACTCACACTCCTTTGCATCTTATAGAACCGCTGGGATTTCAACTCACGGACAGGTATTTAAGGCGAGCCGGTCTAGATTACTGGCCGTATGTGGAACTTCATGTTCATCGCACTTTTTCTGTTTTTCTCGAAGAAATACGACCAGGAAGATGTGTGCTTTTTTCTACGCGAGGTACAGTGAACTATTGGGATTTTTCCTTTCGACCGGATGATTGCCTAGTTTTTGGACCAGAAACCAGGGGGTTACCTTTGGAGCTTCTTGAGGACGAAAGGTATCCGGTGGTGAAAATTCCGCTAGACAAGAGCAGGGTTAGAAGCTTAAACCTTTCGACATCTGTCGGTATAGGCCTGTACGAAGCACTGAGGCAATTGAGGTTAATCCCATTTGATGGTTGTTGGCGGACTAAGGGAGTTTAGTCATGAGCGAAGTTCACAAGTTGCTGGACTTGTTTAACAATGAATGTCCGGAGTTGCGCCAGTTGGGGATTCATACTGTGATCCTGAAAAAAGGACAGCGTTATTGAGTAATCCTTTTTGAGAGCAGGGACTGCTCGAAGACGGATCCACCCCTTACGTCCTTTCAATTCCGTTCGAACAATGGAACCTGGGCACTTCCAGATCCAGCAGAGTGGCTGCCTCACTTAGAAAAAGCCGTAAAGCGAGCCAAACAACTTTTGGGCAAAAATACTCGAATGCAGTTTTCCTCAAAGGTGATCTCTTGCGATGTTTCTCCAAGTAGCGAGGAATAATAAAACGGTGAGCCTCTTTTGAATGGTTTTGTATGCTAAATGACAGAGATAGTAGAAGAGCCGTAGTTTTGCCGGTTTTAATGGAGAATATAAATGGTATTCTTCGAAAAGTTATGGGCTTTTTTAAAAGATTGTACCTTTGTATTTGCAGTAGGTTGCATTATGTATCGCTTAGTTTAGAATTGAAAAGTGGATGATGCCGATTGGAGAGGGGGTTGGGCATTGGCTGAGGTGGAATGGAAAGGGATCATCTGGAAAGCAGCATTTGGCACTTTTTCCTACAAGGAGCTTCTCACGATTTTGAAGGGTTATGGCTCAATGGAGATTTTGTCCTTCGAAAAACCAGGACACTTCAAGGGTATGGCGAGTATTGCGCTCAACACCGGTGGTACCAGAGATCTGACCATCTATTATCTTGAAGTATTGGGGCCTAGGCGGGCCGGTTTGGGTAGGAAAGCGTTGCTTGAATTGAAGCGAATATTTCAAGGAAAAATCTTTGTAGAAGATCCTGGTGAAATTCTAACGGACGAATATTCTATAATGGAAAGCATTCTTTTCTGGATTCAAATGTTCCGGGAAGGTGTCATAGACGGTCTGGATAGCGATCTGGTAAGACTACATCCCGGTATTGATGAAAAAGAAATGAAAAAACTAGAGCAGACGGTAATTTCAAGGATGAAAGTACTGAGACATGAAAAGAGCTCGTGAAAAAATTCTTTCTCACAAAAAGCTTTGTGATGTATGTGTCAATTTTAAGAAACAGGGACTAAAAATTGTTTTCACCAACGGCTGTTTTGATCTGTTACATGTAGGCCACCTCAGATACCTAGAAGAAGCAAAAGAACTAGGTGATGCTCTGGTTGTTGGGGTTAATTCAGACCGTTCTGTAAGGGAGATCAAGGGTGAAAACAGGCCAATCATTCCCCAATTGGCTCGCGCTGAACTAATAGCTGGTCTTTGGTGCGTGGATTACGTTACTATTTTCGACGACATTACACCGCTTTCCTTAATAAAGGCCGTCAAACCAGACATTCTGGTAAAAGGTGCGGACTGGAATTTATCCGAAATCGTTGGACGAGATTTCGTTGAATCCTACGGAGGACGCGTGCATAGAATCGAATTAACGCCCGGATTCTCCACCACTTTGATAATACAAAACGTTCTGAAGCAACATGCTTGACTCTATTTCCTGCACTTTGTAAGAAGAAGCCCGCTATGCTCACAGTAAAGGAGGAATGTCCTTGGGCGCCAAGAAAATAAAAAAGAAGAAAAAACCCCTCAGGCCTGAAGAGGTGGAAACGCTTGCGGAACAAACACTCAATTTCCTTAGAAAAAATATCCGATTGGTTATAGCTTTCACTGGTTTTTTTCTGGTCATATCAGCGTTACTGTGGGGTTATGGCAGATATACCAGCCTTCAGCATGAACAAGCGGCTTATGCGTACTATGCGGCCGTAAAGACCCTCAGTAATAATGATGTAAGCATAAAGGATGATGACATATCCATTGTTCTTAACCAGTTGGAAAAGCTGACCAAGCTGTATCCATCTCAGTCAGTGGCAATTATGGCTTCGCTGGATGAATTGGCTTTGCTCTGCCGCAGGGGGAAATGGGATGAGGTTGTGAAAATCGGGGAAAGGCTAAAAGCGACAATTTCACCTGATCATCCCTTTTACCCTTTGCTTATCAGGCACGTTGCCATTGCTTATACCAAGGGAAATCATGTGGATAAAGCTCTACAGGCTTGGAATGATTTTATAGCGGTGGCACCCAAGGAATGGTTAAGGGAAGCGTATTGGGAAAAAGCCAGGATTTTTATTGAAATGGGTAAAAAGGACGAAGCTGTTGATTGTTTACGAAAGGCTCTGAATTCCGAAGGTTTCCTGCCAGCTGATTTTGTAATTAAAGAACGGCTACATAGTTTAAGTAATGCCGGATGATCGAGGCAAATTTTCATCGTACCTTAATCGTACTTGACATGGCTTCATGTATTCGCTATGAGAATGTTTGCATTGAAGAAAGTAGGCACGTAGCTCAGGGGGAGAGCGCTACCTTGACGCGGTAGAGGTCGACGGTTCGAAACCGTCCGTGCCTACCACTTGATAGAAGTAATTGTTGTCCTTTTTGGAAATATTTAAGAGAGCAGTTTCGAAAATTAATTCGGCGGGGCGTGCTACCATAAGTTTGGTTGAGTGGTCAAAAATTGAGAAAGGAATTGTTAGATTAAGGCATCGCGTGATGCGATGCTTTTTGTTTTTGTGCTGAAAGAGGGGTCGTTGATTATGGGAGAAGATGTTATTGAGGTAAAAGGGAGTAATGAAGAAAGAGCTACGGTGAAAAAGGGAACCACAGTCGGAGATGTTCTTAAAGCTCTTTACGGAAAGGTAGATTCAAGGTGGATTGCGGCTAAGGTTAACGGTGATTTGTACGACCTGTCGAGGCCTATATACGAGGCCGTACAAGTAGAACCTGTTGCAATAGATTCACCAGAAGGACTTGATATATTGAGACATAGTACGTCCCACGTAATGGCACAGGCGGTAAAGGAGCTGTTTCCCGAAGCCAAGGTTGCCATAGGGCCAAGTATAGAGAATGGGTTTTATTACGATTTTGATGTTTCTAAGCCTTTTACTCCCGAAGATCTGGAAAAGATCGAAGCTCGAATGGCCGAAATAGTACAAGAACACCTACCGTTCCAGCGTCGCGAGATGTCAAGAAGTGAAGCCATAGAATTTTTCCGTAAAATGGGCGAAACTTATAAAGTTGAGTTGCTGGAAAACATGGAAGATGGGATGGTTTCTCTTTACCAGCAAGGTGGCTTTGTCGATCTTTGTCGGGGACCTCATATTCCTCATACCGGCTACATTAAAGCCTTTAAGCTGACCGGGGTGGCTGGAGCTTACTGGAGGGGTGATGAACGAAATCCAATGCTCCAGAGGATCTATGGTACCGCTTTTTCTGATAAAAAGACGTTAAAGAAGTATCTTAATTTCCTTGAAGAAGCCAAGCGCAGGGATCATCGTCGTCTCGGTCGGGAGCTGGATCTTTTTCAATTCAACGAGGAAGTCGGGCCGGGGATGGTCATTTATCATCCGAAGGGTGCCATTATTCGTCAGATCCTAGAAGCCTTTGAAAAAAAGGAGCATTTGAGGAGAGGATATCAAATTGTCATAGGTCCGACCCTGCTGAAAACGGAACTATGGAAGCGTTCCGGGCATTTTGATAATTACCGGGAGAATATGTATTTCACGGAGGTAGAGGGGCAATCCTATGGGATAAAGCCCATGAATTGTATTGCCCATATGTTAATTTATAAGTCCAAAGTGCGAAGCTACAGAGATCTGCCCATTCGATATTTTGAACTTGGTACGGTTCATCGCCATGAGAAGTCCGGTGTGTTGCATGGCCTTTTGCGGGTGAGGCAGTTTACCCAGGATGATGCTCATATATTGTGCACCCCGGAGCAATTACAGGACGAGATTAAAGGAGTTATAGATTTTGTTATTGATGTCATGGGTATTTTTGGGTTTCCGTACGAAATGGAGGTTAGCACAAGGCCGGAAAAGTCAATCGGGACGGATGAGGACTGGGATAGAGCTACATCAGCTCTCATAAATGCTCTAAACGATGTGGGAATACCTTATGAAATATGTGAAGGGGAGGGGGCATTTTATGGACCGAAAATCGATGTGAAACTTAGAGATGCCCTTGATCGACGCTGGCAGTGTGCCACTATTCAATGTGATTTTACCCTTCCCGAACGTTTCGACCTCACTTATGTGGGTCCCGACGGGCAGAAACATCGTCCCGTCATGTTGCATAGGGTTATTCTCGGGGCCATGGAGCGCTTTTTGGGAATACTTATAGAGCATTATGCCGGGGCTTTTCCGACGTGGCTTGCTCCAGTGCAAGCTGTGGTGATGACTGTTACGGATAATCAGCTTAATTACGCAAGGAAGGTTTATCAGCAGCTTATTGATGCTGAGGTAAGGGCCGAACTTGATAACCGCAATGAAAAACTTGGCTTCAAGATTCGAGAGGCTCAGCTTCAGAAGGTGCCATACATGGTGATAGTTGGAGACAGGGAGGTAGAGGCTGGGAGTATAAATCCCAGGCGTCGAGATGGGAAACAGTTGGGTATGATGAGTGTTGGTGAGTTTGTGGACCTTCTTGAACGGGAATGTCGAGAAGGTTCTAAGGGGCGAGTAGGATTAGGAATTATTTAAAAACAGGAGGTATAACCCTGGAACGGGAAGTCCGAGTGAACAGCCAGATCAAGGCTCGAGAGGTTAGGCTTATTGGATTTGATGGTCAGCAGATAGGAATTGTTCCGCTGGCCGAGGCTTTGCGTATCGCTGAAGAAGAAGGTTATGATCTGGTCGAAGTTGCGCCTCAGGCAAATCCGCCTGTGTGCAAGATAATGGACTATGGTAAGTTCAAGTACCAGTTGAGTAAAAAGTCTCAGGAAGCCAGGAAAAAGCAAACAGTAATCCAGGTAAAGGAAATCAAGCTTCGTCCCAAGACGGATGTACATGATTTTCAGACCAAATTGCGGCATATTAGAAGATTCTTGGCCCAGAAAAATAAAGCGAAGGTAACAGTTTTGTTTCGTGGCCGTGAGATAGTTTACAAGGATCAAGGTTATCAAATATTAGACCGCATCCGCCAGGAACTTGAGGAGGAAGCTGTTGTGGAGCAAGCTCCTCGTGAAGAGGGTCGTAATCTGGTGATGGTGCTTGCTCCCAAAAATTAGCAGCACATTTCCCGTGTCTTGCAGTTTGATGTTGCTTGAAGAAGCAAAGGAAGAGTTTTTGTGCCCTGATTAAAGTCTTTCAACTTCTCAAAGGATACGGAACGTATAGCTTACAATTGCAAAATGGCCATGTGTAAGCAGTGGGGTGGTTTTTCGAGACAGCTTCTTTAAAAATCTTGACATACTATGGGGACCTACATAGAGTAACCGCTTCGGTTAAACGGGGATTAAAAATATCCGCGATGTCGTGGTGGTGGAGGTTGTAATGCCGAAAATTAAGACACATAGAGGGGCCGCAAAGCGGTTTAAGGTTACGGGTACGGGAAAGTTTATTCGGGCAAAAGCCTACAAAAGCCATATCTTAACCAAGAAAAACAGAAAGCGAAAAAGAAGATTGAAGAAAAAGGCTGTAGTGGACAGCACTCATGTGGGGGCATTGAAAAAGATTTTACCCTACATGTAAGGCTACATATGTTGGTATAAGACCGAACGAAGGAGTAATGAAAGATGCCTCGAGTGAAAAAAGCCGTTAAGTCTCGCCGTCGAAGGAAAAAAATTCTCAAGATGGCGAAGGGTTATAGAGGAGCCCGTGGCAAGCTGTATCGCCAGGCGAATGAAAGTGTGATCAGGGGCCTTAAATACGCCTACAGAGACAGGCGTCGTAAAAAGAGGGATTTTAGGAGATTGTGGATTCAGAGGATAAATGCTGCTGCCCGTGAACACGGAATGAGCTATTCGGTCTTTATTCATGGGCTTAAAAAGGCCAATATTAATATGGATCGTAAAGTGTTGGCTGGATTAGCCATGAACGATCCCGAGGCTTTTGCAGAAATTGCAAAAGTGGTCAAGGAAGCTTTGTGATATAAAGAAGGGAGCAATGAAAGATATTGTTCAGCAGATATTAAGGGAAGCCTTTGAAGAGCTTGACCGCGCGAATAGTGACATCAAGGCTATTGATAAAGTAAGGGTTAAATACCTTGGGAAAAAGGGACGGTTAACGGAGCTTTTTAAACAACTCGGTGGGCTTCCCAAAGAGAAGCGTCCTGAAATTGGCAAGGTTCTGAATGAGGCCAGAGAGCAACTAGAAAAAGCCCTTGGTGATGCCATTGCCAGAGCAAAAACCGCATCGCTTGAGGTAAGCGGGGATTTCGACATCACCATTCCGGGCCGTCGTCCTTTGGTTGGAAGACTTCATCCCATAACGCAGACAGCCCGTGATATATGTCAGATTTTCGTGCAAATGGGTTTTGAGGTTGTGGAAGGGCCCGAGGTCGAGCTGGATTATTATAACTTTGAAGCACTGAATATACCCAAAGATCACCCTGCCAGAGATATGCAGGACACCTTTTATGTGTCTGAAGAAGTTGTTCTGAGAACGCATACCTCACCTATTCAGGTCAGGGTGATGGAAGCTCGCAAGCCGCCAATTCAGATTATAGCTCCAGGTAAAGCTTATCGCTGTGACTCGGATATGACGCATACCCCCATGTTTCATCAGGTAGAGGGGTTGATGGTGGGCAAGGATGTCTCTTTTGCCGATCTTAAGGGTGTATTGACCCTGTTTGTACATCAAATGTTTGGGCCTCACGTCGGAGTAAGGTTCAGGCCCAGCTTTTTTCCTTTCACCGAGCCCAGTGCAGAAGTGGATATTCAATGTGTAATCTGCGGTGGGAAGGGCTGCCGGGTTTGTTCTTATACGGGTTGGCTCGAAATTCTGGGTTCAGGTATGGTTGATCCGGCTGTTTTTGAAATGGTCGGTTATGATCCCGAACAGGTAACAGGTTTTGCTTTCGGTATGGGCATTGAGCGAATCGCTATGTTGCGCTGGGGAATTGATGATCTTCGCCTTTTCTTTGATAATGATGTACGGTTTCTGGATCAATTTTTCTGATTAAGGGGGTAGCGGAGTAGTTACAATGCGGGTAAGTTTCAGGTGGCTGACTTCGTATGTTGATGTAGAGGCGAGCCCGAATGAAGTGGCTGATCGTCTCACGATGGCAGGACTTGAGGTTGAAGGGGTAGAGGACAGGTATCCTCATCTTAAAAAGGTTATCGCCGTCAGGATTACGGATGTGGCAAAGCATCCCAGAGCCGATAGGCTCATGCTATGCCGGTGTCACGATGGTTCCGGTGAATACAAAGTGGTTTGTGGAGCCCCCAATGTTAGACCCGGTATCGTTGTTCCTTTGGTGCTTCCAGGAGCGGTGCTTCCGAGTGGAGTAAAGGTGGGCGAAGCGGTAATAAGAGGGGAAAAATCGGAAGGGATGCTGACATCGGAAAAGGAACTCGGGCTGGGAGATGATGAGTCTGGGCTGATGATTCTTCCCGAAGATACCAATCTGGGGATTCCGTTGGATAAAGCTCTAAGCATCGAAGACACGATACTAGAAATATCCATAACCCCCAACAGGGGCGATTGCCTTTCCATCATTGGTATTGCTCGCGAAGTATCCGCTGTATTTGGTGTACCACTGAAATATCCCGAAATCTCGCTAGTGGAAACGGGGCCGAATATAGCCGATGTGACAAAGGTGGACATTAAAGACCCTGATAAATGCCATCGTTATGCAGCTAGAGTTATATTCGACGTTACCATAGGACCTTCCCCCAGCTGGATGCGAGACAGGCTTGAATCCGCCGGCATACGCTCGATTAACAACGTCGTGGATGTTACCAATTATGTGCTCCTTGAGATGGGACAACCTCTTCATGCCTTTGATTATGATCTACTCAGCGAGCACAGGATAGTCGTAAAATGTGCCGAAGAGGGACAAAGGTTCAGAACTCTGGATGGTCAGGATAGAACGCTTTATTCCGATACGCTTTTGATTTGTGATGGAGCAGGACCTGTCGCAATCGGTGGTGTCATGGGTGGTGAAAATTCGGAAATAAACCCAGATACCAGACGAGTACTGCTGGAAAGTGCCTGGTTTAATCCATCTTCCATACGCAGGACGAGTAAAAAACTTCGAATGACCACAGAGGCCAGTTATAGGTTTGAGCGCGGCATTGATCCTGAAGGTGTGATTACCGCTCTGGATCGGGCTGCTCAGCTAATTCTGCAAACAGCAGGGGGAATCCTGGCGAAAGGCAGAATTGACGAATACCCCAGGCCTTTCGTGCGACCCGTTTTAACCCTCAGAGTGAATAGGACAAACAGTTACCTTGGTACCAGCTTCTCCAGGGATGAGATGAGGCGAGCTCTGCAGCAGCTGAATATGGATGTGAGTGACCTGGATAACGGCGATTTCAAAGTAATACCCCCAACTTATCGTCAAGATATCACCCGAGAAGTTGACCTCACCGAAGAGATAGCAAGAATACTTGGCTACGATCTTATTCCCACAGGGCACCCTCGGACTGTTATGATTGCTCATGATCGCAATGAGCATCTGCAACTCAGGGAAAAGCTTAAAAATCTTTTGAAAGGACTTGGTTGTAGGGAACTTGTTACCTACTCGTTCATATCAAAGGCGTCTCTGGAAAGATTGGGATTTACTCCTTCTGACGTTCGCATGAGACCAGTTGAACTATTAAATCCTCTCAGCGAAGAACAAGCTGTTATGAGGACCTCTCTTGTGCCGGGCCTGCTTAGTACAATTCGCTATAACCTGGATAGAGAAAACAAAAATCTTAGACTATTTGAGCTCAGCAAGGTTTTTCTGCCCCATGCCGGAGAAAAACTACCGGATGAAAGATATCATTTGGTGGTCGGGCTCGTTGGAAAGCGATATCCTATAGAGCTTTACGATGCCGGTAACCTTGATTATTCGGACATAAAAGGAATAGCCGAAGAAATTCTTGGCTTTTTCAGACTTTCCAGAGGAGTAAAATATAAGCGTGATGATTTACCTCCCTATATGGACAAGGGTTTTTCTGCATCGATATTTGTGAAGGACATCTTTGTTGGAGCTGTTGGGCGGGTTCATCCGACTATTTTGGAAAGGTTTGACATAGAGGAACCCGTATGGTTGTTGGAGTTGGATTTTGACGAATTGTTTGAACTAAAGGGACCCGAAGTGCGGTTTCAGCCTTTGCCGAAATACCCCTTTGTGGCTCGGGACCTTGCTGTCATTGCCGATGAAGACTTTCCGGTGCAGAGTGTTATCGACTTTCTCTACGAACTGAACAATCCTTTGCTGGAACGAGTTGAGATATTTGATATTTTTAGGGGTAAGCCTGTAGGGATGGGTAAGAAAAGTGTGGGCTACAGGCTAATTTATCGTGATAAAACCCGTAGCCTTACAGATGAGGAAGTTAACAAAATACACGCAGAGGTGGCGGAGCAAGTTGTTTCTCGTTTTGGCTTACAGTTAAGGTAAGCGGTTTATGCTTATTAAGCAGAAACCATGTCAGGTGTTGCTATATATAGGAGAGGAAGTTTATGTTGGCATTTCTTCCAACTTTAGCGGGGAAGGAGTGTTAATTCAGATGTCCGACCCTCCTATGTTAGGAGAAAAGGTCAGGTTGAAACTTCAGTTTCCAGACCTTCCGAACCCGATGGAGCTAGCGGGAGAAGTTGTTTGGACCAATCCTTTCGGTATGGGGGATGTTCATGTGCCGAAGGGGTGTGCGGTAAAGTTTGAAGGAATCGATCCAGACACTCGAAGTGCCCTAGATAACCTGGCCGTCCAGTATCACCCGTCAGGAGATCCTCTGCGTTTTTTTTACACCTGAACACCGTGAAATCATCTGAATTATTCATCCTTAAGCGAGGAAAACATGGTAAAGCGGCTTGAAATTGCCCTCAAACCTCACCTGTTTGATGCAGAAGCGGAATGGCTAAAGCGAAAGGTAAGGGATTATTTTGGGCTGGAATTGAAGAAAGCCCGTGTAATAAGAGTGATAACTTTCGATCTCCCCCTTTCTAATGATGAATTTGAGAAAATAAGAACCGATATTTTTACCAATCCGGTCATTCATCTATCGTCTTACGCTCCGCTGTCTGTGGATTTTCAGTGGCTTATATGGGTTGGTTTTCGTCCTGGTGTCAGGGACACGGCGGGTAGCGTGGCGATGGAAGCCATTCAGGAATATCTAGGACGAAAATTTGATGGTAGGGCAGGAGTTTATACGTCGAAAATCTACGAGATTCATCTTTCAAATTTGTTGAAGGAGGATGTGGAGCTCATTGCTCGTGAACTTCTTGCCAATGAACTGATACAACAATGGAAGATTTTTTCTCATCATGAGAACTGGAATCCCGAGGAAGGAATAGGCTTTATCGTACCCAGGGTAATTCTTAACAGAGAGCCTGGATTTACGGTTATTCCCATACGGTCCAATGAAGAGCTCAAGCGCCTGAGCGATGAAAGGCATCTGGCCCTGAATCCGGAGGACATTCCAGTCATAAGGGATTATTTCCGGAGACCTGAAGTCCGTGAAAAAAGGGCAAAGTATGGATTGGATGATCCGACGGATGTAGAATTGGAAGCAATATCGCAGGCGCGAAGTGATCACTGTAATCACAATACATTTCGAGGATATTTCAATTACTTAGATCTTGATACAGGTGAGCGCATCGCCATCAATAACCTTTTTAAGACTTGTATTGAGCAGCCGACGCTGGAACTCAAAAAAGAGAAAGATTGGGTGATATCCGTTCTCTGGGACAATGCCGGAGTGGCTAGGTTTGATGAAGACAATTACTACGCTATAACGGCGGAAACTCATAATAGCCCTTCGAATATGGAAGCCTATGGTGGAGCACTGACGGGCATTGTGGGAGTGTATCGCGATATCATGGGTGCCGGTAAAGGGGCCAGGATGGTAGGAGGAATGTACGGGTACTGCGTAGGTCCCAGGGACTACAAAGGTCCCCTTAGACCGTGCCTTCATCCCAGAAGACTTTTGGACGGCGTGGTGGAAGGCGTACGGGATGGGGGTAACAAACATGGAGTGCCCACGATATTTGGTAATCTGCTTTATCATCCGTCGTACCTGGGCAAATGCCTTGTTTTTGTGGGTTCAATTGGAATTATGCCAGCCAGGGTTCCCAATGGGCCGTGTGAGCAAAAGAGACCAAAACCTGGGGATTTAATCGTTATGTGTGGCGGCAGGGTAGGCAAGGACGGAATACATGGGGTTACGGCGTCAAGTCAGGCTTACACTGAACACACCCCGGCTGGCCATGTCCAAATTGGAGACCCTTACACGCAGAAAAAGATGCACGACTTCTTGTTGGAAGCCCGTGACGAAGGTCTCATATCCTTTATAACCGATAACGGTGGCGGAGGTTTGTCGTCCTCTGTTGGAGAGTCTGCCAGGTTGGCGGGCGGTGCCTTGGTCGAGCTGGATAAGGTTCCGCTTAAGTATGAAGGGCTTGATTTATGGGAGATCTGGGTTTCCGAGTCTCAGGAGCGAATGACGGTGGCGGTTAGTCCTGAACACATTGATAGATTTCTTGAGCTGTCGAGGAAGCACGAAGTAGAAAGCACCGTAATCGGCCGTTACGAAGATACGGGAAAGCTCCGCTTGACGTACAAGGGCAAAACCTGTGCTTATCTGGACATAAGCTTTTTTGAAGAAGACTTTCCTCAGTGGCGTTTCGAAGCTAGATGGGTGGGGCCGCAAAAGCGGGGGTTGGTAGAACCCGTAATTGAACCGCCTTCTGATTACGGTAAACTACTGCACAAGATGCTTGGCCGACCAAATCTGTGCTCGAGGGAATGGATCCACCGACAATACGACCACGAAGTTCAGGGAACTTCTGTTGTTAAGTACTTTGTCGGCAAGACGAGGGACATTCCGTCCGATGCTGTTGTAATAAGGCCTGTTTTGACTTCCCGGCGGGGGATTGCCGTCACCCAGGCATTGCACCCTCATTACGGGATAATAGATACCTATCACATGGTGGGCGCCTCCATTGACGAATGTGTTCGTCGCCTGATATCGGTTGGAGGAAGACTGGACACCATAGGAGGTGTAGATAACTTCTGCTGGCCCTCGATCCAGTATAATCCCGAAACCAACCCCGACGGCATGTATAAGGCAGCTCAGCTAGTTCGTGCCAACTGGGCTTTGAAACATTACTGTGAACGCTTCGGGATTCCTTTGCTTTCGGGCAAAGATAGCATGTACGTTGACGGAATGCTACCGGGCGAGTTCGGCGAAAAGCACAAAGTTTCTGGCCTACCAGCTATGCAATTTACGGCAACAGCCATTGTTCCGGATATTTTTAAATGTGTAACAATGGAATTTAAACAGCCGGGCGATCTTGTTTATGTTCTTGGTTTCACCAGGGATGAGTTAGGAGGATCAGAGTATTATGACCTTTTTGGCAAGTGTGGCCTGAATGTTCCTAAGGTCAGGGAAGACGAGTTTATCCGCCTTTATGAAGTAATGGAAAAGGCTTTAGATGCCGGCCTGGTTGCTTCGTGCCATGGAATATATCGGGGTGGATTAGCTGTTCACATAGTCATGTCGGCAATGGGTGGCTGTTGCGGTGTCAGGCTGGATATCGGGAAAGTACCTGTAGATCCGAAAAATCTGAGGGATGACAAAATACTTTTCAGTGAATCGCTGGGGAGATTCATTGTCAGCGTTGCTCCAGAAGATCAAAAGAGATTTGAGGCCCTTTTTAATGGTCTTCCTTGTGCCTGTGTAGGCGAGGTTCTGGGAGAACCCGTTATAGAATGTTTAAGAGGAGATAGGCTTATTTTCCGTGAAGAGATTTTGGGGTTGAAGGCTTCGTGGGATGGAAAAAGCGATCAGAAAGAACTGTGGGACCGTCGAGTATTTCAGACACCGCCGGTGCCTTCAATAAGGAAAGCTAGAGTTAAAGCGCTTGTTTTGAGTGGCTTCGGGCTGAATTGTGATTATGAAACAGCCTATGCTCTCGAAATGGCAGGGGCACGAGCCGAACGTGTGCATCTCAGCGATCTGATTTCTGGAAATAAGAGGCTGTCGGACTACAAATTGCTCGTCATCGACGGAGGATTTTCCTGGGGAGACGATCACGGTGCCGGAGTAATTATGGCTCTTCGGTTGAAATCGCGGCTTGGTGAGGAATTGTTGGATTTTGTGGAGCGTGGCGGACTTGTTGTCGGAATATGTAATGGGTTTCAGGTACTCGTGAACCTAGGGCTTTTGCCGGGCCGAGTGCCTGGAAAACTCCGTCGGGAAGTTGCACTTATAGCCAACGATTGCGGGAACTTTGAAGACCGATGGGTCTGGCTCAAGGTGAATCGTAAATCCCCTTGTGTATTTACCAGAGGAATGGACGTGGTTGAATATCCCGTGAGACACGGAGAGGGGAAATTTTACGCTCCCGATGATGTTCTTGCAGACATAGAAATGCATAATCAAGTTGTTTTTCGATATGCTTTACCCGACGGTTCCCTTGCTCAAGGGAAATATCCGTTTAATCCCAACGGTTCCCTAAATGATATTGCCGGAATATGCGATAGAAGTGGAAGAGTATTGGGCCTCATGCCCCATCCGGAGGCGTTCAATCACTGGACCAATCACCCTGATTGGCCTTGGGAAAAGGAAACACTGAAAAGACGCGGAAAGGTATTTCCCGAAATGGGTTTGGGCATTCTTTTGTTTGCCAACGGTGTTGAGTACCTGGATGAAAGCTGATTGTGGGGATAGTTGGAATGGATATGCACATACCGCTTGGGGGTAAAGAGCTCAGCTTGGCAGTGTTCGTTTCGGGAAGTGGAACGAACTTACAGGCGCTCATTGACAGAGCTGAGTCTGGGCAACTCAGGGCAAAGATCGAAGTTGTTGTGAGCGACCGGGCTGATGCCTACGGAATTGAGCGGGCGAAAAGGCATGGTATTCCTGCCTTTGTGGTTGATTATGCCGATTATATTAATAGGTGTGCTACTAGGGCTGAAGCTTACCGAGCTGCTGAAATGGAAATTCTCGAAATCTTGGAAAGGTTCGAAGTAGATTATGTATGTCTTGCCGGTTTCATGAGGCTCGTTAGTCCGTCGTTTCTGCAGTGTTTCAGGGATGGGCTCGTGTACAGGGTATTAAACATACATCCAGCATTGCTTCCATCCTTTCCGGGTATGCACGGTTATGAAGATACCTTCTCATATGGTTGCAAGTGGGGTGGCGTAACGGTTCATTTTGTTGATGAAGGCGAGGATACCGGGCCGATTATTGCTCAGGCCGTTTATCCCATCTGGCCTGATGATACTATTGAAGTGGTGAGACAGAGAGGTTTAAGCCTTGAGTATGAACTTTATGCCCAGGTAGTTAACTGGATAGCGTCTGGATTCGTGAGGGCGATTAAGAAAGGGCGGCGAACAATCTGCCATGTAACCGATCCAAAGTATTCCCTGATTATTCGCAATCTTGTGGAAAAGGCGATGAACGCTTGCTCGGTGCATTAACTCTTGAAATTTCTATGAGTAGAGATTATATGAATAGAGCTGATATGGGGGAGCTGGCGTAGCTCAATCGGTAGAGCAGCTGATTTGTAATCAGCAGGTTGCGGGTTCGAGTCCCATCGCCAGCTCCATGAAAGAAAAAGCTTGAATTGTCTTTTTAAGCTTGCTAAAAGAAGGATTCTTGGAGTGTGGAGAGGTTCCCGAGTGGCCAAAGGGAGCAGACTGTAAATCTGCCGGCGTAAGCCTTCGGAGGTTCGAATCCTCCCCTCTCCACCAGGAAAAAGCAGCATGCATGTAGGAGACAGTGGCAGCCGGGTAACGAGCCATTGTCGAGGACTACATGGGCAAACAGGTAGAAAAAAGAGGTTGAAAGGTCGGAAGCCCACGTAGCTCAGGAGGTAGAGCACTTCCTTGGTAAGGAAGAGGTTCACCGGTTCGAGCCCGGTCGTGGGCTCCATTTTTTTTATGCTGAACATGTGTTTGATATTGTAATGAAATTGGCGTTTTGCGCCTGTTAGTACATGAAAAAATTGAGGCGAAGCCGAACCTGAAGAAAAACGTCGAGGTAAGAGGAGAGAGTGATGGGGAAGAAGAAGTTTGAGCGGACGAAGCCGCATGTGAATGTTGGGACGATAGGTCATATAGATCATGGTAAGACGACGCTGACGGCTGCGATAACGAAGCATTTAGCGAAGAGGGGTAAGGCGGAGTATGTACCGTTTGATCAGATAGACAAGGCTCCGGAGGAGCGGGAGAGGGGTATAACGATAGCGACGGCTCATGTTGAGTATGAGACGGACAGGCGTCATTATGCGCATGTAGATTGTCCTGGGCATGCGGATTACATTAAGAACATGATAACGGGTGCAGCGCAGATGGATGGGGCCATATTGGTAGTGGCGGCGGATGATGGGCCGATGCCTCAGACGCGGGAGCACATATTGTTAGCTCGTCAGGTAGGGGTTCCTTACATAGTGGTATTTTTGAACAAGGTAGATATGGTGGATGATCCTGAGTTGATAGAGTTAGTGGAGTTGGAGGTACGGGAGCTTTTGAGCACGTATGGGTTTCCTGGGGATGATGTACCTGTGGTGAAGGGTTCGGCATTGAAGGCGTTGGAGTCGGATGATCCGGATAGTGAGGAGGCGCGTTGTATATTTGAGTTGATGGATGCGATAGACGAGTACATACCTGAGCCGGTTCGGGATGTAGACAAGCCGTTTTTGATGCCGATAGAGGATGTATTTTCGATAAGCGGTAGGGGGACGGTTGTAACTGGCAGGGTAGAGCGAGGTGTTATACGTGTAGGTGATGAGGTAGAGGTGGTTGGTTTTGGGCCGACGTTGAAGACGGTGTGCACTGGTGTAGAGATGTTTCGGAAGGTTTTGGATGAGGGTCGGGCTGGAGACAACATAGGGGTATTGTTACGAGGGGTTAAGCGGGATGAGGTGGAGCGTGGACAGGTAGTGGCGGAGCCTGGTAGCATAACGCCTCATACGAAGTTCAAGGCGGAGGTATATGTATTGAAGAAGGAGGAGGGTGGTAGGCATACGCCCTTTTTTTCTGGGTATAGGCCGCAGTTTTATTTTCGGACTACGGATGTGACGGGGACGATAAAGCTTCCTGAGGGTGTAGAGATGGTGATGCCTGGGGATAATGTGAATATGGAAGTTGAGCTGATTACGCCTGTGGCATTGGAGAAGGAACTTCGGTTTGCGATACGTGAAGGTGGTCGCACCGTAGGAGCAGGCGTTATTACCGAAATTATTGAGTAA
>Ga0190313_1000453_pt1 | contig 24855 bp, 25 predicted proteins | sample 4870071011_MG_FD_169989 | JGI IMG/M metagenome (GOLD analysis project Ga0190313, IMG submission 169989) | Hydrothermal vent sediment bacterial communities from Southern Trench, Guaymas Basin, Mexico - 4870-07-10-11_MG | ecosystem: Environmental > Aquatic > Marine > Hydrothermal vents > Sediment ... | reverse complement strand
TATTCCTATTGTCCCAACTTCTTCAATAGAATTATCTTTCTTAAAAACACGAATTTTCTTTTTCTCTTTTTCTAATTTACTATTAATATCCAAAGCTGCTATTTTTGAAAAAACCAAAGCCTCTAAAATAGCCAGTCCGCCCACTCTATTTACCCCATGGAGTCCGGCTGCTACTTCTCCAGCTGCATAAACATTCTCTTGGCTTGTTTGAGCTTTTTCATTAATTACCAATCCGCCAATAGAAAAATGAAAAGCAGGATGAATCTCTATTTTTTCAATTTCTTCTTTTTTAAATCTTCTAAAAATAAATCCAAACTCATTTTCTCTTTTAAATCTTTCAAACCATTGAGAAGAACAAACCAATCTGCCAAAAATCTTACTTTTCAATGACTGCTGATAAAACTCTCTCACCATTTGAGGAAAAATATGATGATGGTTATTCGTTAACAGCGCTTCTTTAATTTCTTTAGAAAGAAACTCTTCTCCTCTTTCATTCTCGTATCTCATTTTAGTCAGGATTTCACCAGAAACAAGCATTTGAGGAAACCTTCTATCAGTTATTAAAAAAGGATGGAACATAAAAAACTCTAAATCTCTTAAAGTTAATCCTGCTTCATAAGCTAAAGACAAAATACTTCCATCAACATCATTACTTCCTGTATTAAATAAAAAAAGCCCAGCCATTCCTCCACTTGCTATTATTAAATAATCAAAAAATACCCTTACTTCCTCTTGAGAAGAAAAAAGAAAAACCTTAACCCCTCTAATCTTCTTCTCTTTTTTAGAAATCAAAAAACTTTTTACTTCGCCTTTAAGAATTTTCACTTTATTTTTTAATTTTTGAAGAAAAATTTTTCTTGCTTCGCTCCCTGGTAAACGATAATCAGGCACTAAACCTATATTTGACTTTCTTAATTTAAGCCCAATATTCTTTAGATCATCTATTACTTCAAAATAATAATCAAGAAAAGCGTCTAAAACTTGAGGATTGCTTTTTTTCTTGCCATTAACCAGAATTTTCTCTTTTATTTCTTCTCTTTCTTTAACCATTAAATTCCAAGGAGAAATCTTAGAATTAGAACCATTCCTTTCTATTAAAATCACCTCTTTTGTTTTTAAATGCAAAGCAGAGTTCAGTCCAGCCGCTCCACCGCCTATAATCAATACTTTGGTTTCAATTTCTCGCATAAATTTAATTTATTTAATTCACTATCGTAAGCCAATCTAAATAATCCTCTTTCTCAGCTCTAACAACTTTTTCAAAAATTTCTTTTATAGTTTTTGTGATTTCTCCAATCTTTTGGTTGTTAATTAGTACTTCGTCAATTTTTCCAATAGGACAAACTTCCACTGCGGTTCCGACAAAAAACGCTTCATCAGCTGATTTTAATTCTTCAACACTAATTTTTTTCTCTTCAACACTTAAACCTAAATCGTGAGCAATTTTTATTATACTTTTTCGGGTAATACCTGCTAAAATGGAACCAGAAACAGGAGTAAAAATTTTTCTTCCTTTTACAATAAATATATTTTCTCCAGGTCCTTCGGCAACAAATCCTTCATAATCTAATAGCAATGCTTCATCATAACCTTGGCTTTGAACATCTAAAGAAGCAAGGATGGAATTAACATAATATCCATTAATTTTAGCATCAGAAACTATTGATTGAGGATGGAGGCGAATATATTTTGAGATTTTAACTGAAATAGTTTCTTTACCTCCTAAATATTGCCCCCAAGGCCAAGCAATTATTCCTACTTGAACAGGCGATCCTTCAGGATTTAAACCCATTTTTCCATAACCAAAAAAAGCAATTGGCCTAATATAACATTCTTCTATTTTATTTATCCTGATTAAATCTAAAATTGCTTTTTTAATTTCTTCTTTTTCAAAAGGAATTTTCATATTTAAAACCGAAGCAGAATAAAAAAAGCGATTAAGATGATCATCAAGACGAAAAACTGCTGGCCCATTTTTCGTCTTATAAGCCCTAATCCCCTCGAAAATTCCTCCTCCGTAATGAAGAGTATGAGTTAAAATATGAATTTTTGCTTCAGACCAATTAATAAATTCACCGTCTAACCAAATTTTACTTAACTCTTTCATAATAAATTAAATTAAAATTATATTATTTTAGAGTAAAATAATATTAAAATCTAATCAAGAGAAAACCCCCCAAAGATAAACTCTTAGGGGGTTTGGATTACTTCTTTTTTTCTTTTTTCTATACATTTTCAAAGATCTATTTTTTCTTAAAATAACATAAATTTGGCTTAATTTAAAGGAGATTGAAGAATACATTTATATAAATTGTACTATCCAATTAATTCAGTAACGAAATAAAAAAATAGTTTTCCTCCACTTCCTCTTTCTTTTCCCTTTTGAAAAGAAAAAACATCTCATCTAATCCTTCCCCTTCCCTTTTTCTTTCCCCAATCCTCCCCCTTCCCAAAGGGAAGGGGGAGGTGAGGAGGGAAATGGGATTAAAAACCTCCCCCTCCTTAATCCTCCCCCTCCAGAGGAGGGGAAGGAAAGGAAGAGAGAGGAGGGGGAAGGAAAAAGAAGGGGGATGGGGAATAATAACAACCAAACCGTTGCCAAATTGGCTAGTAATTACATATAAATTATTTTTTAAATTTTTAAATTTATATTAGGTAATACTTCACCACATTCCTACCAATTCTATAAGTAAAAAAGTGGCGGAGGTCCGACCTCCGTCACTTTTTTTTTACTCCTGTTGATTTTTTAAGTACAATTTCCTATCCTTAAAATCTATCCAATTATTTGACAAAAAGACAAAAAATTATAAAATATAATATGGCAGGACGTGTGGTCGCTAAGCATATATTTTATAATATATGCTTAGAGGAAAGTCCGAACACCCACCAAGCAATATCAATACTATGCTTGGTTAAACAGCAGCATTCCCTAATAAGGATGCCCTCTATTCTTTTAGAGAATAGAGAGAGGTGCGAACAGAGACGTCCTTAAGCGCAAGCTTAAGGAGCCCGCTTTAGCGGGATAGTCCCGCAGCAATGCGGGGGTGAAACGGCTAAATCCTTGCTGGGTGCAAGAACAAAGCAGGATTAGTTTAACTCTTATCCTGCAAAAAGTAGTTCGCTTAGATAGATGACCACACCCTTTTTTAAAAGGGACAGAATTCGGCTTATAGTCCTGCTAATAAAGAAAACCCCTTCTTTTTTGAGGGGTTTTCTTTATTTAAAAAAGTTTTTGCTTTTCATTTCTATCCAAGGCTTCATTAACCAATTTATCTGCTTCTTTATTCTTTTCTCTTCGGATAAGTTTAAACTTCACTTTTTGAAAATCAAGACGCAAATTCCAAACTTCTAAAAAAAGCGGTTGAATTTTTTCATTTAAAACTTTATACTGTCCGTTTAATTGTTTAACTAAAAGTTCAGAATCAGATCTTATTTCTATTTCTGATTTTTTAGCTAATTCTTTGCCAAACAAAAGCTTAAACTTCTTTAAAGCAAAAATTACTGCCTGATATTCTGCTTCGTTATTTGTTAAGTTATCTCCTATAAATTGAGAATATTCTTTAATGACTTCTCCTTTTTCATTGCAAAAAACCACTCCAATTGCTGCTTTTCCAGGATTACCTCTTGATCCGCCGTCAGTATAAATGATTATTTTTTTCATTATAAAATCAAAATTAAATTATATTAAAAAAAATTCATTTTATTAAATTATAAATCGTTTTTATAATAATCAATCAAGCAATCTTTAAATTTTTTAAGATTATTATTAGCAACCCTAAAACCTGCTGCTTGAGGATGTCCCCCAAAGGTAATCAAATATCTTGAACAACTTTTCAACGCCTCCACTACATTAAAACCTTCTGGTGCTCTAATACTTCCCGGACTTTCTTTCTCATTTTTTTTATAAAGAAAAACTGGTTTCTGAAATTTTTGACAAAGAACAGAAGCAACTGTTCCTAATAAAATCAACTCCCAACCCTCATCTCCATCAAAAATCAAAGGATTTTTATCATTAAAATATTTTTTACTTAAAAAATCAATAATTTCTCTAATTTTTTCTTTTTTCTGAAGACTCTTTCTAAATAATTCTGTCGCTATCTTTTCTGCCTTCCTTTCGTCTTGAGAAGTTAAAAGCAAATAAACAAAAGGATAACCATTTTTAAATTCCGGTATATTAAGAAAAGAATCTATTTTTTCTATTTGCTGTCCTAAAGAAAGATAATTAAACATCTCTATATTTAAAGAAGCAGTTTTAAATAGCGCTTGAATGCCTGGACGCCAACTATCCCTAATAGACTCTAATCCTTTTTCAATAATCTTTTTATTATCTTTAATTCTAGGCATCATATCAGCAATTGTTGCCATTGCTGCTAATTCAAGAAAGTTTTTTTCCAGCGATTTTTTTAGTTTTTTTCCTAAAATAACTTTGCTTAAATAAAAAACTAAACCTACTGTTGCTAATTGCTTAAAAGGATAATTATCTCCTGGCTGTTTAGGATCAATAATAATTGAAGCATTAGGCACTTTTCCTAATACTTCATGATGATCAATGACTATAACTTCAAAACCAATTTTATTTGCTAAATCAATTTCTTTGAAATTTCCTATCCCGCAATCCATTACTACCAATAGAGCAGGAGCATATTTCTTAAAAGAAGCAAGCGCCTTTTCATTAAGACCATAACCATCTTTTTCTCTATCAGGAAAACCAATTTCCTCAACTTTTCCGTTCAAATTTTCAATAGTTTCTTTTAAAATTATGACCGAAGTAATGCCGTCCATATCAGCATCACCAAAAAGAATAATTTTTTCATTTTTCTCAATAGCTTTTTTTATTCTTTCAGCTGCTCTTTTAAGATTTTTAATTTCCATAATTTTATTGTTATTATTTTTTTAAAATTTCTAATCCAGGCAATTTTTCTCCGCCTAAAAAAGCAAGCATTGCTCCTCCACCAGTGGAAACAAAATCAAACCTCTCTCTCAAACCAAATTTTAACAAAGCAAGAGAAGTATCTCCGCCGCCAGCAAACTTAAAAGCATTTTTATTTTTTACAATCTCTCTTCCTATAATCTTTGTCCCTTTTTCAAATAAAGAATCCTCAAAAAGACCTAATGGACCAGCCCAAATTATTGTTCTCCCTTTTTTAATAATTTTAGAAAATAATTCAATTGTTTGATCTCCAATATCAAAAATTAAATTAATATTTTTAATTTTGTCTGCAGATAAATTTTTAATACAAATAGAATTATTTTTTCTTCTCTTAACTACCACATCCAATGGCAGATAAACTTTTCCTTCTTCTAATTTTATTTTTTTTGCTACTCCTGCTTCTTTTTCTAAAGATTTTCCTCTCAACTTGAGATCATTCCTAACTCCTAAAATAATATTAGCCACTTTCCCTCCTATTAAAATTATCCCGCCTTTTTTTAAAAAAAGATTAATTGTCGTAATTTTACTTGACACTTTTGCTCCACCAATAATAACAACCAACGGTTTTTTTGCTTTCTCAGAAATATGAGTTAATACTTCTACCTCCTTCTCTAAAAGAAATCCAGAAAAAGCAGGTAAATAGTAAGGTAAACCAACAATTGAGGAATGAGGACGATGGCAAACACTAAAAGCGTCATTAACATAAATATCTCCTAATTTTGCTAACAACCGAGTAAAATTTTTATCATTATTTTCTTCTCCTTTATGAAAACGAAGATTTTCCAAAAGAATAATATCTCCTTCTTTCATTTTTTTTATTTTTCTCTCTACTTTTTCACCAATACAATCATCTAATTTTTTAATTTTAAAATCAAGATAACTACTTAATTTTTTTTGAACATTATTAAGTCTTAATTTTTCAACTTTTCTTCCTTTTGGCTTTCCTAAGTGAGTAATCAAAATCACCTTAGCCTTTTTCCTTTTTAGGTATTTAATTGTCGGTAAAGATTTTTCTATACGAAAAGAATCTCTAATATTCCCATTTTCATCTAAAGGAACATTAAAATCAACTCTCAGTAAAACTCTTTTGCCTTTTAATTCTTTTATTTCCTTGATAGTTTTTAGCTTAATCATATTTTAAATTTTCTCTTTTTCTATTTTTTTTAGATTATCCTCTTCAAAAGAAGGAACAATTTCCTTAATAACTTTTAATATCTTTTGGTTATCTAATTCTTCTACTGCTTCTTTTAGTTTAGAGAGATACTTATCTAATTTTTCCTTATTCATCGCTAAAGATTGAACCTTCAGTATTTTTTGATAATACTTCTCTACAATCCTCTCTTCGGTAAAAATTATCTCTTCATAGAGTTTTTCTCCTGGTCTCAAACCGCTAAAAACAATTGGAATATCTTTATCTGGTTCAAAACCCGACAATTTAATCATTTCTCTGGCTAAATCAAAAATCTTGATTGGTTTCCCCATATCTAAAACAAAAATTTCTCCTCCTTTACCAATTGCTCCTGCTTTAGTCACTAAAAGACAGGCTTCAGGAATTGTCATAAAGTATCTTTTTATTTCTGGATGCGTCACTTCTACTGGTCCTCCTTTTTTAATTTGTTCTTTAAAAATAGGAATAACACTACCTCTACTATCTAACACATTACCAAAACGAACAACAATGAATTTTGTTGAACTTTCATTATTAAGTGATTGACAAATCATTTCTCCGATTCTTTTTGTTGCTCCCATTACTGAAATCGGATTAACCGCCTTATCAGTTGAAATAAAAATAAACTTTTCCGCTCCCCATTTTAAAGCCGCTTCAGCTATAATTTTAGTTCCAAAAACATTATTTTTAACTGCTTCGTCAATATTCTCTTCTAATAAAGGAACATGCTTATAAGCAGCAGCGTGGAAAATTATATCTGGTCTAAAGGTTCTAAAAATGCTTTCTATTTTATTTTTATCTCTTATATCAGCAATAATCGCTTTTGTTTTTAGTTGAGGAAATTTTTTATTTATTTCTCTTGAAATATTAAAAATACCTGTTTCATCCTGATCTAAAAGCAACAATAAAGAAGCGCCAAATTTAGCAACTTGTCTTGAGAGTTCGGACCCAATCGAACCTGCTGCTCCTGTAACTAAAACTTTCTTACCTTTAATATAATCGCTAATATCTTTAGTTTCTAAAAAAATTGGCTCTCTGGCTAATAAATCTTCAATATTAACATCTCTCAAATCTCTAAGCGAAATTTCCTCATTTATTAATTCAGCAATTGAAGGAACTATTTTAATATCTTTTATACCCGCCTGTCTACTTATTTCAACTGCTTTTTTAATAATTTCTGATTTTACTGAAGGTAGGGCAACAATTATTTTCATTATTCCTCCTTTAAGTATAATTTCTTTCAAATCATCAATCTTTCCTAATACTTTCACTCCATGAATATTCAATCCTTGTTTAAAACTATCATCATCTACAAAACCAACAGGCAAATAAGGAGAATTTTTTGTATTCAAAATACTTCTTAAAATTTGTTCTCCAGCGTCACCAGCGCCAACGATAATTGTCTTTTCACCTTTCTTTTCCTTCTGCTGACTCTTCGTTTCTAAATATATTCTTTTAGAAAAACGAAAAGCGCCGCAAAAAATAAAAACCAAAAAATAAGTAATAAAAATTACTGACCTAGGAAAACCTTTAAATGTTCTTAAAACAAAAAAAGAAATTGTTAAGAAGAAAAAACTGATAGTTACTGCTTTAAATAAAGCGATTAATTCCTTAGTGCTTACATATTTCCAAGAAAAAGAATAAAGACCAAAAAAATAAAAAATTGGCAAGCAAAAAACAAGAGCCAAAACTATAATTTGCTGAACTAATCCTTTTTCTATATATTGAGAAGGTAAATCCCCGCTAAAACGCAAAAGAAAAGCTAAAACAACAGATAAACTAATCAAAATAATATCTGTTAACAAGAAAAACAATATTCTTTTTATGGATTTCTGTCTAATAAACACAGAAATATTTTTTAATTTTTATTTCTTGAATAACCGAAAAATTCCCTCACGCATTGAATCACATAATCAACTTGCTCATTAGTCAACTCCGGATACATTGGCAAAGAAATAACTTCTTTTGCTAATTGCTCTGTATAAGGAAGTTTAAAGAACTCTAAATTTAAACCTTTTTGCCAATGATTTGGAATTGGATCTTTAATTAATGTTTCTATTCCTTTTTCTCTTAAAAATTCAAATAAATCATCTCTTCTTTTTACCCGCAAAACATAATTTTGAAAAACATCAAAATGATCCTTATCCGAATCCGGTGCTGGAGGAAGCTTAATTTCTTGAATGTCGCCTAAACCGTTATCATAAATCTTCGCTATTTCCCTTCTCCTTTTTATCCATCCCGGCAGATATTTAAGCTTAACATTCAATACTGCAGCTTGAAGGTTATCTAAACGAGAATTCCAACCATAACAAACAATCTCTTTTTTTGTTTTTTGGCCGTGATCGCGAAAAAGACGAATTTTTTCTACTATTTCTTCATCATTAGTAACAATTGCTCCTCCATCTCCAAAGCAACCGAGAATTTTTGCTGGATAGAAACTAAAACAACCTGTTAAACCAAATGACCCCGCCTTCTTTTCTTTAAATTTAGCCCCTAAAGATTGAGCTGCATCTTCAATAACTACTAAATTATATTTCTCGGCTATTTTCATTATCTCTCTCATATCGCACACTCTTCCATTAAGATGAACCGGAATTATTGCTTTTGTTTTTTTGGTTATTACTTCTTTTATTTTCTCAGTCTCTATTAAAAAATCATCTCCAACATCAACCAAAACCGGCTTTGCACCTGCTTGAACTATTACGGAAATTGAAGCAATAAAAGTATGAGAAACAGTAATCACTTCATCTCCTTCTTTAACTCCGGCCGCCTTTAAAGAAAAAAATAAAGCATCTGTTCCACTATTTAAAGAAACAGCATATTTAGTACCAACAAATTTTGACAATTTTTCTTCAAACTTCTCCACATCTTGTCGCATAATCAAATCTCCATTCTCAAGCACATCTTGAATTGCTCTATCAATTTCTATTTTTATCTTCTGGTATTGTAAAGGATAATTAACAAAAGGGACCTTATATTTCATACACCTTTAAAAGCAATTTTAATTTTTAAATCCTTTCTCATTAAATTAACATACATTATCGATTTCATTAGGTTTAGTATATCTTAGATTTTCTTAAAAAACAACATCTTTAAAATTAAAATACTGCAAGGCTGGACCTTGCACAGATATAGATCTGCACACATATTCTTGCATAAAATTTCTATTGTCCGCTCAAAAAGTAAAAAGCGTCCTATAATATCAGATGCTTTGAGATATCAATATAATGGTAAAAAGATACAATCTCTCTAAATAACTTTAAATAGTTTTCCTTATAACTAATAAGAAACTTAACAAACTAAAGCCTTATATAACAAGGTGAATCTACTTCGTAAGTGTCTAAAATAATTTTTCTAACTTCTTCTGGTGTTTTTGCAGTAAAAGTTTTAAACTCTGGTAAATGTTCTAAAACTTTCACTTCTTCGTCTTCTTTAATAAGATTATGACTAAATCCTAAAAATTTATATTTCTCACTTCCTTTTACTCCTAAAATTTTTACATTTGCTTTATGAAGAGAAACAGCATTTCTAACCATTTCATAAGGACGAAAAACAACAAAATTTATCATACTATACACATAAGGCTTAAAACCAGACACAGCTAAACCAGCAGCAATTATCATTGTACTTTGTTCAGTTACTCCAAGATTAAAAAATCTTTCCGGAAATTTTTTTTCAAATTCTTCAATATAATTAAATCCTACATCTGGAACAATTAAAACAATTTTATCATCTTTTTCAGCTAACTCAATAAGGGTATCAATAAATTCTCTTCTCGTATCTCTTTGTTTAATTATTTCTGCCATTTTTAAAATAAATTAATTTTTATATTTTTATTGATGATTTAACTCATCCAATGCTTTTTGATATTCTTCTTCAGATGGCGCTTTATAATGGTATAAATTATTATTTTCCATAAAACTCACTCCTTTTCCTTTAATCGTCCGGGCGATAATCACTTTTGGTTTTCCCTGTCTGAAAGAAAAATCATCAATTGCTTTTTCTATTTCTGTGAAATTATGACCATCAATTTCTTTTACTTCCCAACCAAAAGATTGCCATTTATCTTTTAAAGGTTCGGTATTAAGAATCTTTTTAGTTTCTCCCATTGCTTGAAGTCCATTAGTATCTATAATTACTAATAAATTATCTAATTTATGATGAGCCGCAATAAGGGCTGATTCCCAAGTTGTTCCACAATCCATTTCTCCATCTGACATCACCACAAAAATTCTTCCTTCTTTCTTTTCAATTTTTTTCCCCAAAGCAAACCCAATTCCAAATGGCAAACCAAAACCCATTGACCCGCCAGCTGCTGGAATATCAGGAATTACAGGTTCTATTAAACCAATAAATTTACTCCCGGGCTGATAATAACTTTCCAAATCTTCTTTACTAATTCTTCCTTTTAACCAGAGAAAATAATAAAGCGCTGCCGCTGCCCAACCTTTGCTTAAAATAATCTTTTCTTTATCTAAATCAATTTTTTCAAAAATAACTGTCAATAAATCTATACAACTAAAATTACTTCCAATATGCGATGACTGGGCTTTATATATCATCTCAAGCACTTTCTTTCTTGCCTTAAGAGCAATCTTCTCATAATTATTTGTCATAAAAAATTTTAATTATTGTTTTCAAAATTATTTTTATATCTGTCCAAAATGACCGTTCTCTTATATATTTAATTTGAAGACGCTTCTTTTCTGGCCATATCTTTTCTTGATAAGTTTTTTCTGGATCAGGACTGCCTTTTAAAATTTCTTCTTCATGAAAATCCCATAAAGAAGCAAAATCTGTTAACCCTGGCTTTACGGATAGAATAATATCCTTCTCTTCTTTTGTCATCATATTAACATAAAACGGCACTTCTGGTCGAGGTCCAACAAAACTCATCTCGCCTTTTAAAATATTAATTAATTGAGGCAATTCATCTAATTGAAACTTTCTCAAAAACTTTCCTATTTTTGTCAGTCGAGGATCATCTCCAGCAGTAGAAGGACCTCCTATTTTATCAGCATTTGTAACCATTGTCCGAAATTTATACATTTCAAAAATTTTCCCATTTTTTCCTACTCGTTTCGCTTTATAAAAAACAGGACCTGGAGAAAATATTTTTATTAAAAAAGCAATTAAAATAAAAACTGGAAACAAAACTACCAAACCAATCAAAGAAAAAACAAAATCAAACAATCTTTTAATCATATAATTAAGGCGTAAAAAGATTAAATATCTTTTTTACTTTTTTCAAAACCCCTGAAGAAAACTTTTTTTCTTTTTCTTGGAAATTTTCAATCTCTATTGCTTCTAAGATTAAACCCCAAATAGTAGCTAATCTTAAATCGTTCTCAAAATCTTGAGAAATCTGTGGAATTCCTATTCTTGCTGGTAATTTAAGTTCTTTTTTTGCTATCTCTTTTATCCCTGCCATTTTCGCCCCTCCACCAGTTATTACCACACCGGCTGGTAATAATTTATGACGAGAAATACTTTTTAATTCCTTAGAAACCAATTCAAAAATCTCTGAAACTCGAGCTTTAATAATATCAATAAGTATTTTTTTTGGAAAAACTAAAATTTCTTCCTTTTCTTCACCGTTCTCATCTTCAGAAAAAGTAGAAATTTTTATCTTTCTTTCTTCTCCTTTTTGTTTTCTCTTCCCTCTTTTCTCTTTATTATTGCCGCAAAAACCAAAATCAATTTTAACTTTCTCGGCTGTATCAATACTCGTTTTCAAGCAAATTGCTAAATCATTAGTGATATTAGAAGAACCAACAGGGAAAACAGCCATATGAATTAAATTACCTTCTTCAAAAACTGCCATATTGGTTGTTCCAGCACCAATATCTAATAAACAAACCCCTAATTCTTTTTCTTGAGGGGATAAAATTGAATTAGCATCTGCAATATGATTAGGTATTAAAGTATTAAAACGAAAACCAGCATTCAAAACAGCCTTGTTAGAATTATTTATATAAGGAGAAAAACCACAAAAAACAATTGTTTCTGCTTCTAATCTTACTCCCTGCAAACCAACCGCTTTTTTTACTTTTTCTTCTCCGTCTACTATAAAATTTTTAGGATAAACATCAATAATTTCTTTATTTGGAGAAAGAGAAATAGATTTTGAGGCTTCTAAAACTCTTTCAATATCTTCATCAGAAATTTTCTGATCTGCTCGTGAAACTGAAACTAATCCCCGAGAATGAACAGCAAATAAATGACTTCCGTTAATATTAGTATAAACACTATCCAATTCCTGCCCAATATCATTTTCAATTTCCTCTTTTAAAGAAGATATAATGTCTGCCACTTCCAAAACATTAACCACTACACCTCTTCTTATTCCTGATGATTTTCTTTCTTTATAACTTAATATATTTATTGAGCCATCATCAAAATTTCTACTCGCTGCTGCCATTTTAATAGAATCTGAACCAATATCTAACGCAACAACAATGTTTTCTTTTTTTGCCATAACCTTATAAATTAACTTGGTTAATACTTTATTTTAATATATTTTTAAAAAACAGCAAATTTACACCTCTCTTAATTTTTTCTCTGTTTCTTTCTCAATATCCTCTCTATTTCTTCCATACTTTAAACTGCTTAACTGCTTCAATAAATCAACTTTTTTAAAATTACCTTTTTCTGGTGGAAAAGTTTGAATATTGAAAGGTAAAGTTGCCTTGCCATTAACCATTAAAGATACATAAGCGTTGAAATTATCCAATTGAACAAAATCTATAAGTTTTAAAAATGGATCAAATTCTTTGGCAAATCTCTCAGCATCTTCTGCTCCAACTCGAAAAATAACTTTTGTCCCCACATTGCCAAAAACCGCTTTTGCAATATCTTCCTTTAACTGACCAATAAATTGATGAGCTAAAGTTAAATTTAACCTATATTTTCTTGCTTCAGAAAGAATCTGAGAAATTGTTTTAGTGGTAAAATTCTGAAACTCGTCCATATAAAGATAAAAATCTCTTCTTTGATCCTGAGGGGTATCTGTTCTTGAGAGAGAAGCCATAAAAAGCTTACCAACAATTATCATACCCAATAAACGGGCGTTTATTTCTCCTATTTTCCCTTTAGATAAATTAATTAAAAGAATTTTTCCTGTATCCATTATCTCCCTAAAATCAATAGAACTTTCTTTTTGTCCAATTATTGGTCTTATATAATCATTACTAATAAAAATATTAAATTTAGAGGTAATATAAGGCGTAATATTTTCTAAAGCTGCTTCTCCTCCTGCTTTTTCTGCTTCTTTAATCCAGAAATTATAAGTTAAAGCGTTTTTACATTTTTCAAGCAATCTATGTCTAAATTCGGTATCAGCAAAAACTCTTGGCACTTCAATTAAAGTAGCTTTTTCTTCTGGATCATCCATTAAAAGCAATAAAGCATTTCTCATATACTGTTCAAACACTGGTCCTCCTGTTTGCCGAAGATCATATAATTGATCAAAAATTTCAATCAATTCATTAATAATAAAAGTTTTTTGTTCTGGTTGGCTTGGATTATACTCAAGCATATTTAAACCTAAGGGTCTTGAAAGCTCTCCTGGATCAAACACTATCACATCTTCATATCTTTCTTGAGGAATTATACTTAACAAATCCTCAATTAAATCTCCGTGAGGATCCAAAACAGCTAATCCTTTACCGTTTAAAATATCTTGTTTAGCTAAGTTAAACAAAAAGGCAGATTTTCCTGTTCCAGTTTGTCCAATAATATAGAGATGTCTTCGCCTATCGTCATCTTTAATTCTAACTATTGTTTCCTTTCCTCTAAATATATTTTTACCAAGTATCAAACCTTCTTCTGGTAAATCTGCAGGCGGCGAAAGCTCTTTAACCTTTTCTCTTTTAAGTTCAGGCGTTTTTATAAAAGAAAAAGGAGGGTGCCACAACCCAGCTAATTCTAAACTTGAAAGAATAATTTTCTCTTTTTTATTAAATTTTCGCCAAGAAAAATTAAGAAAAAAATTAGTTAAGTTAAAAGGTTTTTTAATAACAAATGAATTTCCCTCTGGCTGTTCAAATTGAGAAAAAGCGCCACTTAATTGATCTAAAAGAGAAAGGGCCCTTTCTTTGTTTGAAGCAGAAACCGCTATTCTTAAATTAACTTCAAATAAAGGATTGCTTGCTTTTTTATTTAAAATCTCTATCAATTTCTCATCAATATTTTGACTTTCTTTATTCTCATTTTTCTCCTGTCCACCAGAAATAAAAATAGAAAAAAAATCTCTTAAAAAAGCAAGAAAAAAATTATCGCTTTTTAGAGAATCTGATAAAGAATTTCCCTTTCTTAATTCTGAAATAACTTCTTTAATTCTTGAATTTTTATTTGTTCCTGCTCTCTTAACAATCAATTGATAAGCCATTCCCTCTCCTTCTTCGGATAATTTCGCAAAAGCAGACAAAATTGGCTCTAAAGGATCGGCTTCAAAAGAATCAGCAAATTTTAAAGGTAAAACAAAATTTCTTTTTAAAACAATTACTCTTCCTTCTCCTATTCCTTGAGGATTAAAAATATTATAATCTCTTCTTTCTTCTTTAATCTGAATTTCAGGCCAAAGGCCTTCTAAAGATTTAAAAGCATATTCTTTCTCTTTTTTATCAACCGCCAAATAAAATTTAATTTCCTTTTCTTTTTCAGCCAAAGCTATCTCAAAAATAAACGGCTTGTTCTTCTGATTAAGTAAAGAAAAAAATTGGGCTACTTTATTGAGTTCGTTTTTAATTTCTATTTTTTCTTCTTTAAACTCGTAAGGAAAAGTCAAAGATAAAAGACGAATATCTAAAGAGCCAAATATTCCTGCCCTAAACTTCTTTCTTTTTAAGAAAAACAATAAGAAAAATAAAAAGGCAATAACTAAAACTGTAATTACAAAGTATAAAGGATTTAAAGAATTTAAAAAAAACATAATTTTAATTTTACAAATTGGACTCTTAAATATTTACTGCCTTTTCTATTTCTTCAATTATTTTGTCGTGAAAAGCATCAATTAACCAAGGATCTTTTTTCTTAATAGTAAATTTTACTCCTTCTAAAATTCCTTCTCTTTTAGCCAATTCTACTGCCTCCCTTAATGCCTCTTCTTTGAATTTATCATCTTGTCTTACTTCTTCTTTTTCTTTTTTTGAAAATTGACCCTCACCTTCTTTTAAAAACGCCTTTGTCTTTTCTAAAACCGCTTCTCTAATCATTTCTTTCTTATCTAAAAAATCTTTTCTTTCTTTTTTTCTTGTCTCTACTTTTTCTTTTATTTCTTGGATATCGTTTAGCCATTTAGCACCTTCTTTTCCAAATTGACTTTCTGGATTTACCATATTAATTTTAGTTATTTTTATCTTAATTATCACTTTAATTATATATTATTATTTCAAAAAAAGAAAACCCTTTATTATAAAGGGTTTTCTTTTTTATTTTTTACTCTTCTTCTTCACCCTCTAAATACATTTTCATGTCATATAGATATGCTTCTTCATCACCTTTATATTTCTCTTTAATCACTACCAGCGGATCTCTATCGTCCGGCTGATAGTTTAAAAAAATTTTCGTCCATATTATTCTTTTTTCTTTTTCTGAAAGTTTTCTTTTTTTCTGCTCACCCCTCATTTTTTCCTCCTATTTTTTTTGTTAATTTTTTATTTTTTTTTTAGCAAAAAAAAGATTTTTTGTCCATATATTCATATCTTTTTTATTCACCTCCTGCCTTTTCTTCCGCGCCCCCATTATTATCTTCTCCTTCTTTTTGTTCTTTATCTTCCTGTTTTTCCTCTTGATTTTCTACTTCTTGTCCAGCAGAATTAGAATCTTTAACTTCTTCGCTGCTATCGCTCTTTGATTTTGATTTGTGATGAACAGCTATTTTTTGACCTTCTATAATTTTTTCAGAAACAAATAAATTATGGACGCTCTCCGAAAGTTGAGCCCCTTTTGACAGCCAATACTTTACCTTTTCCTTTTCTATTTTTCTTTCTTTGGTTAAAGGATCCCAAAAACCTACAATTTCTAAAAAACGACCGCTTTGAGGAGCATTTCTTTCATCAGTTACCACAATTCTAAAAAATGGTCTATTCTTTTTTCCTGTTCTTAAAAATCTTATTTTTAACATATTATTTTTTTATTATTTAAAATTAAATTGATATTTCTTATTATTCTTGCCAACCTTTTATTTTTATAGCCTTCTGAGCCGCTTCTTCCTCGGCTTCATGTTTAGATAAACCTTCGCCATCAGCAACCTTATCCTTATCAAGATAAACACCAACCAAAAAATGTTTAGCATGATCCGGACCCCATTCTTTTAAAACTTTATAAGTCGGCGTAATCCCTAATTCCTCTTGGGCTTTCTCCTGAAAATAAGACTTAGCATCCTTAAATAATTTATTTTCAATAATTTCTGGTAATTCTATTAAGATATTATCTTTAACAAACTTTTCACAAGCTTTTATTCCCTGATCAAGATACAAAGCACCAATAAACGCTTCCATTGTATTTGCCAAAATGCATTGTCTCGCCTTACCAGTTTCTTTTGCTTCCCCTTGCGAGAGGAGAAGAAAATCATTAAATCCTAACCTTTGAGCCACTTTTGCCAACATTTTAGTATTTACCAAAGCAGAACGCCAACTCGTCAAAACACCTTCTTTTTCCTGAGGATAGTTTAAATATAAATAAAGGGTGACAATTTTTTCTAACACAGCATCTCCTAAAAACTCTAATCTCTCGTTATGTGAAAGATTAAATTCAGGATTTTCATTTAAATAAGAGCGATGAACAAAAGCTTGGATAAGTAAATCTTTATTTTTAAAATTTATACCTAACTTCTCTTCAAGTAAAGAAAAATCTTTCATTCTCTTTTTAATTATTAAATTATTATCTTTTGCCTCTTTTCTATATTTTTAATCATTTTTCCATTTATAAAAAGACAAAAGATAATAATCTAACAATATACTTAATTTTTATTATTTTTTGTTATTTATCTTCTTTAAACCTTCCTCGTAAACAGTTCCTAAAACACCATTAATAAATCTTCTTGAACTATCACCTCCAAATGTCTTTGCTAATTCAATTGCTTCATTGATTGCTACTTTGGGAGGCACTTCTTCCTTATTACCCCATAACAATTCATAAAGTCCAATCCTTAAAATATTTCTATCCACGATATTAATCTGTTCTACTGGCCATTCTGGAGCAGCTTTTTCAATAATTTTATTTAATTCCTTAAAATGAGAAATAACTCCATTAACTAACTCCCAAATAAAACACTCATCTTGCAGTCCGGAACCAAATTCTTTTATATTCTTCTCTACAATTTTCTCTAAATCCTCTCTTTTTCTACCATTAAAATCCCATTCATATAAACTCTGCATCACTATAGATCTTGACAAATGACGACTTGCCATATCACATTTTTAAAAAAAACAATTTTTAAGTAATAAAAATTTATAGTTTTATTTTCTTCTTGATAAACTCTTCATATCTAACTCTTTCTTTTTTTCTTCTTTTTCTTTAATTTCCTTTTCTTTCTTTTTTCTGCTTTTTTTATCTAACTTAGATAAAACATCAATCACTTCTTTTCCCTTATAAAAACCGCATTCCGGACAAACAATATGAGGAAGAATTAATTTTCCGCATTTAGAACAACTAACTAAAGAAGGCGCTTTTAAAGATAAATGCGACCTTCGTTGATTTCTTCTTGATTTTGTCTTTCTCTGCTTAGGAACAGCCATACTAATTTTAATTTAAAGATGATATGAAATAATAGCAGATTATTAAAAACTTGGCAAGTAAAATATAAAATTATTCTCAAATTCAAAATTAAAACTTTTAATTTCTTATTGGCTTAAATGTTTGGCGATGAATTTCAGAAGGACCTTTCTTTTTCAACATTTCTAAATGTTTTTTTGTCCCATAACCTTTATTTTTATTAAACCAATAACCTGAATATTTTTTGTTATAATTAACCATTATTCTATCCCGTTCTACTTTTGCTATTATACTTGCCGCAGCGCAAGAAAATATTTTTTCATCTCCTTTAATTATTGATTTTTGAGGAATAAGAACATCTTCCAGAGAAATATTACCATCAATTATTAAAAAACTATTCTTAAGAAAATCCTGATTTTGTTGATTGAAATTTTTCTTTATTTTTCTCTCCAAACTCCTTATCGCTCTTTTCATTGCTAATTTGGTTGCTTCTAAAATGTTTATTTTATCAATTATTTTTTCTGAAACTACTCCTCTTCCCCATTCTACTTCAGGTTTAAGATTTAAAAAATAACGATAAAGTTTTTCTCTTTTTTGACTGTTCAAACTTTTAGAATCTTTAATAATATTTTTAACTTCCTTCTTCCAGTCCGCAAAAAATATCTTTATTTTTTGACTATTACTTAAAAAAAACTGCCGCTTAACAAAAAAAGCAACAGCCACTACTGGTCCAGCTAAAGCCCCTCGACCAACTTCATCTAAACCAATAACTATTTCATACCCTTTCTGCCACAATTTCTTTTCTTCTTTTAATAAAGTTTTCATTCTACATTTTTTAAGTCAGCCAAAACTATAAGATTATTATTAACAAATCTAATTATCCCCCTCTCTATTTCAAACACCTTTTCTTCGCTTTTATCAGTTTTAGTAATTTTAATTTTTCCTCTCTTTAAAATAGAAATTAAAGGGATATGATTTTTTAAAATCGTGATTTCTCCAGTATAAGATGGGAGAACTGCCTTAGATATTTCCTCTTTGTAAAATATTTTATTTTGAGTTATTAAAGAAAAATTTATCATATTTTATACTTATTTAACTTAAAACTCATTTAATAACTTCCTCGATTGAGCCTTTCATATAAAAGTTTTCCTCTTCAATATCATCAAGATCGCCGGAAACTATTTTTTCAAAACTATCAATTGTTTTCTCTCTTTCCACATATTTTCCTTTTTTTCCTGTAAAAACTTCTGCCACAAAAAATGGCTGAGAAAGGAATTTTTGAATCCTTCTTGCTCTTTTAACAATTAACTTATCCTCGTCTGATAATTCTTCAACTCCTAAAATGGAAATGATGTCTTGCAGTTCTTTATATCTTTCTAAAATCCTCAACACTTCCCGGGCTACTTTATAATGTTTCTCTCCGACAATTTTAGGATTTAAAATAGAAGAGTTAGAAGCCAAAGGATCGACTGAAGGATAAATTCCCAAACTGGCAATTTGACGAGAAAGAACTATTGTTGAGTCTAAATGAGAAAAAGTACTGACTACTGCTGGATCGGTTAAATCATCTGCTGGTACATAAACTGCCTGAATAGAGGTAATAGAACCGTCCTTAATAGAAGTAATTCTCTCCTGCAAAAATCCCATTTCTGAAGATAGAGTTGGTTGATAACCGGTTTGAGAAGGAATTCTTCCTAATAAAGTAGAGACCTCGCTTCCTGCCTGAACGAACCTAAAAATATTATCTATAAAAAGAAGAACATCTTTTTTTTGTTCTGAGGCAAAATAATTAGCAATAGCTAAACCAGTTAAAGGAACTCTAAACCGAATCCCTGGTACTTCATTCATCTGGCCAAAAACTAAAACCGTACTTTCTAAAACTCCTGACTCTTTCATCTCTAACAATAAATCATTTCCTTCTCTTGATCTTTCTCCAACCCCGGTAAATACAGAAATTCCTTTATGAACCTTGGCTACATTTCTAATCAGTTCTTGAATTAAAACCGTTTTTCCAACTCCTGCTCCACCAAATAAACCAACTTTCCCGCCTTTTATAATCGGAGCAAGAAGATCAATCGCTTTAATACCTGTTTCTAAAATTTCTATTTTTGTTTCTTGTTCCAAGAAAGAAGGTGGTTTTTCATGAATTTCCCGATATTCTTCTGTCTTAATTTCTCCCCCACCGTCAACTGGCTTACCAAGAACATCAAGAACTCTTCCCAATACTTCATCTCCTACTGGAACTTTAATTCCTGCCCCGCTTCTTTTAACCTCTAAATCCCTCTTTAAACCATCTGTAGAACCTAAAGCTAAACATCTTACTCTTCCTCCACCTAAAATTTGCTCTACTTCCAAACCTAAATTTTTCTCTTCTACTTCCAAAAATTCAAACAGAGAAGGAACTTCTTCTTCTTTAAATTTAACATCAACAACTGGTCCTCTAATTTGAATAATTTTTCCTTTATTCATATTTTAAAAATAATTTTTATTTTTTATTTAATATCTTAATTGCAATTACTAACCAATTTGGTAACGATTTGATTGTTATTATTCCTTTTTTCTCCTTCCCCCTCTTCTCTTTTCTTTCCTCCCCCTTCTCTCTTTTTTCTTTCCCTCCTCTGGAGAGGGAAATATCTTCTTCCCTTTTCTTCTCCCACTCCTCTGGAGGAGGATTTACCCTCTCTTTTCCTCCCCCTCCTTTGGAGGGGGAGGATTAAGGAGGGGGAGGTTTTAATCCCCATCCCCCTCCTTTTTCCTCCCCCTTCCCTCTGGGAAGGGGGAGGATTGAAAAATAAAGAGAGAGGATTAAGGAGGGGATTGATTAATATTATATTTTACAATGCTTCTTTAGCAGCTGTAATTTCCGACAACTCCATTGTAATTTGACTTTGTCTTGCTTTGTTATATTCTAAAGATAAATTATTTAAAATTTCTTCACTATTTTCTGAAGCATTTTTCATCGCCATCATTCTCGCTGAATGTTCACTGGCATTGGCTTCTAAAATTAAATGATAGATTTCAAACTCAACCAACTGAGGAATTATTAAATCAAAAAATAATCTTGGTTCAGGTTCTATTAAATAAAAATGTTTTTTCTCTGTATCTTTTCCTTCCATTTTTTCTTCACCTTTAAAACTTATCCTGTCTAGTAAATACTCTATCACTTCTCTTTCTATTGGCAGAATTTGAACTTTTTCTGGTTGCTGATAAAAAGTAGAAATAAAATGATTATAAAAAATTATTATTTTATCAAACTCTTTATCTTTGTAATAATCAAAAAGACGAATTGCTAAAGGTGAAACTTCTTCAAATGTTCCATAATCCCCAATTCCTGTGAAATAAGCCCTAATTTTATATTCTTTTTCTTGAAAAAAATGAACCGCTTTTTCACCAACTGGAAAAATTTCTATCTGATTTTTCACCTTTAATTGTTCTATTTCTTTTAAAGCAAATTTTAAGATATTAGAATTAAAAGAACCGCAAAATCCTTTATCAGAAGTCAAGACTACAATTAATATTTTTAACCCTGTGTTTTCTTTTTTTTCAAAAAATCTTTCGTAAGAAGCTAAACCATTATTTTTATTTCTTTCTTCCCTTTTTTGGTAGAGTTTAATTTCTTTTAAAATTTTAAGTATTTCTCTGGCAAAAGGACGAGAATTTAAAGCCAAAGATTGCGCTTTTTTCATTTTAGAAGCAGAAACAACCTCTAAAGCTTTTGTAATCTTTACAATGTTATTAACTGAATAAATTTTATCTTTAACTTCGCGCAATTGCATAAAATCCTTTAATCTTTATTATTTTCTTCCAACTTAATCTTATTCTTCACTTCTAAAATTAATTTCTCTAATTTTTTCTTTTCTTCCTCGCCAAATTCATTTTCCTCTCTTATCTTTTTTAAAACCTCTGGAATTTTTACTTCTGCTAAATCAATTAACTCTTCTTCAAACTTTCTAATATCTTCTAATTTGATATCATCTAAAAACCCTTGAACCCCAGCGTAAATTATTAAAATTTGAAACTCTTCTTTAATCGGTTCTAAATCATTTTGTTTTAAAATTTCCTTAATCCTTCGCCCTCTTTCTATCTTTTTTCTTGTTTCTTTATCTAAATCTGAACTAAACTGGGCAAAATGTTCTATTTCTTGAAATTGACTGATATCAAGTTTTAGAGAACCGGCAACTCTTTTCATTGCTTTCGTTTGAGCGCTAGAACCAACCCTTGAAACAGATCTTCCAATATCAATTGCCGGCCTTTGGCCAGAAAGAAATAATTTTGAATCTAAATAAATTTGACCATCACAAATAGAAATAACATTAGTTGGAATGTAGGCAGTTAAATCTCCGGCTTGAGTTTCTATAATTGGCAAAGCAGTTAAAGATCCGCCTCCTAATTCTTGAGAAAGCTTAGCCGCTCTCTCCAAAAGCCGGGAGTGAAGATAAAAAATATCTCCTGGATATGCCTCTCTACCCGGAGGCCGTCTCAAGATTAAAGAAATTTCTCGCCAAGCCCAAGCTTGCTTAGTTAAATCATCATAAACAACCAAAACATCCTTTCCTTTCTTCATAAAATACTCACCGATTGTCACTCCGCTAAAAGGAGCCAAATATTGATAACTAGCTGGATCATCGGCAAAAGAAGCAACGATAATAGTATAATCAAGAGCACCTTTTTCTTTTAATGTTTCCGTTAATCTTCTTACTTTTGCTTTTCTCTGTCCGCAGGCAACATAAATACAAATTGGCCTATTTTTTTCTTCTCTTTGATTTAAAATAGCATCTAAAGCAATTGCTGTTTTTCCCGTTGCCCTATCACCTAAAATTAATTCTCTCTGTCCTCTGCCAATAGGAATAAGAGAATCAATTGCTTTAATTCCAGTCCGTAAAGGTGTATTGACCGGTTCTCTTTCGGTTACTGAAGGTCCTCTTTTTTCTATCGGCAAAAATTCCTCTCCTTTAATCTCTCTTCCTCCATCTAATGGTTTACCTAAAGGATCAACAACTCTTCCTATCAATTCTTCGCTAACTGGAAGAGAAAGTATTTTTTCTGTTCTAACAATAATATCTCCTTCTTTAATTTGAGAACCATCACCTAAAACAACAATTCCTATATCATACTCTCCCAAATCAAGAACTAAACCAAACTCTTTTGTTCTTTCAAAAATAACAAGTTCTGCGTAATAAGCATCTTTTAAACCAGACGCTGTCACTACCCCATCTTTAATTTCTTCCACTCTGCCAATTTCTTCTTTTTGGGGTTTAATCTCCTCTTCTAAAATTTTCTTAAAATAAGAAAGCGTTTCCATTTTAAATCTTGTTATTTTTTATAATTATTTATTCTTTTCTTTAATTTGAACTAAAAAATCTTTTATTGAAGCTCTAACTAAGTAATTCTCATCTTTTAAAACAAAGCCGCCAATTAAGTTTTCATCAATCAAAAATTTAAAATATTCTTTTTTTTCACCCAACACTTTCCTGCTAAAATCTTCTAATTCTCTCAGAATTCCTTTATCTTCAAAACTCCGAGCCACAGATATTTCTACCTTTTTCCCCTTCAACCAAAAACTGACAAAATTTTCATAAATCGGTTTTAATAAATAAGATTTATTCTGTTCTTTAAGAACATTTACTAATCTATCTAAAATATTTCTCCTCTCTTTTTCCTCCTTATCTGCCAAAATCGAGCAAAGGGCTTTAGCTAATTCTTTTGCTTCTTTCATATTTCCATCTTAATTAAACTTTTTATCAAAGCCTTATCTTTCTCTCCATCCATCCTTTGATTTAAAAATTTTTCAGCTATTAAAATAACTTTTTCTTCAATCTCTTTTTCTTTCTCTTGGATAATCTTTTCTGCTTCCTCTTTTGCTTGTTTTTGAGATTTCTCAATAATCTCTTGACTCTTTTTCTCCGCTCTTTCAATAATCTCTTTCTCTTTCCTTTTTGCCGTCTTTTTTGCTTCTTCAACAATTTTTACTGCTTCTTTATTAGCCCTTTCAATAATTTCCAACCTTTCTTTCTTAATTTCCTCTATCTTCTTTCCTAACTTTTCCCTTAAATCCAATCCTTCTTTTATTCGCTTTTCTCTCTGCTTCAGAAAAGCCAAAATTTTAGGATAAACAAATTTTTTAAGAATATAAAAGAGGATAGCAAAATTTATTAATTCTGCTAAAAAAATTTTCCAATTTATTCCCAAAACAGAAAAAATTTTCATAATCTATTCGCAAAATTAACTAAATAAAATTATCAGACCAATAACTAAAGCATAAATTGCCACTGCTTCAGCAAAAGCAATTGCTAAAATCATTGCTGTTTGAATTTTTGAAGATGCTTCTGGATTGCGACCCATAGCATCTACTGCTTGGGAACCAATTTTTCCAATTGCTAATCCTGGAGCAATTGAACCAACTCCAATAGCAATAGCAGCAGCAATTGTTTTTAATATAGCTAAATCCATATTTTTTATTTTTAATTAATTTTCTATTATTTATTCATCTCGACCTTTTAATGTTCTACTATTGACCCGGCATTTAAATAAAAAATTGTTATTAAAGAAGAAAAAATCAAAGCTTGAATAAAAGAAACTAAAATCTCTAAAAAAAGAAATGGCAAAGGAAAAAATAATGAAAATAAATGAGCAGAAACAATTAATAATGTCTCTCCAGCAAATAAATTGCCAAACAACCTTATTGATAATGATAAAACCTTAGTAATTTCAGAAAATCCTTCTAATGCGCCAACAAAAGCAAAAATTGGATTTTTACTAATATATTTTTTGAAATAATTTTTTGGCTTTAATCTTCTTAATGCATATAAATGAACCAAAGCCATAGAAAAAACAGATAAAGCAAGAGTAAAATTTAAATCACTGCTTGGCGACCTAAGCAAATGAAAAACCCCCAAACCGGGGATAATTTCAATAAGATTTGCTGATAAAATAACTATAAATAATGTAAAAGACAAAGGAAAAATTTCTTTTACTTTTTCTTCGTCTCTAATCACATCTGAGACAAAATTATAAAAACTTTCAAAAACAAATTCAAAAA
>Ga0190313_1000452_pt1 | contig 24865 bp, 26 predicted proteins | sample 4870071011_MG_FD_169989 | JGI IMG/M metagenome (GOLD analysis project Ga0190313, IMG submission 169989) | Hydrothermal vent sediment bacterial communities from Southern Trench, Guaymas Basin, Mexico - 4870-07-10-11_MG | ecosystem: Environmental > Aquatic > Marine > Hydrothermal vents > Sediment ... | reverse complement strand
TCATCTCCCTTCTTTTCCTTCTGTTTTTTTACCTTCGCAAAGATACCAGACCCCTCTATGCCCGCCTCAATTGCGCATAAAATACACCCGCTGCCATCCTTCTAATCCGTTTTTTCGAACAGGCTCAGTTGTCCGTTGACAGTGATCGTGGAGCGTGAAATATTTTCAGAGCTTTCATAGCAGCGAAGTTTAATTGACTGGGAAGGTACGAGGCTAGATCAATGCCTGAGACAGAAGATGTTTTTGTTGCTGGTTGTTGGATAGATGGCAGAGAGATTAGTACGGCGGAAAGGTGGATCGTTGAGAATCCGGCGGGCAGGCTGGCAGTTGCGGAAGTAGCAGTTGCAGGCGAAAAGGAAGTTGCGCAAGCGGTAGCAAGTGCTGAGGGGGCTTTTCGCAAGTGGAGAATGACCGACGCTGATTATAGAGCTGGTGTGTTGAAGCGGTGGGCTGAACTGCTCAGAAAATCCGCAGACCAACTGGCAGACCTGGTGTGTACGGAAGTGGGTAAACCTATTTTAGCTGCCCGATATGAAGTTGAAAGTGCTGCGTCGTTTCTCGATTATTGCTCATCCGAAGCTACAAAATTGCTGGGGCGTATTACAGGGTTCCCTGCTGGCCTAGGTGGGTACATGATTGTTCGGGAACCCGTGGGGGTGTGTGCGGTAATTACTCCCTATAATTATCCTTTGAGTACCTTCATTACCAAGGTTGGGCCTGCTATCGCTGTCGGATGCACTGTTGTGGTGAAACCGGACGAGCACACACCATGTGCTACTCTTCTCGCTGCACGGCTGGCTCAGGAAGCCGGCCTATACCGAGGAGTACTCAACGTTGTTTGCGGCCCCGGAGAAAAAACGGGGCGCTTTCTTATTGATCATCCGTCGGTTCGCCTGATTTCCTTTACGGGAAGCACTGTGGTTGGCAAGGAGATAATTGCCAGGGCATCCAGAGGGGTTAAGCGTCTTGTGCTGGAGTTAGGGGGTAATTGTCCGGCAATTATTGCCGATGATGCTTCGTGGGAAGGACATTTAAATGGCATCGTGAACCAGACCTTTAAAAACTCTGGGCAGTATTGTTATCGAATTACCCGTCTTATAGTACATGAAAGTATTTACAAGGATTTTGTTGAAGCCTTTGTTGAGGCTACAAAAAAGCTCAGAGTAGGGGACCCTAGAGACAAACAAACAGATTTGGGGCCGCTGAATAACGTTAGAATTTACCAAAGGTTTCGTGAGCAGGTTTGCAGGCTTATAGAGAGGGGAGCGAGAATTTTATGTGGGGCTGTTCCCCCTGAAAACCCTGAAAATGGCTACTACTGTGTGCCAATAGTTATGGATAATGTACCAGCTGATGCTCGCATTGCAGAAGAAGAGTTTTTCGGTCCGATCGCTTTTATAGATAGTTACAGGTTCTTTGATGATGCGCTAATGTTGGCCAACAGAACCCCGTTCGGTCTTGCAGCTTATATATTCACGCAGGACTTGAAGAAAGCATACAGGTGGGCTTCCATGCTAGAAGCCGGAAGCGTGTGGATAAATTGCATTCATCAGGCTCGTTTTGATGCTCCCTTTGGAGGGTACAAGCAAAGTGGGATAGGAAGAGAAAAATCCCGTTTTGGCTTTGAGGAATTTACGGAACTCAAAACGGTTTATCTTTCGATGGACGAAGAATGACACGGAGGAATTATGATACCTATTTTGTGTTTTGTCGGAGCAAAGAACGTTGGAAAAACCACGGTGCTGGAAAAGCTGATTCCGGAGCTTGTTAACCGAGGTTACCGGGTTGGCACTGTTAAGCACGATGTACATGGTTTTGATGTTGACCGAGAAGGCAAGGACACGTGGAGGCATGGACGAGCCGGAGCATCCACCGTGGTTATATCATCTCCGCAGGGGTTTGCCCTTATGAAAAAGCGAACTGAAGAGATGCCACTCGATCGCATCGTTGCCCGCTTTTTCTGGGAAGAAGAGATCGTGCTTACTGAGGGATTTAAGAAATCAGTCTATCCCAAAATAGAAATATTCAGAAAAGAGGTTTCCAATGCCCTTTTGTGTTCGAAGCAGGACAACCTAATAGCCATTGTGGGCGATAAACCCGAAGAATCATTGGAGGTGGAACATTTCGGGTGGGATGAAATAGATGGTCTGGCGGATTTCATAGAGGGAAGGTATTTAAGTAAGAGGAAGAAAAGAGACGCCTTTGTGCTTCTTGATGGAAAACGGTTGCCTATTAACAACTTCGTCGAAGAAATAATAACATCAACCGTTGAAGGGCTCCTCAAGACGTTGAGAGGTTGGGACGAGCCGTCCGATATTCTTTTGAGCATACGACGGACCAATGATACCTGATCTGACGGGAGTTGTTCTCGCAGGCGGTGCAAGCCGGCGTTTTGGCCGTAACAAGGCCATGGAGGTTGTTGAAGGTGAGCGTTTGATCGACAGAAATGTAAGGATTCTTAGAGATTTCTGTAATCGCATTTTCGTGGTAACGAATGCTCCACAAGATTACTTGGGAGTAAAAGCCAATCTTGTTCGTGACTTTCAACCCAATCAGGGTCCCTTAATGGGGCTTTATACGGCCCTTGTGTATGCTCCATCTTCATGGGTTTTCGTCAGGGCTGTTGACATGCCTTATCTTGTGCCTGAACTCGCCAGAGCCATGATTGGAATAGCTGCAAATGGCAGCAGATATGATGCTATTGTACCTGTTACAGGTAAGGGTTACGAGCCTCTGTGCGCTCTTTATAATAGAAGATGTGTTAGAGCTATTGTCAGTGTTTTTCAAAGAGGGGAACGAAGAGTGGCCAGCTTTTTCAGAAGGGTAAACGTTCGTTTCATTGAAGAGACAGAGTGGAGACGCTTCGATTCAGAGGGGAAAAGTTTTATAAACATAAACACACCTCAGGATTATAATAGGCTAAGCGATGAAACTTCCAGAAGTTGTTAGGTCGCTTTCACAGCACCAATCTGCTGTCAGCATTGAAGAAGTTTCTCTCGATGAAGTTTTCCTCCGATGTCTTGCTGTTAATATAAAGGCTGAATACGATAATCCTCCGTTTTCCTGTTCCAGGTGGGATGGCTATGCCCTGTGTGCAGGAAGTTCTTCTCGAGGTTGGCTTCGGATTGTGCAAGGCAGAGAAGTTGTAGCTGGGCAGGTTCCCGATTTCAGAGTTAAGCAAGGAACCTGCGTTCCAGTAATGACGGGTGCTGTTATCCCTGATGGCGCAAATGCTGTTGTTAAGCGAGAAGATACTGAATTGGCTGAAGATTCCGTAAAAATACTTGTTCCGGTACTGCCTGGTTCGGGGGTTATCCCACAGGGGAATGAATGGTCACGGGGCGATATGGTTATTTCTTCCGGTACTATTGTTACTCCCTGGGCTTGGGCTTTGCTCGCAGAAACCGGATGTGCAAAAATCAAGGTATATAGAAAGCCACTGATCGGGTTTCTTGCTATTGGTAGCGAGCTTGCCCTTCCAGGGTGTGATCTAACATACGGGAAACGTTATGCGGGTGGTCAGTATTTCCTTGCAGGTATTGCTCGATTTTTCGGTTGTGACGTGCTGGATAGGGGAGTTGTTTCCGATGATCCCTCGGCCATAGAGTCGGCCATTTGTTCATTGGAGAGGTGTGATTTGATTGTTACCGTTGGAGGTACTGGAAAAGGAGTACGGGATTATACTGGTCGTATTTGGAAAAGCCTTGGAGCAGAAATATTATTTGATCGTGTGGATATTAAGCCGGGCATGTCGTCGTGTGGTGGAATGTGGAATGGCAAGGCGTGGTTGTCTTTGCCGGGAGGTGTGATCGGAGGTGCGGCTATTTTTTGCGAGGTGTTGAATGGTCTTATGAAGAAATGGTTCCGCCGAAAGGAGGATGTTATCCCGTCGGCATCTTTCACAATCGGAGAGTCGCTTTCCTTTAAAGGCAAGCAAGCCAGGGCTGTGTGGGGTTATGTTGAATTTCATGAAAGCATGCCGATCTTTTTCCCTCATCACGGCCTCAAACGGTTTACTCATGAAAAAAACGGGTATATTCTGCTTCCTGAAGAAACTAAAAGCTTGAAATATGCAACCGTGCAAACAGGTCGATTAATATCACTTATGACGGCTTAGAAATAGAGGATTTTATGTTTAAAGGAACTGCGCTGGAAGTTTGGTATTATGAATGTCTTAGGAAGTTTTTAGTCCCGGTACTTGTCAAGTGGGGTCTTGAGCCTAACCATTTGAGTATATTGGGGCTTTTTGCCAGTGTTTTGGCTGGAATGTGTTTTGTTTTTTCTCCCTTCTGGGGTGGAATGTTCACCTTGCTTTCCGGGCTTTTTGATACCTTGGATGGTTCTCTTGCCAGATTTATGGGGAAATCACGAAAAGCCGGTGCTTTCCTTGATTCCGTCATAGATCGCTACACAGAGCTTATTATACTGCTTGGAATTTGGGGCTATTTTTATCGTCTTAATTACTATGTGCCTGTCGTGTCCCTTTTAATTATTCTTATACTTTTCGGATCTCTGATGGTCAGCTATACACGAGCGAGAGCTGAAGGGCTGGGAGAGCGATGTATTGTTGGAGCTTTTCAGCGAGGGGAACGCATTGTTTTGTTGGGTATTGCGGGTATCTTGTATTTCATCTGGCCGGTACCACTCGTTATGTTTCTGACTTTATGGGTTTTTGTCGTAGGCACGAACGCCACGGCGTTGTGGCGTTTTTTTCACGTTCTAAAAAATCTTAAACGCCAGGGTCAGGATGCAGATTAGGTTCGGTAATGCATTCCGAACTCGGCGATTAATCTGCTGGCTTAGTTTTTCTCATTTTTGCACGATTTGTTTGTAAACTTTGTCGGTCATTTTTACCTTGAATGGCCACGAAGTTTTTGACGAACCCCCCATGCTTAGGCATTCTAAAGTTTTACATCTGTGATTTGGAGAGGAGTTTTGCGATGAGAGGATTTGTTCTTATGTTGGCGCTGGTATTCTGCTTTGCCTGTTCTTCCACTATGCAGGTAAAAAGACCAGATATGATTCCACCGGAGGTGCTTCATCAACCTCCACCAAAAGAAGCCTTGAAGCTTTGGCACCAGGCTGAAGCTAGGGAAAAACAACAACTTTTCATGGAAGCCATAAATACGTACCGTCAAATAGCGGCGACCTTTCCCGGAAATGCCATAGCTCCGAAGGCTCTTTTCAAAACGGCGCAGATATATTCACGGCAGGGTCGCTGGCACGCTGTGGATGCCTTTTGTTCCTACATACTGAAGAATTATCCCCAATGGAATGGAAAAGATAAGGTGTATCTGCTCATGTTGAAGGCCAGTATAGCCCTGAGGAATTTTAACAAGGCTTTGAGTATTGAAAATAATGTACCGGATATACCTGAGAAGTTTTTGCTGGTCGGTATTGTGCGCGCACAAAATGGGCGTTTCGATGAGGCTTCATCTATCTTTGATCGCTATGTGAATGCTATAAACAACTCTTCAGTGAAAGTCGTAAAGTCTGAAATCGACTTTGCTGCTTCCGTCTTAGATAGCAATGTTCTATCGAACATGCTCAAATTGGAGAGGTCCAAAGACGTTCGGTATCTTTTACACTGTCTGAACGCGCGGAAAGATATTACCGAGGGTAATAAGGAGGAGGGCATTAAGAAGCTTCGGTTTATTTTGTCCGAACTTCCTTCTACCCATGTTCTGACGCCAGCGGTCAGGGAAATGCTGGCAAACCTTGACAAAACAGCCGGTCCCACATTGGAACCCGCCGATAAGGAAGCCATTGGGGTTTTGCTTCCTTTCAATGGGCGTTATGCTGGCTTTGGTCGAAAGCTTTTCAGGGGTATTTCCCTTGCTGCCAGTGAATGGAACGAGATTCATCCTGATGATCCTGTGAAGGTAATAGCAATGGATGCCTCGGGGTCGGAAGAAGAAGTTACCGGTGCATTTCGGTCTCTGGTGCATAAATATCACGTGCTGGCTTTGCTAGGACCCCTGGGAAAGAGAACTGTTAATAGGGTTGTGTCACAACCTGAGGCAAAAAGTGTTCTGATTGGTGCTTTTGTGCCGAGTGGCGGAAAAATGAAAAATCACCCTTTTTATATTGCCATGATGCCGAATACCACGAAGATAGTGCACAGCATTGCTTCTTACGCTGTTGATGTGCTCGGCATTGAGCGCTTTGCCATTTTGTATCCAGGGGATTCTTATGGGGTAAAGGCTGCTGAAGCTTTTGAGAGCTTTGTGAATGATAGGGGGAAAAGTGTCGTGGCTAAGATTTCCTACATCCCCGGTACGACCGATTTTAAGAAGGTAATTCAAAAACTTGCACCGGGCGCTTCCAAACATGGAGCCGGGGTAGCTGTTCCATTTGACGCCATTTTCATCCCAGATGAAGCCAGAGTCGTTACTCTTATTGCCCCTCAGTTGATTTATTACAACGTTGTGGGAGTAACCCTGCTTGGGACCAACCTGTGGGAGCATCCGGACCTTGTGAACATGGCCAATGGTTATATGGAAGGGGCATGTTACGCCACACCTTATTTTGGAAAAGATGAACTGGTTGAATCTGTTCGTTTTCGCGCTCGTTTCAAAGCCTTCTACGGCACTGATCCTGGTTTTTTGGAGGCGGTTGGTTACGATGCCATGAGTCTTTTTCTTGAATTGCGGTCTAATGCCGGTAAAGAGTTCACCAGGGCGACTTTGTTGGAAGAAGCAAGAGATTTTCCCGTTTCGGAAAGTGTGACGGGAATTCAGTCGATCCGTGAAGACGGAACTCTTGAAAGACGCTTAAAAATCATAACAATACGGGAAAGCAACTTAGTGCAGGTTTATCCGTAGTTTTTGCTGATACGGCGGACAAGTTCCGCAAGAATAAAGGTCCCAGAAGCTACAAGTATGATGGTTGGGCCTGCCTGGAAGTTGAACCATAGGGAAGTTAATAGCCCAGCGATAAAGAAGCAAAAATTAAGAAAAGTGCAAACAAAAAACATCCTGCCGAGGGATGGAACAATCGGTTCGACCATGCATGGCGGAATGGAAAGCAAAGCGATCACCAGAATAAGGCCTACAAATCTCATCAATACCACTATGGTTCCTGCGCAGAAAAAGAGCATGGAGTAATAAAAGGTTGACACATGTATTCCCGCTATCGTAGCAAATTCTGGGTCGTAAGAAACTGCAAGGATTTCACGGTAGAATATTGTAATCCACAGAATCAAAATGAGGTCGAGAAGGCCTATTATCAGAAGATCCGATGGCAGAATAGTAATAACGCTGCCAAATAGATAACTCATCACGTCCCCGTGGTATCCCGGCGTCATGTTTATCAATATGACACCGATGGACATGCCCGTTGCCCAGATTGCACCGATAATGGCGTCGGAACGGTATCGTGCTCGAATTCCTGTAAAACCAAGGACTCCGGATGACACGGCGGCAATTCCAAGTACTGACGGAAACATCGGCAGACCAAAATAGAAACTGATTCCTACACCACCGTAAGCTGCGTGCGCAATTCCTCCCGCCAGAAAAACCATTCTGTTCACAACTACTAGGGTTCCGACAATTCCACATGCTATTGAAGCAAGAAACGCAGCGGCCACAACGAGTTTCAGGTACGAAATGTCTATAAATTCTGCCATCGTTCTCAGCGCTCGTGTTCCTGTAACACCCGGTGGGGAATCCTGCCGTGCGTAACCAATTCCACCGGACAATGATAAGCCTCTTCAATCATTTCTTGCGTTAATTCAGCAGCCGAATGGTAATACACCTTCCTGTTAACACAGGCAACAGACTTTACATACGATGAAAGAACATTCAGATCATGGCTTACTACAATTACGGTCTTTTCTCGGTTGAGCTCCTTTAATAGTTCATAAAGTTCCGTCTGGAATACACGATCCACACTTGCCGTGGGTTCGTCCATGAAAAAAATCTTGGGTTGGGCGGCTAGCGCCCTTGCAATCATCACCCTCTGGCGATGTCCACCTGATAGATCAGATATTCTCTTGTTTCTCAATTCCCACAAACCCATGCACTTCAATGTTTCCTTCACCACCTCATGATCCACATCGCTGTATCTCTTAAGAATCCCCCTTCTTCCGTTTATCCGTCCCATGAGAACGACGTCAATTACCCTTATGGGGAAAAAAGCATTTGGGTTAGTTTCCTGAGGAACGTAGCCCACAAGGTGGCGGACGCTTTGAGGGTCTTTGCCAAAAAGCTTCACGCTACCCGCCTCCGGTTTTAATAAGCCAATGCAAATCTTTAACAAGGTTGTTTTGCCCCCTCCATTTGGGCCCAACAAGGCCAGAAAGTCGCGCTCCGGTACGCATAGGCAAACGTTTTCAAGCACCGGCGTTCTTGAGTAAGCGAACCTGACATTTTCCAGTTCTAGCACGATATTGTTTGTCATCTTGCTTCCGCCTCCTTCGAACTATTTTGTAGCGACTGTGTGAAGGCCTCCTTAGCCTTCGTAATAATATCACACCAGTCGTAGGAAAGGGGGTTCAGGGTACGGATGTTTAATCCAAGCTGCTTTGCTAGCCTTTGAGCTGTTACAGGGGCTGGCTTTGACTGAACGAATAAGGTTTTAATATTGTTTTTAGAGATTTCTCTGATGAGCTTTGCCAGTTCCTTTTGGCCTGGATTTTTGCCTTCTTTTTCCACGCTGAGTTGAATCAAGTCATAAGCTCGAGCAAAGTGGAACCACGCGGGGTGGTAAACCAGGAAAGCTCTGTTTTGATAAGGTGCAAAAGCTTTTATGCATTCCAGGTCGATTTGCGCCAATCTGTGACACCAGGAAAGAGTGTTCTTTTCCAGGGTTTCCGCATTGTTGGGAAGGAACTTGATAAGTACGGAATAAAGGGCACGAGAGTGTATGAGAACTATGGGGGGACTTAGCCAGATGTGCGGGTTTATGCCTTCAGGAGCAAAAATAGGAGCTCGTTTTGTTGTGGTTGTTTCCTTATAAAGCGCTTGAGCCATGGACAGAACTATCAGGTGTGGGAACATTTTTTGAAACCGAGGTAACCATTTACGTTCCACGTTCAGGGTTCCTACAGCAACGAAAAGTTGCGTGTTCTTTAGCTGATTAATGATTCTTGGGGTCGGTTCAAAGGAGTGAGGGTCTGCCGATTCCGGTACAAACATGGTAACTTTTACAAGGGAACCTCCAATTTGTTCCACGATGTACTTCTGAGGAGGTATGGTGACCATAACCTGCAGAGGAGCATTTGAAGAATTCCCATGAGAAGGGACCAGGGCGCCTAACAGGAAAGCAAGCCAGATAATCCAGATATATGAAAGCCTCAAATTGGGGAAATAAAATCTATCTCGTAAGAAAGTTCGTGAGAGCCAATTTATCGGAGACATACCAGCCATAAGACAACTCCTCTGAGTTTGCAATTGCCGAAAGCCCTAATGCAGCAAGTATGGTAACATAGTTACAAGGTTGCGCCAAAAGTCTTTATGCGGTTGAATCATTGACATGACTGCTCTAGTGTCATTAGAGTGCCTCACGGTGAATTTGCTAAGTATGTGTGGAAAAAATTACAGCGGAGGTAGGAGAAACCATGTACGAGCGGATTTATAATTTCAACCCAGGTCCGGCAGCTTTGCCCCTTCCAGTTTTGGAAAGAATACAGAGCGAAATGTTGAATTTTCGCGGGACAGGTATGTCTATTTTGGAGATAAGTCATCGTTCTGCCGAGTTTGATAAGGTGCTGAACGATGCCATTGAGCGCATCAGGAGATTGCTTTCTCTAGACGATAGCTTCCACGTGCTTTTCCTTCAAGGTGGTGCGAGCTTACAGTTTGCTATGGTGCCCATGAACCTGTCTGAGCCCGGGAATCCTGTGGATTATATCAACACGGGAACCTGGTCCACCAAGGCTATAGCTGAAGCGAGGAAGCAAAAAAAGGACGTTAGGGTTATTGCTTCTTCTGAGGACAAGGAATTTTCATACATTCCAAAAGATATAAATTTCGACGGGCAGGCTTCATACATTCATATAACTTCAAATAACACTATTAGAGGGACCCAGTGGCATACGTTTCCCGACACGAAAGGCGTTCCACTAGTAGCAGATATGTCTTCGGACATTTTCAGCCGTAGGTTTGATCCCGGCCCCTTTGGCCTAATTTATGCCGGAGCCCAGAAGAATGCAGGTCCTGCCGGAGTTACAGTTGTAATAATCCGTAAAGATATGCTGGAACGGGTTCCTGATGATCTGCCAACTATGCTCAAGTACACGACTTTTGCGGAGAAAAATTCCCTTCACAATACTCCTCCCTGTTTTGCCATTTATGTAGTTGGGCTGGTTATGGAATGGCTGGAAGATGAAATTGGTGGGATCGACAAAATGGAAGAAATAAATCGAAAAAAGGCGGAAATGTTGTATTCCTGTATAGATGAGAGCGATTTTTACCGGGGAACAGCCGCTCGAGAAGATCGTTCCATGATGAATGTGACCTTTCGCTTACCCACTGAAGAACTTGAAAAGAAGTTCATTCAGGAAGCTTTGTCCAAAGGATTTGGTGGCCTGAAAGGGCATCGATCAGTTGGAGGGTGTAGGGCTTCCATATACAATGCCGTTTCCCTCGAAGCTGTCGAGAAACTGGTGGAATTTATGAATGATTTTGCAAAAGCTAACAGACCGTAGCGGATATGCGATGGGGATGAACCTTTTGAGCAGGTTTGTCCCTGTTTTGTTTTTTGTTTTTGTTGTTTTTGCTATTAAGGCAAATGTTGGTGCTGAAGGTTGTCGCAAAAGTTCCTTATTTCCTCTAAAAGTTAATCATCTATCTATTGCTTTTCCTGGTGTCAGACTTTCAGGAATAACGTTGAAAACCTCTGTTGAGAAAGGCAAGGGATGCGCCTGGGTTTATAATATCAAAAAAGCTCGGGTTAAGAAGCTCAGGTTCAAATGTTGGGGTAGATGGATTGAACTTAACAATGTTTCCATCGAGGGGTCCATACAGGGCAGTCAAAGTGGTTCACTTGATGGTCGTCTGACTGCGATAATTCCTCGAATGGGGAAGATCGTTCTAAAAGCAGTAAGAGAGCAAGATAATGAGGTTTTCCGTGCCATTGTTGACTTAAATTCCCTGGATATATTCCCCATAGTGGCACAATTGACTGGTGGAAAGCTGGTTCAAGGCAAAATCCCACTATCACTTGCTATACGGTTGATCTCCCGATCTGACGGCATTGCCTACAGTGTTAATGGGAAAATTGCTGGCGCTTCGTGGGAAGATGAACCTTTTGACTACGCTGGTGATGACGTCAGAATAACCTTGCACATTGAGGGAAGAACGGAGCGAAAGGGGGAAAAATGGCTGGTATCAAAGGGGGATTTTGATATTTTGGAAGGAGACGTTATTTTTTCAGGACTTATGCTAGATTTCGGTATAACTCCCCTGAAATCTCGTTTTTCCGGCGTGTGGGACTTAGCGACGGCCAGATTCCGTTTAACCTTTTTTACTGCTGACCTACTGGATCTTATAAAAATAAGGGCAGAAGGAGATTCAGCTTCGGAGTTTGAATGGAGTATGCAGCTTACTTCCCTTGCCAGATTTTACGACCTGATAGTGAAAGAATCTATGCATGATAGCATTTTTTCGGACGCGGGTTTCAGACTCAGTGGAAAATGTAAGTCTTTCGGACGATTCTTCGTTGCTACCGAAAAAAGTGGTATCTGCGGTCATTTGATGTGCGATGAATTGAACATGCACTCTGAAAGCCCTTCCTTTAAGGGGGAATTCGTATTTGATATTCCCTTTTTCCTGAGTCTTTTCAGAACAAGTATTACTTCACCGGAAATCAAGTGTCCGTCAAAAGGATTTTTCACCGCTAAATACTTGGATTTTTATGACCTGCACCTTGACAGGATCGATATTGAAATTCTGTCAGATCTGAACGGATGGACGCTCCGTAAACCGATTGATATTCATGTGCTTAATGGAGTTCTAGTCTTAAATAATGCTTCGTTGAAATTGTCACCCAGATTAAAGGGAAACATCTCAATTTCTATAAAAAAGCCTCTTAAATGTAATATCAGATCCTTCCCTGTTCACCTGAAAACCTCTGGCATTACCTGGACTTTCGACGGCGCAAATCTCCGGAGTCGCGGCTCACTTCTGCTTGCCGCTTTTTCCGGAACCGTAGAAGTGGAACGACTGGATGTTGAAGGCGTGTTTTCCCCTTCTCGCAGTTTCTTAATCGACGCTCGCTGGGACAATGTTGACTTGAAAAAACTGTCTTCTATCTCCTCTTTCGGGCTGATCCGTGGAAAACTGGCCGGTTACGTCAGATCTCTTCGCATCGCATACGGTATGCCAATAGATTTCGACCTCGTTCTATGGTCTAAACCGAGTAAAGATCAAATCATCAGCATTACCGCCGTTGAGAACATCACTCGGCTTGGTAGTGCAGCTTCACCTTTTCAAGGGGTTGCCGGGGCTGTCATAAAAACCTTCTTCAAAGAGTTTCCCTACGATCGCATTGGCATCAGGTGCGTTTTACATAATGATCGTTTTTCCATTCAGGGTCTGATTAAGGAGAAAGGCAGGGAATACCTGGTTAAGAGAAGGGGACTTCGTGGGGTTGATGTTGTTAACATAAGGTCGCCCAATGTGATATCTTGGAGTGAAATGGTAAAACGCCTTAAGCGGGTGAAGGAGGCGGACAAACCGATTGTAAAATAGCAGGAGGTTTAATATGGGATGGCGTGCGAAGGGTGTAAAATTAGAAGTGCTTTTTACCTCTTTGGTGCTGCTTCTAATATCCTGTGTGACTATAAACATTTACTTTCCTGCCGAAGAGGTTCGCAAAACGGCTGAGGAAATCGTTGGAGAAGTTAGGGGTGCTCCAGAGAACAATAAAACCGATGAAAAGCACATAAAAGAACCTCAAAGTTTCCGCTTTCTGCCCGGGAAATCCTCTCTTTTTGTATCTATAGCTTATGCACAGCGCGAAGTAAATGTGTCTAATGCGGCCATTAGAGCTATCAAGAAGCGAATGAAAAAGAGGCTTCCGATGCTGAAGCCATATTTCAACAGTGGGAACATAGGCGAAGGATCCGATGGATATTTACATGTGAGAAGTTTCATTGGACTTGATTTTAGGGCTAAAGCTAGGCTGAAAAAGCTTGTGAAGGCCGAGAACGACGACCGTCGAGCCCTTTACAGGGAAATTGCCAGGGATTTGAAAATTGATTCGTCCCAGATCGGCAGAGTGGCTTCAATCTTTGCTCAGGAATGGCAAAAAAGCGCACCATCAGGATGGTGGATTGAGATAAAACCGGGTAAGTGGATTCGCAAGTAACCAAGATAACCCACTATACCCGAACACAGACGACATAAGATATTGATTTTAATCAGGAATGTAGGGGGATAAATCTTTTTGGTATTCCGTGAGAACCTTGTAACCTTTGCTTTTGAGCAGTCGAACGGCTTCACCCACTACATTCTGCCTGAATCGCAGGAGTAATTGCCAGATTCCCTCATGGTGGGGAAGGGGATGAATCATGATACTGCGGATGTTTATGTTGCTTTGAGCTAAGATTGACATTATTTCACTCAGGGTTCCTATCCGATCTCGCACGATCACTGTTACCCTTGAACTATCATTACTCATACCCATTGCCTTTAGCAGAACATTCATAAGGTCAGCGGTGGTAATTATGCCAACGAGCTTTTCCTCATTATTCAGCACCGGGAGGCAACCTATTTTCTGATCGTGCATTATAAGCGCTGCCCGCTCTATCGTCATATCCGGGGTTGCGGTTATCACATTTTTTTTCATTATGCCTTCTACGGTGACTTTTTGGAGAATGTAGGTGAGTTCGTACACGCTAAGGGTGGTAGCGGGGGATGCCCAGGCTTCTCGTATATCGCGATCTGTTACCAGTCCGATAAGATGTCCCTTATCATCTGTAATAGGCAAATGAGAAATGTTGTGTTCTCGCATGAGGTCGCGTGCTTTTAGAATGGGCGTATCAGTCGATATCGTGATCAGGTTAGTGGTCATGTGCCATCCTACAAACATGATTATTTCCTCCCTTTACGTTAAATTCAGTTGATGAAAACGGGGCGGTAAAATTTTATATCCTCGATTACCATTCCAGCCCCTCGAACAATGGCAGTAAGTGGATCTTGATCCACGTGTACTGGCAAGCCCGTTTCACGTTCAATAAGTTTATTAAGTCCTTTCAAGAGTGCCCCACCGCCAGCGAGCCAGATTCCCTTGTCATGTATGTCCGCAGCGAGTTCAGCCGGCGTTTTTTCAAATACTCGTTTTATGGATTCTACAATAATTTGAGTTGGTTCCCGCAAAGCTTCCCTAACTTCTTCGTCCGTCACATAGAACTGCCGGGGTATTCCAGTAAGTATTTCTTTGCCCGTCACTTTTAGGCGTAATGGTTTTTGAAAAGGGAGGGCAGAACCTATCTTGATCTTAATTTGCTCTGCCATCATTTCACTGATTATCATCTGATGTTTTTTTTGGATGTGGCGCATAATCGCTTCATTGGCTTCGTCCCCGGCGGTTCTTACCGATTCACTACATGCTACGGCAAACATTGAAATAACAGCCACTTCCGTGGTCCCGCCTCCTATGTCCACAACCATGCTACCTTCGGGTTTATCAACATGCAATCCTGCCCCTATAGCCGCCGCCATAGGTTCTTCAAGAAGCATAATACTTCCTGCCCCAGCCTGTTCCGCTGCCTCTATTACAGCGCGCTTTTCAACAGCCGTTATACCGGTAGGAACTGCCACTACCAACTTTGGCCGTACAAGTTGTCTGCCCTTGAGTACGGAACTCAGGAAGGTTTTAATCATGACGCTGGTAATTTCAAAATCTGCAATGACTCCGTCTTTAAGCGGACGTATCGTAACGATGTCTTTTCCATGTTTACCAATCATGTTTCGTGCGGCATGACCTACTGCGAGAACTTTGTAGTCGCTCGGACGAATTGCCACCACTGAAGGTTCGTTCAGAACTATGCCTTGGCCTCTCAGATAGATAAGTGTATTTGCCGTTCCGAGATCCATCGCCAGATCTTTAGCGAAGAAATTCAACAATTTCCTCAGCATGCCAACTCTCCGTTTCTGGATGCATCCCCCCGTTTCGTTATTGTTATTTGCTCTTGGTGACTATACTTTGTAGTCTTAGTAATTACAACAGGTCAAATTTTTTCCTAAAAGGGAGAATATGACATGGACAGAAGGTTAGCTAGGCATTTTACGGTGGCTTCATTGTTGCTGTTTTTTGTGATGGCTTTCGCAGACTTATTGTTACCTCCGGCTTTTTCAGGCTCGCACTTGCCGCGTTCTGGTGAGGTAGCCATTGTTTTCGACGGGGATACGGTCATGCTCAGGAGTGGTGCTAAAGTGCGCTATCTTGGAATAGATTCCCCGGAAGTTGCCCACGATGACCAACGAGGAGACTGCTACGGTGAAGAGGCGAAACGCTACAATCGCCGTCTGGTTTTGGGCAAGCGAGTGCGGCTTGAATATGACAGAGAAAAAAGAGATCATTACGGGCGTTTGCTTGCTTATGTATACCTCCCCGATGGAAGGTGTGTTAACGAGGAACTGATCAAGAAAGGATATGCATTTGTGCTGAGGCGTCCCGAGGGGTTTAAGAAACTTTATCATTTTTTGCAGCTTCAGAGAAGAGCCATACAGCGTCGCGTGGGAATGTGGGGATATTGTAAGGTTGATCCTGAAGAATTTTACATAGGAAACAGGAGAAGCTTTGTTTTCCACCGACCCTCGTGTCCTTATGGCCGTCAAACGGCACGAAGAAACGCCATAATATTTCATTCTCGCGAAGAAGCCTTTGCAGAGGGTTTTAGACCTTGTAGAAGGTGTAAGCCATGAGCAGCCGACAATATCCAGATCGTCCAATGGTTGGGGTGGGTGGTGTGGTTTTGAAGGGTGATAGTGTTTTGCTGGTGAAAAGAGGGAAACCTCCAGCTGCAGGTAAATGGTCCATTCCGGGCGGTCTCGTGAAGGTGGGAGAAAGCCTAACCATGGCAGTAAAAAGGGAGGTGCTGGAAGAAACAGGCATAACCGTTAAGCCTGTTGGGATCGTTGCTGTTCTGGACAGAATTATCTGGGATTTTAATGGCAGCGTTCAATATCATTATATCCTGGTGGATTTTCTCTGCCTTCCGGAAAAAGGCCTTGAACCGAATTCGGGAAGCGATGCCGTTGAAAGCCGGTATGTGCCGTTTGAAGATCTAGGTTCTTTGGACATGACACTGGGTACCAAAGAAGTTATTGAAAAGGCCAGAAAAGGCATTCTTGACAGGGATCTTTACTTTGAGCTTAAAACAGTTTGAAGCTTCTTTCCGCAGTGTTACCGAAGACGTGGATTGAAATAACCAAACCTTATTTGTGGAAAATGCTGTTTGATGATTTTCATCCATTTTCGTATTCCCACCGGAGGACCTCCAGGGCTGAAATCAATTTCTTGAAGATACCATTCTGGGTCAATGTTGAAATTGCGCATCTGGATTAAATCCACAGGGCATTCGTCCAGGAACGCCAGCAAGGCAGATATTTCATCCGGATCGTCTGTAAATCCGGGGAAAATGAAATAGTTCAGAGACACAAACCTGCCGTGTGTTTTTGCCACTTTTATGGATTCCTTTACATCTTCGAATGAGTAACTTACAGGTCTGTGATAGGCTTTGTAATATTTTTGCCTTGCCGAGTTCATGCTAACCCTTATGCTGTCCACCCCGGCATTGAAGAGCCTGTCAACTGCTTCTGGGATACTGGCATTGGTGTTTACGTTTATGGTTCCCTTTTGAGTTCTTGAACGAATTATTTTTACAGCCTTTTCCAAGGTCTTTGCCTGAAGGAGTGGCTCTCCTTCACATCCCTGTCCGAAACTCACAATTCCATCCTCAGCATAGTGCAAGTGCGTAAGAGCAACTTCCGCAATTTCGTCAGGGGTCGGTACAAAACGAATCCTTTCCTGACTGACACAGATGTCAGGATGTTCCTGGTGGCTTATACATCCCAGACATCTTGCATTGCAGACCGGTGACGATGGAAGTGGAGCTTCCCAACGACGCATGAAAAAATTACGTGCTGCCGGGCAGGCATAGGACAAGGCACATCGACCGAGATGCTGAATTAGCCTATTATTCTGGTGCGCCTTCATTATCTTCCGGGCATTGGAAGAAATCTTTTTCAGGTTGAAGTGTCGATAGTCCTGTCGTTCATCCGGATCGACACGAATGGCAGTGGTTACGAATGTGTTTTTGTACCAGCCAACGGCTGCGTAAGAAAAAAGGGGCAACACTTTTGCATCTACTCTGGTTCTGTATGCCGCGAGATGAGTTGCCGTGTGGGCGGGAGCAACGAAGGCGGCGACGGCGTAGGCGGAAAAAGATGGGTCATAAGGATTTTTGTCCAACACCACAAATTGCCCCGATGATGGATCAAATCCTACAGGAACTCTGTCGGGCAACATGAAAAGCTCGCTTCCTTCAGGTAAAGGTATCCAGTCACCGGGTTGGAGACGCACCCACCTGCCCGCATGAGCTCCTACCATTTCAAGTTCGGCAAATTCTATTATCTGACCTCGTGAATCTGCAAAAACCAACGCAGGACGTTCAGGACCTCTCATTCTGAACAACTTCCTTTATAGATAAACAACAGGATTTGGAATGTTCTTTAATGAGTTTCAAGATTAGGTTCAGTATTTCAAAAGCCTGAATATTCATTCTGTGGTGGTGGATCATTATACCGACAGGGCCTTTCTGGGCGAATAATGCTTCGAGATCTTTCATGAATTCATCAAAGGCAAATTCCTTTTGAACCGATTTCCTTGTGTGCATATCCAAGGCAATACGAAAATTCTTCAACTTTATAGAGTGCTTAGCTCCTCTGGGGAAGGGCCCGTCCAGGGAGACTCCCTTGAAATCCAGGCGTTGGAGGACTTCCAGTGTCGTCAAGTCTAACCTGTTCCACGGTGGGGTAAACACAGGAACAAAGTGGCGACCTAGCAAGTCTTCCAGCTTCATTTTACCTTTCATTATATCTGTCCACTGCTGTTCTCGCGTCCTGCTTCTGCAAAATTCAGCTTTCTTCCCGTCGGTACTCCAATTTACATGCCTCCAGCCGTGCTGGTGCCAGGTCCACAAAGGGCTGGAAATATCCACGTTTTCGGCTATTTTCTCCAGCCGCTTTGCATTTAACCAGGCAGGAACTACTGCAACGGCGAGTGGGACGTTGTGGTATTCAAAAAGTTTCATGAGGGCTCTTAATCCCTGTCCCCATGCTCCAACGTCATCGGCTCTAAAAAAAAGTGGGGGAATCTTACCCGAATATACTTCAAAGAGCTGCTCGAGCCTCTCCTTCCAATTGCTCGGTACCTTCCTCCAGGTATCGCACACATGCTTGGGGCGGTAACGCTCGGAGAGGCCCAAAAATTTAACAAGCTCTTCCCTGTTATGGAAATTATTCACAGACTCTTAACCCCTTGTTTTTTGCTTCCGATAAAATTCTTGCAACTTCTGTTCTATGAAATCCTTTTTTCCTGCGCTTTCAAGATCTTCCAATTGTACATACGGCGCATTGTCCGAATGCATAGAAAGCATTTCTAGGCCGGTATTTATCGATTCCCATGCCCACTTGCGCCAGGCTTCCACGGCTTCCGGTTTTTCTGACTGCAGGTCATCGAGGACCACATTGGCTTCTTCCCCGATCATTTGAAGCTCTTCGTTAATAGCATCAACAAGCGACTGGTCCAGTCTGGGCCTTCTCTTGAGAATGCACGCTACGATTAAATCCACGCAAAAGCACTGCACGTCTCCAGGTATCTTCTCAGGGTGGCAAATAAGACACCTGTCGCTGTCGTGCGGGATAGATGCATTTTCAGGAAAACGGTTTTCTTCTGCTATCTTTTGAAAATGTGCAAAGGTGTAAACTACGTTGTCAGACATATCTCATCCTCCGTCACAGAAAATTCGCATATCGGTGCTACTGGACTTGCTTCTTATACCACGATGGCAATCATTATGAAACCCGTCGGTATCACCCCCCGGCGCCAGACGTTTGTTGGGGAAAAGCCTATTCTATAATCGGATAGGGTATGGATTGTAGGACTGCGTCGGGTAGGTCTAAAACCTTTGTCAGTAGATCACAAAGTTTTCGAGATGCCAGCATAGAACGCTTTCCGTAGAAATAAAAATCCGGCAGAAGTTCCGGGTGAGTTATCAACATAGAGGCAACTCTTTTTGTCGATATTAAGCCGTCTTCGCCGATAATTTCGGAAACCCTAAAACGTATTGGATCCGATGCCATGTCTGTTGCGGTCTTTAATATTAGCACAGGTGTGCGAGTGCGAACTCCAAGCAAAGCGGCGAAGTAGGATTCCATATCAACGACTGTGGGTATATCCAGAGCTGAAGGAATTTTTTCCTTGGGAAAGTCTATCGGAACAGTAATTCCCTGTGACACGGTTGCTTCTAGCGATCTCAAGATTTTCAAGATTTCAGAGGATATTGGAATAATTACCCGTGGAGCATGTAAAATCTCTGGAAACAGGAAAAGCTTCACTAGAGCCGCAGCCTTACCAGGGTGTCCGTCAGGTGAGAGATAACCACAGAAGCCGGTGAATATAATGAGATCTGGTCGGAAAGATGTTAGGATGTCTGGTGCAATGCTCAGAAAAAATCTTAACCCAATTCCCGTTGTAACAAGGATAACCTGTTTCGTTTTATACCTTGTGGTGTAGAATGGTACCCGGTATTTTTTTATTTTTGAAAACTTGAATGAACGAAGGATAAAGGGAGATTCTTCCCATATTGCAGGACAGACCATGATTCGGAATGGAGTGAAGCCACTGTGACGTTCAGAATTTTCCATCTCTTCACTCACAGTTCAATAACCCGTGGTGGAGCGGTTCAGGGGATAGAACTAGCTAAATTACAGCAAGAGCGAGGACATCAGGTTGTTTGTTTGTTTCACAAATCCCCTTTCCGTCGCCTTCACTTTACACTCAACCAGCCTTTTCCTTTCCCCGTTTATCATCGGGACATGAAAAATCCATTGTCGTACATCTGGTTTGCCAGATTCATAACCCGAGTTCAACCACACATTATACATTGTCATAGGAACCTTGCACTATTGTTCGGCTTTTTCTCGCTTCGATGGCTTTCGAGTGTGAGAAAAACTGTTTTGGTGATTAATCGAGGAACCACTTACCCTTTGCCTAACCTGGTGGTCAAACAGGTTTTTAAATCAGACGGTTTGGATCACGTCATAGCTGTAAGCCGAGCGGTGAAAGAGGCCTTGATTAGGCAGGACGGCATTGATGCCGATAAGATATCAGTAATTTACGGAAGTTTTGATCCATCTCGATTTTATCCCGAAAGGAAGTGTCAAATCTTTAGAAATGAGTTTAAAATTCCCGAGAGTGTTCCCGTGATTTCCACAGTATGCGCAATTGACAGGCGCAAAGGGCTTGAATATTTCCTTATGGCAGCCGAAATGGTCCTGAAAGAGATCCCACATTCCAGGTTTTTTATCGTTGGTAATATAGACGATCCAAAATATTATAAAAAACTACGAACATTGGTTGAAGAAAAGGGTCTGGAAGGCCATGTGGTATTTACCAGGCATAGAAGCGATATACCGGATATTTTGGCCTGTAGCGATCTTTCCGTTTCCGCGTCTGTTGAGGGAGAGGGGATAACCGGGGCGTTGCGAGAGTCTCTTGCTATGAAGAAACCGGTGGTTGCTACGAACGTATCGGGAAACTCTGAACTTATCCAGGACGGAGTAACAGGCTGGCTCGTTAGACCGAAAGATGCTGTAGCTTTGGCGAAGGTTATTCTTGAGGCAATCAGAAATAGGCAAGAAGCTCATAGAAGGGCCGAGAAAGGTTACAGACTGGTCAGGAAATTGTGTTCTCCTGAACGTCGTTATACTGATGTCATGAAGCTTTATGAAAAACTTATTTCTTTGCGAGAGCAGGAGTTATGACGAAACTGGATTTACGACATTTGTTTGTATCTCCTGGGGTTAGGTTTCGCATTTTTTCAAGCACCAAGGAAATCAGCCCTGCAGAGTGGAACCGAATAGCTCAAGATTACGCGGCCATGATGGAGTGGGAATACTTTTACATCCTGGAGCAGTCCGGATGTATAAGCGAGCATCGGAGATTCAATCCTTTTTATGTTGGAATGTTAGATAGAAAGGATAGGTTGATTGGGCTGGCACCTCTTTTTGAACGGAAGGACGCAACTCATGAGTTTGGCATATCTGGCCTGATATCGGAAGTTGCGAAAACAGCACGGGTTCCCTTCGATAGGGGGCTCGTTGGAACCATTCCATTTACTCCTGTGCCAGCATATAATTTTCTTCGTGAAAAAACGATGAATCGTGAACGCTTTCTTGCGTTGATGTTGAAGTACATAGACTATATTTGCGAAATCTGTGATTTCCTGTCCGTTCGTTTTTACTTCGTTGATCCGGATTTGGGTGACGCGTACGACATATTCAGCAGTTATGGCTATGTGCAGCTTATGACAAATCACTTTCTGTGGACGAATTCTTATGACACCTTTGATGATTATCTCCGGTCACTAGGATCACATCGAAGGCGTAATATCAAGCGCGAGCTCAGGAAAATTGCTGAAAGTGGTGTGAAAGTGCAAATGGTTAAGGGTGCTGATGCTGCTCCTGAGTTGTACGATAAAATGTATGGCCTTTATTTGAGGACATGGAATAAGCACATGCCGCCAAATATAAAGCCTTTTCTCAACAGGCAGTTCTTTTCACTGCTTAGGCCTTTTTTTAAAAACCGATGTCTCTTTTCTATAGCCACTCGGGAAGAAGAATGCCTTGGAATGGCCATATTTTTTGAAAAGAAGGGCAGAATGTTCGGTCGCTACTGGGGGGCCTATGAAGAGGTGCCATTTTTGCATTTTACCACTTGCTACTACGTACCAATGATGTATGCTATTGAAAAGAACATTAGATACTTTGATCCTGGCTTTGGAGGATACCATAAGCAGTTACGAGGTTTTAAAACTGTTCGATGCTACCATTACGTGAAGTTCTTCGGGCCCAACCGTCGGTTGGGGTATGTGGCTCTGGAAAACGTGCTCAACCAGTGGGGTACCTGGTAGCAACAGCCAGTAGCTCAGGTTTTACTTTTTGCAAAAAGGAAACCGTGGACGCTGATATAATTCCTTCTATTATGGCTACCGGGATGTGGGCAATAACAGCGATTTTCGCCACCCCCCAGAAGGCTTCCCCGGAAACATAAAGCAGGAGTCCCAGGATTAGGGCGGAGCAGATTACACTACCGCTTCCTATTGCACCGGCAAGGATCATATTCCATTTCAGGTCTGACATTTTAAAACGGTGAAAGATCCAGCCAGCAGCCATTGCAGGTAACCCCATCATAAGAGCATTTGCCCCAAGGGCTGTAATTCCTCCAAACTGAAACAAAAAGCATTGGAGTATGAGTCCTAGAGTTACGGCAAGGAAGCTTATTGGACCAAGCACCATGCCGGTGAGGCCCGGGAGAAGCAAGTGAACACTCGTTGGGCCAAGTGGAACGTGAATAAGGGAGGCGACAAAGAAGGCTGAGGTCATGACGGCCACCTTTGGATAGTCCGCATAATGTAATTTACGAAGCTGCAAAGCCACTATACCGGCTGTCACCACATAAGATACGACCGTTACACTGGGAGGTAGAACTCCATCGGATATGTGCATTTTCAGGACTCCCTGTTTTGTTTATTCATTGCCCGGGCCTTCATATAAGCTGACACACCGAAGATACCAAAGATGTAGCCTATGCCGGCAAAAACTTCCTTGATGCCCGGACGAGACAGCTCGGTTTTCAACAACAGAAGCTCTCGCTTTATCTGACGTAAATCCCTAGAAAGCATCTTGTTTTGCTTTTCAAGCAGATTTACAGCTCGAGCACAGTAGGTGTCAGACACTTCTTTCGTGCCGGCTATTGCCGTCCGGACACCATGATTCCAGGACAATCTGACAGGTATTTCACTAGAGAAGTCAAAAACCATTACCAGAAAAACAACGAGGAAAAGGGTGCTTCTCCATTTCATTGCAGATCATCCTTTTGGAGCAAGTACTGACTTTTATGCCCCATTCCGGCATCAATTGTGATTTTCAGGGAAGTGGCGTTTTGCGGAAGCGTGAAGGAGAACATACCGCTTTTGTCAGTCTTTCCTTTGAGAATGCACTTTCCGGAAGCGTCAAATACAGCAATTTCCCCACCCTGCACAGGACTCCCATCCGAAAAGTAGCTCTCCGTGTAAACCGTTCCATCTTCGACATAGGCAAATATCTGAACTTTGTGAGCCTGAGCTTCCGAAGCCCAGATTACAAACCCCACAACAGCAATCCCAATGATACGTAAGCATGCGGTGCTGTAACTCTTTGTGAGCCAATTTTTGCCCTTCATTTTCCCCGATCCTTTTGAAACATACCTATTTCATGTCCACCGTGTGTACCCAGAACACAGCACCTATTTCGACATCCTTTTCCACATTGTTATGCTTCAATTTCCACGGCGCATCGGCAAGGGCGGCAAATCCCCACCATCCGGCTTTCGGCATTGCATAGGTAAATACGCCATTTGCGTCCGTTTTTATAACCTGAGTTACAAAGGGATCAGCGGGGGGATGCACCGCTTTTCCTTTCTCTGCCGAAGCATTCATGTACTCTACCTCTACTTCTATAAAAGGTGCAGGCTTTCCGTTTAGAAGCACCTGGCCCCGAAAAACGTTTCCGGTCCATAGTCCGTAAGGCCTAACAAGAGGCACAATTTCTATCGGGAAGTTTACCCTGGCATCCCAACCTTCTTCCATCCCAAGGGCATTTACACAAGCTTTGGTGTAGTGAATTATGAATTTATCTTCAGCTGGTTCCCAGTAAGGCTGGGGTTCCATGAAGAAGATATAATCGCCGGGCCGCTTGATTTTGTATTCGAGGCTCCAGTACGTAAAATCCTTTTGTTGATTTCCGTCGTGAAACTTTACGGACTTAATCTGGGAGGTGAGATCTTTTGTTTTATCCCCACGGAAGATCACCCCGACCCTTTTGGGTTTAGCCAGCTCCATGTAGGAGTCTTCCATGGGATGCATAAATTTGAAATCAACCTTTATGGTTTTTGGATCTTGTTGCGTAACAATATCATCCGATGGAAGCACAACACCGAAATGGGCTGAACAAGGAATTGTCCAGAAAAACATCAAAGCTACAAAAACACTTAAGATAATCAGTCGCTTCATAGTGTACCTCCTTACTATGTTTTTCAATGCCACAAAAAAAAGGCCACACCACTCAACCGTGGTATGGCCTTCTTGGCCTATATCCGAAAAGTTAAAAGCAAAAAAACACCGGATCTTCTGATCCAATTTTCCAGTTGCTCTATAAACCGCTTTTTTCTGTCTGTCAAGAACATTCATGGGGGATTGAAAAATCATTTTGACAATGGATGACTGTGAACTACTCCGCCCTAACGGACGGAGCTTCTAAGGGAGTTTGATAGGTCACTTCTACCCTTATCCCTCCGGGCGGGTTCACACCACCCTCTACTCCTATCCCCGCAAAAAGCAGGAACTCGGAGATACCTTTACCCAACTTGTAGATTCTTATCCTGACCACTTGTTTGAGTCCCGTTACAAGGTCAAACCACTTCCTTTTGAATTTCCTTAAGATATTCCTCGCTCCATTAACATCCGCATTAATGTATCCCTTAATCGGTGAGTAGAACAACCCTCTTTTTTCTCTCCTTCCGTTACCTTTGCTTTCCTTTGTTACTCCTGCTCCTTCATCGCACGAGTCGGTAACGGAAGTGTAGCTCTCATCTA
>Ga0190313_1000451_pt1 | contig 24865 bp, 39 predicted proteins | sample 4870071011_MG_FD_169989 | JGI IMG/M metagenome (GOLD analysis project Ga0190313, IMG submission 169989) | Hydrothermal vent sediment bacterial communities from Southern Trench, Guaymas Basin, Mexico - 4870-07-10-11_MG | ecosystem: Environmental > Aquatic > Marine > Hydrothermal vents > Sediment ... | reverse complement strand
GGGATATGGTATGATTCCTATAATATTGTTGGAGGAGTCCAGCGATTCTATGAGATATTGAGAGAGAAACTGGGAATAGAGCCTCCTCCAACATTTTATGTACCTGGATGCCCTCCTAAACCTGAGGCTATACTTTATGCTATTGGTGTTGTCCGTGGCTTATTGGCTAAGAAGCAGGTAGCTGAAATACATATTGAGTCTTTAGAGGAGGCAATGGATAGGCTTAGAGAAGTCATTACTGATGAGTATCACAGGGTTATTGAAGAATATGTTCTAGATAAACCACTTGTTCGTAAAGCTGTGCTTAAGGAGGTATAGAGCTATGGATACTACATCAATACTGTCCATATATGTCCCCATAATAACCGGGGTATTCATTATAGCTTTTACACTCTACATTGTAAGGATTGTTAGAGGACCAACGATACCTGATATGGTATTAGCAGTTGACTGCCTTAGCTTCGATCTCGCTGTATTCATAGGCCTGCTCTCACTTTACTATCAGACACCGTTCCTTATGATAGGTGCTTTAATGCTTGCATTATGGGCTTTCATATTCGATCTCTATATTGCTAAGTACTTTGTTAAGAAAGAGCTAGGTGATTAGATGTGTTAGAAATAATAGAATTTATATTGGCAGGCATAGGGTTTACATTCATAACAATTGGAGCTATATGTGATCTTGTAGCAGCTATAGGAATTAATAGATTTCCAAACTTCTTCGTAAGACTTCATGCAGCAACTATAGGTATTATAGGTGGAGCCGTTATACCATTGATTGGTGTATCAATTGTATCTCTAGTATCTGAGCAACTCGGTTTCTATAGATTTGCTGTATCTAGCATAGCCTTAATCACAGCATTAGTCATTATGATCGTTGCACCGACTGGCACACACATACTAGCATATGCTGCTCATAAGGCAAGGCTTGCACCTGTTTATCCAAAAGTAGTTGATAAGCTTGAGGAGAGGGGGGTGTCAAGGAAATGATTATTTATCCGTTACTACTTACAGCATATTTGTTTACAATATCATTAGTATTTACAATACTTGCTATAAAGGAAAAAGACCTTATTAAAGCCGTTATATATTCTGCTGTTCAGTCAGTAGCCTATGCTATTGCTTTTGGCGTATTACTTGCCCCAGATATACTCCTGGTTTATCTGGCTGTTGGACTTGGAATATATCCAGTCATAATACTCTATGCTATATCAAGGACTAGGAGGTTTGAGAAACATGGTTAAAGTATTAAATATTCTGGCGATCACGTTTCTTGTTCTCATAATATTATTTACAGTGTATTTCGTCATAGAAGATGTATTAGGCGGCTCGCCTAAGCCTATTATCCGAGAACTTGGGCAGTTCTACATAGATAATACATATAATGTTGGTAAGTGGTGGAGCGGTAGTCCTGAGACAGTTACAGCTATACTGTGGGATTATAGGGGGCTTGACACTATATTCGAGACAACAGTACTTTACATAGCTGTTATTGGGTGTATGGTGCTTGCCTATAAACCATTGGCAAATATTCTTAAGAAGTATGAGAAAGAGAAACATGGACTTACTCTTATCGTTAAGACAACTGTAAAAATAATAATTGTCCTAATAACTATTGTATCGATAAACCTAGCATTAAGAGGATACATATCACCTGGGGGCGGATTTGCAGGCGGATCAGCTTACGCTATAGCTCCCTTAATAATTATTGCAGGTTATTCTGTTTACTACTTATTATCGATGGGCTATAGTTTAAGTAAATCAGCTATTCTAAGAAGTATTGGATTAATAATACTTGTTATCATTGCTATAACTCCATTAATATATCTTGGATATATATTGCAGAATCAGATGAAGACATATGCATTATTCCCTGGATACCCTGTTAAAATAGGACCTTTCTACATAGGCGGCTCCCTGATCTTTATGAATATAGGTGAATTCCTTATAGTATCAATGGAGTTCATCATGATCTTTATCCTTATATCGCTATATACACGTGGAGGTGAGGAGACTTGATAGAATACTATTTAATAATCTATATCTACGCAATTGCTTTAGCAACAATATCTATTGCGCTATACGGCATCATTGTTAAACCCAATATTATTAAGAAAATTATAGCACTTACAATACTTGGTGATACAGCCAATGTATTAATCATATTCTTAGCATATAGATTAATACCTTTCCCCAAACCACCAATACTTTCATCACTAAAACCTAGTAGGGAAGAATTAGTTGAATTCATGAAGTCTTCTGTTGATCCATTGCCACAAGCACTTGTTATAACTGCTATTGTGATAAATGTTGCTGTTGTAGCTTTCCTTGTCTTCCTAGCTATACAAGTATTCAGACAATATCATACACTAGAATATAATGAGATCATAAAGTTAAAAAGAGGTGAACAAGTTTGAGTAGGAGATTTCTAGTCCTATTTATAATCCTATTAATAATATACCTAGCAATTTCTGGAGGTATATCGCCCATAGATCTACTACTGGGATCAATAACATCAATTATCGTATCAGCTCTCCTATCAAGATATGTAATAAAAAGTGAAGAAAAACTCGGTATCCCAAGACTAGTGTTCCTAATCAAATATTTCTTCCACTATCTCTTTGTCATTGAGGTAAAGGCCCATTTAAACGTCATGAAGAGAATACTTAGTCCATCGCTACCTATTAATCCAGGAATAGTTGAAGTACCATATGATCTTGAAAGCGACTACTCTGCTACATTAACAGCTAATTCAATAACAAATACTCCGGGTACTGTTGTCGTTTCAATAGATCAAGATAATAAGAGGCTCTATGTCCACTGGATCGATGTTAAGACTATAGATCCTATAGAGTGTAGAAGATACATTTCTGAGACTTTCGAGAAGTATGCTAAAAAGATCTTTGATTAGGTGATTATGTATGTATGGGTCATATAGTCTATTCGAGCAACAGCCCATATATAGTTCTTTGCCAGGAGTAATTATATTTCTATTAGCAGCAGGTTCATTCACGATACCATTGATCAATTATCTCACTAGAGAACGTAGAATCATTGAATTATATGCTATTGTATTCCATTCATTAGCAACTATACTTTCATGGATCTTATTATTCACGATCAAGAGATCCGGCCAGCCAATAGTATATATGTTTGGTGGATGGCCTCCTCCAGTAGGTATTATTTATATTGTAGACTTTTACAGCGGCCTACTCGGCGTACTTGTTACTTCAATAATATTACTTATAACAATATATAGTATTGGATATATGGAGAATAGTGAGAGACTATATCTCTACTATACATTACTATTAGCTGTTGAAATCGGTCTTCTCGGATGCCTATATACTGGTGATTTCTTCAACTTATTCGTAATGCTTGAAGTAGCTAGTATTTCGGCATATGCATTAGTAGCTTATTATCGGGCTCGGAGACTAGCTATTGAAGCAGCTATGAAGTATGCAATTTATGGTGCAATGGCTACAACAATATTCTTTATAGCAATAATATTTGCATACGGGAGTCTTGGAACATTAAACATGGCAGATATGCATTATAAGATTAGTGGAAGAGGTTTCAGTATTAGCGGGTTACCTATAGGGAATATAGTATATGGTATAGGAATATTTACAATACTATCATTATTCACATTTACTTTTAAAGCAGCAATTTTTCCTAATCACTTCTGGCTTCCTGATGCGCATTCAGAGGCTCCATCACCAGTATCGGCTCTACTCTCCGGCCTTGTAGTAAAGATAGGGGTTTACTGTATTGCAAGGTTTCTCTTTACAGTATATGGAGGAGTTGATATCATAAGCATGTTTAGAGATAATTTATTGTTAATTATTACGATACTTGGACTTGCTTCGTCAATATTTGGAGCATTTATGATGACCATACAGAGGGATGTAAAGAAGTTCATAGCATACAGTACTATAATGAATATTGGATTCATCATTATGGGTCTGGGACTAGGTACGTATCTAGGTATCCTAGCATCTACATACCATATAATTAATCATGGAATCGCAAAGGCACTAGCATTTTTATCCGTAGGTATATTGATTAAGGTAGCTGGATCTAGGAAAATAGATGAGCTTAGAGGAGTAGGAAGACTATACAGGGGGGCAGGAATAGCTTTTGGAATATCAATGCTAGCATTAGCGGGCATACCATTATTCAATATATTTCTAAGTGAGTATTTGTTGACTGCTGCCTTGATTGAAGCAAGGGCATACATGCTCATCATAGGCTTCGTAGCATCCTACATAATTGGGATGATCTCCTATCTAAAGGTATTCTATGAGATCTGTATTAAGCCCCCAATTAGAACATGTGTCAAGAAGACAATTAGCTATATAACATACTTTCCTTTAGCAATTCTCTCTATTGCATGCATATTACTCGGCGTACTTGGCGGATTAGTTATAAAATACTATGTATCACCAGCTACAATATCATTAATATATAATGATCAATATCTAGAATCGGTTATAAGATTAACCATGCTTTGGAGCTAAACTATTTTATTTCTAATAACATGGGCCTAGCCACTAATACTCCCTTGATTTTCATGATATTACTCAGTAATTCCTTGATCTTATTTGTATCTCCCTTAACAATAATGGCTAACATGCATTTTCTCTTATCGAGATGAACATGCATTGTAGTGATGATGACATCGAGATAGTCATGCTGTATATCAGTCAATAATTCATCAACACCCTTAACCTCATGATCATATATAATCCCTATGATACCAGATGCTTTTCCAACAGCTTTCCATCTATGTTCAATTATAAATAGCCTTAAAGCCTCCTGTATAATCTTCGACTTACTCTTAATACCAGTAATATCCATACACTCCTCAAGCTCCCTGGCAAGATCCTCTGGAAGATATACTCCAAATTTTACAGAGCCCTTCATAATATTCACCATAGACTAAATACTAGTCTAAAGAATAAATAAATGATCCTATCAATTTACATAGAATATCATGTTTCTCATATAGAACTAGATGACCAGCATCCTCTATTATCTCTTGCTTCGAGTTTTTAATTAGTTTATGAATATTCTCTGACTCACTAGGAGGAGTTACTTTATCATCTCTCCCCACGATGATTAGTGTTGGACAATTTATTTTACGAAGGATCTCAGTTGCATCATAGTTCCTAAAGTATTTTAAGTAACGAAACATATGTGCTGGCGCACTTTCAAGATAGTCTTTATTATCTCTGAGAAACTCGTAGAAAACCTTGTCTGGTGTTTTCTTACTAAAGAATAGGTCTCTATATGCTTTTCTTGTTAGGATATTTTCAGTAAATAATATCTTTCTCCATATAAATGATGGAAGATACCATATAATAAAGTCCATGAGATCAGGCTTTAACTTAATGAGTGAGCCAATCAAGACTAGGCCCTTAATATTGTATCTAGCAGCAAATTCTTGAGCCACCATACCGCCAAAACTATGGCCTACGAGAACAACATTTTCCCCTAAAATACCTAGCTTCCCCAATAATTTCTTTAAATCACTAATATAGTCTTCCATGGAGACAGTTCTAGGTTTATCTGATAACCCGTATCCCCTCTGATCATATGCTATAACCCTGTACTCATTCTTAAAGAAATTAACTAGATATTTCCAATTACTTATTTGGCCCGGTGAGCCATGGAGAAATACTAGTGTAGTATTATTGTTATATTCTCTTTCCCTACCTGAATCATATACTCTCAACCTAACATCATCGATCTCTATATAGAATGTGTCTTTAAACACATGGTCTATGTACATTGCATGTACCTCAAATAATTATTGTATAAACCATCTTATATAGTATTGATTATTTTTCCACTATCCATATAAAATGTTTGATCAACTATGTATCGACAATAAGCTGTATCGTGGCTCACAATTACTATTGTTCTGTCTTCTTCCCTATATCTTGTTATCAAATCATTTATTTTATCAATGTATTTCTTGGACAAATTAGTGTATGGCTCATCTAATAGTAGTAATGTAGGATTGTATGCTATTATTGATGCCAGGGCTACAAGTTTCTTTTCACCATAACTAAGCATATGTGTAGGCTTTTTAAGCAATCCTAGATCAATTTCTAACTCCGTTAATACATTATTAATGATATTATCTATGATTTTATGATCTCTATGGATCTGCCTTAGTGCATATGCTATTTCGTCATAGACTGTTGGATTAAAGAGCATTGTCTCAGGATTCTGAAATAACAGGCCTATGTACCTCCGTACACTAGGAACTCGTATATGGATCAACTCATTATTGAAATATACTGATCCCCTTGTAGGCTTTAGAAGACCTGCCATAACAAGTAACAACGTAGTTTTACCAGCTCCATTTGGGCCTGTTACAAGGTAGATTTTTGATCTATTTAATTCGATATTTATGTTCTTTAAAGCATATTCTTTTGAACCAGGATATCTGTACCATACATTCACTAGTTTAACTAATGACATAGTTTCTTGACACCATGATCCATAGGGCAACTAATGCTATTAGGAACGCCATGTATATTATTGTTACCCTATTCATTAAAACATTTTTAACGACTATATTGTTTTCTCTAGCTAAGGTCCTTGCATCTATAGCTAGTTGTAATTTTTGAGCATATACATTAGAGTTTATCAATAGATCTCCTGTAATAGCTGACAATGTTTTCCATGTAGTGCCCAAGCTATATTTGAAGATCCTTGCTTCTCTAGCCACTAGTAGCTTTAACGTATATCTTATTATTCGGGGAATTATTGTTAGTGTAATCGATATTAATCTAGCTATACCTCTAAGAACCCTACATTTACTGATAGCCGTCGATAGTGCTGGCCAACCAATATATATTGATGCCGTAACAATCGGTAATGGTGCAATCACTACCCTCAGTAAAAATATAGTGAAAGACGTAATCCCTGGATATGTTATTATAAAAGATAGATCGTTTAAGCCATTGATATAACCAGTTTTTGAAAATAATAATGGAATTGATGGTAATAGTCCTAGGATAAATATGATCGCTTCAATACGTATGACATGCTTATAATTTATCCTTAGTATAATTATGAGAGTTATTGAGTATATCAGAGATATTGTTGGAAGAAGCAGATCTTGAGAAAAACTAGTCATGATAGTTAAGATTAATGAGCCGGTAAAAAGGATTAATGGATCGATTTTTGGATCTGGATTATAGTTATTCAATATATCCATGATATACGCTATTTCTTCAATAAATCTCTCTATTATTGTTTTCATTCTCTTCTACCACTAACTAATTTATACATTAGCCCTCCAATGGCCATGATAATGAGTATCCCAATTAAACCGGATATTATATATCCAGTTATCGGATCTAGTCCTGGAAATGTATAGTCAAAGAATGGTGTCCAGTTCACATCTTCACTGATATCCTCTAATCCTAGAGCTTCAGCAGCTAGATCAAGGGGTTCATGATAGCCGACCATATCTGCCAGTACTACACCGAATACAGGGCTAATAAGTAATAATATAATGATTATGATCAATGCTTTTTTAGAGATCATTTTCCATCACCTCCCTTCCATAGGAGACTTGGATATTTAGATGCAATGTATGCAATTACTGAACCAGTAATAATTCCCTCTATAACTCCTATAACGAAGTGCCAGAACCCCATAACAGGTATTGTAATAGCTATACCATATGGAAATAATGGTGATAAACCTATCTCGAACCCACATGCTATTCCTGCTAAAACTATTCCTAACCATCCACCTAGAAATCCTCCTATGAATGCCGAGCTCGGTTTTTCACCAAGGGCATTAATTGTTAGCTTATACAGTAAATAGCCTATGAGTACATCAATAATAGCCATATTTAGTAAATTTGCACCGAGAGCTGTAATGCCTCCATCGTGGAATACTAGACATTGTATCGTTACTACTAAACCCATTGTTACAGCACCATATAATGGACCCAATAATATCCCTGCTAATGCACCTCCAACAAAGTGTAGGCTAGTTCCTCCAGGCAATGGCCAATTAAGCATTTGAGCTACAAAGATCCCTGCAGCTAATACCGTTATAAGAGACACCTTATTTGGCGTCAGTTTCGCTTTAGTGAACTTAATACCAACAATATAATATATGATTGTAACAGCATATGTAGATATAGACCATATTGGGTCTAGAAAACCATCTGGTATGTGCATAATATGTGCACCATTTATTAGAAAAGGTGCACTAGTATAAATATTTATTTCTACTAAAACCTATGAGCTATACCAACAATTTCATCAATAGACCTATAACCCATATCCTTGAGGAATACTTGTATACCATTAACTATTTTCCTAAAAACACCATAGCCTTCTAGATAGACAGCTGTAGCAAGCTGTATTGCACGGGCCCCAGCCATTATAAATTCTATAGCGTCCATCCATGAATATACTCCGCCAACCCCAATAATATCTATACTGTATTCTCTATATATGCTATACACACAGTAGATAGCTATTGGATGAATAGCTTGTCCAGATAATCCTCCAAATTTATTCGACAATATAGGTTTACCAATAAATACATCAATAGCCATGCCAGGTAATGTATTGATTAGAACAAGTACATCAGAACCAGCGTCAATAACTACATCTGCAAACTTAATCAAATGATCACTGTATCCAAGTTTTGCCCAAACAGGCTTATCTGTTATACCCTTTACACTAGATACGATGTCTCTTAGAACCTTTAGATCACTGGTCAAGTCTTTTCCGTAACCAGGTGTATGTGGACAGCTAAGATTTAGTTCAAGAGCATCTGCACCTGCATCAACCGCTTTACTAGCAACATATACCATCTCATCTACATCCTTACCAGATAAACTAACAATAACCGGTAAGCCATGTTCATGACCTCTTCTAACAAGATCATAGACAGCATCAATACCCGGATTAGCTAGCCCAACTGCATTCAATAATCCCTGTCTCAGAGGAACTATTATCGGCGGCTTGTATCCTTCGCGGGGCTTCTTTGTTAAAGTCTTGGTAACAATAGCTGATACGCCTGCATCGGCTAGTTTATCAATAGATTCAACTGAAGTAACAAGTAGTCCACTAGCGTTCATTACGGGATGTTTAAGCATTATATTTGATACCCGGGTTTCTAAACTAGTCATTTCCAACAACTCCTGTTAATGACTTAGCCCATGTCTTTGCTAAAACAGCGTTTATAACATCTTTAGCATAGAATCCAGGTCCATCAATACATAGGTAATACCTAGTACCAGGTATAAGGCATGAACCACACAGGCCAAGCCCACATTTTACATAAGAATCTAGTATAACTATGTGTTTACCTAAATCTCTCGCATAATTTAGAATATCTCTAATCATATCAATAGGCCCGCATGACACTATATAATCAAATTCCTCATCAATAGTATCTAATGCATTAACTACAAGTCCCCTAACATCACATCCGTCATCCATGCAGACAGTTAGGACTCTACTACCTAGATCCCTTATTAGTCTGGGGATAACTCCCATATCCGTTAAGCTCCAATTACCATATATAGTTAAACACTTATCTGGAGTACATTGATGATAACTTATGTAATGAAGAATAGAAGCTAACCCGCTGCCGCCAGCTAGAAATAGATATTTTGAATCCTTTTTAAGTATCAACGGCTTACCTAGAGGGCCTATGACACCAACTATAGAGCCTACACTAAGCTCATTATAGATATAATTTGTTGTCTTTCCAACTCTTTTGACAAATAATAGGATTCTATCTGGAGGATTAAAACCAGCTATACTCATAGGTATTGCTTCGTATCCGGGTATCCATAACATTATGAACTGTGGCGGCTTAGGCTTTTTAAAATCATTTAGAAGCTGTAGTTCTAGTAAAACATATTTCCTTGACAACACTATCTTGTCAACAACTTTAGCTGAAGAATAGTGCTTATCTCCATGCCATCCATTTACTCTATAGATGTTGTGCGCAGTTACCAAATGCCCTTATTATATCAGCATACTAGTGGGATATATAGGTTTTATTGCCTTGATAAATCCATATACTCCTTGACCTTCATATGGATTTTCTCATCAATTACTCCACGCCTCAGAAGTGTATCGATAATTGAATCAGACGATAATATATATTGGAGCCTTACACCATATTCAGCAAGTTTCTTACTAGCTCCTTCACATCTATCTATTATAACAAGAGCATCTTCTATAATCCCACCATTATCTCGAATAGACTCTATAGCTTTAATCAATGTATTACCTGTTGTTACAACATCATCAATAAGCAAGACCTTACGCCCCTCTATTAACCCCTCAATAAGGCTTCGAGTACCATGTCCTTTAGGCTTCTTCCTAACATAGGCAATAGGCTTATTCAATAAACATCCAAGATATGCTGCATGGACAATACCACTAGTCTCTATACCAGCTATAACGTTATAATCTATCTGATTAGCTAATTTCACCATATATTCCATGGTACTCCTATATAGATTTGGGAAACTAGGCAGTATTCGTAAATCAATATAGTATGGACTCTCCCTACCACTACTTAAGAGGAACTTGCCAAACTTGATCATGCCTCTCCTATACATTTCAACAATAATATTCTCAAGATCCATCGATAATCACCTATATAGATCTCTGATCTCTAATAATGTCTTCCTAGGATCCTCTGATCTAGTTACTAGTCTACCAATAATCTCATAATCAGCCCCCGCCTTAATAGCAGTACTAGGCCTTGCACCTTGTACACCAATACCTGGAGACAAGATCTTAACTCTATCACCAACTCTACTCCTGATCTCCCTAATGATCTCTGGCCGTGTAGCAGGAGCAATAATACCCCATGAACTAGCCTTTAAGGCAACTTCTAATAATCTATCTAATACATGATCAATTATTTCACTTGAACCACTATGACTCATACTTATAACAGTAATCAATTTAGCATCAATACTATTCAAATAATCTGATACACGATCAAGGGCTCCATTATACCCTATAAAACCATGAACAATAAACGCATTAAAACCGAATCCATGCAAACGCCTTATAATAGAGACCATAATATCCCCGATATCAGCCAATTTCAGATCAGCAATTCTCAGCCATACACCCTCCATCTTCCCTACAATCTTCTCAAGATCCCTTTTTCTATCAAGATCCAGTATTAATGGTAAGCCAATCTTATAACCACTAACAATGTCTAGTGTGTCATCTATAATCCTAAGACACCACTTAACAGGGTCTACACTAATAGGAGGATCAAGTGCGACAACTATAGGCAATCTACCAGATCTAGCAAAACCCTTTACCATAAAGCCCTACAAACCTATCCAGAAACACACTAATAAACATAACCAATATAAGGCATCTGAACAAGCTAATTAGACAAAATAAAGGCATAAAATAAATCTATAAGATAAAACATGATCTTGAAGCCGTTACAAACGAGTAATAGAAAAATGATGTATTCAGGCCTATATATTCCTCCCACTAATCTTTGGAATATAATCGCAAAAACAGAGAAATAAGTAAATCAAGCCGAGAAGAATTGCAACATAAGCACCTATACCAATAGGATTATCGCTTATCAATAAATTTACTGGAAATCTAGGTTTTGATACTTGAACATAGTATATCCACATACTAGAACCAATTACTATAACTAGTCCACCTAATCCAGCTATTATCCTTCTCCTACTAATTAACCCAATAAGAATCAATATAATACCTATAATGAGGATCTTTAAACCATTAACAGCAATTTTCAAGGCTTCATCACCGGAACTCTCCATAAACTCTACAAGCCTAAGCCCACTATATTCATTCTTCACTATAAATAATTCTACAAAACTATAACAACTCCTTTCTTCCCATTCATAAGGCTTAAACGTAGAATGCCTAACAGGTAATAACCAAGGCAAAAACAATGATATCAACAATAATGGAAACAATAAGATACAAGACAATGTTCTTACATCCATATCTATAGCTATAAATATCTACCCAGACACTGTATCATGCAAGAGTAGATTAGAATTTCCCAGCATTTTTCTATATCCCTTAGAGATCTATCTTACATATATTATTTCGTCTTGCTAACTTATAGTCTTATGTTATTATTCTAAACAACATATTGTTTGAAGAAACAATAATCGTTCTTTTGAAGGAAGTAAACATCCTTTATTCTCTTTAGAGATCTATTGGTTGTGAAAAGAAATAGTAGGGAATTGAAAGAAAATGATCATCGGCCCTGCTTCATCCCCAGAAAGTCCACAGGGGCTCACATATTATTTATTCATCTTTGTTTCTGTTTAAATTTTCATCTTTCTTTAGAGATCTATTGAACCATTAAACTAGGATACCTAATCCTCAGATAATACTTCATTTTTCTATTCTCTTTAGAGATCTATGTTTTATTGTGTATTTATATGGTTTTTAAGCTTATCTTTCATAGAGATCTTATATATTATCAGATCAATTGATCTATTTTCTTGTTTATGTTTTTGAGTGTTCTTACTATCTTATTTAGGTTTTAGCTAATGTTCCAAAGATCATGGTTGTTTTTATTTTTGACGTGTTCTGTTGTTTATGTCATTGTTTTTGCTATTGTTGTTAGTTTATATATGAATATTCTTCCTATTCTCTCATATTCTAGTAGTTCTTTTCTTACGAGTTGGCTGATCTTTTTTATTATTGTTTTGTTGATAGTTTTATTCCTTTTAGCTCAAGGTATCTTTTGATTTGTTTTGTTCTTTGGTTTTTGTTTGCTATTGCTTCTAGAATGTATAGATGTATATTGTCTACATCTGCTAGCCTAGTTTTTACTGGTACTTCTATAATTCTTTCTTCAAGAATGGGATAGTGTTTTTAATACTAATGGTGATTCTTCAAGTAATAACATTAGTTTTTCAACATGTACGTTATGTAATGGTTTCCTTGTATATATAGCGTGAGCTGTTAGGAAGAGGAGAATGGACAGCCATCTAAAACCGCCTACCGCTAGGAAATATGTTTTAGATGGAAATATCATTCAATGAGTCTTCGTAGCCGACGTACATTTTCTGCAAACCCATTACGTGGACCAAGTATTATCTTAATTATTTCGATATTCTGTATAAGGCCACGTATGAATTCTTCTAATTCATCAACTACTTTTACAGCATGACCGTGAAAAGGCTCGCTATTAACAATTATAACGATATCTCCTTCTCCTAATCCAGTTCTTAGTATTGCCTGTAGAGATATTTTTCTTTGTAAAACCAGTTGATACAACTATTACTCTTCTCAAACTATAGACACCTATTAGTACTATAAGGTTATTAGAATAGGTGATAGTCTTAGGAAGAAATTCATTGAGTTAAGAGACAATATTGCTAGGATGATAAGTCTAGGAGAAGAACCGGAGAAGCCATCTAAATGTCCAGAGTATTGTCCTTATTATGAAGTATGTGGTGCGGGATTATGAAAGTATTGTATGTGACTAAGCCAGGCTCCAAGATCCATGTTCATGAGGGAACAGTTTATTTAAAGTGTAATGGAGAGGAATTTGTTATAACACCTGATTATAACCAGTTGATTATAGCTTCATCGGGTGTAGGCATTACTTCAAAGGCTATACTTAGACTAGCCTACATGGGTATAGATGCAGTCTTCCTCGATCCATATGGTACGCCTATAGCAAGAATATACCCGCCATTAATCAATAAGACTGTTAATACAAGGGTTATGCAGTACAGGTTTATTGTAGTTGAGGAAAGAGGTTTAGAGGTTGCTAGAGAAATCATATATTGTAAGCTCTACGATCAAGCATCTCTTCTAAAGTATTTAGCGAAAGTATATCCTGAACCGGTGTATCGTGATATTGGTTATTAGGTTGAAGCTATTGCTGACGAGCTATACAGTATTCCATTTAATGAACTCAGTGAAGAAAAGATCATGGCTTATGAAAGCTACGGTGCTAGGCAGTACTGGGGCGTGTTATAGCGTCTATAATACCTGATCATCTTGGCTTCGATGGACGCGATCCTGACTCAAGCGATCCATTTAATATGGCGTTAAACTATGGCTACGGAATACTATATAGTATTGTAGAGAAATCACTATTACTAGCCGGCCTTGATCCATACTTAGGATTTCTATATACCTTGAAAAGCGGAAAACCATCTTTGACGCTAGATTTTATAGAGATGTTTAGACAAGCATGTGTTGATAAGCCTCTAATCATTTATGCTAAGAGTATCGATTTTGAATTAGTAGCTAGCAAGCTATCCTATGAGACACGTAGAGCTATAGTAAAATACGTACTTGATCAGCTTAATAGGAAACACTATTACTGCAAGATCGGTAAGAAGATCGAGCTTTCAAAGATTTGTTGAGTGAGACATGGGATCTAGCTAAGGCTCTTAGGATGAAGACAATGTATAGGGGATTTAAGGTGATGTACTAAATGACTTTTGTCATAGTCTCCTATGATATTAGTGATGACCATAATAGATTGTGGATATCTGAGAAACTCAAGGCTCATGGTCTCGTCCGTATACAGCGTAGTGTATTCATTGGACGTGGAGGCTATTATAGAGCTAAAGAGATCTATAGAGGAACCCATAGATTCATAGATCTTGATAGTGATAGCGTATTCATAATAGTCGTACCAGGTAACTCGATTACTAGAGCACTTATACATGGGAAATTACTAGCGGATCCGCTTGCTAGATCAAAGTATATGGTGATGTAGCCATAAATAAGAAATACATACCTATAGTACTTGTCAAAGAATATGCTTACTGTCCAAGAATATTCTACTATAAATACTTCATGTACATGGAGCCAACAACGGAGTCCATGTCTTATTCAAAATATACTTACCAAGAACTATATAGTTTTATTCGAGAATATGGAATAGATGGAGAGCTCTAAAACTCTGTATTTCTGGACATGTAGATGCTATCGTGTTACATGGTGGTAAAACCTATAGTTTGATCGAGGTTAAAAACAATATTTCAAGGAAGAAGCTTGAAACAAGTCATAGGCATTTTAAGATACAGCTTATAGCCTATATGATTGCTTGTGAAGAAACACTTGGTTATAGGACAAAGTCTACTTACATACTATCCCTAGATAATAGAAAACTTATAGATGTAAGAATAAGGCCTTGGGAGATCATTGAGACAGTAGATATAGTGAGGAGACTAAAAGAGACTATAGTAAGTAACGATATGCCTAATAGGACGAGTGATAAATGGAAGTGTATAACGTGTCATTACCGGAAAATATGCTACTAGATATGATTAGCCATATTATTACATATGTTATATCATATTGTCTGCTTCTCATAACGCTCCTTGATCATTTTCAATATATCATCATTACCTGCAAGTAGTATACCATGTTCTAGAATTTCCCTTACAATCCTCCTCTTCTCTTTAGCCATTCTTAACAATTCATCTATTGTATAAACTCTAGGCTCTATGTCAATAGATAATGAGGGATCAAGGTAATCTTTTATCCTCTCTACAGGTTTCCAAGATGTCTGGCCAACTATAATGACTAGATCAGCGTCGGAAAATGCTGTATAATCTCCGCGGGCAAGCGATCCAATAAGAATTACTGCATAAGCTCCTTTCTCCAAGGCTTTTCTAGCATACTCCCTAAGCTCCTCTATGACGCTATTATAATCTAGTTTAAACAATTTTATTTCGGCAGAACTCCACGATCTCTTCTGCATATTCTATAGCCCTCCTTGCATCCTCTTGTGTATAATAATCCATAGGTGCTCCTTCTGGATGAAAATTGGGATAGCGAGTCGGTATATAGTGTCGGTCCAGTTCTTTAGCCTTGTTAATAAGGTTCTCAGTAGGCTTATAGTTATTTGGAAGATGCATTAGCATGCGGGAAATAGAGTGTCCCCATACTTCTATACCAATTTTCTGATACAGGGCTTTAACGGCTTTTTCAGCAGCTTGATGCGCAGCGAAACAAGCCCATTCATAATCTCCAAATTCTAGAGATTTCCTTGCATGTTCAAGATCCCGTATAGCCTGTCTAAGCCAATCATGTGCACGTGAAACCATTATACACACCTATAATCAACACCATAAAATATATTCTCGCTAGAGCCTTATAAATAAGGAATATTCCTCTGGATCATAGTCCTTACTCCTCAATATAAATTCTAGTAAGTTCTGTTACCCAGACCATAATAGGTCTACCCGAAAGCTCTACGAGACCTAGTTCTGCTAATTTAGCTACTTGCCTCCTAATAGTAGTCCTATCCTTACCTGTATAACCCGCTATATCTTCTATAGAAACCTCTCCTCTCTCATAAACAATCTCAAGAATATCCTTCAATATTCCAGGACTCCACGTCTCAACTAGATCGAGGAGTTTAAGAGGTATTTCAACAGAATAACTACCATATTCGAGATCAATCCTTATAATATTGATTTTATCCTTTACTCTTCAGGGAGAAATAATGTAGCTGTATAAAGCGATAATACAAGTACTCTCATACCTCCCGACAAAACTATTATAATAAAGTCCATAGAGTGTGCATGTTTAATCAATACTTCCTTGATCCTAGAAACGTTTTCTATGAAATCACATGGATTCTCAATACTCAATAAATAAACTTTTACATCACCTAGCACAAGATCCTTTACCATGGCGAGTATCTAATTTATGGGATAGATTATTAAATATTGACAATAATAAATTGTTTCCAGATCTAATTGATAAATTACTGCTTAACCTATTGGAGAAATATGGTCTAAAAGTATTTTCTGAAAAATGTATCAGAAAAGCCATTGATAGCTCTGAAGCTACTCTTTTAAACAATATACATGTAATTCCAAGGAGACATAGCTATGTTAGGAAGACAAGTTTAAACAAAGAATATATGGATATTGTTGCAGGAATTGAGAAGACGTTTCCACTATATAACGAAGTCCTTGACAGCCTAGAGGGCGAAGAATACTTTACAATGCTATATATACTATGTATCTTATCAGGTATACTTATGATCCCGGATAAATATGTATCAGTAATTTGTAGAGGAGATAGAGAAAAGGCTCTAAGTAACCCGTATTATATATCAATAGAGAAGATAATAAATACAATATGCAAGGAAGAGAAATTAATATGTAATTAAACTTAATCATCGTATAATAAATGTAGAGAAATTCGTGTGTAAATTCAAACATTATCATTATCTATATATAAGGTGTATAATGAACGTTCAAACCCTCTAGATCACTACATCAAACACCTGGTGGAAACCATACTATGGTAATCATATGGTGTCTATATATGAGTACATCTCGTGGGTTCGGATTAATCAAAATTATTTTTAGCCCTTATCATAGTTTTCCCTTGATTGGTTGGAGTTGTAGTTTTTGCGCTAAACTCGTCTTTGATGTTCTTAGTAGGGCTAATACTGAATTTAAGAGGGAATCTCCTAAGCCTTTTACATTGACTCCTCTCTATGTGTATAAGGATGGTTCTTGGAGGGTTTTGCAAAGTGGTATTTACAGAGGCGATAAGTGTAGCCATGTAGTAGTTGATCCGAGTTTTAAATATTCTTTTAAGATCGCGTTTTTGACAAGAGCCTTGCTATAAAGTTTATTGATGGTCTAACCAGCTATGGTAGAGATATAAATCTTCTTGAATTAAACTATAATTCCATAAAGGTTAGGCCTAGGCTTAAGAAGTTATCTACTGATCTTGTTAAGGCTCTTATTAGGATTGTTTATGAGGCTCCTACTCATTATATGTTTCGTTCTTGAGACATTCCTTATCCTAGTCATAAGAGGCTACTGTATAGTCTTGGCCGTACTCTTCATAGGCTTACAAGGCTTAGTCTGCGAATGCTTATAGAGAGGATTATTACTCGTGGTATGGAGCTCTTAGAGGATAAAACTAGGGTTTTAAAGGTAAAGATTAGCGAGAATAAGTATGCTTATGGATTTGTAGGTGAAGCACTATATGGTATTTATCTTAAAGAGTATGAGTATAAGTTGCTGAAGCAATTACTATGGCTTGGCGAAATAGTTAGTGTTGGAAGAAATAGATCTCTAGGATTCGGAGTAATAAAGACTGAAGTTAAAGAGATTCATTAATAACACTAATTATTTAATCAATAATTCATGATTAGTAATATTCTATTTAATGGGCCTATTTTAAATTATTTGAGTCTGAATCATAGTTATGGGTACAAGAAGATATTAGACATAAGTTTATGTAATAAGGCTTATATATGCTCTAATGATAAATATATGCTTAGGTGGTTTTATGCCTAAGCGTACAACCGTCATACTAGATGATGATGTGTACGAGAATCTTGTTAGGGAAAGCATTAGAAGATATGGTACAACTAGAGCTATATCGAAGGTATTAAATGAAATACTCAGAGACAGTCTTAGTGGGAGAAGAGAATTAATTAGACTAATATACTCTGAAAAAATAGCTGAAGTATCTATTGAAGAGCTTAATGAGTTCCGTAGAGAGCTTAGCAAGAGGCTAGTAGAGAGATGATAATTGATACTACTTATCTTCTACCACTAACACGTATAAAGGTGAAAACAGATCTTTTAAGAGCAATTGCGGAAGATAGGCTTAGAGAAAAGATTGATTTCAGTGATTTAAAGATAAGTCTAATATCAATATTTGAATTACAAGCAAAAGCATCTAAACTAGGTATTCCGCCAAAATATGTATGTGAGGCAGTAAACACTATTCTCAAAGTATTTAATGTAGTACCATATTATAGAGAAGACATTATTAGCATATCTCATGAACTCTATAAACAAATGCATGACTATATAGACTGCATCATACTGGCTACAGCAATAACATTAGATGAAAACCTAGTAACCGAAGACAGAATAATACATAATATTAAAGACCAGATAGAGAAACAATATAAGATCAAAATATTTAGGTACATAGATCTCGCCAAATAAATATATAAAATAAATCAATGGATTAAACGATTCGCACTTAATCACTATGTTCTTTACTATTTCGATCTCGTTCCTATTTAATATCGTATATACAAAACCTTTTCTAGAACCATTATTACAAACACTTCTCTCAATACTAGCTACAAGATAATCGGCTATATTAACTAAACCTGTTAACACAGAAACATATAAGTTTGTTATTGCCTCACTAGCTTAGTTTATATACTTTAGATCTCCAATATATGACCTCAGTATCTTCACTAAGCCTCCAACAACATTTATCTAACCATAAATTAATACAGTCAAAGAGATGAGCGATAAGGAAATATCTTTCTATTCTCTTTAGAGATCTACTAACCAGTACACGTAGTCTCTTAACACTATTCGTGAACTCCCTAGATAGATCAAGTATTAAATGTATAATCTTAACACCTGGTGTAAGCCATGGGTTAATACATCAAGATCCCCCAATAGACTTTTTCACAGTAAGGCCCACTATCAACCATAACAATACTACTCTACCAAGGCGAGTACGTGGAGGATCCTCCATAGGAATCTTCATACTAAGGCTAGTAGATACAATAATAGCTCTCTTCAAATTAATCACCATAAAAACTGTACACCGGGTCTGAGTTAGAATCCACTATGTGAGGCAGTGGAGCTACTTGTATTAGAGCATCATTATCCTAGATCGACTTTTATCTTTAACGTATATGTGTTGCCTATCTCTATATACTCTCCTTTAGCCCAAACATGCATAGTAACAACTATAGTGTTCTGGCTGACGAGTGAACTGTTTACTTTAATATCTAGTCTAAAGAGGTTCCGATCCAACTGCTTTACTTGGATATGTATACCGTTAACGAATATCTCCTTACTACTTCCATTAGATCCGAATCCCAGTCCAAAGCGTAGTATGCTGGAGTTATTAAGAACTACTACATTAACGTCAGAGTATAAGGGTAGGGTTTGCTGTAACTCCTTATCCATTACACCTTGAATGACTAAACTAATATCTTTGGAGGAATTTATTTCTAGAAAAATAATCTTCTTCTCATTATCTATTACGGCTTTTCCAGTACTATTAACTAATTCTAAATGGAAGTAACAAGAAAGCTTATCGGCCGTAGAAGCACTGGTATTCTCGGAGGAAGCCGAACTAACCCCATTCGTCAGTGTAGGTAAAGTAGAGTTTATACTACTGGTTAAAGGAGAGTAATTGAAGAAACTATACCATAGTATAATAACTACTATTATAGCTAGAGAAAAAATAATTAAAAGATCCCGGCTAATAGTTTTAAGAAGCATTCTATCCCGCCCATATTGGTCCAAATAAATATTGTGAACTAGGGTTATTACTATTATCTGTCCATACAGCAAAGCCAATGTATCGTGTACCATGTTGATTAAGGATGCAGTGATAAAGCTTCGGAGCATTACTTGCCGGAACATACGCCTCGATCTCTGTGCCACGATAAACTACTACCAGTACCCTTGTCCAATAATATTCGTCTAGATAGAATATTAACATTACAAAGAACCCTCCCTCTCTTAATGGATCATCAGACTGGTATGTTGCTATTTTTCTAGGGGTTTGTCCACTTGATGAGCTCGTATAGGTTAAAGCAATATAGTAGTCATTACCAGATCCACTAAACTCCACTATGGCGGCTCTATTAGTTAAGGAAGTTGCATCAGAGCTCGTCCATATCCCTATAGCACCTCTATAAACTGTTTTAGGACTTACATAGCCTGATAATATATACCCATATCTTCCATATAAGTCCTTAGTATACCCATAGAATACATAGTTGTTTGAGCCAGGAGATATTTTTAAGGTATATGGATATGAACCCAGCTCGGTAGGCCCACCATCTTCTACGGAATAGCTTCCCCTATGACCTAACATACTTGGTTGATCTACGCTTCCTCTACCATAAAGCATCCAGAGAGCAATAATGTCATCATACATAGGTGAAACAATTCCATAGTAATTATACCCATCACCCATGATTGATGGAGCACCTTTATTATGTCCAAGTCCCAATGTATGGCCTAGTTCATGGGAGCTAACAGCTATCCACCAGTTAAAGTTTGGACTACAATAATATGAGCCATACTTTATTTGAGCTCCCACAATGTAGCCGTTGGCAACATATACTATAGTTACCGCTCCGCATTGGGAGAACCCTGTAGCTGTACGTATTTTTACATTTTGCCATGTAGGGACAAAGTTTACAATACTAAATGAGTTCCAGAAACCAATAGCTCTCCGTAGAGTCATTCTAATCTTGTAGTATAGACTAGAATTTAAAAGTATAGTTAAGTCGTTTATCTCATTATTTTCCCATTTAGGCCCTATACTCATTGGTGCATATGAATAAACTATCTTACCAGCGTTAATGGGAAAGATCATAATAGTTACTATAACCGTTAAGATCCATATGGAAGCTACATTTTTACTCTTTAGTATTTTTTGAAACATTAGATTCTCACCCCTTAGTTATGTTTAGTAGAAATGTATTGACTTCTTCGCCATAGATCGATAGCTTAGCAAGAGCCTCTTGCCTAAGCTCAATATAGCTCTTATTGTTCCACCAGTAAATACCTTGATCATTAAAGAACTTCACCGGATCAAGTAGTATAGGATAGCCAATATAGTTTAGTGAATACACCCTATCATCTTTAATTAGGTAAGCATAGAGTCCATATACCCAGTCCTGGAGTAATCTTATACTACCGTCAATGTCTACTGTTAAGAAGAGTATATATTTATTACCCGGATTAAGCAGGGGGAATGGATATGCAACATCTCCTATATCTAGTTTATCTTTTTGAATAGAGTCTATTGCTATAAAGGCTGATACTAAAACCTCTATTACCTTACCTTCAGAGATCCTATTTCCGACCTGCCTAATTGTACTCAGTTGCTGCTTTAGCTATAACACAAAGGTCTGGATCTGCGTCACACTCACGCCTAATCTCGTTTAATCTATCATCTACATTAATTTTAACCGCATTATTTACTATGACATCTTCTATGTAAACCTTATACTTAATTATTACTTCACCAGTTATAGGTGTGTCCTTGGTTTTCATTATAGAGTCTATGTTTCTAATAGAACCAATTATAATTACTATGTCCTCTCTTTTCATAAGTTTTTTAAATATATCTTCTTTACCTTCAAAAGGCCATATTAGGTCAAAGTGTAGAACAACATTATTTACACCATATAGTTTATGAATTCTATTTATGTAGCCTGAATACGTGTTTGATAGTGATTCTATCCCCTTCCATCCAGCATAATTTGTATCTTCTACATATTTATTATTAATTACTCCATTTACATAGATACTATTGGAATTATGGGTGTATGGGATGACATTACCTCCGTAGACTAAGGCTGTAAGGATTATAGAGATTATAGAAAGTGTAATTATAACTATTTTATTTTTCATAGTATTTTTAATAAATCCCCCTATAAGTATTACCTCCTAATTAATTCTCCATATATTATATTAGTTTCGCTTAATTTATAAGTATTATCCTTAATATTTCTTGTAAAATCTAGCCCACTGATAGCTTGTAAAAACAGTGTCCCTATAGATATGCTGAAACATTTCCAAGACTATTAATGATGTTATGAGAAACCCAGTATTATAGGTGTCTTTGATGTATAGTATTGAACAAGATCTTCTATTCTCTTTAGAGATCTACCACTTTATTGTGTTTTATAGTGGTCTTATGTTTTTCTTCCAACGTGATCTTGTCTTCATTGGATCATTCGATCATTTGGCTTGGTTATTATCTTTGGTGTTCTATTGATCGAGCGGAAGGGATCATGGTTGTTCTGAAGATCATGGTGTGATTGGTTGGTGTGGGTGTTCTGATGAAAAGGATCTATTGGGGAAACAGTATAATCTAGTTTTGGAAAAGTGTTGTAGTATTTTGATAGTATCTTATAATGGATCTTTTAACTGGTTAAGGGATCTTTTATTTAACTCTATTTCTTGTAGATGTTTCTATTTTACAAGTGGAAATATGATCTGTTGTTATTTCTTATATTGGTTAGTGTGGTGTGTTTCTTGGGCGGGTGCAGGATTATATTTGGTCTTTGAATAGTGGTGTTCATGGTAGTTATTGTGAGATTCGTAGTTGGGATGTAGGTATTACTGGTCAGAGGTATCTGTTTAAGCCATGTATATCTGATATTGTTTCTCCATATCCTTGTAAGAGAGATGTTAGGTTGAGGAGGGTTAGGCATGTAAGGATTGATAGTCCAGTATTAGCTGTGGGCTGGGTTATGCATAGGGTGTTTTATGGTGGGTTTCGGGTGGTACTTGGGTGACATATGTTGTTGTAGCATACGATATAAGTGATGATCGTAGTAGGCTATGGGTTTCAGAGAAGCTTAAGTCACACGGGCTTGTCCGGATACAGCGTAGCTTATTCATTGGCCGTGGAGGCTACTATAGGGCTAAGGAGGTTTATCGTGGTACGAGACGCTATATAGATCCTTCTAGTGATAGTACATTCATTATTGCAGTACCTGGAGAATCCCTTAGTAGAGCACTGGTTCATGGTAGGCTATGGGGTAATGTATTGATTGAGACAAGGTATCTAGTGATCTAGTATGTAGGCACTACAGTATAGTAAAGGTATATACCTATAGTTCTCGTGAAAGAATATGTATATTGCCCAAGGATATTCTACTACAAGTACCACACGTACATGGAGCCTCCTACAGAGTCTATGAGATACCCATGTTACACCTATCAGACACTATATGGTATTGTCCGTGGATACGGGCTGGATGATGATCTCTACCTAGAGTATCCTGTATATAGTATGTTGTTGGGTGTTTCTGGACATGCTGATGCAGTAGTACTACATGGTGATGGAATCTATAGCCTGATCGAGGTTAAACATAGTGTTTATAGGAGAAGGCTTGAGATAAGCCATAGGCATTTCAAAATACAGCTCATAGCCTACATGATCGCTGTGAAGAGATATTAGATCTTAAAGCTAAATTAGTGTATGTACTGTCTCTTGATAATAGAAGGCTCATGGATGTAAGGATTGGGCCAAGGGAGATCATTGAAACAATGGATATAGTCAAGAGTATGTGAAGGACATTGAGAGAAGGAGATATACCTAATAGAACAAGTGATAAATGGAAATGCAAAACCTGTCATTACCGAAAGATATGCTGGTGAACCAATTATTCTCCCGCCATAGAATACCATCTATGCTATGGCTAGTCCTTATTGTCTCCCAAATAATCCTTGTTATCTGCAGGTACTTCGCCATGGATCTATGTAATTCTTTATTTTCTTAGCAGGATCTCTGGATGCACCACCAATAGCGATAACTTGATCCGTGCGAGAATCCTATGTTATAGATTCTACATTTTATAGGATCACCGTTAGGGCTGTCCACGGCGGTCTAGAACTAGACGAGGTATGAATATTCATGTAATTGTATATGGGCGAGGATAAGTATTGGTTCTGGAGAGCCCACAATAGAAATACTCGGTAGTAGCACCAGATCCATAATAGTTCGTATAAAGTGTCTATTGGATAAGCTGAGAGGACATAATGTGAAAGGGTGATTATATTATTCAGACACTAATGTCTATATCTTATAATCCTACGTTTCAATGACTTCTCTAGTATTGGATCCGCTATCCAGTATTTCTCATTTCTTTTCTCTATGAACCCGTTATCCACTAGTTGCTTCAATAATCTATTAAATGTTGGCTTAGGGATGTATCCTATCCTAGACTCTACTGCCCTATATAGTTGGCTCCATGTAACCCCTTTTTGACTAGCTATTGTCTCCAGTAGTGCAAGGTATCTATCACGGGCCAT
>Ga0190313_1000449_pt1 | contig 24931 bp, 25 predicted proteins | sample 4870071011_MG_FD_169989 | JGI IMG/M metagenome (GOLD analysis project Ga0190313, IMG submission 169989) | Hydrothermal vent sediment bacterial communities from Southern Trench, Guaymas Basin, Mexico - 4870-07-10-11_MG | ecosystem: Environmental > Aquatic > Marine > Hydrothermal vents > Sediment ... | reverse complement strand
ACCATCAAGAATAGATTCAAATTTTTCTTCTTTCACCTTTACCCTCAATTTATATTTTTATACTATTTTTGTATTATAGTCTAAAATAATCAAAAACAGGAAAATGTCAACCATAAAAAAACAATAAACCCGTAAAAAGTAAAATCCATGGCCAAAAAACTTTTTGAGCACGATTTTTGCTTTAATAAACATATAGATAGTATTTTATTACTAAAGATTAAAATTTAAATGCCAATATATTTTCAAAAAGCTCCTTTAAATTGAGTTGCTTTATCGAGTTATACAATTAATTTTTTTTGCAGGAGATATTTTAACCTTCTAAATTATGGTTTAAAAATAATTTTTCAAAAAACATGCCGTGACAAATGCATAATCTTTTCCAAAACAATAAAAAAATTAAAACTCAAAGATGCAAATTAGCTCAAGGCTGCGGATATCGTCTGAATAATGAGCTGCTGCACCGTTTATGGACATTAACCATGTTACTCCCTATTCTCATATCAGCTCTTCCCATTATTCTGATTTTACACCTTTTTCTTCTTATAACACAGGGCAGACCTGTTATTTATAAAGGTCTGCGTCTCGGAAAACATAAAAAACCTTTTATTATATATAAGTTCAGGACATTGGCAATGGGAGCTGAACAAAAACTTAAAGCTGAGGTGCTGCCTGCAAGGTCTGGTCTGGAAACACGTTTCGGAAAATTTTTAAGAGATACACGCTTAGATGAATTACCTCAGCTTTTCAACATCCTAAAGGGGAATATGAATTTTATCGGTCCCAGACCTGTACGGCCGGATATTGTGGAACATGTGGAGCATAAAATAAAAAATTATAATCTCAGATTTACAGTAAGGCCTGGTCTGATAGGACATACACAACTGTTTACTACCCATAGAACATCCAAACGTATCAGGGCAAAATTCAACGCATACTTCTGCACTAAAAAAGCCTGTTTCTATAAAGAGCCTTTTATTATGTTTATAACTGTTTACGGCATGATACAAAAAATAGGATTTCTTTTAAAAGACTATATTTTTTCTGTCATTAACACAGGAAGCTTTTTTCCAAGACGTCAGACCATACGTATTAAATCACAATTAGCCGCTGTATCATTTAAAAACACCAATGGATCTCCCATCTCCATGCAGAAAGAAATAACAGGAGTTTTCCTGGCAAATAATCCTGATTTTACAACCGTCTGCATGATAAAGGATATAAATGATGAAGCCTTTACTTTTTTTACATTCAAACCTTTTCCAAAAGGTTCTCATAGATTTGATCTGATTATAAATATCTCCGGCAAAGGGAAATGGATAAAAGCCAGTTGCACCGGAGAAGCCATTATAAAAGATTTGCCGGATGATTACATAACTTCAAATCCATTCTCCGATCCGGTTTGTTTTAATATTATATATTATCAACCTGTTACAGATTTCGATTTTTACAAAATTGATAAATATTTTTTAAAAAATTCAATACTTATTTAATGAGGTTTTAAATGAAAGACATTTATAAAATAATATTAATAGCTATTTTTATCACAGCATCCTGTTTTTGTTTGTCTGCATGTGCGGTTAAAAATTCAGATATTACAACTTTTAATGAACAGGACGGCAATAGTGCAGTAAAGAGGCATTTTGATGAATACCGTGTGGTCTGCGGAGACATATTTGATATTATATATCAGATCCGGCCATTTATTATTAATTCCTATAAACTTAAAATTCAGGATGTTGTAGAGATACGTTTCCCATCCATGAGAGAGCATAATTTTAAGCAGATTATCAGAACTGATGGGAAGATAACGCTTCCATATATTAACGATTTAAAAATAGTGAGTTTAACGACTGAGGAAGCGACAAAAAAAATAAGGACTGCATATAAAGATATATTCCGTTTTCCGGATGCCTTTCTTCTTTTAAAAGAATTCGGAACAGGCACAAAAGAACTTAAAAAAGTAATCACAACTTCCTCCAGGGGACAAAGCAAGCTTATAACAGTAAGGCCGGACGGAGTTATTACATTCCCTCTTATAGGAGATCAATTTGTCGCCGGCCTGACCTTCCCTGAAATATCAACAGATATTAATAAAAAGTATCAGGAGGTATATCCTGAGCTACAGGTTGATGTTATTCTTTATAAAACTGCAGGAACTCATATTTATGTTACAGGTGAAGTCGGTCGCCCCGGTGTTTATACAATTAATCGCCCCACCACAGTCAGAATAGCTCTGGCAATGGCAGGCGGCGCCACTTCAAAAGCAAGAACAGGCGATATTATAATCTCCCGCAGAAAAGGGGAGAAAATGCTTTGCAGGATAATAAACCTTAAGGACAAAAAATCTGACCTTATAACTTTATTAGAGCCTGACGATATCATTTATGTTCCAAAAAGAAGGCTTTCAACTGCTGCCGAGATAGCAAGCGAAATTTCTGAGGTCTCTTTTTTCAGGGGTTACTCAGTTGGCTTTTCATGGCAGCTACATTCAGATGAGGATGATTAGTTATGATCGAACAGGACAAAAAAACATTTTCCGAATGGATACGAATTCTGCTGACAGCATTTTTTGCCAGACTCCGCTATATAATTATAATACCGGTGGTAACAGGCATAATTGCCCTGGCTGCCTGTTATCTGCTGCCTCCGATTTACGAGGGTAATTTTTCGATTCTCGTCAAGGCGCCTGAAATAGACAAGACCGCATTGACCGATGACACCAGCATTGTAATGAGACCCGGCCTTATTATGGAAAATATTATTACAGACGAAATATATTTACTGCAAAGCCAAACCCTGTATCAAAACATTGCTGAAACACTGGATGATATACCTGACTCCGGTTATCTAAAAAAAATAACCCCTGATTTTATCCTGAAGTTTTTTGAATTAATCGGACAAAGCATGGATAAAGCAGGTTCAATAGATAACAGCGTGCAAGATATAGAAAATACAGGGCTTAAAATAGCCGGGATAAGCAGTGTAGAGCGCCTGATAGGTTCGGATCTCATAGAGGTGACTATCAGGCATCATGATCCTGACCAATTACGAAGTATATTAAAAAAATACGCAAGCGCATATATGAATTTTCGGGAAACAATCTGGTTTAACCGGAATGCAGTGAAACTGCTTGAGAACCAAAAAAATATTTATTTTGAAAGCTGGCAGAAACGTCAGCACAAACTGATTGATTTTAAAAACAGCTTAAACCTGATTGATCCGGTTCAGGAACGAATAAACCTGCAGGACAAGCTGATAAATTCAGATATAAAAATTATTGATGTCAACAAATCTTTAACCGAATTCAAAAAACAGCTTAACTATCTGAAAAGGCTCCCTGCAAGCGAGACAATAACATTTTTGCCTGAAAAAACAGATATGGACAATATGTTCAGAGAAATAAAAATGCGCATAGGCCTTGCCAAAGTTGAGCATTCACAACTACTGCAAAAATTTCAAAATGAAGCTTATGAAATTAAAAAATCAAACTATCGGCTTAATCTTTTATATAAAGAGTATAAAAAACTACTGGAAAGTTATCTGTTAAAAAAAATATCTGCAACTGAAATTCAGCTTCAATCTTTAAAAAAAATTATAAAAGATAATAAAAGCAGATTTGTTGAGCTTAAAAGATATGAACAGCACGCAGCTGTCTTAAAAGAAGATATTGACTCTGTCTGGCAACAGTATATTACCCATAGAAATAAAACCCATGAAATAAAAATGCAAAATGACCTGCGAAAGGTTACTGCAAATGTAAAAATTGTTTCCCCGCCTCTTGTAAATAAGATGAAACCATTCTGGCCGAATATACCTGTGGTTGTCTCTCTTTCAGTCTTGCTGTCATTTATGGCAGTTAGTTTCATAGTAGTTATAATACATATTCAGGTTGACTCTTTTTGCCTGCCTGAAGAGGTATCCAAAGAGCTGAAACTGCCCGTACTGGAATCATTTCCTTTTGTTAAAAAGGCATAATAATTAAATTATCCTGGGGGGAATCTTGCAAATTAAGATCATTAAATTTTCAGAAATCGACAATGCTTTTATAAAAAAATGGAAGTTGATTTCAGGTACATATTTCAGCCCGTTTTTAAGCATGGAATGGCAGATCCCGCTGTTTGGCTCAAAAAAAAATAATTATAAAATTATAACAGGATTTTGTGATAAAGAACTGGTTTTTTTATCTCCTTTAAAATATACCGCCCTTGGCTTAATGGTTAAAACAGGCGGTTATATTTCAAGCGAACAGCAGCGTGTTGCGATAGTTAATTCAAATTTTGAAACTGAAGAAATTACAGATTTATTAGCAGAAAAGTTAACCTGTTTATTTAACAGACCGATAATTGCATGCGATTTTATCAAAGAAGAAGATATTCCGGCGCTAAGCCTGATAAAAAAACTGAAGTTAAAAGGATGGAGTACTCTGGAATTTGATGGAAAAAAAAGTCCGTACCTTTATTTAGAAAATGATTTTGAAACATATCTTAAAACAGTAAAACGCTCGGTAGTAAAAGAGTATTTGCGACGTAAAAAAAAACTTGAAAAAGATTATCCTGTTGAAGTTAAGCTTGTGACAGAAAAAAACGAGCTCATTAAACATCTGCCTGAAATAATAAGAGTGGAACATAGCTCATGGAGGCAGGATGATGGAATTTTCAGCTCAGGCAATCTGGATATTATAATCAGGCAGTTAAAAACGCTGGCCGCAAGCAATATGCTCAGGCTGTTTCTTCTTATAACAGACGGAAAACTTATAGCATATGATATCGAATTTTTGCACGGAAAAAATCTTTGGACTTATAACAGGGCATTTGACCCCGGGTTCAAGAAGTATGGACCGGGAATCAACCTGCAGATGGAGGCGGTTAAGTACGCTTTTGAAAACAGGCTTAAATCCGTTGAATTTCTCGGAAATAACCGGCCTTATAAACAGCCCTGGTCAAATGGCATACATTCAAGGTCCATGGTTTTTTTATTTCCTCCCGGCATAAAGGGGATTATCGGACGAATTATAATAAGAACAGGTAAAAAAATTAAAAACAGGTTTAAATGAAAACTCCTTTATTCCATAGACTGCAAAACAGAAAGATTCAGCGCAGGGTGAGATGGCTTTGCTTTATATCCGTTTCCGCTGTCTGGTGGTTTGCGGCGGTTAATATTTCAATATTTTTCCGTTTTGCAGGTATTTTTTTTTGCGGCATACTATTCCTGGAATCTTTTAAGGGGATGCGCATACCTGTGCTCACATATCACAGCATATCGGATAATCCTGCATGGCTGAATATGCCCGATCTTGTGATATCTGTCAAAAGCTTTGACAAAGAGATGAACTGGTTAAAAAAAAATGGTTATACAACTTTATCAATGGATGAACTCTATAATATGCGCAAATACAAATACCATAAAAAAATGGTGGCGCTTACATTTGATGACGGATATCTTGATGCATGGGTGGCGGCAGAACCTGTGTTAAAGAAACATGGTCTCAAGGGAACTCTTTTTGTTTCCAGCGCCTGTATAGATAAAAGCGGCGAAGTTCGTCCCAGGATAGACAGCCTGTGCCCGGTTCAATGGGCAGGGTATCTTAACAGAAAAGAGATCTGTTGCCTGAATAAAGGCGGTGTGCTTGATATCCAAAGCCATGGCAAAACCCATGACAGGATATTTTGTTCAGATGTAATAAAAGTATTAGTTAAAAAAAATATTTTTCCTTTATGGCTTTATATTCTTCTTAATCCTCAACACAAAACAACATGGTACAAAAGCAAAATGAGTATTCCTGACGGATACCCTGTTTTTGAGGCAGGAGAAGCGCTTGCTGTAAGAAAATTTTATCCTGCCGCTGAATTTATAGAGTATTTAACTGCCAGGGGAAGAATAATTGACCCGAAAACGGCAGTAAGGCTGTATAACGAAACAGGAAAAAAAACCGGAACTTATGAAACTGAAAAAGAGGCATTAAAAAGGTGGAGAGAAGAACTTGTTGAAAGCAAGGCAGTACTTGAAGAAATAACAGGGGACAAAATCAGCCATATGTGCTGGCCCAGAACTTCGTGTAATCTGCAGACAAAAAAACTTGCCATGGATGCCGGATATATTTCCGTCACTGGGGGGGCAGATCATAATTGCGGCAAAATACCCTTTGAGGTAAGCAGGGTACATATCGGAGGGACAGGATATCCTCTGTTTGATCTCACAAGGTTCGTACTTGAAATATGGGTTTTTAAAGGACATTATATATTTTTTCCAATCCTGTGGGCAATGCAAAAAATAATGTTTTTGCTGCAAAAAACCAGGAGGATTAAACCGGTATGAATCAAAGCCGCAGCATAGTATTACCGGTATTTAGCATTGCAACCGGCATGTTATGCACTATGATTGTGCTTGCAGCCGGATATTTTTTCCCGGATAAAGCACCTGTTTTAATTATAGCAATCCCTTTTGTTTTGTCATTCTTTTTATTCACATGGTCTAAACCTCATACTGTTCTGCTTATTCTTGTAGCCATCATCCCTTTGGACACTTTTATTTATCTGCCGGGTTCAATAAAACAGCTTTCCCTGTTCAAACTTATCTTCCCTGTTCCTCTACTGATTTTTATCATAGGCATAATAATTCGAAGGTATAAACCTCTGCCGGTTAATACTCTTGATAAATGGATAATAGGCTGGGCGCTTTTAAATATTTTTTTAATTCCCAATTCAGTTGACATGATGGCGGCTGCAAATTTTTCAAGAAAATTTATAAGCATGGTTTTATTATATTTTTTATTGTCCAGATTTTTTGACTCTCCCGACAGGTTCGAGCAGTTAAAAAAAGTTATTATCCTGTCAACATTATTATCCGTTATAATAGGAATATTTTCATATATGAAAGGAGGCAATCCTTTTTCATTATATGTTGATTCCAACCTTTTGAGAACAACCGGCGCCACGGGAATGGACCCTAATACATATGCAGTTTCGCTGTTTTTACCGATGTGCTTTGCAGTAGTTTGCGCAATTGATTCGAAATATCTGTCAGGCAGGCTTTTCTTTTCTTTGGCTGCCGCAGTTATTGCGGCTGGTGTATTAATAACATTTTCCAGATCAGCATTTCTCGTGGTGGCTCTAATGATATGCCTTGCTCTAATTATATGGTATGACAAGCTGACCCCGTTTCAATGGAATATAATGATATTTGCGGCAATAGCAGGCGTATTTTTTCTGCCGGACAGTATATGGGAGAGAATCGCTTCTCTCGGACAGATGTTTTCAGACAAGATGCAGGATGTATCCCTGATAAGACGTTCCAATTATTTAAAGGTAGGGTGGAATATATTTCAGCAGTATCCTTTCCTGGGAGCGGGACCCGGCAATTTTGCAGTTCTTCATGCTGCCCCCGATTTTCAGGCATATCCTTCACTCATCGGCGTAAAACGGATGCCTCATAATCTATATCTCCAGGTGATCAGTGAAACAGGTATTACAGGTCTGATATTTATGCTTGGTGTGTCGGTATGTGCAATACGCTCATTAATCATGGAAATAAAAGCGAATGATTTTTATAAAAATACAGCTTTCGGTCTACTGCTAACTATTTTTGGCGTACTTAGCATGGGAATTTTTCTGCATATGCTCCAGTCAAAATTTTTCTGGATAATACTCGCTCTTATCCGAATTTTGCAGGAAACTAAAGACTGGTCTATAAATGACTGGCCTATAAAAAACCGGTGTAAAAATTGAAACATAAAAAAATCATATGCATAATAGAGCATCTTGACGTAGGAGGCGAGGAGAACCTTGTGCTTACACTGATGCCTGCGCTGCGCGGTTTTAATATAATACCATACGTGGCAACCTTTATTCCAGGCAGCCAGGATAAAGCGCTGAAGGCAAAAGGGGTGCATCTTATAAATTTGAAAAGTAGATTTAAAATTTTCAGGATTATTGAACTTGTCAAAATTTTTAGAACTATAAAACCTGATATTATTCATACAAGACTTTTTTCTGCAGGTTTCTGGGGAAGAATTGCAGGATTCTTATATAAAGACGCCGCAATAATTCATACACATGCCGGCTTTACCTTCAGAAGTAAACGTTTAAAAAGAATTCCCGTGGAAAGATTACTTCTGCCCTTAACCGATGCCTTAATATGCGTTTCAGAAAGTGTAAGAAAACACATAGAAAAAACATTAAAAATTTCCAAAGAAAAAATTTGCGTTATTCCTAATGGCGTTGAAATAAAAAAACATATTCAGATTCCATACAGAAAGCTGCGCAAACCTGTGAAATTAATTGTAGCTGGACGGCTTGAAAATGTTAAGGGACAGGATATTTTATTAAAGGGTTTTTCTCTTATGCCTGATGATTATTGCATGGAACTGCTGATTGCAGGAGACGGCTCAAAAGCCATGGAATTGCGTGAGCTGGCAACAAACATAGGCATTGCAAAAAAAGTCAGATTTTTAGGGGTCAGGGATGATATCCCTGCTTTACTTGCCGATTCGGATATATATGCAGCCCCTTCAAGATCTGAAGGGCTTCCCGTGGCACTTCTTGAGGCTATGGCATCAGGGATGCCTGTAATAGCAAGCGATATAGAAGCTCACAGAGAAGTATTGGATGGCGCTGGAAACTTTTTTCCTTCTGAAGATTATAATGCACTTGCTGCCCAGCTAAAAAAAGTGATTGATAATCCTGAAGAGTCGATTAAAAAGGCGAAAAAATGCAGGGCAAGGGCCATTAATAATTTTTCTTTTCAAAAAATGGTCAACGCTCATTTAAATCTTTATGACAGATACTGGAAGTCTTTATAATGATGAATTATGAATGGTAAATTATGAATTAAAGGCAATTTTTTGCACCTTAACTCAAAATTCAAAACCCAAAACTCCGGTTTATCCGGGGTAGGAATTAAAAAAAAATGGACTCAAATTTTTTTGGTTTATTTCTTGTTGAAAAAAAAGTGCTGACAAAAGAGCAGCTTAATGAAGCCACCGATTATCAGCGTAAAAATAATAAGCTGACAGGAAACATTGCCGTAGAAAAAGGATATATGACAGAAAAACAGGTGGAGGAAATATTTTTTTTACAGAAACAAACAGATAAAAAATTCGGAGATATAGCCCTTGAAAAAGAAATCATCACAAAAAAAGATTTACAGGAGCTGCTGCTTATTCAGGCGAAAAATCGTATTTATCTTGGTGAAGTCCTGGTAAAAAAAGGGTTTATAAGTGGAAGCCGAATATATGAATATCTCAATGAATATGCAAGAGAATCTGAAAAGAAAAAAATTATTTTTCAACAGCAGATGGAGTCTGTGGAGATAAAAAATATTTTTCATCCCGCACTCAAATTAACGCTGAATTTTTTTTACCGCATGGGGCTTAATGCAAAGCCTGATTTACTTGTTATAAATAATAAAATTTCAGAATTAACCGGAAAAACCGACACGTACAATTTTTTTGCAGAACAAAAAATTGACAGAAAAAAATATTTTTTTGGGCTTATTATTCCTGTGGATTCTTTTAATACTATTGCTGAAAAAATAACAGGAAAAACTAAAAAACAGCTTTCATGCGATGAACGGGTGGAATTATTTGCAGAAACTGTTTTTTTAATCAATTCGATTCTATGCAAGGAGTTAAAACAGAAAGGATACAACGCTAAATATAAAATTACTGCAAACGAGCCTTCTTCAAAATCGAGCAGCGCTTTTGTCAGAGTTCAAACAACTGCCGCGCATTTTTATATAGCATATTACTGGGAGGTAAAATGAACCTGATTGTTTTGATTGCGTCCCTTGGAGGAGGAGGCGCTGAACGCATGGCATTAAGGCTTGCAAAAGGTCTGAATGATAATATGCATAAAACCTGCCTGATTACCATAGACGGCAGCAGGGATTATAATGATGCAGAATCGACCAGACTGTCTGCTTCATCGGTGACATGGCCGACAATACTGAAAGTTTTTTTTATTCCATGGCAAAAAATGCGGCTGAATCATATTATTAAAAACCGGAAAATCGATGGGGTTGTCAGCTTTATGGAGCGTGCAAATATGATGAACCTGTCTCAAGATCTTGTTAAAAACAGAATTATATCGATTCGAACACATTCGACAATGATGATGAAGGCAAAATCTCCCTTAAAACGAAGTCTTGTTAAAATGGGATATAAGCGCATGTTGAACAAAGCCCGGAAGGTAGTCTGTAATTCTCTTGAGATGAAGCTTGATTTTGAAAAGCTTTATAATATCGACCCTGACAAAGTTAAAGTAATATATAATTTCTGTGATTCGCTTCTTCTTGGCAAACAGGCCAAAGAACCTATACCTGAAGATATGAAACAGGCTTTTAAAAAACCTGTTATTATAACCAGCGGGCGCATGGACAACCAGAAAGGTCAATGGCATCTTATAAAAGCATTCAAGCTCTTATGCAGCCGGTTCAAAGATCTGAATCTCATTATCCTTGGCAAAGGACCCCTTAAAAAAATGTTCACAAAGATGTGCTGTGAGCTGGATATGGAAGACCGCATTTTTTTTCCTGGATTTGTTCAAAATCCTTTTACTCTTATTTCAAAAGCAAAAATATTTATTCTCCCGTCTTTATGGGAGGGTTTTCCCAATGCCCTGCTTGAAGCAATGGCTGTAGGCACACCAGTGATTGCGGCAGACTGCAGCTCAGGCCCGGGAGAACTGTTGCTGCCGGAAACAGATCCCAGGAAAAAAACAGATATTTCAGTTAAAACGCCATATGGGATTCTTTTGCCTCCTTTGGAGGAAAAAATAAATCCGCTATATAAAAAAACAGACAGATCGGCACAAGTAATTGCCGATGCTGTTAGTCAAATGTTAAATGATGAAAGATATCTGTTCTCATGTGCACAAGGGGTATTGGAAAGAGCGCAGGATTTTACTCCTGAACTGATTGTTGAGCAGTGGATTAATTTAATAAGGAAAACACCATGAGCATAAAAGAGTACCCTTCCTTTATAAAAAAAAAGGGGGTTAAATATACTGTTTTAAGAGCCTTCAGGGCTTTTTATTCGCATATATACAAGAAAGACCCAAGCGTTCTTTTTTCATTCGGAGCTCCATCCTTTAACATGGAACCTGTTAAAGGATTTGATGTCAAATTCAGACTAATAGAACCGGATGAAATGAAAGAATTAATAGATCCTCAGATATCTATTCCTGCTAATATAATAGAATACCGCATAGTAAAAGGGTCAAGAATGTACGGGGCATTATGGAAGGGACGTGTTGTGGATTATGTCTGGGCAGTGGGCGGTCCGGGGTTTAATGATATCACAACAGGCTTTGGCATAGAACTTGCTTCAAATGAATCGTATCTTTATGATTATAAAGGAATCCTCAAGGGACGTCCGGACGCTTTCAGACATTTTGGTTTGATGAAGTATTTTATGTGGTTTATCATGACAAGTGAGGCAAAACAGGTAAAAGGAGAACCAAAATTTTACAGTATTGTGTCAAAAAAAAATGATATTTCCCAGGCATTCAGGAGCAGATTTCTTAATGCCAAAATAGAATATGATTTAAATTTATACAGATCCCTGGGCAGGGTATGGGTAAAAATAAAAAAATAAGACTGCTTGAACTTTTGCTTGTTTTACTATCACTTTCCATCTGCTCTGATGTGCAAAGTTCAGACAAAGTAAAAACAAACAGATTATGCGGTCTGCGTGAGGGAAGAATATATATACTCACAGATAATTCTTCTGAAAAAGTAAAATTAAATTACAGGCCGATATATGGATGGAACGAACCGATACTGATTTTAAGACCGGATGGAAGGATAATGTCCATTGACCGGTACGGGCACAAAAATTCCGGCTCAAAGGAGTATGAATTAAACAAGGGGAAAGGCATATATACTATAGTCTTAAAACCGAGTTATGTTTATTGTGTAGAAACCACCGCCGCTAAAATGGTGTTTGAACCTGAACAGGAATCCATGGCTTTTTACAGAAAATTTTCAGATCATCCCTTTGTATTCAAGACTCCCGAAGGGTGCAGACAGTTTTCAGTTCTGTTTTCAAATATTGACAGATTTAAAGCCAAAAGCGCACAGCTTGAACTGATAAACCCCGAAGGTAAAATTACCGACAAACTTAAAAAAAAAGGGTGGAGTAAAAAAGAAATTTTAAAACATTATGCTGATATTTCAATAAAAGATCTGAAAACCGGTCAAAAGGGATCGGATTTAACTATAACTGAAATGCCGGACTTTTTAAAACCGGATATTATTAATATAACAGACCCTGAGCCAGGCTTCTGGCAGGCAAGAACAGGCGCTACAGGTATAAATCCATATAAATCAAATTTCCGGATATCCGGCGCAGACAACTATATTGCGGCTGAAAAAAGATACTGGTTTAAACCTGTTTTTCATCTTGAACCTGTTGATGTCCATCTTAAAATTGATACTTTTCCAATGTCCTGCCGAACCTTCATAGGATTTGTAGGTAATATGGGAAGACCGGGTTCATTAACCGAAACTCTACTTAAAGAAACAGGTCAGATGGGTGATAAACTTTTTTTATGGCAGGATAAGATGATGCCTGCCAGGGGAAAATTTAAATTTTTACACAAGGAACGATTCTCTCCTGATCATAATGTTTTTTCTTTGATTGTTTTCAGAAAAGAAGCTGAAAGGCTGCAAAAGATTAACCCTTCCAACCGCATTTCAAGCTGGAAAATATGGACAAAAAAAACCGCTGACTATTTACTGAACAAAGCAAAGCGCAGCCCTTCCGGCTTTGCTCTGCAAATTTTAAACGAGCCAAACCTGGAAACCGAAATGGACAGTTATCTTGCAGGGTTTAAAAAAATTGGTGGTGCCCTGAAAAAAGATCCTGTTTTTTCTGAAATTCTCCTGGCAGGTCCCGGTCTTGGTTCAGGTGAAGAGAATGACCTTATTGACTGGAAGTGGATTCAGGCTCTTATATCCCAGGCTGATCCTGTTTTAGATATAATAACGTGGAATACTTATAAAATTAAAAATATTGAAGATACTTTTTTATTTAAAGAGGCAGTGGAAAAGACCTGCAAAATTATCAGGCAAAAAGACAGAGACGGACAATTTGAAGATATTATTATTGGCGCTGCCAACAGGACAGGAGGCATAGCTCCGGACAGTCTGTTTAACTCATGGGACGCTGCCATCTGGTGGGCTTCAACCTTAACAAATGTTATCAATACAGGCAAGGTTAAAGGTATATACTATTATAATGTGATTGATAAGGGTCATGGAAGAAGAAAAGGGATGTTTGATTCAAACCTGAAACGAAAATCCCAGGCATATGTTAATATGAACTTTGCCGATGTGCTGAATTCGGAAGATCTATACCGTGTGACAAGCGATCATTTTCTTATTGAAGCTGTGGCTGCAAAAGATGGCAGTATTTACAAAATGATTTTAATAAACAAGGGACGTCTGTCGGCTTTCCTGCACTCTGAATTTTTTAAAAACAGCAAGATTGAATGTAAAAAGCTCGAACCTGATGGTTCTTTAACTGAAAAGAAAATAAAAGAGGATATAATAATAGGACCAAGAGAGATTCTTATTCTAACCATATCATGAATCTGCTAAAGCGCGGTATAATATTAATAGGCTTAAAGGGCATTAACTCTACCCTTGGATTTTGTTTTACCATAGCCATAGCAATGACGCTGGGGGCAAACAAGAATACAGATGCGCTCATTATAGCGATGTTCGTGCCTGTATCGGTAGGACAGGCATTAATACCTTTTTTTTCCATGCTTCTTGTCCCTTTAATTATCTCTGAAGATGGTAAGAATATTGAGGCTAACTGGCCTGCCGGCTTAGGTCTGCCAATAATACTTGCGGCAACTGCCATATCTCTTTTTTTTATAATATTTCCCCAGTTTTTTGTGGGTATTATGGGAAAAGGTCTGCCGCCGGATGCCCGGGAAACAGCCGAATATATGTTCAGGCTGCTATTGCCGGCATTTGTCCTGACAGTTATTTTCGCTCTAAGCCATGCAATGTTCTATGCCCGACGCAAATTTTACCGTCCTGAAATTGGAAGACTTCTATGGAGGCTGACAGCCCTAACAGGACTGTTTACTGCAGGGCGGCACTGGGGAGCAGAGGGCTGCGCATGGTCTATACTTGCTGCTTCAGTTATCAGGCTTGCACCTGTTTTTCCGGGTCCGTTAAAGTCTCGCCGTTTCTGGAAATTGAAATGCTCCGAAAATTTAAAAATAATTATAGGGGTCGGCATTGCCGCTCTTGCTGCTTCCATAATTTTTGACTGGGGAATGCAGCTTGCAGTCAGAGCCGTTGCTTCCACAACAGGGCAAGGCGATTTAACGATTATGGATTATGCGGACAAGCTGGCTAAATTTGCGCCTCTTTTACTTGCCCAGAGTTTTTTTTCAATTTTGCTGCCGGAAATATCAGCTCTGCAGAAAAAAGGTATGTCAGGCGCTGAAATGGCAGGAAGTATTTCATTGATGCTCTTTACATTCGGCATACCTTTATTCGGCATTATATACTTCACCACTCCGTACTTTGCGAAAATATTATGCGAGCGCAGCAGGATAATGTTCGATTCTTATGATGCTCTTGTTTTTACAATAAGAGGATATGCAATAGGAATACCTGCCGTGCTGGGGCATATGAGTCTGAAAGGGGTTTATCTTATAAAACGTGATGTAGCTGAAATAATAAAAACAGGCTTTATCCAGTCTCTGTCATTAGCTGCCGGTCTTTGCATATTATACAGGCTCGGTATCGGAGGGATTGCGCTGTCAGTATCCATAGCTTCATGGTGCACCATGATTTATCTGTTATACAGATTAAAAATTATACCTGGCATAAAAAAACTGGCTCTTTTATTATCAGGTTTTTTTATTATTTCTGCTGGATTTTACGGATTTTTCCCATCACATAAACCTTTATACTTTATCATCCCTTTATTATCTTTAACAGCATATTCTATTATTATAATGCCGCTGTGGAATGAATGGCTAATAAGACTGGCCAGAGAATATGCAAAAACAAAAGGAGGCTGCAATGACGTTAGAAAACTCCATGGTTCTTCATCGGCTGTATGATCAATACATGCAAAAAAAAGCAAAGATCTTTCTGCTGCTCAGTGCAAACAAAAACGCAGGCGTTACTTACTGCTGCAAAAAAATTGCAAACTCAGCATCCAAATTACTTCCGGATATTAAAACAATTATTGTTGATATGAATATTTATAATCCCGTTCTTTCAAAGGCGGTCGGCAATCCGGCTAAGGGATGGATCTCCTGCCTAACAGATCAGCCGGATTTTGAACTTAAAGACGCAGTTTTACCCATTCCTGATATGGATAATATAAAATTGCTTCCTGCCGGAGATACCGGTCAGTATAATATGATAGCGCTTGAAAGACACAGAAATTCATTAATATTTGATATATTAAAAAAAGATTTTGATCTAATTCTTGTGGATTCGCCTTCATATTATCAAGGGCCTGAGGCGGGCATACTCTGCAAAACTGCAGACAGCACAATAATAACTGTGGAGGCTGAAGTCACACGAAGACCTATGGTTAAACAGATGATAGATGAGGTTCGCGAATTAAACGATTCTATTCTTGGAATATTATTTAACAAGCGCAAATTTCATATACCTCAATGGGTGTACAGCAGGTTTTTTTAAACTCATATGATTGCAAGTATTCTTATCATAGCAGTATTTTTTTCTCTACTGCCTGCACTTTTTCCTTTTGTGATTATTTTGCTGTCTTATTTTTTTAAACACCAATACCCGCTTATATCAAATCCGTCAAAAGAGACAGAAGAACTGCCTTTTGTAAGCATACTGATTCCTGTGCATAATAAAGCATTGCAGCTTAAAGAAAAACTGACGGATATTTCAAATTCGGATTACCCTGGCTCACGCATTGAAATAATTGTTTTGCTTGACGGGGAGGTTAAAGGAGCAAAAAAAGCTGCGGCAGATTACAGGGCTGCTGAACCTGACGGACCGGAATTAAATATTATTCAATTACCAAGAGCAGGAAAAAACAGAGCTCTGTCATCAGGAGCGCAAAAAGCAAAAGGCAGTCTGCTTTTATTCACTGATGCCGATGCCCGAATCAAACAATCGGCAATAACCCGCCTTGTTGAAACTTTAAAAAACCATGAAACAGGCGGAGCCTGCGGCAGGCACATGCTGACATCAGAATCGACAGCTCAAAAAGCATACTGGGACATGGAAGCTAAGATAAAATCATCGGAAATGAAAATATTCGGAAGCGTCACAGCATCCTATGGCACATTTATAGCTATAAAAAAACACCTTTTTTTACCAATTCCTGATGGTGTAACAGACGATCACTACATTACTCTTTCGGTTGCAGCGCGGGGCCTTAAATTCGCCTACTCTCCTGAAGCTATTGTTTACATAGAAAAACCGAGTAAAAATTTAATTATGGAAATAACCCGTAAAAGAAGAATCACATCCCAGAGTTTTTATTCTCTCAAGGCATGGAGAACCCTGCTGAACCCGTTTAAAAGCGGTTGGTATTCCATATGTTTATGGTGTCACAAAGTACTGCGCAGGTTATTTCCTGTTTTTGCAATTATTACTTTTATTTCCACCCTTTTGCTTTCATTTCATGGCAATACAGCCGCTATTATCTTCCTTGTGTTACAATCCTTTTTTTATCTTATAAGCATATTTGCATTGATAATCGGAATCCGCAAACAAAAACTTTTTAAACCGCTTCGCCTTGCAGCTTTTTTTCTTGCCGCTAATATTGGAATGTTATTGGGTCTTATTGATTTTATGAGAGGCAAAAAAGCTGTAATCTGGTAAAAAAAGACAACTGACAAAAAAACAACCCTGATTTTAGACAAATCAACCTTTGACACTGATAAGTTTTTTTGCTACATGAATAAATTGAACATATTTCAGTCTATATATGAATCTCAGTTAAAAAAAACTTATTGCCTTTTATATCAAATTTATATTGGTATATCATATTAATATTAGCCCGAGGAGGAACAATTACAATGCAAAAAAAGAGGAAACTCGGCAGAGGCGTAGCCGTGGTCGGAGCAGGCATGTCGAAATTCGGCATGTTTAAAGACAAAGATTCAAAAGACCTGTTTGTGGATGCATTTACCGAAATGGTTGCTTCTGTTGACAAAGGTTTAGACCCCAAAGAGATTGAAGCTCTTTATCTCGGCAATTTTTCCAACGATTTTTTTGTTCATCAGGCCCACTGGGGACCCCTTATGTCGGATCTCATAGGTCTTGCCCCCAGGCCATCCACAAGAACGGAAGGCGCATGCGCCGCAAGCGCTCTGGCCTTCAGAGAGGGTGTTTTCGCAATTGCTTCAGGATTTTATGATATGGTTCTGGTGGGCGGAGCCGAAGAAATGTCAAAATGCTCCACCACAGAAGTTGCTGAAGGGTTGGCCCTTGCCACGGTTCCATATGAAGGAAAAGTCGGGTTTACCTTTCCCGGCGTTTTCGGTGTAATTGCCACAGCATATTTTGCCAAGTATGGGGCATGCCACGAAGATCTTATGAATGTAACAATAAAAAGCCATAAGAATGCACCTTTTAACCCAAAGGCTCAAATACCTTTTACAGTTCTTGACTTGATGAATGCGAGAATTGAACGAATGAAAAAAAAGGGGCTGCCTGTACCTGAATGGGAAAATGAATTGGACTTTCTTAAGGATCCAAGAGCTAATCCTCCTGTTTCCTGGCCAATGCATCTTTATGACTGCTGCCCCATAAGCGACGGAGCAAGCTGCATGCTGCTGGTAGCAGAAGATATTGCCAAAAATTTTACTGACAAACCTTTGTATGTAGCAGGAATAGGTCAGGGGAGCGGAAGAGGATTTCATGCCGCAGACTCCCTTACTTCATTTGAGGCAACTATAAATGCGGCAAAGGAGGCTTATGGGATGTCCGGATTAAAGCCTCAGGATATCCAGTTTTCAGAAGTCCATGACTGTTTTTCAATGGCCGAAATTATCCACACGGAAGATCTTGGTTTTTTTAAAGCAGGAGAAGGCTACAAGGCCGTTAAAGAAGGTTTAACAGAGCTTCATGGGCCAATGCCGATTAATACTTCAGGAGGTCTAAAATCAAAAGGCCACCCTGTGGGCGCAACAGGTGTATCCCAACTGATTGAAGTATGGAAACAGTTAAGACAGGAAGCAGGTAAACGGCAGGTGCCGAAAAAGGATTTACGCATCGGAGCAGCCCATAACCTTGGAGGCACAGGGGGCACATGCACATTTACCATTCTGGAAAGGAGATAAACTAATGGAAGAAAGAAAATTCAGCGATATGTCTTATAATCAATATCTTAATGAAGATAAACTCATGGGTTCAAAGTGCAGGAAATGTGGCAGACTTTTTACTCCTCCGAGGTCTTTATGTATAGACTGTTTCAGCACTGATATGGAATGGGTTGAAATGAAAGGCAAAGGAAAACTTGGGGCATTTACCTGTATATACGTTGGTCCCCAGTTTATGATAGAAGAAGGATTTGACAGAAAAAAACCATACTGTGTCGGAGTAGTAGAACTGGAAGAAGGCACCAGGGTGGATGCCCGCATAGAAGGGGTTGACCCTGCACAACCTGAAACAATAAAAGTGGGTATGCCGTTAACTGTAGAGTACCTGCACAGGGGAGAAGGCGAGACTGCATTAACTTATCTGGCCTTTACGCCTGAATAATATTTACATATGCCAACCCTCTGATTTTAAGCAGAGGGTTGGTTATTTTAAATGGTAATAATCAGCTTTCCTGCATCAGTTTTGACAACCTGATAGGTCTTAATATTTTTTTTCGCAGGTCCTGAAACAGCTTTTCCTGAATAGTTAAAAGTAGACCCCAAAACGCTGCAGCAGCAAACATGATCTGAGCCCTCAACAGGGTCAAGACGTCTTCTTCCTATATGTGTGCATCTGTTTTGAAAAGCATGAAATTTTTCATCAACACCGTTTATAACCAGAATTTTTCCTGGCAGGCCCTTCCCTTCAAGCCGTAATGCGCCTCCGGGCTTTGCAAGTTCATGTGCGGTGTCAAGATCAATCTCTACTCTGTTGTTCGAATAATTCCAGCAATCAAAATTTTCAGGATGGCCGGTCTTACAAATGCCTAATATGCGTTTGATTAACCCCATTTGTTATCCTTTCTAAATTTTTACCTACTCCATAACAACAATAGTCACTCTTCTGTTTTTTGCACGATTTTCCACGGAATCATTTTCCACAACAGGCTTAGTGTCTCCATATGAAAATGCTCTCATGCGATGCAGGGGAATTCCATGCTCAAGATAAAGAAAATCAAGCACAATTTTCCCGCGGGACTGCCCAAGAAACATATTATAGGCTTTATCACCGGTATTATCGGTATGCCCCTGAATTTCAATATAAACATTCCTGTTCTTTTCTTTAAGGTTTAAAGCAAAAACATCAAGGGCTGCCTTTGCTTCATCAGAGAGGGTACTCCTGCCAAAAGCGAAAAATACAGATTCATCTGAAAGTGTAACCTCGTAAAGGAAAGTTCCTTTTGCAAGAACGCTGGCTTCATCTGCTCTTTGCATGGCTTCCTGTACAGTATTGGAGAGTTCACCCAACTGTTTTGCCGTGGAATCTTTCAGGCTTGAAATTTCTCTTTCATTGGTCTGGATCCTGCTCATCATCTTCTGATTTTGCTGATCAATATAAGTTTTAGACACACATCCCAACATGCCTGAAAAAACTATTAATGCTGCTGCCAGTAAAAACGAAAGAGACCTTTTCATAATCATTCCTCCTCAATTAATATATTATTTTAATAAAAAATATTTTTTGGCTTTTAATTAAAATTATATCGGCAACACGACAAATTACTTTAAACATAAATTCGGGTTAAGTCCCAAATGGGGTCAAACCTTGAATTGTGAATTAAGGTTATTATATTTTCCTCCAGTGCTTTATCGCCCACTAAACGCCCTCTAAACTGCCACCCTTTGTCATCTAAATTTCGATACTAAATCGTTCGCTTAATTCTTCAAGTAAATCCAGAAACATTTGTCTATCATCGTCTGAAAAAAAATGCCCTGGCGGTTATTTCCTCTTGAAAGCACATGGTATAGTGCGCCTGAAAATTAGATTCGCCATTGTCTTGTCATAATTTCATTATCTATACGATATGAATTTAAAACGTCAAGTTGATTCACGATTCAAGGTTTGACCCCCATTCCCCTTTATGCGGAAGACAACATTTCAAAAAAAACACCGCTGTTGGCGGTCGGGTATGCGTTTGATTGGACATATTTAAATCATATTCGTTGACTATGCTGAAATCGCCATGTTTTCTAAAAAAGGATCATAGCACAACACAATTAGTTGTTCCTCCTTCAACCCAAGTGAAGCATATGAATTCCCATCACTATCACTAAACTCTACTTCAAAAGCGGAACCATTGGCAAGACTCTCTACTATAGTTCCTACAAATCCTCGCTTCAATTTATGTTCAGGCAAATCAACGGTCAATGCCACCACGTCAAATAGTTTTATATTTCCTTTCATTGCTTTACCTCATTGTTTTTTCAATACGTAACAGCTTGTTAATCTTGGATATGGCATGTTAGGTTCAATAATCCATGTACTACGAACCATTGATTGTCTTCCTTTCCATTCCAAGGGAAAATCTATCTGATATCGTTGTCCATAAACATCTTTCAGAGCGACCACGGCATCATATTCCTGAACACTTTTGATCAGGATTTCACGCAAAACTTCAGCATCTTCTATTTTTAAACCTAAAGCAGATGCAAATACTCGTGCCTTATTCTTGCCCATGCGATGTTCAGTGTTGAGACTGTATTCTTTGAGTTTCCTTATGTCTGCAATCGCATGATCGGAATTAGGAATTTTCATGAATTGGTAAATCCTTTTTTCAATAGTATGAACATTTTATCACTTTTAGCCCAACGAATTAAAAATCTGCATATTAACACTATATATTTTCTTTATAAAATAATATTGTAGTGGGTAATACAGCTTTAAAAAAAATGTATTACCAAATGGGTGCCCCCCACAACATAATGACCCCATTCCCCCACAGTCTGCATCATCTCTAAAAATTTTACAACGACCAATACCACTTCATGAGTTTAATCCACTCTCCAGGTCTTTACCGCCTGTTTGGCAAGCCACTCTTGATAATCGTTCAAATTTTTCAAATCCCAGCTATCATATTCCGCTACCTTTTTAGCAAGTCGGAATGGTGTCGTTAAATAAATTTCTTTTTTTGTATTGAAATTGGCACGCTTCAATTCATCTTTTTCCAATAAAATCATATTTCCGAGACGGTCAGATATATCGTTAATGCCCTCTCCAAACTCTTCATGCCAATTCTGCTCAGGATTATAGGGACAGATATGTTCTAAGGTTGTTTTTGCAAAATCCGATTTATTACCCAACTTATGTTCAATTTCCGATAGCAGAAACCTGATTTTTTTTGATGACTGCTTGCTGGGCATTTTATGAAATTCGAATAAATTTTTAAAAGTATCATCATTAGGATACAGAGATTGATATTCTTCGCCGTTTTTTACATGACTCGCTCGTTTGTATTCATTTTTAAACACTTTTATCGCAATTTGGTTATACAGTCTTTCCTGATCATTGGGTGAAAAACGGCATATGACATTGTAACGTATTGAAAGTACGAATAAATATCGAGTCAGTTTAATAAATTCATCAGATGGAAATTGGCTGAAAGCCGCCATCAAAATAGTAAAAGGCTGTTTAATGTTAAACAGATTCAATCCTTCCAGGTCATGCCGTACGGGTCGATAATCTTCGTCCTGAGTTACCCACCATTCATCATGGGGGCTAAGTAAAGATGCATATACAGGAGCGCACTCCGTTAAGGAATTTAAATAATAGTATGAAGACTCCGGTGTGTCGGCTAATTGTCGGATAGATTTAAACAGCTCTTTTTTGGTGACGAGCTTCTTTTGGAAATTATGATGGTAGCGTATAAAATCGGTAAAATTATTTTCTCCAAGCTGGGAGACGATAGCCGACCAGTCTTCATCCAGATCATTTAATTCCTCATCTGGCACATCATTTTTGATGGTAATGACAGAAAATATGTAATTTTTCAACAAATCAGGGATGGAGAGCTGTACACCTCGTGCGTTCAAGGTCTCAAATACTTTGTAGGCATTTAGATCATCCTGAACCACAATTTTGGTGAACATCATGCCTGATGTGAGTTGCTCTACAAAGGCAGCAATTTCGCTTCCCGTAGTTCCCATCTTTTTTTTATTGAAAAAGTCAAAACATTTTTTTAACAACTTGTTTGTTGCTGTAAGTCCACGTGAATTAGGGGCTACCAGTTTTGAACAAATGTTTTTATAAAAATGATTATTATTACGATTTAAAGATAGCTTACTGCTCACTTTTAAGGAAACGATATCTTTAGCGCCGATAAATCTACTGCTCAACTCCTTTAATCGCTCTTTATTATTTTCTGCGTCTTTATCATCATTAATTAAATCCTGAATTTTTTTCATAGCAGTTAAAATAATCAATGTTGATGTCACCAGACGTTGCTGTCCATCAATGACTTCAAAACTATGTTTTTCTTTTCGTTGTAGAACAATATAGCCCATATAATGATAATGTTCTTCAGCAAGAGTTTCAATGTCCGCCCATAAATCCTCCCATTGTTCCTGAGTCCAAGCGTAATCCCGTTGAAACCTGGGCACAATATACTTCACTCCATTGCTGAAAAGTTCCTGAAATGTCTGATTTGTTGGCTCCATCAACATAAAATTATTCATTATGTGACTCCTCTGTTACTTTGATCCTACCTGTTTCAACTTCGCTGATCAAGACGGTGATCAAATGGGGTCAAACCTTGAATTATGAATTAAGTTTATTATATTTTCCCCCAGTGCTTTATCGCCCACTAAACGCCCTTTAAACTGACACCCTTTGTCATCTAAATTTCGATACTAAATCGTTCGCTTAATTCTTCAAGTAAATCCAGAAACATTTGTCTATCATCGTCTGAAAAAAAATGCCCTGGCGGTTATTTCCTCTTGAAAGCACATGGTATAGTGCGCCTGAAAATTCGATTCGCCATTGTCTTGTCATAATTTCATTATCTATACGATATAAATTTAAAACGTCAAGTTGATTCACAATTCAAGGTTTGACCCCATTTCTTCACCCAGATTTCAAGATTTCAGATTTTGGATTTTGCATTGCAGATTTCGTTATTTTTTTGGCTTTTATATTTTACGAAGCCATCGTCTTTTTAGCCAAATAATACTGATCAATTGCTTGACGTATATACATTTTTATAACAGCCTGTCTGCTAATATTTACTTCTCTGACGATTTTATCCAATTCATGCAACATTTCTGGAGTAAAATCGACATTGACACATTGCATTCTGGCTTTGTTAAGAGGCGGTTTCATTTTACCATCACCAGTAAAAAATTTTGAAATATTTTCTCCTCTATCCGCCATTTCAGCTATTTCGTCAGCTGTTGGAATTTTTTCAGCTATTTTCGGCATAATTCCTCACCTCTTGTTTCGTTGCCTTCCATAGGGTTACAAGGTGATAATACAAACCTTCATTATCAAATCTTTGTTCATAGATTACTGTGTATAATTTTCCTTGCACCCAACCGGTAGCGGAGTATTGGGTTGGATCGTCACATCTCATATCTTCATAATAATAATGCTCAAACAATTCTCGTACATCATTAAATCCAACTTCACGTTTTGGATTTTTTCTAAGTTGTTCGCTTTTTTTGATATCGTATTTAAATCTCATATCATTTTGCCATGCTTTGCACAATATTTCGATTCCAGCATGAAAACATTCCTCTTGAGATAGTGACTTGATGTCAAAGGCTCACATATCCATTTCGGATCGCAAAATCAAGTGCTTGAGGAAGAGCCTCAACCGGCAATTCCCCTCCGTGGATCAAATGGGGTCAAACCTTGAATTGTGAATTAAGTTTATTATATTTTCCCCCAGTGCTTTATCGCCCACTAAACGCCCTCTAAACTGACACCCTTTGTCATCTAAATTTCGATACTAAATCGTTCGCTTAATTCTTCAAGTAAATCCAGAAACATTTGTCTATCATCGTCTGAAAAAAAATGCCCTGGCGGTTATTTCCTCTTGAAAGCACATGGTATAGTGCGCCTGAAAATTCGATTCGCCATTGTCTTGTCATAATTTCATTATCTATACGATATGAATTTAAAACGTCAAGTTGATTCACGATTCAAGGTTTGACCCCATTTCTCGTATCAACTAATGATGACCCCATCCTGCAAAAGGATAGTGGGCTAACCGAAAGCTGCTACTGGTACTGAACGCTCTTTCGCGAAGCTTTGGCTGTGTAATTTAATACGTTCAATCTCGTGCAATGTCTCTGCTGTTAAATAGCTTTCCCCACAATGATGGCATCTGACTACAGGGACATTCTCTATGACAAGCAAATCCACACCTTTGCCATAACTTCGGGTCACATGACGAATTTGAGCACCTTCTTGTCCACAAATATCACAAATCATTTTCCACCTCATATTTTGTATACAGTGATAATCACTAATTTACCAGTAATACTCAATTTGCCAACCACAACCGCCATACCGGCTGAAATGGTTTTACCTTCAACAATGTACTTCCACTCTTTGGTACTTTTGTCTTTTTGTCGTTCAACGATTTTACCAGTAAGAACGACACGTTCGATGTCAAAAATGGACAGATTGTCATCAGCCATTTCTTCTTCCGCATGAAAGGTCATTACGTACTTTCGGGTACGAATTCTCTCCCGCATTTGTTTTAAAATGCTTTCATACATGTCATCCTCGCCAGATCTATACTCTTTTAATCATATTACTATTAAATTTATCT